>Ga0335076_10006724_pt1 | contig 11603 bp, 12 predicted proteins | sample Lox_Sample_25_FD_206717 | JGI IMG/M metagenome (GOLD analysis project Ga0335076, IMG submission 206717) | Soil microbial communities from Loxahatchee National Wildlife Refuge, Florida, United States - Lox_Sample_2.5 | ecosystem: Environmental > Terrestrial > Soil > Wetlands | place: USA... | reverse complement strand
GCGGGTGAACGCACACCCCCGGGCGATCGGAGGATCCAGCCTCACACGCCATTGGGCGAAAAGCAATGGCGTTCACAAAAACAACACAAGGGTCCGACGCGCTTTCACATTCCGTACACATCGACCTGCGCGCGGGTCTTCACAAAAACGAAACACCATCCCAATCCTCACCTTGCACTCTTGCTCGCGGCCACTCCGCCTGCTCGACACCGGAGCCGCCGCGAACGCGCGTTGACACGCGCGGCAGCGGCGTTGGGGGCTCCCAGCCGGGCCAGAGAACTCCTCCCCTTGAAAAGGAGCAATCAATGCGCGCACCGCGCCTTCTCATCGCCTCCCTGCTCGTCGCAGCCGCGCTCGTGGCTCCTGCGAGCGCGCTCGGGAAGCGCCTGATCATCGACGGTTCCACCTCGATGCTCCCGCTCGTGCAGAAACTCGCGACCGCCTACCACAAAGCGACCGGCAAGCCGCCGCCGAAAGTCGGCGGCGGTCAGTCCGCCGTCGGCATCAACGACGCCGCCGCGGGCCGCGTGGACATCGGGGACGCCTCGCGCGACCCGATCCGTGGCGTCGACCCTCCGGGCCTCGTGTTCACGAAGGTCGCCCGCGACGGTGTCTGCATCATTACCAACAGCTCCAACACGCTCGCCAACCTCTCTCAGGAACTGGTCGAGGGGATCTTCACCGGCGACATCCGAGACTGGAGCAAGGTGCCGGGTGCGACCGCGACCGGGCCGATCGATCTGTTCGACCGCGACGCCGCGTCCGGTACCCAGGATGCCTTCCAGCAGATCTTCCTCGGGGAATCGCTGAAGATCTCACCCAGCGCCACGCCGGAGAGCTCCGAGGGTCTGGAGGTCAGCTCCGTCGGGTCGGACCCGAGCGCGATCGGCTTCACCTCGTTCGCGGCGACGATCAACGGCGGCGTTCACACCGTGCCGCTCGGAGGCGTCCCGTGCACCCTGCGCAACGCCAAGTCAGGTCAGTACGCCGGCGTGCGTAACTTCTGGTTCGTCACCAAAGGCGTGCCGAAAGGTGAAGCTCGCAAGTTCATCGAATGGGTCGTCAAGCCCGGTAACAAGACCGTCCGCTCGATCGTCAGCTCCGAGTGGATCGCGATTCACTGACGTATGACGTAGAAGCCGCGCGACCGGCCAGGGGGGGCCGGCGCGCGGCGCTTCGCGACCGCCGTGTCGAGATCGTGCTCGGCGCGGCGGCCTTCGCGGTGCTGGCGGTGATCGTCGCGATGCTTGTGACGGTCTTCGCCCGGGCGTGGCCCTCGTTCTCGCACAACGGCCTCGCCTGGTTCGGGCCGGGCGGGGACGTCGACGCGCAGATCCGCGCGATGCAGCAGCTGCAGCCGCTGCCCGGCCACTCGATCTACTGGTTCCGCGCCTGGCCGCTGATCTGGGGGACGCTTCTGACGACCGGGCTGGCGGTGGCGCTGGCCCTCGTGATCGCGGTTCTGGCCGCCGTGTTCCTGACCGAGTTCGCACCGGCGCCCGTGAAGCGCGTGGTCGATCCGGCGGTGCGGCTGCTGGCCGGGGTGCCATCGGTGGTCTACGGCCTCATCGGGATCCTCGCGATCGCGCCGTTCATCAACAGCCATCTGATCAGCCAGCACCGCAAGGAATCCGTCACCTACGTGGTGCAGCTGAACGGCGCCGACCTCACCACGGCGACGCTGATCCTGATGGTGATGATCCTGCCGATCCTGGTGGCGATCACCGCCGATGCGCTCGAGTCGGTGCCGGCCGCCTGGCGGGAAGGCTCGCTGGCGCTCGGCGTGAACCGCTGGCGCACGATCTGGCGGGTGTCGCTGCGTGCCGCGCGGCCGGCGATCATCGCGGCGACGATCCTCGGCACGGCACGCGCCCTCGGCGAGGCTGTGATGCTCGCGATGGTCTCCGGCGGCCGCGGCTTCGCCGCGAACCCGCTCGACGGGCTGACCTTCTTCTTCGAGCCGGTGCGCCCGCTGGCGGCGACGATCCTGCAGAACTCCGAAGGCCTCAGCAACCAGCCCGTGATGCACACGATGTACGCGATCGGCGCCGTCCTGCTCGTCTCGGCCGCGATGCTCTCGCTGATCGGCTGGTCCGTCCGGCGCCGCCTCGGCCGCTACGGGATCCAGACCTGATGGCGAGCGCTGGGCTCGCGCCGCCCACACCGGTCGCTCGCAGCGCGCCCGACCGCAGCGGCGCGTGGCCGCTTGCCGACCGCATCGCCTACTGGGCCTGCTGGGCGACCGGTATCGGTCTCGCGCTGCTCACGCTCGCGATCGTCGTCTTCATGCTCATCAAGGGGCTCGCGTTCCTGCACCCCGCGCTGCTGTTCGAATCGCCGAGCGCCGACATCAAACAGAGCGCCACAGGCGGGTTCCTGGACCCGATCCTGGGCACGCTGCTCGTGACGGCGATCGGCATCGCGATCGCCGCTCCGCTCGGGGTCGCGATCGCCGTGTGGCTCGTCGAGTACGGCCGCCCGGCCGGGCTGGCGCGGGCGGTCGAGTCCTCGGTGGAGATCGTCGGCGGCGCCCCCAGCATCGTGCTCGCGATCTTCGGGCTCGGGATCTTCGCCCAGGGATTTCTCGGGTTTCTCTCTCAGACGGCCGCCAACGGGTCGGTCTACGGACGCTCGTTCTTCGCGGCCGGCATCGTGATGGCGCTGCTCGCCCTGCCGCTGATCGTGGCCTCCACGCGCGAGGCGTTGCAAGCCCTCTCGCCGCGGCTGCGCGAGGGCTCGTTCGCGCTCGGCAAGACCCGCGCGACCACCATCCGCCATGTGCTGCTGCCGTCGGTCCGGCCAGGCATCGCCACGGGCGCCGTGCTGGGCATGGGCAGGATCATCGGCGACACGGCGATCATCAAAATCCTGCTCGGCGGGCTGCGGATCGAAACGGTCGGGGGCGTGCCCGTGCTGGGGCTGCTGCGGGGCACGGGCTCGACGCTCACCACGTACGTCTACGAATTCTCGCCGGCGGGCGAAGGCAACTCACCGCAGAAGGCATACTTCGCCGCGTTCGTGCTGCTGCTGATGGTGCTCGCTCTGAACGGGATCGTCACGTGGATCACGCTGCGCCGCCAGCCGGGCGGCGAACTGCCCCGCAAACGCTGGATGGACCTCTGGAGGCTCCCGGCATGGACCCGATGATGCCGCCCCCGGTCCGCCGGATCGCCGTGGACCGTGACCCCCATGTCGCGCCGCCGCGACCGTCCTCCAACGGCGCCGGCACCGGCGCCGTCGCGCTGCCGCTGACCACCACGCGCCCGCCCGCGGCCCTCGTGCGCGAGCGCATGAGCCTCGAGGCCGTCTGGCTCGCCTACGGGGAGAACTGGGTGGTGCGCGACGTCTCCCTTCCCGTCCGCCAGGGCGAGGTCCTCGGGCTGATCGGCGCCTCGGGCTCGGGCAAGACGACGCTCCTGCGCTCGCTGAACCGGCTGACCGAGATCACCGAGGGCGCGGCGCGAGCGGGGCGCATCGCGCTGGACGGGCAGGACATCCACGAGCTCGAGGTCAACGACCTGCGCCGTCGCGTGACGATGGTCTTCCAGCAGCCAAATCCGTTCCCGATGAGCATCTTCGACAACGTCGCCTACGCGCTCATCGAGCACCCGGAGCGCGGCGCGCGCAGGCGCCGGCGCTCCGCGGCGATGCGCGACGCCGTCGCCTCCGCGCTGCAGCGCGCCGGCTTGTGGGACGAGGTCGCGAGCGACCTGGACCGCTCGGCGCTGCGCCTCTCCGGCGGCCAGCAGCAGCGGCTGTGCATCGCGCGGGCGCTCGCGGCGAACCCCGAGGTGATGCTGCTGGACGAGCCGTGCTCGGCGCTCGACCCGATCTCGACGGCCGCGATCGAGGAGCTGATCGTCGAACTGCGCGAGAGCATCGCGATCGTGATCGTCACGCACAACCTCCAGCAGGCGTTCCGCGTCGCCGACCACGTCGCGTTCATGCACCTCGGAGAGCTGGTGGAGTACGGACCGAGCGAGGAGGTCTTCAACCAACCGCGCCAGCAGCGCACGCGCGACTACGTCAGCGGGGCGTTTGGGTGAGAGGGAGACAGAGGCCCGCCCACCCGGGCGGCGCTCCGTGCCGGCCTTGGGCGCTCGCGCTCGCCGTGCTGGCAGCGCTGGCGCTCTGCGGCTGCGAGTCGAGCCAGGAAAAGAACGCGAAGCTCGCGAAGGCCGCCAAGGCCGTCGAAGCGAAGGCGCTGGCGAAAGGCGCCGCCGCCGCCCGCGCGAGCCAGATCACACACCCGAGCACCAAGGTGGCCGTGACCGCCGTGACGTTGCTGCATTCGAGTGAAGGCCTCGCGACCGTCGTGACGCTGCACAACCGCACCGGCACGGCGCTGCGCGAAGTGCCGGTGAAGGTGACAGTCAGCGACGCCCACGGCGGTCGGCTGTACACGAACGCCACGCCCGGCCAGGCGGCGCCGCTCGTCTCCGCGGCGCTGCTTCCGGCGCACGGCACGCTCGACTGGATCGACGACCAGATCCCACCCGAGCCGGGGGCAGCGAGCGCCTCGGCCGAGGTGGGCGAAGCGCCCTCCGCGCCGGGCCGGGCACCGGCGATCGCGGTGCAGGGCGCCCACTTCAGCGAAGACCCGACCAACGGGCCCGGCGCGGAAGGCCTCGTCGACAACCGCTCCACGATGACGCAGCACGAACTGGTCGTCTACGCGGTCGCCGCGCGCGCGGGCAAGATCGTCGCGGCCGGCCGCGCGGTGCTGCCCGAAGCCTCCGCGCAGTCCACGACGCGCTTTCAGCTGTTCTTCATCGGCAACCCGCAGGGCGGCAAGCTGCTCGTCGCCGCGCCGCCCTCGACGCTTCGTTAGCCGCCGTCAGGCGGCCAGCGGCTCGATGCCGGCCGGCGCCGGCGCGGGCGCCAGGCGGTAGCCGATCCCGAACACGGTGTGGACGTAGGCGAGGTTCGGCGAGTGTCGCTCGAGCTTGCGCCGGAGCTTGTGCACGAACACGTCGACCGAGCGGTCGTTGCGCACCATCTCGTAGCCCCACAGCGATTCGTAGATCCGCTCGCGCGGCAGCACCTCGCCGCCGGCCTGCGCCAGCAGCCCCAGTAGCTGGAACTCACGGCGGGTCAGGTCGAGGCTGTTGCCGGCGACGAAGGCCTGGAACTGGTCGGGCCGGATCTCGATCTCGCCGATCGCCAGCGGCGCCGACTCGCCGGGCGCCGCGCGGCGGCGGTGGAGCGCCGCGCCGTCCAGGCGCGCCACCAGCTCCTCCGGGTGGCAGGGCTTCGTGAGCCAGTCGTCGAGGCCGGCGCGCAGCGCGGAGACACGCTCGGCGACGGTCGAGCTCGCCGTGCACGCGATCACGCTTATCTCGGGACGCAGCCGGCAGAGATCCCGCAGCCAGCGTATGCGGCCCTCGCCGAGCAGCGCCGGATCGACGATCAACGCCTCTGCGTCCAGCTCAGCGGCGCGCTTGACCGGGAGCTTGCGCTGGAGCACCTCGGTCTCCCAGCCCGCACCCTGCAGGCGCCGGTCGAGGACCACCAGGAAGCCGGAGTCGGTGTCGAGGACAGCGACACGGTGGCCGGGCACCGGTGGCTTTGCCAGCTCCCGGGCGGCGTCGCGCGCCGACCCGGCCCGCCCCCGGCGCCTTGCTCCTCGATCGATGTAGCTGGCGGTTTCCATTGACCCCAATGGCCGTCGCTTCACGCGGACGGTGCGTGGGTTGTAGCACATTTTTCACAAGGTCGGTGTGAAAACTGAACAATGTGAACCGTTTGTAAATTGCGGCTTTCCGGCCGCCACGCGCGGGGCTCGGCGCCGCCTCAGCGGCGATGCTGCTTGAGCGTGATCCCCTCGAGCACGTGGGCGACTTTCTCGCAGGCGTCGACCGCCGCCTCGAGCGACTCGAAGATGTCCTTCCAGCGGATCACGACCATCGGGTCGATGCCGCCGGCGAACAGCGAGGCGACGCCGTCTCGCTGGAGCCGGTCACCCTCGTTCTCCAGCCGGTGGACCTCGACGAGATGCGGGCCCAGCTCCGTGCCGGTGCGAAGGCAGCGCAGCGCCTGCGCGATCTGCTCGCCCGCGCCGACCAGCACCTCCGTGAACTCGACCGCCTGCTCCATCGGCGCCTCGACGCCGTAGAGGACGAGCTCCGCCGCCGTGTTCTCCGAGTGGTCGACGATGTCGTCGAGCGCGCTCGCCAGCGCGTAGCCGTCGCCGGCGTCGAACGGCGCGCGCACGCGGCCGTGACCCGCGAGCCGGTGGATGATGTCGTGGGTGATGCGGTCGCCTTCCTGCTCGCAGACCTTCAGGTCGCGCGCGAGGTCGGCGTGCTCGGGGTAGTCGACGAGCAGGTCGCGCAGGAGCAGGCCGGACTTCTGGACGTTGCGCCCGGACTCCTCGACGAGCTCCATCAGCACGGGATCATGGGGCCGGCGGCCGAGGAGACTCATCCGGCGAGCATATTGTTCGAGCGCGGACCGGTCGGCACTTTTACGCTTTTTTCACCGATAGATCACGAGTTTGCAACTACCTGCGAACGGGCGGCTGCGACGCTGCGCGGTCGTGGCCGTCTATCCGGAGACCCCCGGCGTTCCGGAGATCCTCTACGCCGGTGAGCTGGAGATCCGCCCCGACGAGGGGCTGGTGCTCGCCACGGGCCAGGCGCTGACGCTGTCGGTGCGCGAGTTCGAGCTGCTCTCGGCGATGGCGCGCCGCCAGGGGACGATCGTCACCCGGGAGGATCTCTACCGGACAGTCTGGGGCGGCGAGCTTCGCCACGGGGACCGCTCCGTCGACGTCTACGTCAGCAAGCTGCGCAGCAAGCTCGAGGCGGCGCTGCCGGACCGCCGCTTCATCCACACGCATCCGGGCTTCGGATACCGCTTCCAGCCGCAGGCTTCACGAAATGTTCACATGGGCGGCACGGGCACCTGAAGAGACTGTTATCGGGCTGTGAACGCCGTTTTGTTCATCCGGCGCCCGAGGGAGCACCGACAGGAGTGCTGCAGCGACGCCGCGGTCCGCGCTGGAGGCGCGAGCACGGCCGAGACCCACCCCCCGGCGCGAGCCGGCCGAAACGACAACTCAGCCAAGGAGAAGCAGTGATCAAGAACAAGTTGGTTGCGATCGCAGGCACTGCCGTGCTCGCAATCGGGCTCGCCGCGTGCGGCTCGAGCGAATCGAGCACGACGACGGCAAGCACCTCAACGACCTCGGCCGCAGCGTCGAAGACCGCGACCACGGTCGCTGCCGCAGCCGGGACGATCTCCGGCGCGGGCTCGACCTTCGCGGCCCCCGTCTACGAACAGTGGGGCTCCTCGGTCGGAAGCCTCAAGGTCAACTACCAGGCCGTCGGCTCGGGCGCCGGCCTGACGGCGATCGAGAACAAGGTCGTCGACTTCGGAGCCAGCGATCCCCCGCTCAAGCCCGAAGACGCTGAAGCGATCGCCAAGAACGGCAGCCCGGCGGTGCAGATCCCGATGTTCCTGGGCGCGATCACCGTCTCCTACAACCTGCCCGGCGTGAAGAGCGGCCTGAAGCTCGACGGGCCCACGCTCGGCGCGATCTTCACGGGCAAGATCAAGACCTGGAACAATGCCGCGATCACCGCGCTGAACCCGGGCGTGACGCTGCCCAGCACCGCGATCACGGTCGTGCACCGCTCCGACTCCTCCGGGACGACGGCCGGCTTCACCGGCTTCCTGGCGGCCGTCAGCCCAGAATTCAAGAGCAAGGTGGGCGAAGGCAAGGAAGTGCCGTGGCCGACCGGCACGGGCGGCAAGGGCAACGCGGGCGTCGCCGGCGCCGTCAAGCAGACGGTCGGCGCCGTCGGCTATGTCGAGCAGGCCTACGCCCTGCAGAACGGCTTCACCTACGCTTCGGTGAAGAACAAAGCCGGCAAGTACGTCGCGCCGACGTTGGCCTCGACCAGCGCCGCCGGCGTCGGGGTCAAGATCCCCGCGGACCTGGGCGTGAAGGTGATCAACTCGCCCAACCCGGGCGCTTACCCGATCACCTCGCAGACGTTCATCGTCGTCAACAAGGACCTCTGCAAGGCCGGCATCCCCGGCGGTGAAGAAGCCGCCAAGGGCGTGGTGAAGTTCATCGAATACGGACTCGGGGCCGGACAGGAAATCCTCGCCCAGGCCGATTACGCGAGGCTCCCGCCACCGATCCTCTCGAAGTCCAAGGAAGCGCAGAAGTCCCTGCAGTGCAACGGCGCGCCGATCGGCTGAGCGCGTGAGAACACCTCCACGGATCAACCGGGGAAGCTGACCGTGGAGGCGGCAACAGCGACGGGCGGCGGCCGCGGGGTGCTCTCGCGGCCGCCGCTGGCGCGTCTCCCGGATGGGGCGCTGCGCTGGGGGCTGACGATCCTCGCGGCGCTGATCCTGGCGCTGATCGTCTACTTCTTCGTCCAGCTCTTCGGCGAAGCGAAGCCGGCCTTCGAAAAGCAGGGCGTCTTCGGCTTCATCTTCGACAACAACTGGAACCCGAGCGCGGGGCACTACGGCGCGCTGCCACTCGTGGTCGGCACGCTCATCACCTCGGGGCTCGCGCTGCTGATCGGCGTCCCGGTGGCGGTCGCCGCAGCCCTCTACGCGAGCGAGCTCTCGCCGCGCCGGCTGCGCGGCCCGTTGACGATCCTCGTCGAGCTGCTGGCCGCCGTGCCATCGGTCGTCTACGGGCTCTGGGGCATCTTCTACCTGGCGCCGAACCTCAAACCGGCCGAGGAATGGGTGTCGGAAACGTTCTCCTTCATCCCGTTCATCGGCGGTGGCACGGTCACGATCCCCAACTGCTTCATCGCCGGGCTGGTGCTCGCGATCATGATCCTGCCGATCGTCAGCGCGATCAGCCGCGAGGTCATGAGCACGGTACCGCCGGACCACAAGGAAGCGGCGCTCGCGCTCGGTGCGACGCGCTGGGAGATGATCCGGATCGCGGTGCTCCCGTACTGCCGGCCGGGCATCGTCGGCGGCGCGATGCTCGGGCTGGGCCGGGCGATCGGCGAGACGATCGCCGTGACGATCCTGATCGGCGGCTCCACGAAAATGGTCGAACACCTCTTCGGCCAGAGCAACAGCCTGGCCGCGGTGATCGCGAACGAGTTCGGCGAGGCGCAGGGCGTGCACCGCTCGGCGCTGTTCGCCTGCGGACTCGTGCTGTTCGTGCTGACGCTGATCGTCAACGGTTTCGCGCGCGGGTTCGTGGTGCGGGCTGGACGGCGCTCGGCCGGCCCGCCGCGCGCCGAGCAGCAGATCTCCACCGCCGCCACCACCGCCCTCGAGGCCGACACGGCGGCAGGAGCATGAGCGCGCCCGCCGCCGCGGAGGGCACCCTGGAGCGACTGGCCGTGAGCCCCGGCCGCCGCCGGCGCGACCGCTTCGCCCGGGGCTCGATCATGGCCGCGACGGCGCTCGCGCTCGTCCCGCTCGCCCTGATCATCTACTACCTGCTGAAAAAGGGCCTCAGCGCCTGGAGCGGCGATTTCTTCACGACCGACCCGACGGGCAACACGTTCTTCAAGAACGCCTCCATCGGGGGCGTCAAGAGCGCCATCCTCGGCACGATCGAGATGGTCGCGCTCGCGTCGGCGATCTCGATCCCGATCGGCGTCGGGGTGGCGGTGTGGCTCGTCGAGTACGGACGCCAGAGCGCGTTCGCCAACACGGTCCGCTTCTTCATCGACGTGCTCACGGGCGTGCCCTCGATCGTGTTCGGGCTGTTCGTCTACATCACGCTGATCGTCGGGACCGGCACGAGCTACGCGGGCTGGAAGGGCTCGATCGCACTCGCGCTGCTGATGCTGCCCGTCGTCACCCGCTCGGCTGAGGTGATCCTGAACCTGGTCCCGAACGAGCTGCGAGAATCGGCGCTCGCGCTCGGCGCGCCGCGCTGGCGCGTCGTCGGCCGGATCGTCCTGCCGACGGCGCTGCCGGGGATGGTGACCGGCATCCTGCTCGCGGTCGCCCGCGCGGCCGGCGAGACCGCGCCGCTGCTGTTCACAGCGGCCTACACGCATGAAACGACCACCAACCTCGGCTCGTTCATGAACTCGCTGCCGGTCCAGATCTACACGGATGTGACCTCGCCGACACCGCGCGTCGTCGAACGCGCGTGGGGCGCCGCACTGGCCCTCGTGACGCTGATCCTGCTGCTGAACCTGGTCGCTCGACTAGTCTCGCGGAGGAGCCGCCTAGCATGAGCTCGACACGACCGGATGAGCACGTGACCGACCTCGATCCCGACACCGCCCGCGAGACCGGCGCGCCCGAGCAGGCGTCCGGCCCGGCTGCCGAGAGCGAGGGCACGCCGATCGCCGCGCCCGACGTGGGGATGCACGCCGCCGCCGCGCCGAGGAGGAAGGCTGTCGGGGTGACGCTCGAGGACCTGCGCGCGTTCTACGGCTCCACCGAGCAGGTCAAGGGCGTCGACCTCGCCTTCCACGCCAACCAGGTGACGGCGATCATCGGCCCCTCGGGCAGCGGCAAGTCGACCGTGGTCCGCTGCATCAACCGCATGCACGAGGAGATCCCCGGCGCGCGCGCCGAGGGGCGCGTGCTGCTCGACGACGTCGACGTCTACGGAGCCGGGGTCGACGTCGTGGCCGTGCGCCGGGCGATCGGCATGGTCTTCCAGAAACCGAACCCCTTCCCCACGATGTCGATCTTCGACAACGTGGCCTCGGGCCTGCGCCTGACGGCCCGGCGCCGCGACATGCAGGAGAAGGTCGAGCGCGCGCTGCGCGGCGCGGGGCTGTGGGACGAGGTCTCCGACCGTCTCTCCGAGCCCGGCGCCGGTCTCTCCGGCGGCCAGCAGCAGCGCCTGTGCATCGCCCGCTCGCTCGCGGTCGAACCGGAGGTGCTGCTGATGGACGAGCCGTGCTCGGCGCTCGACCCGATCGCGACCCTGAAGATCGAGGAGCTGATCGAGGAGCTCAAGCAGCGGGTGACGATCGTGATCGTGACCCACAACATGCAGCAGGCCGCGCGCGTCGCCGATCGCACCGCCTTCATGCTCGACGGGAAGCTGGTCGAGGTCGGGCCGACCGAGGAGATCTTCACCAAGCCCACCGACCCACGGACCGAGGAATATGTCACCGGCAAGTTCGGCTGACCCGGGCGGGACATCCGGCGCGCAGGATCTCGTCGACGAGGGCCCCGGCGCCGGCCGCGCGCACTTCCAGGAGCAGCTGGCGCAGCTCGAGACGCACGCGCTCGGAGGGCTCGACCTGATCGTCGAGCAGCTCGACCGCGTGCTGGAGGCGCTGCAGCATCGCGATATCGAGCTCGCGCAGATGGTGATCGCCGACGACGACCGCGTCGACGGCCGCTACCTCGAGGTCCACCAGGGGATCCTGTCCCTGCTCGCCCTGCAGGCGCCCGTCGCCGGCGACCTGCGCCTCGTGGCCGCGCTGCTCCACATGATCAAGCACATCGAGCGCATGGGCGACCAGTGCGTGAACATCGCCAAGCTGATCCCGCTGTCGGGCTACGACGCCCCGGTCGACAACGACGTGCTCGACGCGACCCTGAAGATGGGCGCCTTCGCGCGCTCGGAGGTGATCCAGAGCAAGGCGGCGTTCGCGGCGCGCGACGTGGGGCTCGCCGAGGACCTCGTTCGC
>Ga0335076_10006723_pt1 | contig 11604 bp, 7 predicted proteins | sample Lox_Sample_25_FD_206717 | JGI IMG/M metagenome (GOLD analysis project Ga0335076, IMG submission 206717) | Soil microbial communities from Loxahatchee National Wildlife Refuge, Florida, United States - Lox_Sample_2.5 | ecosystem: Environmental > Terrestrial > Soil > Wetlands | place: USA: Florida... | reverse complement strand
CGCTCGCGTCCCAGCAGTGCGAGCACCGCATCGATCGCGGGCGTCTGCGGCGTACCGGTGACGATCGTGCGCACCGCCATCATGATCTGTGGTGGCTTGAGCTGGTGCTGCGCCGCGGCTGCCTTGATCGCCGCGCCGATCGCCTCGCGCGTCCAGTCGATGCCTTCGAAAGCCGCGACGAGGTCCGCCAGCCCCGGACGGATCCGGGCGTCGACTTCCCTGGCTGCCTTTTCCTGCACCGCCTTCATGTCGGCCGTCTCGCCGTAGAAGTACTCGGCTTCCTTCGCCATCTTCACGAGCGTCGGCGAGCGATCGCGCAGCAGCGCAGCCACCCGGGGAAGCGGCGGCCCGCTCCACAGGTCGAGCGCGGGCGTTCTCTCCAGGAACGGCTGCAGACGCTCGGCCAGCACTTCCTCGGGGAGCCGCTTGAGGTGCTCGTGGTTGACCCAGTGCAGCTTGTCGATATCGAAGCGCGCCGGCGACGGGTGGACGTGCGCGATGTCGAACCATGCGACCAGCTGCTCCTGGCTGAAGATTTCGTCGTCGCCGTGTGCCCAGCCCAGCCGCGCGAGGAAGTTGACCATCGCCTCCGGCAGGAAGCCTTCCCTCTCGTATTCGATCACGCTGACCGCGCCGTGGCGCTTCGACAGCTTGCTGCCGTCGGCACCGAGCACGGTCGGCAGGTGCCCGAACATCGGCGGCTCCGCGCCGAGCGCGCGGAAGATGTTGATCTGCCGCGGCGTGTTGTTGACATGATCGTCGCCTCGAATGACGTGCGTGATGCTCATGTCGAGATCGTCGACCACGACGCCGAAGTTGTAGGTCGGAACGCCGTCGCGGCGCACGATCACCAGATCGTCGAGCTCGGCGTTCGCGATCTCGATCGGGCCCTTGACCTGGTCGTCCCAGGCGACGCTGCCCTCGAGCGGATTCTTGAAGCGGAACACGGGCTCGGCGCCGGGGGGCGGCTTCTGCCCCGGCCGCAGGTTCTCGGGACGCCAGCGGCCGTCGTAGCGCGGCTTCTCGCCCCGGGCGAGCTGGGCGGCGCGCAGCTGCTCGAGCTCCGCCGGCGTCATGTAGCAGGGATAGGCCAGGCCTTGCCGTAGCAGCTCGTCCAGAACCTGCCGGTAGCGATCCAGGCGCTGCATCTGGAAGTACGGGCCCTCGTCGTAGTCGAGACCCAGCCACTTCATGCCTTCGAGAATCGCGTCGATCGCCTCCGCCGTGGAGCGTTCCCGGTCGGTGTCCTCGATGCGAAGAACGAACTCTCCCGCGTGGTGGCGGGCGAAGGCCCAGGCGAAGAGCGCGGTGCGCGCGCCTCCGAGATGCAGGTACCCGGTGGGGCTGGGCGCAAAGCGGGTGCGTACGGTCGGCACGGCGCGACGCGGATGTGGGCGCGAGGAAAGCGGTGATTGTACCGAAGCCCGTGCGAGCGCCGCCGCGCGCGAGCGCGGGCCAGCGTCAGAGCGCGCCGGGCTGCCAGCGCAAATCGAGCGTCGTCGGCATCGCCGGATTCGGTGGCTCCACGGCGAGCTGCATGGGTCCCGGCGTGTGGCCCTGCGCCCAGAATCGCGCGACTCGACGGGCTTCCGCCTCGTTCGCGTTGACCGGGAAGGTCTCGTAGTTGCGCCCGCCCGGATGTGCGACGTGGTAGGTGCAGCCGCCGAGCGAACGCCCCGACCATTTGTCGACCACGTCGAAGGTGAGCGGCGCCTGCACGCCGATCGTCGGATGCAGCGCCGACGGCGGGCTCCAGGCGCGGAAGCGCACGCCGGCGACGTATTCGCCGGGGACGCCGGTCGGCGCGAGGGGGAGCGCCCGGCCGTTGCACGAAATCGCGTGCCGACCCGGCGTGGCGCCGTCGACCCTCACCTGGAGGCGTTCGACCGAAGAATCGACGAAGCGCGCCGTGCCTCCGCGGCTCACCTCCTCGCCCAGCACGTGCCAGGGCTCGATGGCCTGGCGCAGCTCCACGGTCACGCCCTCGTAGGCAACGGTGCCGTAGCGGGGAAAGCGGAATTCGACGAAGGGATCGAGCCACGCCGCATCGAAGGCGTGGCCGAAGTCGCGCAATTCGGCGACGACGCCGGCGATGTCGGCGGCGACGAAGTGCGGCAACAGCCAGCGGTCGTGCAGCGCGGTGCCCCATCGTACCAGCCGGCCGCGGTACGGCAGCTGCCAGAACCGGGCGACCAGCGCGCGGAGCAGCAGCATCTGCACGGCGCTCATGCGCGGGTGGGGCGGCATCTCGAAGCCGCGGAACTCGAGCAGCCCCAGGCGCCCGGTCGGACCGTCGGGCGAATAGAGCTTGTCGATGGAGAATTCCGCCCGATGCGTATTGCCGGTGAGATCGGTGAGCAGGTTGCGCAGCAGCCGGTCCACCAGCCAGGGGCGCGCGGTGTCTTCGCTCGCCCGATGCTCGCGCTCGAGCTGCTGGAAGGCGATCTCGAGCTCGTAAAGCCGGTCGTCGCGCGCCTCGTCGACGCGCGGCGCCTGGCTGGTCGGGCCGATGAACAGGCCCGAGAACAGGTACGACAGCGAGGGGTGGTTCTGCCAGTACGTCACGAGGCTGCGCAGCAGGTCGGGCCGCCGCAGCAGCGGACTGTCGGCAGGCGTCGCGCCGCCGAGCGTGACGTGGTTTCCGCCGCCGGTTCCCGTGTGCCGGCCGTCGAGCATGAATTTCTCGGTGCCGAGCCGCGCTCCCCGCGCCTCCGCGTAGAGCGTCTGCGTCGTGTCGACGAGCTCGCGCCACGAGCTCGCCGGGTGGATGTTGACCTCGATGACCCCCGGATCGGGCGTCACGCTCAGCGACTTGAGCCGCGCATCGCGCGGCGGGGGATAGCCTTCGATGACGACGGTGGCGCCGAGCTCGCGCACGGCGTCTTCGACGGCCGCGAGCAGCGCAGCGTAGTCGTCGAGACGCACCAGCGGCGGCATGAACGCGTGGAGGTGCCCCGAGCGAACCTGGATCGTGAGCGCGGTCTTCACTACCTCGCGCGGCTTCGCGCCTCGCGCCCGCGCGGCGCGCCGGCGGCGCAGCTCCTCGCGACGTGGGAGTGCCTCCGAAGGCGCGAAGGGATCGAGCGGCGGCTCGACGTCGGCTTCCTCCGGCAGCACGTCCGGAAGCGACTGGAGCGGCAACCGCAGGCCGAGCGGCGAATCGCCGGCGATCGCGTACAGGCGCTCGCGGCGGAGCGGCCAAGGGCTCGATTCCCAGACCCGCGCCAGGGCGCCTCGGTGCTCGTCGGCCGCCTTGAGCGGAAGGACGTAGCCGCAGGGCTGCTCCGGGCCCGCGAGCAGCAGACGGGCGAGGCGCGCACGCTCGTCGGCATCGGCCAAGTTCGCCTTCAGCGGATCGGCGTTCACGGGCAGCGCCGCCTCGGCTGCGAGAAGCCGCGGCACGTCCTCGTAGGCCGTGAGCACCATCGAGGCGGGCAAGCCCAGCGACTGCGCGAGCCGCCGCGCCAGCGCCGCGGCGTCGTCGACGGTGCGGGTCCCCGCGCTGCGGGTGTCAGCGAACAGCCGCTCGTCGCTCCACAGCGGCTCGCCGTCGCCGCGCCAGTACGCGGAGAGCGACCATCGCGGCAGCGGCTCGCCCGGATACCACTTGCCCTCCCCCTGGTGCAGGAGGCCGTTGTTCGCGAAATGCGGCTTGAGGCGATGGAGGAGCGTCTCGGCGAGCGCGCGCTTGGCCGGACCCAGCGCGGTGTAGTTCCACTCCGCGCCGTCCATGTCGTCGACGGAGACGAAGGTCGGCTCGCCGCCCTGGGTGAGTCGGACGTCGTGCGCAGCGAGATCGGCGTCGATGCGCTCGCCCAGCGCATCGATCGCCGCCCACTGCGCATCGCTGTAGGGCCGGGTGACGCGGGGATCCTCGCGGAAGCGCGTGACGTGCATCGCGAAGCGGAAGTCGACCTCGCACACGTCGGTGAAGCCGATGACCGGCGCGGCGTTGCCTGGATCCGCCGTGCAGGCGAGCGGGAGGTGGCCTTCGCCCGCGAGCAGGCCCGAGGTCGGATCGAGCCCGATCCAGCCGGCGCCCGGAAGATAGGCTTCGGCCCAGGCGTGCAGATCCGTGAAGTCGCGCTCCGGCCCTGCCGGCCCATCGATCGGGCGCTCGTCCGCGGCGAGCTGGATCAGGTAGCCCGACGCGAACCGGGCGGCGAGGCCCAGACTGCGCAGGATCTGCACCAGCAGCCAGGCCGAGTCGCGACACGAGCCGCAGGCGCGCTCGAGCGTCTGCTCCAGCTCCTGCACCCCCGCCTCCATGCGCACCAGGTAGCGGATCTCACGCTGCAGCCGCTGGTTGAGACGCACCAGCATGTCCACGGTGCTCTCGCCCGGGGTCAGCGTGGCGCGGAAGGCTTCGAGCCAGGCGGCGAGGCGCGGGCCCGCCGCAGCCGTTTCCAGGAACGGAGCGAGCTCCTTGGCGAGCGCCGGCGAATAGTCGAAGGGAAAGGTCTCCGCCGCGCGATCGACGAAGAAATCGAACGGGTTGATCACCGTCATCTCGGCGACGAGATCGACGAGTACCTCCAGCTTGTCCGTGCGCTCGGGAAACGTCAGGCGCGCGACCCAGTTGCCGTACGGATCCTGCTGCCAGTTGAGGAAGTGGCGGGCCGGCTCGACCGCGAGCGAATAGCTCGCGACCGGCGTCCGGCAATGCGGCGCGGGCCGCAGGCGGATCTCGTGCGGACCCACGTTGACGAGCCGGTCGAACTGGTAGGTCGTGCGATGCTGAAGAGCAATCCGGATGGCCATTAAAGCGCGGGCGAAGTCTCACCAGTCGGGATTCGGAAGCTGCGCGAACACCCGCCGCAGGCCCTCGCCCCATTGCGTGTGGATCATCTGGAAATACGGATCGGACTCCTCTATCCGGCGCTGAAGCCGGATCCTCAGGCTGTCCGTCTCATAGATCACCAGGTCGATCGGCAGTCCCACCGATATGTTGGAGCGCATGGTCGAATCGAACGAGACGATCGTGCACTTGGTGGCCTCGAGCAGCCCCGTGGCCCTGGTGATCACGCGGTCGATCACCGGCTTGCCGTACTTGCTTTCGCCGATCTGGAAGTAGCAGGTGTCCGGGGTCGTCTCGATGAAGTTGCCCTCGCTGTAGACCTCGAACAGCCGCGGCGCCTCGCCGCCGAGCTGTCCGCCGACGATGAAGTTGGCGTGCGAATCGATGTTGTTCTGCTGCAGGTACGGGCCTTCGCGGGACTTCACCTCGCGCAGCGCGTCGCCGACCAGCCGCGCGACGTCGAACATCGAGGCCGCATTCCACAGGTGCGTGCCCGCGTCGCTGGACGCTCGCTGCTCCAGAATGCTGAGCGCGTTCTGCGTGATCGAGAGGTTGCCGGAGGCAAGGGTCACGATGACGCGCTGGCCGTCGCGCACGAACACGCGCATCTTGGAGAACCGGCCGATCTGGTCGACGCCCGCGTTGGTGCGGGAATCGGACGCGAAGATCAGGCCGGCGTCCAGCGACATGGCGACGCAATAGGTCATCGGCGGCAGCTCGGGTTGCGGGCGTCGCGCGATTCTACCGGATCGGAAGGCTCACCTCGTGCGGAGGGACGAGGAACGACCGGTTGATCCCGTCGCCGAGGCCCGAGATCCGCTCGAGGAACTCCATGAGGTACTCGTGCAGGCCGAACTTGATGACGTCGTCGGTGCGTCCGTAGTGCAGGCGCGCGTGCAGGTCGCCCGACGCCCGCTCGAGCTCGCGGCTGTTCTCGTCGCACAGCAGCTCGAGCGTCTCGTGGATGAAGTTCATGCACGAGTGCAGCGAGCGCGGCATGTCGTCGCGCAGGATGAGGAGCTCGGCGACGCGCCGCGGCGTGATCACGTCACTGTAGATCTTGCGGTACGACTCGAACCCGGACACCGAGCGCAGCAGCGCGCTCCACTGGTAGTAGTCGACGGCGCCGCCGACGTCCGCCGCGGACGGCAGCAGCGTGTGGTATTTCACGTCGAGGATGCGGGCGGTGTTGTCCGCGCGCTCGATGTGGGTGCCGAGCCGGATGAAGTGGTAGGCCTCATCGCGCAGCATCGTGCCGAAGGTCACACCGCGGAACAGGTGCGAGCGCATCTTGACCCATTCGAGGAACGCGGAGACTCCCGTCGACTGGATGCGCTCGTAGTCGAAGTCGCGCATTTCCAGCCACGCCGAGTTCAGGTCTTCGTACATCTCCGAGGTGATTGCGCCGCGCACCGAGCGCGCCGACTCGCGCGCCGCGCGCAGGCAGGCGTAGATCGACGACCGGTTCCCTGCGTCGAGGATCAGGAAGCGCAGCACGCCCTCGGCCGACAGGACCGGAAAGCGCTGGTAGAACGCGGTCGCCAGGCCCGAGGTGATCAGCGGCACCGCCCAGGGCTCGGCCCAGGCGAGCCCCGGGGCGACCGCCTCGTAGGGCAGGAGCGACATCCGGTAGGTGACGTCGAGCAGCCGGGCGGTGTTCTCGGCGCGCTCGATGTGCCGGGCCATCCAGTAGAGTTCGTTCGCGGTTCGGCAGAGCATGGCGACTTTGCGGGTGCTAGGCGTGCGCGACGACCCAGGTGTCCTTGGTGCCGCCGCCCTGGGAGGAATTGACGACGAGCGAGCCCTTGCGGAGCGCTACCCGCGTAAGCCCGCCCGGGACGAGGTTCACCGTCTTGCCCGAGAGGACGTACGGCCGCAGGTCGACGTGCCGCGGCGCGAGGCCGCTCTCGGTGAACGTCGGGCACGTCGACAGCGAGAGGGTGGGCTGCGCGATGTACTTGTGCGGCTCGGCGACGATCCGACTGCGGAACGCGTCGCGCTCGGCGGCGCTCGCCGCGGGGCCGATCAGCATCCCGTAGCCGCCCGCGCCATGGACCTCCTTCACGACCAGCTCCGCGAGATGCTCGAGGCAATAGCGCAGATCGTCGCCCTTCGAAAGCTGCCAGGTCGGCACGTTGTTGAGGATCGGCTCCTCGGCGAGGTAGAAGCGGATCATCTCCGGCACGTAGGCGTAGATCGACTTGTCGTCGGCGACGCCTGTGCCGATCGCGTTGGCGAGCGTCACCCGCCCGGCACGGTACGCCGCGAAGAGGCCCGGTACGCCGAGGACCGAGTCCGGCCGGAACGTGCGCGGATCGAGGAAGTCGTCGTCGACCCGGCGGTAGAGGACATGGACCCGCTTGGAGCCGCGGGTGGTGCGCATGTAGAGCGTATCGTTGTGCACGAACAGGTCCGGGCCTTCGACCAGCTCCACACCCATCTGCTGGGCGAGGAACGCGTGCTCGAAGTACGCGGAATTGAATACCCCGGGCGTGAGGACGGCGACCTCCGGATGCTCCTCCCCCGACGGGGCCACGCCCCGCAGGTTCTCGAGCAGCACGTCCGGGTAATGCTCGACCGGCTTGATCGACTGGCTTGCGAACAGCTCGGGCAGCAGCCGCATCATCATGCGCCGGTTCTCCAGCATGTACGACACGCCGGAAGGCACGCGCAGGTTGTCCTCGAGCACGTAGTACACACCTTCGTCGGCGCGCACGACGTCGACGCCCGCGATGTGCGCGTAGATGCCCGCGGGCACGTCCCAGCCGTGCATCTCGCGCCGGTACTGGGTGTTGTTCAGAACGCGCTCGGCGGGGACGACGCCCGCTTTAAGAATGTTCTGGTCGTGGTAGATGTCGTGCAGGAACAGGTTGAGCGCCTGCACGCGCTGCTTCAGCCCCCGCTCGAGCGTGAGCCAATCCGCGGTCGGGATGATCCGCGGAACCATGTCGAAGGGGATCAGCCGCTCGGTGCCGGCATCCTCGCCGTAGACCGCGAAGGTGATGCCGACGCGGTGGAAGGCACGGTCGGCCTCGTCCCGCTTCTGGGCGATCCGCTCCGGTCCGGTCCGCTCCAGCCAGTCGAAAAAGCCCCGGTAGTGCGGCCGGACAGAGCCGTCGCCGTCACGCATTTCATCGTAAATGACCGAGGCCATAGGTCGAAGATCGGCGGATCGGCTGGTTTGAGCAAGACTTGAGCCAGCCAGATTTTTGCTTTTGCCGCTTTAAGTTACGAAAATGCCCTCCGTCATCGGGGCGCGAGGGGGGTGCATAGCGACCCGAGTCGCACCATTGTGGTGCCATTTATTGTCCATGACATACCTAGACACATTGACCACTTCGTTTGACCCTGATTTTCGCGCTGTGCTTAAATACCCGCTCCTGTCTGGGTTCGCGCGGGCGGTTAGCTCAGCGGTAGAGCATTGCCTTCACACGGCAGGGGTCACTGGTTCGATCCCAGTATCGCCCACCATTGAACCGGGGGGTTGTACGCGAGTGCAACCCCTATTTTTTTACCTGGCGTTCGCGTCGCACGCCACATCAGCGCAATTTTTGCATACGATGACAGAAAAATTCCGCGCGGGAGGCGCGCGATGATTGTCAACTCGCCAGGCGCGGCGCCCGTCGATGCGCTGGTGTTCGACGCTTACGGGACGCTCTTCGACGTCGAGTCGGTCTCCGCGTCGGCCGATCGCCTCTTTCCCAAGCAAGGGGCGGCGCTGGAGCGGCTGTGGCGCGCCAAGCAGCTCGAATACTCCTGGCTGCAAAGCCTGATGCTGAGCCCGACGCAGCGGCGGGAGGATTTCGGCGCGATCACCGCGCACGCGCTCGATCACGCCGCGGATGTGCTCGGGCTTTCGCTCACTGCTCCGGCGCGCCATCGCCTGCTGGACGCGTACCTCGACCTGTCCCCGTATCCCGACGTCGCTCCGGCTCTGGCGGCGCTGGCGCCCCTGCCGCGGGTGATCCTTTCCAACGGCACGCGGGGCATGCTCGAGCCTCTTGCAGCGGCAACGGGCATCGCGCTGCACCTCGACGCGGTGCTCTCGGCAGACGCCGCCGGCATCTACAAGCCGAGCCCGCGCGTGTACCAGCTGGCGACCGACTACCTGAAGCTGCCGCCCTCGCGCATCGGCTTCGTCTCGGCGAACGGCTGGGACGTCGTCGGCGCCAAGGCCTGCGGCTTCGTTGCCATCTGGGTGAGCCGGTCTTCCGCGCCCCTCGAGCGCCACGGACCGCGTCCCGACCACGTCATCGACTCGCTCGCCGATCTGCCGGCGCTGGTGAAGCCCTAGCGCATCCCCGGCGCGATGCGCGCGCGGATTGCTTGCGGGCCGGGGCGTCCAGGAAGCTCGATGACCTCATCCGGGGCTACGGCATGTACTGGCCGCCGTTGACCTCGATCACCTGCCCGGTGACGTAGCCGGAGAGCTCGTCGGAGGCGAGGAACACGAAGCTGCCCGCGCACTCCTCGGGGCTGCCCAGGCGATTCATGGGAATCGTGGCCTGCATCGCCCTGAGCTGCTCGGCCGTCGAATAGCGCTCGTGAAACGGCGTCGTGATCACGCCCGGCGACACGGCATTGACGCGGATGCCGTCGCCGACGACTTCCTTCGCCCAGCCCTTGGTGGCGGTCGAAATGAAGCCCTTGGCTCCCGCGTAGACGATCGCGCCCGCACCGCCGCCGTGCCGGGCAGCGATGGAGCTCACGTTGATCACGTTGCCCTTCTTCTGCCGGCGCATGATCGGCACGACCTCGTGCATGAAGAGCGCGACCTGGATCACGTTGAGCGCCAGCACTTGTTGCAGGTACGCCTCGGTGTAGTCCTCGATCCGCGTCCGGGCGACGAGGCCCCCGGCATTGTTGACCAGGACGTCGATCCTGCCGAAGGCCGCGAGCGCCTCGGCGACGATACGCCGCACGTCGGCGGACCGGGTCACATCCCCGGCGACCAGCTGCGCATCCCCGCCGAGGGAGCGGACCTCCGCCGCGACGCGCTGCGCGGCCTCGCGGCTCGCGTTGTAGTGCACCGCGATCTTCGCACCCTCCTTCGCGAAGGCCCGCGCAGCGGCGGCGCCGATTCCCGTCGACGAGCCGGTGATCAGGATGCTCTTGCCTTTCAGATCCGAAGCCATGCCTCGTTCACTCCCCGTGGTTATGGTCAGCCCGCCGCCCGCTGCGTCCTCGTGCGCTCCGCCTTTTCCGCGCGGCATTCGAGCACCGCGTCGCGAATCGCCTCGACCGCGGCGGGCCTCGGAAAGCTCTTGCGATGCGCGAGCGCGATGCGGCGCGTCGGCACCGGCCGCGCGAAAGGGACCGCCACCACCAGCCGGCTGTGGTACTTCGGCGTGAGGGCGTCGCGCGGCAGCACCGACACGCCCAGCCCCGAAGCGACCATGTTGCGTATCGTCTCGAGCGAGTTGCTGCGCGTGATCGGCGCGGCGCTGCGATTGAGCTCGGGGCAGGCATCGAGGACTTGGTCGCGAAAGCAGTGGCCGACGTTGAGCAGGATGGTGTGCTCGCCGGAAAGCTCCGAGGGCTGGATCGTCTTGCGGCGCGCCCAGCGATGCTGCTGCGGCACGACGACCTGGAACGGCTCCTCGTAGAGGAACTCGGTGATCACGCCCGGCGGCTGGAAAGGCAGCGCGACGATCGCCGCGTCGATGCGGCCGGTCTTGAGCGCGGCCTCGAGGTGGTCGGTCAGGTTCTCCTCGATCTCGAGCGGCATCTCCGGCGCCCGCGCGTTGAGCGCCGGGATGAGATCGGGGAGCAGATACGGGGCGACGGTGTAGAGCACCCCGAGACGGAAGAGCCCGACGAGCTGGTTGCGTCCCGCCTGCGCGATGTCGCGGATACGCGTGGCTTCCTCGAGCACCTTCTGCGCCTGCTCGACGATCCGCTCGCCGACCGGCGTGACGGTCACCTCGGTTTTCCCGCGCTCGAAGAGCTGCGTGCCAAGCTCGTCCTCGAGCTTCTGGACCGCCACCGACAGCGCCGGTTGGCTCACGAAGCAGCGTTGCGCGGCGCGCCCGAAGCTTCTTTCCTGCGCGATGGCGACCACGTAGCGCAGCTCGTTGAGCGTCATCGCGGCACGTGCTGCCCTACTCCGCCGAGGGCGTGTCCTGGGCGACGCGCCGGTCCTCGCGGCCTCGAAGCGAGGCGGCCGGCTCGCCGGGCGCCTTGCGCTCGGCGAGGAATCGGGAGAACTCCTCGCCCACCTCCGGGTGCTTCACGCCGTAGTCGACGGTCGCTTCGAGATAGCCGAGCTTGTTGCCGCAGTCGTAGCGCCGGCCCTCGAAGCGGTAGGCAAGCACCTTCTCGTCGTCGAGCAGGTGAGAGATGGCGTCGGTCAGCTGAATCTCGCCGCCCGCGCCCGGCTCCGCCGTGCGCAAGTGATGGAAGATCCGGGGCGTGAGGATGTAGCGTCCGACCACGGCGAGCGTCGACGGAGTGGTGCCCGGCTTGGGCTTCTCGACGATGCGCGTGATGCGCCCGAGGCGATCGCCGAGGGCGTCGGTCTCGACGATGCCGTAGCTTCCGATGTCGGCCTGCGCCACCGGCATGACGCCGATGACCGAGTACTGCTCGCGCTTGGCGATGTCGCACATCTGCTGCATCACGCCGACTCTGGCGTCGATCAGGTCGTCGGCGAGCAGGACTGCGAAGGGCTCCTCGCCGATCACCGGTGCGGCGCACAGCACGGCGTGCCCGAGGCCCAGCGCCTCCGCCTGGCGGATGTAGATGAAGTTGATCCCCCGCGGCACCCCGCTCTGCACGGCCTGCAGCAGCTTGGTCTTCTTGCGCGC
>Ga0335076_10006722_pt1 | contig 11606 bp, 10 predicted proteins | sample Lox_Sample_25_FD_206717 | JGI IMG/M metagenome (GOLD analysis project Ga0335076, IMG submission 206717) | Soil microbial communities from Loxahatchee National Wildlife Refuge, Florida, United States - Lox_Sample_2.5 | ecosystem: Environmental > Terrestrial > Soil > Wetlands | place: USA... | reverse complement strand
AGCTCGACCTCATAAGGCTTGGCCTGCTCGGTGAAGATCGTGCCGAGGGTCTGCGCGTACACGTTGGCCAGCTGCCGTCCGGTCACGTCCCGACGGTCGTAGGCATACCCGCGGGTGTCGGCGTACTGAATGCCGCCACGGCGCAGGTTGTCGAACTCGTTGAATCGCCCGACGGCGGCGAAGCCCACCCGGTCGTAGAGCTCGCTGATCTTCTGCAGCGACCGTGACGGGTTCTCCGCGACGAACAACACGCCGTCGACGTAGGCCAGCGCCAACACACTTCGACCACGAGCGATGCCTTTGCGCGCGAGCTCCGACCGCTCGCGCATCGCCTGCTCCGGCGAGATGAAATACGGGAAGCTCACGAACCGCCCCGCAGGTCAGTCGGCTCGGCGACGTCGGGCCGCAATGTCTTTGCGTGAGAACGGCTTTCAATGATATCGCGGGCCAATTGGGCGATCCGCTCTTCCGGCGCCTCGACCGCGCCCTCGGCGCTGATCGTCACCGCGGTCGGGTAGATGCCGCGAACCAGATCCGGTCCGCCGGTGGCCGAGTCGTCGTCCGCCGCGTCGTAAAGCGCCTCCACCGCCACTCGCAGCGCCGAATCCTCGTCCACCACCCGCGCATACAGCTTCTTGATCGACGACTTGGCGAACACCGATCCGGAGCCCACCGACTGGTAGCCCTCTTCCTCGATGTTCCAGCCGCCGGCGGCGTCGAACGACACCACCCGCCCGGCGCGCTGCGGATCGGGATCATCGACGTCGTAGCCGACCAGCAAGGGCAGCGCGACGAGTCCCTGCATCGCCGCGCCGAGATTGCCCCGCACCATGATTGCCAGGCGGTTGACCTTGCCCCGAAAGGTCAGCGACACGCCTTCGACTTTTTCGTAGTGCTCCAGCTCGACCGCGTACAACCGCGCGAACTCGACCGCGATCGCCGCGGTGCCGGCAATGCCGGTCGCGGTGTAGTCGTCGGTGATGTACACCTTCTTCATGTCGCGGCTCGCGATCATGCTGCCCTGTGTGGCACGCCGGTCGCCGGCGATTACCACACCGCCGGGATAGTTCAGCGCCACGATCGTGGTGCCGTGCGCCAATTGCGCGCCCGCCGAGGCGCCGCCACCTCCACCGACAGGCAGCAGTTCGGGTGCCTGCCGACGCAGATATTCAGAAAAGGACGACAAGTCCAGGGGGACTGAGGGTGCTCCAGGGAAAGGTGTGGGAAAGGCCAGCTGCTCGCGTTGCGGCCAGGTCACTGTCCGCCCTTCTGCACGTACGCGCGCACGAAATCTTCCGCGTTCTCTTCGAGTACGTCGTCGATCTCGTCCAGCAGGTCGTCGGTTTCCTCGGTCAGCTTGTCGCGACGCTCCTGCCCGGCGGCCGTGCTGCCGGCGAGGTCCTCGTCCTCGCCGCCACCACCGCCACGCTTGGTCTGCTCCTGAGCCATCGCTGCCTCCTGCGTTGTTCATCGGCGGGCTCACAGCGTGCCCACCGGTTACTCCACACTACCGGTCAACGCCGAAATTGCCTGGCATAGCTCACGTGGTGAGCTGCTCCACCAGGTCAGCGGCCGAGTCGACCGAGTCCAGCAGCGCCCCGACATGGGCTTTGCTGCCGCGCAACGGCTCCAGCGTCGGGATCCGGACCAGCGAGTCGCCGCCCAGGTCGAAGATGACCGAATCCCAGCTGGCGGCCGCGATGTCGGCGCCGAACCGGCGCAGGCACTCGCCCCGGAAATACGCGCGGGTGTCGGTCGGCGGGTTGTCGACCGCGTCGAGCACCTGCTGCTCGGTGATGAGACGCTTCATGGATCCGCGGGCGACCAGCCGGTTGTACAGGCCCTTGTCGAGCCGCACGTCGGAGTACTGCAGGTCGACCAGGTGCAGCCGCGGCGCGGACCAGCTGAGGTTCTCCCGGTGCCGGAAACCGTCGAGCAGGCGCAGCTTGGCGGGCCAGTCCAGCAGCTCCGCGCAGTCCATCGGGTCGCGTTCCAGCAGGTCAAGGACATGAGCCCAGGTCTCGACGATGTCGTTGGCCCGGTGGTCCCGATCGCGACTGTCCACCAGTTTGGCCACCCGGTCCAGATAGATGCGCTGTAACGCGAGGCCGGTCAGCTCGCGGCCGTCGGCGAGCGCGACCGTGGCCCGCAGCGAGGTGTCCCGGCTGATCACGTGCACCGCGTGCACCGGCCGGGCCAGCGCCAGGTCGGACAGGTCGGTGCCTTCCTCGATCAGGTCGAGGACCAGGGCGGTGCTGCCGAGCTTGAGGTAGGTCGACATCTCTGCCAGGTTCGCGTCGCCGATGATGATATGCAGCCGCCGGTACTTGTCGGCGTCGGCGTGCGGCTCGTCGCGGGTGTTGATGATGCCGCGCTTGAGGGTGGTCTCCAGCCCGACCTCGACTTCGATGTAGTCGGCCCGCTGGGATAGCTGAAAGCCCGGCTCGTCGCCGGCCGGGCCGATCCCGACGCGGCCCGACCCGGTGACCACCTGCCGTGACACCAGAAACGGCGTCAGCCCGGCGATGACCGCCGAGAACGGGGTCTGCCGCGACATCAGATAGTTCTCGTGTGAGCCGTACGAGGCGCCTTTGCCGTCGACGTTGTTCTTGTAGAGCTGCAGCTTCACGGCGCCGGGCACGCTCGCCACGTGCCGGGCAGCGGCCTCCATGACCCGCTCCCCGGCCTTGTCCCAGATCACCGCGTCCAGCGCATCGGTGCACTCCGGCGCCGAATACTCCGGATGCGCGTGGTCGACGTAGAGCCGGGCCCCGTTGGTCAGGATCATGTTCGCCGCGCCGACCTCGTCGGCGTCGACCACCGGCGGCGGCCCCGCCGACCGGCTCAGGTCGAATCCGCGCGCGTCGCGCAGCGGCGACTCGACCTCGTAGTCCCATCGGGTGCGCTTGGCGCGCTGAATCCCGGCTGCGGCGGCGTACGCCAGCACAGCCTGCGTCGAGGTCAGGATCGGATTCGCGGTCGGGTCGGACGGCGACGATATGCCGTACTCGACCTCGGTCCCGATGATCCGCTGCATGCGATCAGCCTAGGCGACGCCCCGAGGCGACCCGCCACGCTCACCGCCACGCCGGCGTTGCTGCCGGGCAACCGCTACCGGCGCGGCGCACGATTGACGGCTCGTCGTGTACGGCGCACTGTGATCTAGGCAACACTGTGGTTTTGCGGAGGAGCCGGTGATGGCGGACATATCACATGCGTACAACAGCGTCTGGCAGTTGCGTGGCGACGCCTGGTGCCGGCTGGAGGAGGCCGCCGATCGGCTCAGCAGGCCGGCCACCCCCGAGCTCAAGGAACGCTACGTCGCGACCGTCGGTGACCTGCTCAGCCAACTGACCCCGCTCGAGCCGTATTGGGCGTTCCCGGGCGCCCCGATGTTCGCGAGGGTGCAGCGGTTGTTCACCGGCGGCCACTACGGCAAGTTCGCGCACGCGGTGTCGCAGATCAACCGCGCACTGACCACCGACTCCTACCGGTCTGGGGACGTCGACAGCGCGTGGCTGGAGGAGCAGGACGTGTTTGCAACGGATCCGCGCCAACTCGAGCAGCAGCCGACGCGAACCAGGGAGCAGCTGTACTTCGAAGTGTTGGTGGTGGAGTCGATGACCGAGGCGCAGGAGCGGGCGTTGCGTAAGGAGGTGCGTGGGTGGCGGCGTGGCGATGATGAGTTTGTTTATGAGTTGGTGGTGGTGTCCAGCGGTGATGAGGCGTTGATCGCGGCGCGGTTGAACGTCAATTTGCAGGCGGTGGTGATTCGGCGGCGGTTTTCGCATCGGTCCACCCGGGATTTGTCGGCGCTGGCCGAGTTTGTCGACACCCAGGTCTCTGATGAGCTGGCCGATCATCAGTCCCCCGATGACCGGGCCCGGATTTTGGCGTGCTCGCTGGCCGCGCTGCGCCCGGAGCTGGATCTGTATTTGATGACCGAGATCGAGGTGGAAGACATCGCCGGGCGTCTGGGTCAGTATTTTCGGCGGGTGTTTCACGCCCGCGAGGGCGTGTTGGAGCTGCATCTGAGCATTTTGCAGGGGGTGGCGGCGCGCTATCGCACCCCGTTTTTCAGCGCGCTCAAACAATACAGCCACCGCCCCACCGGGGTGTTTCACGCGTTGCCGATCTCGCAGGGCAAGTCGATCGTCAACTCGCACTGGATCAAGGACATGGTGGGGTTTTACGGGCTGGATGTGTTCATGGCCGAAACCTCGGCGACCTGCGGGGGGCTGGACTCGCTGCTGGAGCCCACCGGCCCGCTGCGCGACGCGCAGGCGCTGGCCGCCGAAACCTACGGCGCCCGCCACACCTACTTCGTCACCAACGGCACCTCCACCGCCAACAAGGTGGTCACCCAGTCGCTGGTGGCCCCCGGCGACATCGTGCTGCTGGACCGCAACTGCCACCAGTCCCATCACTACGGGATGATGCTGGCCGGCGCGCAGGTGGTGTATCTGGAGGCCTACCCGCTGGCCCAGTACTCGATGTATGGGGCGGTGCCGCTGCGCGAGATCAAAGCCAAACTGCTGGCTTTGCGCCGGGCCGGCAAGCTCGACCGGGTCAAGCTGCTGTCGCTGACCAACTGCACCTTCGACGGCATCGTCTATGACGTGCAGCGGGTGATGGAGGAATGCCTGGCCATCAAACCCGACCTGGTGTTCCTATGGGACGAGGCCTGGTTCGCCTTCGCCCGCTTCCACCCGGTGTATCGGCACCGCACCGCGATGACCGCGGCCAAAAACCTGCGCGACAAACTCCAAGACCCCGGCTACGGGGCCGCCTACCACACCCGGCTGCTCGCCGACACCGACCACCCGCCCACCGACGAGCAGCTGATCACCCGCCGGCTGACCCCCGACCCGGCCAAGGCCCGGGTGCGGGTCTATGCCACCCAATCCACCCACAAAACCCTCACCGCGCTGCGGCAGGGATCGATGATCCACGTCTTTGACCAAGACTTCGACCAACACGTCGCCGAACCCTTCCACGAGGCCTACATGGCCCACACCTCCACCTCCCCCAACTACCAGATCCTGGCCTCACTGGACCTGGGCCGGCGCCAGGTCGCCCTCGAAGGCGTGGAACTGGTGCAACGCCAAATCGAAAACGCCATGCAACTGCGCGACGCCATCGACGAGCACCCCCTGCTGCAGCACTACATGGCCTGCCTGCGCACCTCGGATCTGATCCCCGAACAGTTCCGCCCCTCGGCCATCGCCCAACCACTGCGCTCGGGACTGCGCAACATGATCACCGCCTGGCAACACGACGAATTCGTCCTCGACCCCTCCCGCATCACCTTGTCCATCGGCCGCACCGGCTACGACGGCGACACCTTCAAACGCGACCAACTCATGGACCGCTACGGCGTGCAAATCAACAAAACCTCCCGCAACACCGTGCTGTTTATGACCAACATCGGCACCACCCGCAGCTCGGTGGCCTTCCTGGTCGAAGTCCTGGTCAAAATCGCCCGCGAACTCGACACCCGACTCACCGAAATGGGACTGGACGAACGCAGCCGCTTCGAACACCAAGTCCACCGCATGACCACCCCCGCCGCCGTGCTGCCCGACTTCAGCGGCTTTCACCCCGCCTTCGCCGACCCCACCACCGACACCGACCCCACCCCCGAAGGCGACGTCCGCAAAGCCTTCTACCTGTCCTACACCGACACCAACTGCGAATATCTCACCGACACCCAAATCCAAGACAAACTCGACTCCGGAACCGACGTCGTCTCGGCCACCTACGTCACCCCCTACCCACCCGGCTTCCCCGTCCTCGTGCCCGGCCAACGATTCAGCACCCAAATCCTGACCTTCATCCGCAACCTCGACACCAAAGAAATCCACGGCTACAAACCCGACTACGGCTACCGCGTCTACACCGACAAAGCCATCGAAATCACCCAAACCACCAACCAACAGCACAACGGCCACCGTGAGATCGTGCCGGCCGACATAGCCGGTAACCGACCGACGGGGCCGGTAGCTGACCGAGATAGCCGGTAACTGACCGACATCGACGCTGCTGATCAGCCGGCGATTGACAACGCGATGCCGTCGAGGATGTCGTGCTCGCTGACCACGAGTTCACCGATGCCGGCGCGCTTCCGCAGCGCGTAGGCCAGTTCCTCGACGATGATCGCCCCGGCGCCGATCACGTCGACGCGCCCCTGGTGCATCGGCCCCAGCACCGCGCGCTGCGCGCGCGGCGTCGCGATGAGCCGTTCGCACACGTCGAGCAGTTCACGAAATCCCACGCGGGACAGGTGGATGGCCGCCGGATCGTAGGTGGTCATCTGCTGCGCGAGCGCGGCGAGCGTCGTCATTGTGCCCGCCACGCCGACCCAGGTGCGGGCCCGGGCGACGGGCACGACCCGCAACGCCTCCGAAAGCCGTTCCCGCACGACGTTTCTGGCGGCAGCGACCTCGGCGGCGGTGGGCGGGTCGGAGTGCAGGCAGCGCTCGGTCAGCCGGACGCATCCGATGTCGGCGGAGAAGCTGGCGTCCACCTCGGCGGAGCCGAGGACCAGTTCGGTTGATCCACCGCCGAGATCGACGACCACGAAAGGTGCGCCGGCCGAATCCAATTCGGCTACCACGCCGTGGAACGACAGCGCGGCTTCCTCTTCGCCGGTGATGACTTCGGCGACGGCGCCGGGGACGGCGGAACCGAGCACGTCGGCGGTCATCGCGAAGAATTCGGCCCGGTTGATGGCGTCGCGGGTCGCCGATGTCGCCACCATCCGTACGGTCGGTACCCGAAATTCCGCCAGCAGCGCGGTGTAGTCGCCCAGTGCTGACCGGGTGCGCGCCAGCGCCTCCGGCGCGAACTGCCCGGTGGCGTCGACGCCTTGGCCGAGCCGCACGATCCGCATTTCGCGGTGCAGTTCGTGCAGCCGCCCGTCGGTCACATCGGCGATCAGCAACCGAATCGAGTTGGTGCCGCAATCGATTGCCGCGACGCGACTCATGTCCACCGCTCCGGTACCAGAATTCCCGCCATGTCGGGTTCGGCGGCCAGCATCGCGAGCACCTCGTCGCCCAACGGGTTCACGCCGCGGCCTTTGGCCAGCGAATGCGCGATGAGCACGTGCAGGCACTTGACCCGGTCCGGCATGCCACCGCCGGAGAACGTCGTGCCGAGCGGTTCGATGGCGTCGCGTTCGGCGAGATAGGACTCGTGGGCCCGCCGGTATGCCGCGGCCAGTTGATGATCGGCGGCCAGGCGTGCGGTCATGTCTTTCATCAGCCCCGAGGATTCCAGCCGGCTCGCCGCGGCCGTCAGCACGGGGTGGGTCAGGTAGTACAGCGTGGGGAACGGGGTGCCGTCGGGCAGCCGCGGCGCGGTCTTGATGACAGCGGGCTCCCCGTTGGGGCATCGATAGGCGATCTCGAGGACCCCACGCGGCTCGCGCCCGAGCTGGCGCGCGAGGGCGTCGAGGTCGGCGGGGTCAACCACCGGGCGGCAGCCCCGGTGGCGGCCCGGGCGGCAGCCCCGGCGGCGGCCCGGGGCTGGACGGGATGTCATGCGGGTTGTCGGCGATGGTGCGCCACAGCGACGTGTACCACGGATCGTTGCCGGCCGACTTCGGTGCCTGGATACCGGGTAGCTGCGGTGGCGTCGCCGCGTCGGGCGGCAGCTGCACCTGGTAGGGAGTATCGCCGGGCATGACGAACCCGAGCCGCTCGCGTGCCTGGGCCGCGACGAACACCGGGTCGGCGAGCTTGGCCTTCTGCTGCTGCAGTTCGGCGATCCGCGCGCGCAGCGCCGCCTCGGTCGCCCCCAGCTGGCGCATCTCGGTGCGCTGCGCGAAGTATGTACGCACCGGCCCGGTGATGGTCAGCGTCAGCACGCACACCACGGCGGCAAGGATCGCTGCACGTCGCGCCGTGGCCCCGAGCCGCTGGTCAGACTGGTGCTCGGCGGCCGCGGCGATCGACGCGCTGATCGATTCGGTGACTTCCTCGCGCTCCGGGCGCGGTTCGGGTGGGCGGGCTTTCGGCAGCCGTTGCCGGCCACGGCCCGAATCGCCGGGCTTGCCCGGCCGCGGGGCCGGGGCGCGCCGCTTGGGTTCGGACCGTTTCCCGTCGGACACGTGCTATTTGGCCTCCGCGCTGTAACGCGGGAAGGCGAGGTCACCGGCGTACCGTGCGGCGTCACCGAGCGCTTCCTCGATGCGCAACAGCTGGTTGTACTTGGCGACGCGTTCGCTGCGGGCGGGCGCGCCGGTCTTGATCTGGCCGCTGCCGACCGCGACCGCGAGATCGGCGATGATGGTGTCCTCGGTTTCGCCGCTGCGGTGACTCATCATGGTGCGGTATCCGCTGGTGTGCGCCAGCGTGACGGCATCCAATGTTTCGGTCAGCGTGCCGATCTGGTTGACCTTGACCAGCAGCGCGTTGGCTGCGCCTCGTTCGATGCCTTCCTCCAGGCGCTCGGGGTTGGTGACGAACAGGTCGTCGCCGACGATCTGCACCCGCTCGCCGAGCATGGTGGTCAGCGCGACCCAGCCGTCCCAGTCGTCCTCGGCCAGCGGGTCCTCGATGGACACCAGCGGGTAGGTGCCGAGCAGTTGCGCGTAGAACTCGGCCATCTGCGCGGCATCACGGGTTTCCTTCTCGAATGCGTATCCCTGTCCGGCGGTGAAGAATTCGGTGGCCGCTACGTCGAGGGCCAGCCCGATGTCGGCACCGGGCCCGTAGCCGGCCGACTCGATGGCCGACACGATCAGGTCGAGCGCCGCCTTGGTGCCGGGCACGTCCGGGGCGAAGCCGCCTTCGTCCCCGAGCCCGGTGGCCAGGCCTTGCTTCTTGAGCACCGACTTCAGCGCGTGGTAGACCTCGGCGCCCCAGCGCAGCGCCTCTTTGAAGCTGGGCGCGCCGATCGGGGCGATCATGAACTCCTGCACATCGACGCCGGTGTCTGCGTGTACGCCGCCGTTGAGAATGTTCATCATCGGCACCGGGAGGATGTGGGCGTTGGGTCCCCCGACGTAGCGGAACAGCGGCAGACCGGCCGATTCGGCGGCGGCCTTGGCGACGGCCAGCGACACGCCGAGGATGGCGTTGGCACCGAGCCGGGACTTGTCCGGGGTGCCGTCCAGGTCCAGCAGCGCCTGGTCCACCAGCCGCTGATCGTCGGCGCTGAGACCGATTACGGCAGGGGCGATTTCGTCGAGGACCGCTTCGACGGCCTTCCCGACCCCTTTGCCGCTGTAACGTTTCGGGTCTCCGTCGCGCAGCTCGACGGCCTCGTGCTCGCCGGTCGAAGCGCCCGAAGGCACCGCGGCCCTGGCGAACGTTCCGTCGACCAGCGCCAGCTCGACCTCAACAGTCGGATTACCGCGGGAGTCGAGGATCTCGCGAGCCCCGACCTGCTCAATGATGGGCACCAGTTACTCCTAGAGTGAATGGGCAGAACGCACTCAGCCTAGAGGCTGGACCGCCCCACGGTGCGCTACAACGGGCGGCCGGCCGCGTATGCCGTCGCCCAGTCCCGGACGGTTTTGGCGTAGGTGTCCGACAGGTTGTAGGCGCGCAGCGCGTTCATCCAACCGCGCGGCGTGGCGAGGTCTTTGCCGTTCCAGCACAGGTAGCCTGCCGCGGACAGCGCGGCGTCGTTGAAGTTGTCCGGGCTGATCCTGCCGTCGTTGTTGGCGTCCACGCCGTACAGCCGCCAGGTCTCGGGAATGAACTGCATCGGGCCCATCGCCTGGGCGTAGACGGGTTCGCCGTCGGACTGGCCCGCGTCGTCGTCGACGATCTCCATGTTGCCGTGCGAGCCGTCGAGCCGTACACCGCGGATGGGCGGACTGACGTCACCGTTGGGGGCGATGGTGGCGCCGCGGTAGGTTCCGTGGTGGCTTTCGACCATCCCGATCCCGGCCAGCGTCGTCCACGCCAGGTGACACTTGGGGTTCTCCACCTCGGCGACCTTCGCCGCGTAGCCGTACGCCTTCAGTGCCCCGACCGGGATATCGAGCGCGGGAGCGCGTTCGACCGCCCACGCCTGCAGTTGGTCGGCGGGCCGGCCCGTGGCGTGGGTGTCGACGTCGGGCACCGGGTCACCGGCGGGGGGCGGGACGCCTTCCGGAATAGGTGTGCTGAGCTGCCACGAACAGCCGGACGCCATCAACATGGCGGTCGAGCCGACCACGGCGACCGCCCGTATCCAACGTGACCGCGACACAGCCCTCCTCAACCACTCCGGTGGACCTATCGTCCCATGCGCCCGATTTCCGCAGCCCTGCCGCTGCGTCGTAGCTGCTGGTGCGGCACCGCACGTTGATGCCCGTGGCGGTGACGGGTCGGCCTAATGGGGCTCGACTTCGTTCGCGTGACGGTCGGCGGCCGCGACAGCTTCTTCGGCTTCTTTGGCGGCGCCGTTGGCCGGGACGTCCTCGTCCACCGCGAATTCCTCGGCGGGGAATCCGTCGTCCAGTGCCGGCCGATGGCCGTCGGTGTGCTGCTCCGGCGACGGTTCCGGCAGCTCCACGGGCGATGGTTCGGGGGCAGCCGCGATCGCCGCGGTGGGCGGCCAGTACGCCCGCCACTCCGCCTCGGCGATGGAGTCCAGGGACGCGACGTCGAGTTCCTCGGCCACCTCGTCACCGCGCCGCTTCGCGGCGATCCCCTTCTCGGCCAGCCGGACCGCGTCGATGAATTCCAGTATCTCGGTGCGCAAGTTGGTTTCGGCGTCGATGTCCGGCGACACCGTGACGGTGGTGAGCGCGGCGGGGATCAGGTCCTCGGGCAGCCCGGCGTCGCGAACCCGCAGGAGCACTTTCTGCGCCAACGCCAGCGCCGGCTGACCCGTCGGCACGCCGTCCAGGCAGGAGCCGCGCGCCTTCTCGGCGGCCTTGCGCTCGTCCCATTGGGCGATCTGGTCTTCCAGCGAGATCGACTCGCCGGCAATGACCCCGGGCACGCGGTTGCCGAGTTTGCGCAGCAGCGAGTCGGCGACGTCATCGATGGTGAACGGGTGCCGCGGCGCATCCTCGGCGATGCGGGCGTGGAAGAGCACCTGCAGCAGCACGTCGCCGAGTTCTTCACGCAAGTCGTCGGCGTTGCCGCCGCGCACCGCATCGAACAGCTCGTAGGTTTCCTCCAGCAGGTAGCGACGCAGCGAGTCGTGGGTCTGCTCGCTCTCCCATGGTCCGTCGGTGCGCAGTTTGTCCATCAGCGCGACGGCGTCGATCAGCCGCTCGCCCCGCTGCGGGTCGGGCGCGGCGATCACGGTGTCGCCGGCGTCCAGGCGTTCCTTGACCGCCGGGTGTTCGCGGTCCGACGACAGCAACACCGGCGCGTTGGTGCCGCCGGTGTGCACGGGCCGCGCCCCGGGCAGTGACCACGGCACCTTGACGGGCATTTCCTCGGTGTACTGCACTTCACCCATCAGCAGCGCGATCGCGTCGACCGGAACCAGCGCCGGGCGACGAGGATCGACCAAGACGACGGTCATCGTGCTTGACCTCCTCGCTTGTGTCGGCGGCACGGTTGACACCGGTTATACCAACATCCTCATGGGGCTTCCCATCGAGTGCCAGCACGATATCGGCAACCATCTGTACCAATTCGAGATCACGGATG
>Ga0335076_10006721_pt1 | contig 11606 bp, 8 predicted proteins | sample Lox_Sample_25_FD_206717 | JGI IMG/M metagenome (GOLD analysis project Ga0335076, IMG submission 206717) | Soil microbial communities from Loxahatchee National Wildlife Refuge, Florida, United States - Lox_Sample_2.5 | ecosystem: Environmental > Terrestrial > Soil > Wetlands | place: USA: Florida... | reverse complement strand
CTGGACCGGGCCGAAATCGCGAAGCGCATAGAACGCGCGGAAAAACTCCTGCAAAAAGGCAAGACCCCCGACGCCCTGGAAGAATACTTGCTGGTTCTGCGCGACGACCCGGAAAATGACGTCGTCCGCCAGCTTGCAGCCGACCTGTGTCTTTCCCTAAGCCGCAATTCGGATGCGGTAAAGCTGTTAGGTGAGCTATTTGAGCGACAGGTGAACGCTGGTGACGCCACAAGGGCTAGCCTTACTTATAAGAAGTTGGCGCGGCACGGTAATCCCACCTGGCAGCAGAAGTTCCGCTTCGGCCAACTACTGGAAGGTTCGAACAAGAAGCTGGCAGTCGGCACCTACGAAGCAGCGCTGGCGGATCTTCTGAAGCTCGGGAAAAAGCAGGAGCAAGCAGAGATCCTCACACGAATCGTGGTGCTCGAGCCGACGCAGGCGAACCATCTGCGGATGGCGGAATTTGCGTCCGAACAAGGAAATCATAAGATCGCGGCAGCCGCATTTCAGCGTGTTGCGCAATTGGCCGTGGCTGACGGTGCCGATGCTTCGCAGTGGTATCAACGGGCTTATCAGGAAGATGCTTCCGACCCGGGCATAGCGCTTGCCTACGGAAAATCGCTATTGACTCAAGCGCAGGTCGGAGCCGCGATTTTTATCCTGGAGCCGCAACTGAACTCTGGCGAGGTGACCGGCGAGTTAAAAGAAACATACGCATCTGCGTTAGTAGCAGCCGGCCGATATGCCGAGGCGGAGCCGCTGGTATGGCAATTGTTCGAGGCAAATCCGGCACGGGTGCAACAAGTAATCACGCTGATCGGGAACTTCCTCGATGGCGAACAGGATGATGCGGCAGTCGCCCTGGCGCGCAAGCTGGAACAGTTCCAGAGGCGGCGCGGTGAGAGACGACAATTTACCGCGATTATGGAGGACATCACTGCGGCGCATCGTCCTTCGCCCCAGATTCTTGAATTTCTCAGCGAGCTCTACAACTCCTCGAATCGCGAGAATGATTACTGCCAGACTCTGCTGAAGCTTTTCGATCTGTATTGCGGCACGGGCGAGTACGCTAAGGCAGCGGAGTGCCTTGATCGAGCCGCCGAGGTGGACCCCTACGAACCGGGACATTTAAAGCGCCTTGAACTGCTGAGGGGCAAGGTGGATGATGCCCGCTTCAAGGTCATCTCGTCACGATTCAACTCTGTTAGCAAGACCGCTGAAGAGCCGACGCATGTAGAGGGACCAACCCTAGGGGCTTCGACACTGCAAGATCTGATGCTGCAGGCCGAGATCCTTGTGCAGTATGGGATGCGCAGCAAAGCCGTCGAAAGACTGCAACGAATCCAGGAACTCTTTCCCCGCGAAGAGGAGCGGAACGAAGATCTTCAGCGACTCTATCTGGCGGCAGGGGTTACGCCCCGGTACGCCGGTTCAGCGCCCCTTCCACCTGCGAACCCGGCCCCAGCGGCTGCTGCCCCAGCCGATCCGATGGCAGACATGCGGAGTTTGACCCGCGTCGCCGAGATTACACGCAAACTGTATCACCAGAGTACGGCGCCGGCAGTGCTTGCTACAGCCGTGAAGGAAATTGGGGCGCACTGGGAGGCGACTCGGTGCATCGCAGCGATGGGCAAGGCTGGATTGTCGCCGTCGGCGGTGGACGAGTATTGCGCCGACGGAATCAAGAAGTCGGTTCCAGCGACGATTGCGGAATTGATCTCGTGCTTGCATCAGGCGATCGAAGGTCATGAGCCGCTGGTCATCAACGAGGCCACAAAAGCTGCCGCTCTAACGAATTCAAAGAAGGCGATTGCGGACCTAGGTGCTTCATCACTGGTTGCCATTCCCCTTTGCGATGGCGACGAGAACGTTGGCGTTCTCGTGCTGGTTCACAGCAGGCCTCGCAGTTGGCAGCAGTCCGATCTAGTGGTCCTCAAGACTCTTTCCGAGCAGATGGTCATCGCCCTAAATAATGCAGGTTTGCGTCGGCTGGTCAAGAACCTGTCGGTGACGGACGAAAAATCCGGCCTGCTGAAGCGCGCCTCATATCTCGATCTTCTCCTGGCCGAGAGCAAGCGAGCGATTCAGAATGCTTCGGCGCTTTCAGTCTTGCTGATGCAATTTGGCAAGAGCGGGCAGATGGTTAAGGAATACGGTGAGACCGAAGTTCAATCTGTGATGGAGCGGGTAGGCCAGCTTTTCGCTGCGAATATCCGCTCCAACGATCTCGCGTTTCGCTACGATACGACCACGATCGCGATTTTACTGGGAGAAACCGCCGAGAAAGAAGCGATGCTGGCCATCGAGAAGCTCCGAAAAATCATTGCCGAAGTGCGCTTCCCCACCAAAGAGACGAGCCAACCGGGTCAGCCTGCGCTTTTTTCGGCGGGATTGGCCGAGGCCGTGATACGGAGTGAATTCGATCCCGTCGACGTCGTCACCGAAGTCATCAATCGTGCGGAGCATGCACTGGGCCAAGCCATGGGGCAAGGTCCGGGCAAGATAGTTGCACTCGGTCCCGTGCTGGCCACTGGCGCGGTAGCATAGCCGATTCTCGCTGATGACTGCTCCAGCGTCCCCCTTTTTTCTTCGCCGCTCGCATGTCTTCGTCATAAGAGTTCCTGTCCGGTGGTGAAATCCATCCTTCGCTGCTACACTGAAAAGTTTGGCGAATTGGCCCGAACTGACTCCGGTTGGGCTTCTGCGAGAAAATCAATCAATGTTGAAAGCTGGGGAAATCGCGATTGTCGGTGGGGCGCGCACGCCCTTTGGCCGCTACTGCGGCAAGTTGAAGGATTACACGGCGCAGGAACTTGGCGCGATTGCGGGGAAGGCCGCACTTGAGCGGGCAGCCATCGACTCCAAAGAAGTTGATCATGTGGTCTTCGGGAATGCGCAGCAGACTTCGGGCGATGCTCTGTATGGCGCGCGTCACGTCGGCTTGCGGGCCGGGATTCCAATCGAAACGCCGGCCCTGACCGTGAACCGGCTATGCGGATCGGGGATGCAGTCGATCGTAAGTGCGGCGCAGATGATCCAGACCGATGAAGCAAAGATCGTCCTCGCTGGCGGGATGGAAGCCATGTCGCAGGCTCCGTTTGTGATCCGCGGGCGCGACGGTTTCACGCTGGCTCCGGGCGGCAAGCTGGAAGATTCGCTGATGGTGGCGCTGCTCGACAGCTATTGCGGTTCGTACATGGCGAACACAGCAGAACTGTATGGATCTGAGCAAGGAATCACGCGCGACATGCAGGACGAGTTTGCCCTGCGCTCGCAGAAGTGTGCCGAGGACGCCTATCGAGCGGGAAGGCTGCAAGAGGAATTGGTGGCAGTGCCTTTGCGCAATCACAAAGGTGAGCCGACGGGTGAGCAACTCGCCGAAGACGATCATCGTCGCCCGCAGACGACCATGGAAGGATTGGCCAAGCTGAAACCAGCCTTTGGAAAGAACGGAACCGTGACGGCTGGGAATGCGAGTGGCATCGTAGACGGCGCCGCGGCCGTGGTCGTCATGTCGCTCGAGGAAGTCCGCAAGCGCAATATGGAGCCGCTGGGACGAATTGTGAGTTGGGGGATCGCAGGAGTCGAGCCGAAACTCATGGGGCGCGGCCCAGTTCCGGCGACGAAGATCGCATTGCAAAAAGCCGGACTGTCGCTCGATTACATCGACTTGATTGAAGTGAACGAGGCATTCGCGGCGCAGTATCTGGCGGTTGAAAAGGAATTGGGACTTGATCGTGAGAAAGTGAACGTGAACGGCGGAGCGATTGCCCTGGGGCATCCGCTAGGCGCAACCGGGACGCGGCTGGTGATCACGCTGCTGTACGAGCTTCGTCGGCGGAATAAAAAGTACGGGCTGGCGACAGCATGCATAGGTGGGGGACAAGGAATCGCGATGGTGGTGGAGAGCATGCACTGAGCACTTCGCTTCTCGTCCTGCGGATCGGATAGTTTCTTAGCGTTTGTCATCCTGAGCGGCGCACCTTGCCGCGAAGGACCTATGCAGCTTACCTGCGCCGGCAGATTGCATAGGTCCTTCGCTTCGCTCAGGATGACAAGGCGCATCTACGAGGAAAGCAATCATGGCGATTCAAAAAGTTGGTGTACTCGGTTGTGGTCTGATGGGCTCGGGTATTGCTCAGGTATGTGCCATGGCCGGATTCGACGTCACGGTGCTCGAAGTTGAGCAGAAGTTTCTCGACAAAGGTCTCGCTGGGATTGAGAAGTCCCTGGCCAAGTTTGCCGAGAGGCCGGTCGAGAAGGGCGGCATCACCGCTGAGCAGAGAGACGCGACGCGAGCGCGCTTGAAAGGCGCCACCGACAAAGCTGACTTGGCCGACTGCGACATCGTGATCGAGGCCATTATCGAAAATGTCCCGCAGAAAAAAGAGATGTACGCCGCGCTCGACGCCATCGTGAAGAAGGAGGCCATCTTCGCCTCCAACACTTCCTCGATTTCGATCACTGAACTGATGACCGCGACCAAGCGTCCGGAGCGGTTCATCGGGCTGCACTTTTTTAACCCCGTGCCGCTGATGAAACTGGTCGAGGTGGTCCGGACGATTGCCACTGCCGATGACGTTTACCAGGCGGCCTACGAGTTCGGAAAGAAACTTGGCAAGGTTCCGGTGCGCACGTCGGACAAGACGGGTTTCATCGTGAACCGCCTGCTGGTTCCGTACCTGCTCGATGCCATCCGCGCGTACGAAGAGGGAGTGGGATCGATCGAGGACATCGATCAGGCAATGAAACTGGGCTGTGGTTATCCGATGGGGCCGTTCACGCTGCTCGATTTCGTCGGCCTCGATACGACCTATTACATCACGCACGTGATGTACGACGAGTTCAAAGAGCGGCGCTTCGCCTCGCCACCGCTGCTCAAGCGAATGGTGATGGCAGGCTGGTACGGGCGGAAATCGGGTCGCGGGTTTTATGATTATTCGGACCCGGAGAAGCCGCGGGCAAACAAGTTGTAGCCACGCAACGGCATAGAGTAATGGTAATCACCACGGAGGCACTGATGCACTGAGAAAATCGCTTGCAGGTTTTCTCTGTGATTCCGTGCCTCCGTGGTTGAAAGCAAATTATGAACTTCGAAAATATCATTCTCGAAAAGAAAAATGCGATCGCTTACGTCACCGTCAACCGCCCCAAGGTGCTCAACGCGCTCAACATGGCCACCATGGAAGAGCTGCGGTCGGCATTTCACGACATCAAGAATGACAAGAGCATCCGCGTCGTCATCTTCACCGGTGCGGGCGAAAAGGCGTTCATCGCTGGCGCAGACATCAGCGAACTCGCCAAGCACGATGCCGTCAGCGGCAAGGAGTACACCCATCGCGGGCAATCGGTGCTTAACCTGATCGAGAATCTTGGCAAGCCCGTGATCGCCTGCATCAACGGCTTTGCCCTCGGTGGCGGATGCGAGATTGCCATGGCCTGCACTATGCGACTGGCCAGCGAAAACGCAAAGTTGGGTCAGCCGGAAGTGAAGCTCGGCATCATTCCCGGCTACGGAGGATCGCAGCGCTTGCCCAGGCTCGTCGGTAAGGGCCTTGCAATGCAGCAGGTACTGACGGGCGAGATGATTACGGCACAAGAGGCGCACCGCATCGGGTTGGTGAATGAATTGACGGCTCCGGCGGACCTGATTCCGCGCGCCGAGGCGATTGCGGCCAAGATCATTGCCAACGCTCCGCTGGCTGTGCAATACGCGATGGAAGCCGTCAACAAAGGCATGGAGATGACGCTCGCCGAAGGCTTGTACCTGGAAGCGACACTGTTCGGCGTATGTTGTGCAACGGAAGACAAAACCGAAGGAACAACAGCATTTCTGGAAAAGCGGCCGGCGCAGTTCAAAGGGAAATAGTCCCATGCCCTTAGCCTGTCATCCTGAGGCGCATCCTTTTGCGCCGAAGGACCTATGCAGTTTGCCCGTACCACCCGGTTGCATAGTTCCTTCGCTTCGCTCAGGATGACAAAAACAGAGATCACCACGGAGACAAGAATCACGCAAAAGAAAGTCAAACTGAAGCTCGAATCAGCGCCTGAACCGGCCGTCCCAGCTATGGAGGGGAAACTCGATTCCACCGGCAGGCACTTTGCCATCGTTGTTTCTCGCTTCAACGCTTTCATTACGGAACGTCTCCTGTTGAGTGCTTGTGATGGCCTCTTGCGTACAGGGACGAAGAAGAGAGACATCACAGTCGTGCGGGTTCCCGGAGCATTCGAAATCCCGCTGGCCGCGCGCACTCTGGCGCTCACGAAGACGTATGACGCAATCATCTGTATCGGGTGCCTGTTGCGCGGGGATACAGCGCATTACGATGTCATCGTCAATGAAGTCACGCGAGGAATCGGACAATCGGCGCAGGAGACGGGCGTGCCTCACGCCTTTGGCGTCTTAACTTGCGACACGCTGGAGCAGGCCATCGATCGAGCGGGCCTCAAGATGGGCAGTAAGGGATTCGAGGCTGCCTTGGCGGCGGTGGAGATGGCATCGTTGAAAACCGCTATCAGCTCTCAGCCGTCAGCCGTCAGCAAAAGCAAGAGTAGAAAGCCCACCACGAATTCCAAAAAGCGCAGATCGTGATCGGAAGATAAAACGTTCGCGGCCTCCTAATCACTATTCTTGTAAACTGATGAAGCCCGAGGCTGCGATAGTCTTGCTGATAGCTGAAGGCTGACGGCTGAATGGGCACCCGGCGCAAATCTCGCGAACTCGTCCTGCAAATGTTGTTTCAATCAGACATGGGGAAGCAGGACGCCGAGCACGTACGGCGAACGTTTTGGGCCGAGCATGCTACGGCCAGCGACGAAGTGCGCGGGTTCGCTGATGACCTCTTCCGGGTGGCTACAGACCGCGTCGATGAAATTGACACGCTGATCGAGCGCCACGCAGAGCATTGGCGGATGGAGCGGATGGCTGCCGTCGATCGCAATTTGCTTCGCGCCGCGGTGGCCGAATTTCTCGCCTATCGCGATACTCCGCGCGCCGTCGTCATCAATGAGGCGCTTGAGATCGCGCGCAAGTTCTCTTCGCCTGAGTCGGTGCAGTTCGTAAACGGCGTGCTCGACAGTATTGGTAAGGAACTCGAGACCAGTCCCAAGTAGGCGCGCCGGCGCAAAAACACGACACTCTTCGACTACGGTTTCGCGGCCACGAAATCCAGAATGCAAGCGCCAGTCTGCGGTGTCGCGGTACAGAACGGATTGGTGTAGTTCGGCAGGTCAGGAAACTGGCTCTGCACCATGTCGCTGCCGCCAACTCCTGTACTGATCTGGTGCAGGTATCCATCGCTTCCCGCCACGAAAATACTTTCCGCATCGACTGATATGTCCCCGCCAAGCGGACTTGGGTTCACACCGCCGGCAGTCGAAGCAAGTTGAATCCCACCAACGATCGATTGGGTGGCGAAGTCGAATACCAGCACGCTGTTGAGGTCGCGATCCAACACGTACACCAGTGTCCCGTCAGGAGAAACGAAGAAGTTAAGTGGATGCGTGTTGCCGAGGTTCAGTTTGAGATTCTGCACCGTGTGACCAACTGTCATGGGACAGAGCGATGTGGCCGGCTTGTTGGGGGTTGCGGCGGGAACGGGGGTGATCGACGCAGTGATGTAATCCATGGACCCGTTGCTTTCGAGCGCAACAAAATGTTGACCATCGGGAAGAGCTTTGAAGGCAACCGGAGATGCTGTAAGTGGAATGAAGCTATTGCCCGTGTTCGTGTCTGTGAACTGCGAATTGTCGCAGGTATTAAAGACCGCGACGGCGGGACCCGCTCCGCCCAGAGACGGTTCCGCCACATAGGCAAACGCGCTGTTCGTTGAAAAAGTGATGGCGTTCACGCTGGTTTGCGGTGGCAGGGGGATTACCTGCAACGCCTGCTGGGCCGAGTAAACATACAGATTCGGACTATTGTTGTTGTCGAGACCGAAGATGAAGGCTTTGAGATTGTCGGGAGAGAAACCGGCTACGGATGCGAAAGAGATGTTCAGCGGAGTAATCGCCGGAGCAGTGGAATTGATTGTGTTCACGACATAAACCTGATTCGGCGAATGCATTGTGTCCGAAAAGATCGCCAGGTTCCCATTAGGAGAAACTGCAAGCACTTGCCCCGTAACGGTGCTCAGGGGTGTGAACGCATTGTTGGCCGTCCCAAGGTTTGTGGGATTGACGATCTGGGCTCCGAAATTGCTCCCCATGTAGACCTTGTCTCCAACGAGATCGAAGCGCAACGAGCTAGGGGCGACCGGTCCGGCGGTGGCGGATCCGGTCTGCGGCTTACCTGAGGCAAAACTGAACAGGCCGACACTGCAGATCGATGGAGGCTCGTTCGCACATCCGAGACTGGTCGCGAGCACCGATCCGGGAGCTGGAGTTCCACTGATTACTCCGGAAATGGCGGCGGTGGTGTGTTTCGCCAATGGAGACGCATACACAGGAACAGGGATGTACTGTTGGCAACTTGGCGGAAAATAGGTCGCACATTGCGGATTTGCAAGCGAAGCGGGAATTTCCGGGAAGCCGACATTACACGTTGGCGGCGAGCAGGAGGCCGTAACCGCCCCCGCGCCGGGACCCGGAACTGTGAGCGCGCACGATTGCGTGCATCCCGCCGCGGCAGCGATGACCGCCGGCTGACTGGCACTCCAGGTCAACGGAACCTTACTGAGGACGACTCCATTATTCGAATTGGGCAGCGAACTGTTGCCCATGACGTCTGTAATAGTCGCCACAACCGTCTCTCCGGATGCTCCCTTGGCGGCAGCAAAGCTAGTCTGCCCCGACCCAGGTACGCCGAGTTCCAGCGTGATGTTTTGAATCAGGCAGGTCTCGAAGAAGTCCAGGACGAACGGAATTCCGTTCTGCAGTGGTTGCTGGAATGAGGTGCTCGAAACACCGGCCGCACTGGCGTAGATTTGCGTGATTCCTGGGGTGTCTGCGGCTGCAGTGGCCTGGTTCGTGGGAAAGTTGTAATTGGAATTGTTGATCGGAGTTAGTTTCACTACGCTCGAATTGTTAGCCGACCACGTGAACGGGCCCACAGACGAAGTTACATCGACCCCCCGGCTGAACGCCTGCGCTTGCACGGTCATGCTTTGGCCTTGTGAAAGGCAAGGCTCCTGGATCGGCACGTTGTCGAGCAATATGCCCGTAACTTTAATGCTGTCGATGGGGGGATGCACGAAAACATAAGTTGGAGCGCTGCTCGCTCCAAACGCCGACGCTGTCACAAGGGCCACGCCAATTCCTGCCGGAGTGCAGGTCGTAAAAGCAGAATCCCAGACACCCGCACAGGCAACGCCATTCGGAGCGACATTCAGAACTGAGGTATCGTTGGAATCGTATGTAAATGTTGCTGAGACATTGGAGTTCGAATCGTTTTGCGCGCTCGCAACAAAGTTGAATATGCTACCCGCAACGATCGACGTGGTGGGGTTCGGAGTCAATATAATTTTGGCGGGAAAGGGAGATTGTCCCGGTGGGCGATGGCCGCCGCAAGCGGCAATACTCCAAAGCGATGCGACGGCGACCACCAACGAAAGACCAGACCGGAACCTGCCCATGCGTATCCTCGTGACTCAAGCCCAGCTCATACGCGATGCGCCGCTGGGCGCGTACTCAATTTGGATTTGGAAAACTTGTAGTTTAGAAGCTCGAAACGGAATCGGCAAGCGTTGCCCGTCTGAATCCCTGTTGCCCCCGCGGCAACCGCTCGTCATCTGGGATGCAGAAAACATAAGTTGACGATGTTTGCAAGCGCTTGGTATATTTAAAAGGTTCCGCGAGTTCATCCAGGCTTGCTGTGTGCTGTAGGTTTTTTGCGTTAGTGTGCAACGAGCTTGCAGCTAAGCTTTTGAGAAATTCGTTCCCAGGTGGCAAGATGAATCTGGAGAACTTCCTCGCTGAAACGTGCCTGCGGCGCCTTCCGCCCGATGCGGAAGGATATGCAGAGCAAGGCTAACGAAACGGAGCGCCCCCGAAGTTGGGCCGGGCGCCACCGTCGTGAGCATAAAGTCTGATCGGGAATCCAGAATCTCTCCGGCGGATGCGCAGGTGAGAAGGGCTGGTTGGTAAAAACCGACCCGCTCACAGACGCGCGTTTGGGAACAGCAGGATTCAGGTTGAAAACGGCCGCGTGCTGCCTTGCGCGAAAGGGCAGATTGCGGGGCTAAGGAGCGTAAAGAGTGCCTACCTTTAACCAATTGGTGGCGAAGGGCCGGAAGCGGCCACGGTACAAGACGGCGAGTCCTGCTCTGCAGGGGTGTCCCCAGAAGCGTGGAGTCTGCACCCGCGTTTATACGCAGACGCCTAAGAAGCCCAACTCGGCTTTGCGCAAGGTGGCCCGTGTGCGGTTGACCAACGGAATTGAAGTTACGACGTATATTCCCGGCGTTGGGCACAATTTGCAGGAGCACTCGATTGTGTTGATTCGTGGCGGCCGCGTGAAGGATCTGCCAGGCGTGCGGTATCACGTCATTCGCGGGACGCTCGATGCGGTGGGTGTTGCGAACCGTCAGCAGGGCCGCTCGAAATACGGCGCGAAGCGGGCGAAGAAGGGATAAGAGCAAGGTCGCAAGGTTTCAAAGTTCACGGTGAGTCGTCACGCGAAACTTTGAAACTCTCAAACTTGGAGTTTTATGCCTCGAAAAGGACATATCGCAAAGCGGACGGTTGCGGCCGATGCCGTTTACGGATCGGACCTCGTAACCAAGTTCATCAATTCGATGATGTGGCAGGGAAAGCGTTCTACGGCCGAGGGCATCTTCTACGAAGCGCTGACCCGGTTGGAGTCCAAAGGCGGCGACGAAGCTTTGAAGTTGTTCAAGAAGGCCGTCGAGAACACCAAGCCTCTGCTGGAGGTTAAGACCCGGCGCGTGGGTGGCGCGAACTACCAGGTACCGGTCGAGGTGAATGCCGACCGCAGAACGTCGCTGGCCATCCGCTGGATCATTACCTATGCCCGAGGGCGCGGCGAAAAGGGCATGATCGACAAGTTGAGCAATGAGTTGCTGGACGCGGCCAACAGCCGCGGTGCTGCCATCAAGAAGAAGGAAGATGTCCACCGTATGGCAGAAGCGAACAAAGCGTTCGCGCATTATCGGTGGTAAGGCAGCGCGCGTTTTTACTGAGAGCTGAAGGCTGAGAGCTGACAGCTCATTTTCGGAGCCCAGAAAGAGAATTAGGTCGTGCCTAGAACAGTCCCATTAGAACGGTGCAGAAACATCGGTATCATGGCCCACATTGATGCCGGAAAGACCACTACGACGGAGCGCATCCTGTTTTATACCGGCAGGACGCACCGCATCGGAGAGGTGCATGAAGGCACGGCCACCATGGACTGGATGGAGCAGGAGCAGGAACGCGGCATTACGATCACGTCTGCCGCAACGACCTGCACTTGGCGCGACATCCGCATCAATATTATCGACACTCCCGGCCACGTTGATTTCACGGCTGAAGTCGAACGCTCGCTCCGCGTGCTCGACGGCGCAGTTGCCGTGTTTGACGCGGTTCATGGCGTTCAGCCGCAGTCGGAAAAAGTATGGCGGCAGGCCGACAAGTACGGCGTCCCGCGAATTTGCTTCATTAACAAGATC
>Ga0335076_10006719_pt1 | contig 11607 bp, 14 predicted proteins | sample Lox_Sample_25_FD_206717 | JGI IMG/M metagenome (GOLD analysis project Ga0335076, IMG submission 206717) | Soil microbial communities from Loxahatchee National Wildlife Refuge, Florida, United States - Lox_Sample_2.5 | ecosystem: Environmental > Terrestrial > Soil > Wetlands | place: USA... | reverse complement strand
AAGCGCGCCCCCGAATGCACCCGCGCCGAACGCGCCTCCGCCGCTGCCCCCGCCACCGCGCCATCGCCGGCAACTGGTGCGCCGGCGCCCCCCTCGACGACGACCTGCTCGACGTCCCCGGCTACCGCCTCCGCACAGGCTACCGCCCCGCCACCAGCACCGGCATCGCTCCGGACGTCCGCCTGCCCGTCCGCCGCTACCGGAAGAAGGGCGCATGACCGGCAACCGCACGAGCCCGAGCCTGATCACCGACATCCTGGACGTGCTAGACCGCCACGGGTACACCCACGGCGACGACCAGCACACCGCCCGGGCCATCGGACTCATCAGCGACCTGGCGCACATCTACGAAGGCTCCCTGGACCACCCGTTCGGCCCCGTCACTGTGGGACCATGCACGGTCAGCCCGCGATGCGAGGCCCGCGGATCCGTGTTGTTCCCCACAGAGGTGCTGACCGCCGCCCACCGAAATTCCCCGGCTGGCCGGGAGACATGAGCTGTCAGCTCTCAAGGAATCTGTGCCAGGGCACGGGAGAGAGCCAGGCTCACGGCCCGCACTGCAGGCGCCAACCCTGCAGTCCGCACTCGCTCAACCGGCAGAGTGAGGGAGAGCGCGGCGACGGCCTGGCCGTGCACGAGGATCGGTGAGGCGATGCAGCTGACGCCGGAGGCTGCTTCCTCCAGGTCGTAGGCGAGGCCGGTGGCGCGGATATTAGTGAGTTCCTCGGCGAGCTTGGCCGGATCGCTGGGCGAGTGCCCGGTGAGCCGCCGCAGCGGCCGGCAGAGCACCGCCTCTATAACCTCTGGCCCGGCGTGGGCCAACAGCGCCTTCCCCACCGCGGTGCTCGACAGCGGCAGTCGGCCCCCGACGCGGGAGGGGACGTCGACGCCGCCGCGGCCGCGGATCTTTTCCGCGTATACCACGTCGAGCCCGTCGCGGACACCCAGGTGTACCGTCTCGTGCGTCGCCTCGTAGAGGTCCTGCATGAACGGCAGCGCCGTCTCGCGCAGGTCGGACTTGGCCGGGACCAGCTCACCGAGCTCGAACAGCGCCAACCCTGGGCGGTAGCCAATTCGCTGCCGCTCCAGCAGCCCGAGCTCGATCAGCGCCTCGGCAAGCCGGTGTACGGTCGGCTTCGGCAGCCCGGTCCGCGCCACCAGCATGGGCAGGGTGAGCGTCCCGCCACGCGGACGGAAGGCCTGCAGGATCTGCACGCCCCGCTCGAGCATACTCGACCGCTGCTGGTCTCGTGGCATGAGACTAAGTATTGCCGTCACGGCGCCCGGCCGTCTACACAGCTGTCATGACCACGCGTACCGCACTCGGCGACGCCGCCGCGCGTCTGAAGCGTGCCGCTGCGGCGGCTGCTTCAGCCGAAGGTCGAGGGTGAGGTGGCGTTCCGGCTGGGCACTTCCCTCGACGGCGAGCTGGACCGCGCGCGGGTCCGGGCAGCGGTAGCGAGCGCGCACGCGGGCTGGGACATCCGCATCGCTGACACCGTGGCGGACAACGCGTCCAGCGGGCTGTTCGTCGCATCCGAGCGGGCGGTGTCGCTGGAGGCGGTGGAGCCGGCGGACGTGACGATGACCCTCCGAGTGAACGGGCACGAGGTGTCGCGGGGCAGCGGCAGCGCGTGCCTCGGCGACCCGCTGACCGCCCTGGAGTGGCTGGCCCGCACCGCCGCGGAGTTCGGCGATCCGCTGCGGGCCGGTGAGCTTGTGCTCAGCGGCGCGCTCGGGCCGATGGTCGTCGTACAGCCGGGCGACGAGGTGAAGGTGGAGATCAGCGGGCTCGGCGCGGTGGGTGCGTCGTTCGGGACGGGAGATGCATGAAGACGAAGGTGGCGGTGATCGGGTCAGGTAACATCGGCACCGATCTGATGATCAAGATCGTGCGGGCCTCCCCGGTGCTGGAGATGACTGCGCTGGTAGGCATCGACCCTGCCTCCGACGGCCTGGCCCGGGCCCGGCGGCTCGGCGTCGCGGCAATTGACTCGGGGGTCGGCGGCCTGCTCACGCACCCTGACTTCGGGCAGATTGAAGTGGTCTTCGACGCGACCTCGGCCGCCGCGCACATCACCAATGCCGCGCGGCTGCGCGACACGCAGGTCCGCCTCGTCGACCTCACGCCCGCGGCGATTGGCCCCTACGTCGTCCCGCCGGTGAACCTTGACACCCTGCTCGATGCGCCGAACGTCAACATGGTCACCTGCGGCGGGCAGGCAACGATCCCGGTCGTCGCCGCGGTCTCGGCGGTGGCTCCGGTACGCTACGCCGAGATCGTCGCCTCCATCTCGTCGCGGTCGGCCGGACCAGGGACCCGGGCGAACATCGACGAGTTCACCGAGACCACCGCCCGGGCCATTGAGGTGGTCGGCGGCGCCGGGCGGGGGAAGGCGATCATCGTCCTCAACCCCGCCGATCCGCCGCTGATCATGCGCGACACCGTGCTGTGCCTCGTGGACGCCTGCGATACCGGCGCGGTCGCCGCGTCGGTGACGGCAATGGTGGCGCGAGTGCAGCAGTACGTCCCCGGCTACCGGCTCAAGCAGGAGGTGCAGTTCCGGCCGGTCGGCGTCGGCGACCCCGCGAACGACCTCGTCTCCGGCCTGCCCAGGTCGGAGCGGGTGATGGTGTCGGTCTTCCTCGAAGTGGAAGGGGCCGGGCACTACCTGCCGCCGTACGCCGGCAATCTCGACATCATGACCTCGGCGGCGCTGCGCGTGGGCGAACGGCTCGCAACGGCGGTGCTTGCATGACCCGCCTCTACATCCAAGATGTCACGCTCCGCGATGGAATGCACGCGGTCCGCCACAGATATTCCATTGACCAGGTGCGAGAGATCGCCGCCGCGCTCGACGCCGCCGGTGTGGACGCCATTGAGGTCACACACGGCGACGGGCTTGCCGGCAGCAGCCTGACTTACGGCCCGGGTGCGCACAGCGACCTGGAGTGGATCAGCGCGGCCGCCGAGGTGGTGCACAACGCGCGGCTGACGACGCTGCTGCTGCCCGGCATCGGGACGATCGATGATCTCGAGCGTGCTCATGACGCCGGTGCCGCTTCCGTGCGGGTCGCGACGCACTGCACCGAGGCGGACATCGCGATCCAGCACATCGGCAAGGCCCGCGAGCTGGGCATGGACGTCTCCGGCTTCCTGATGATGTCCCACCTAGCCGAGCCGGCGGTGCTGGCCCAGCAGGCCAAGATCATGGAGTCGGCTGGAGTGAACTGCGTCTACATCGTCGACTCCGGCGGCCGGCTCACGATGACCGGTGTCCGCGACCGCATCCGCGCCTACCGGGACGTCTTGGATGAGGGCACCGAGCTCGGTATCCACGCGCACGAGAACCTCGGGCTCAGCGTAGCCAACTCGGTGGTGGCGGTGGAGGAGGGCGTTACCCGGGTCGACGCCTCGCTGGCGGGGCAGGGCGCCGGCGCCGGCAACTGCCCGATCGAGGCGTTCATCGCCGTCGCCAACCTGTCCGGCTGGGAACACGGCAGCGACCTCTTCTCCCTGATGGACGCGTCCGACGACCTCGTCCGCCCACTGCAGGACCGTCCCGTCCGCGTTGACCGGGAAACGCTCACCCTTGGATACGCCGGCGTATACTCCAGCTTCCTGCGGCACGCCGAACGTGCAGGGCAGCAGTACGGGCTGGACGTGCGGACGATCCTGGTTGAAGTCGGCCTCCGGGCACTCGTGGGCGGCCAGGAGGACCTCATCCCCGACGTGGCCCTGAGCCTGTCCTCGAGGGAGTGATCGCAGCGGTCGAGTCCGGCCTGTCTGGGGCAGCTTCGGATCCGCGGACGCTGGCGCGGTGCCTCGAGGATCGAGCCGGGCCGTCAAGCTCTTTCAGCGCGACGGTGAAGCCTGGTCTACTGCGCCAAGGGTTTGCGACGGGGCTCGGCCATACTTGCGACGGTAGTCAGCGGCGAACGGCCCCATGCGCATGATCCCCGACGCACGGCGATATCGGTCACGGTCGTGGACGGTCGTGGACGTGTAGCCCGGTGGACAACGGCTTCAGGGCGTGCGGGAAATACGCGTTCGCTACGGCGTCATGTACAGCGCCCCAATCGTCGAAAGCCAGCCGGGTGGCACTGCTGGCCAGCGACATCGCAGGCGCTCCTTTCTGACATCCAACCGTCGGAGCCCTCCAAGTAGGGCATTTAACCAACTGTGCAGAAACTGGCTGGCACACAGCGATTAATGGCTTGAAGACCAATTTCAGCGGCGCCTAGCGTGATGAGCGTCACGGGGCACGAGCAGCCATAGAGAAGTTGTTCGTGACACTTCGCTTCCGACGGATGGAGTAACACATGGCCAAGTCGTGGATTTTCGAGATCTTCAGCTACCCGTATGACCCGGACCCGGAGAAGTTCGATCCCCAGCTGTGCAAGCAGCTGTACGACTGGAAGCTTGAGTCCTGGGTCGCCGCGGAGGGCTTCGGGTTCGACGGGGTCCTCTTCTCCGAGCACCACTTCACGCCCTACAGCATTAGCCCGTCGCCGAACCTCTTGGTCGCGACGCTGGCCCAGCGGACGAGCACGATGAGCATCGGCGTGATGGCCAACATCACTGCCTTCCACAACCCGCGGCGCCTCGCCGAGGAGGCCGCGATGCTCGACTATCTGACGGGGGGCCGCCTCGAGGTCGGCCTCGGTCGCGGGGTCGACGAGCCGGAGTTCATCCGTGAAGGCGTCAAGATGGAGGAGACGCGTGATCGTTTCGAGGAGTCCGTAGCCCTGATGCAGGCAGCGTGGAAGGAGCCGACCTTCACGCATAAGGGCAAGTACTACAACTACGACAACGTCTCGCTTTGGCCACGGCCGATGCGTCCCGAGCTTCCGATCTGGGTGACTGCCCTCAGCCCGACCACCGTGAGCTGGGCGGCACGCAACAACTTTAAGTTCACCTCGGTCTTCGCGCCGACCGCTGAAATGCGCTCGATCTTCGAGCACTACCAGGAGGCGGCCAGGGATGCGGGACGTGAGTCGCAGCCCGAAGACATGGGCGTGTGCCGCAACGTCTGTATCGCCGACTCCGACCAGGAGGCGCGCGACATCGCCGAGCCGGCGTTCAACGCCTTGTTCGCAGCCTTCAAGGAAGCGGCTGTGTTTAAGGACCTCGACAACGTGCCGCAGGGATACGAGCACTACCAGTCCTTCTTCCGCCCGTTCGCCGGTGAGGGCGTCACCTTCGACGACCTGATCGCGATCGGCGCCATCTGCGTCGGCAAGCCGGAGACCGTCCGCGACCAGATCGCCAGCCAGATCGAGGAGATCGGCTGTAGCAACTTCCTCAACTGGGGTTCCTTCGGCGACATGACCAAGGAGCAGACGATGCACTCGTACCAGTTGTACGGCGAACACGTGGCTCCTGCCATTCGCAGCCTGAAGTCCTGATCCGTGCGTGCTCAGGTTGCGCTGTGTTGCATGTCGCACAGTCCACTGCTGCACCGGGCTGATCCCGGTGCCGAGGTGGGTTCGGCTGTGGGCGGTGCGCTCGCCGAAGCGCGCCGGTTCGTCGAGGACTTCGATCCCGAGCTGGTCATCATCTTTGGCCCGGACCACTATCAGGGCTTTCGCTACGAGCTGATGCCTCCGTTCTGCATTGGGGCGGCGGCCGAGGCGGTTGGTGACTATGGGACCGACACGGGCCCGCTAGACGTGCCGCAGAACATCACGGATGACCTCGTGCGCTCTGTCCTACAGGCTGACCTCGACGTGGCGATGTCCGAGCGGATGATGGTGGACCACGGAATCTCCCAACCTCTGGAAGTGCTCCTCGGGTCGGTCGCGGCAAGACCGGTCATCCCCATCTTCGTCAACTCGGTGGCCGCCCCGCTGGGTCCCATGCGGCGCGCTCGATTGCTCGGGGAGGCGGTCGGGCAGTTCGCAGGATCGCTCGGGCGCAGGGTGCTCGTGGTCGGGTCGGGAGGCCTGTCCCACGACCCCCCCGTCCCTAAGCTGCGGACTGCACCAGTAGACGTAGCTGCGTACCTCATCGACAAGCACCGCACCGCTGAGGAACAAGTACGGCGCGAGGAGCAGGTCTATGAAGCAGGACAGAGCTTCGCCCGCGGCGACTCGAAGCTGCGACCGCTGAACCCTGAGCTCGACCAGTCGATCTTGGATCTGTTCTCGAACGGTGACGTGCGGCGGTTCGACGACTTCGCGGTGGAGTGGCTAGACGAGCAGGGCGGCGGTTCCGTGCACGAGGTACGCACCTGGGTCGCAGCGCACGCGGCCTTGGCTGCCGTCGGTTCCTACCGCACCACCAGTACCTTCTACCAACCCATCCCCGAATGGATCGTTGGTTTCGCGGTCACGACTGCGCTGTCAACCATCAACGCTTGAGAGGAGCACATCATGATTGAGAGAGAAGAAGTCATCGAGACGCTTGACGGCCCAATGGCCGTGGTCATCCGCCACCCGGATGGCGATGGGCCCTTCCCGGTGGTCATCGTCTACCACGACGGGCCGGGCATCCGCGGCGACATTCACGACGTGACCCGTAAGCTGGTGGACGAGGGCTACTACGCGGTGCTTCCCGACCTTTATCACCGGCTGGGGCGCTTCATCGCTTTTGACATGGAGGGCGTCGCCCAGGGGCCTGGCTCGCCGGAGTTCACCAAGTTGATCGCCGCCGTCGAGTCGCTGGACGACGAGCGGGTGCTGGCAGACACGGTCCTTCTCTTGGACTCTGTCAGAGGGGACGAGACCGCTGAGCTGAGCCGCAAGGCTGCGATGGGGTTCTGCATGGGAGCGCGGTTCACCCTGCGTCTCCTGGCTTCCGATCCCGAGGGATACGCAGCCGGTTCTGCACTCCACCCGTCAGCGTGCGTCACCGACGAGCCTGACTCGCCGCACCGAAGCGTGAACCAGATTGGTGCTGAGCTGTTCGTCGGTCTGGGCGCAGCCGACGTGATCTCACCGCTGGAACACAACCGCCCTCTGCGAGATGAGCTCGAAGGTCCGCAGGTGAAGGCGACGGTCGAGGTGTTCGAAGGGGCGGACCACGGATTCATGTTCCCTCACTACCCCTCGTATCAGCAGCGAGCGGCCGACGTTTCCTGGCAGCGGACCCTCGAACTCTTCGGGCGAACACTCGCCTGGGCGGCGCAGAGCTGATGGCCATCGCCGTTTCACAGTTGGAGGTGACGACCGGTGCGCTCATCACGCACCTCGCCGTCACCGGAGCCGAGGACGGTCATCCACTACTGCTTCTGCATGGGACCGGGCCGGGTGCGAGTGGCCAGGTAAGTTTCGAGCCGTTGCTCGGCGGTCTCCGCGGTTTCCGGTGTCTGGTGCCTGACCTCATCGGTTTCGCCGAGAGCAGCCATCCGGACAATGTCCCGCCAGGGGCGGGCCCGTGGCTGCAGGTGCGCGTCGACGCGGTACGTCGTGTCCTGGACGAACTGAGGATTGAGCGGACGCATCTGCTTGGCCACTCCTACGGCTGCCGGGTGGTGTTCGAGCTGCTGAAGCGTGAGCCTGAGCGGTTCGGCAAGGTCGTCCTGATCGCCGCTGGGGGTACGCCGGTCAAGGCGAACCTTCAACGCCTGACGGACTTCTATGACAATCCCACCGAACATCAGATGCGCGAGATGGTGCTGGCCCAAATGTCATCTGATGAGGTGCGAGACCTCGATGAGTACGTCTCCCGCCGGTTCGCACTGGCCGAGCGACCGGAGGTCCGGCGGTCATTCGAGTCGGCAATGGGACCGGGGGAGCCGGCCGCGGTGAACGACGCAGCTGTGCTCGGGACATTGAAGCACGAGGTACTCGCGGTGCACGGAAAGGCGGACTCGACGATCCCGTACGCCGCAAGTCTGTACCTGATCGACAACTTGCCGAGCTGCGACCTGCATCTGTTCGCGCACGCAGGCCACCAGGTGCAGTTCGAGGTACCTGACGTTCTCGCCACGATCATCAGTCAGTTCATCGGCACTTAGGGCTGCGTCGCGACACACGAGCCCATGACGCAAAGGAGAAGTTTATGACTGAAATAGCGCTGATCGACTCGATGCGGCTGCGAAAGGTGTTCGGCATGTATCCGACAGGTGTGGCCGTGCTCGCCGCCCTCGTGGACGGAACGCCGGAGGGCCTCGCAGCCAGTTCCTTCACGTCCGTGTCCTTGGCCCCCCCGCTGGTCTCGGTCTGCATCGCGCACACGTCGACCACCTGGCCGAAGCTCCGCAACGCGACTCGCATCGGCGTCAGTGTCCTGTCGGCGGACCAGGAGCAGGCAGGGCGTCAGCTGGCGTCCAAGAAGATCGACCGGTTTGCGGGACTTGTCTGGCGGGATACCCCAGACGGGGCGTTGCTGCTCGAGGGAGCCAGCGCCTGGGTCGACGTGAGCGTTCACCAACACGTAGAAGCAGGCGACCACGACATCGTGATTCTCGCGGTACACGACCTCGGTGGCGATCACGGCATGCATCCTTTGGTATTTCATGCAAGTCAGTTCCGCAGACTGGCCGGCTAGGGACTTCGAAGGAGAACTCGCATGCCCGATCCCAGACGTCTGGCCATCGCACTTACGGACGCCGAACTGTCCGCCCAGCCGATTGCCCAGCTGACTCTTTCCACCAGCCTTAAGCTGGCAGATGCCTACGCCGTCCAGCTGGCCAGCATCGATCAGCGGGTCCACAATGGCGACGGTGTGGTGGGGTTGAAGCTCGGATTCACCAGCCGGGAGAAGGCGCTGCAGATGGGCGTCGACGACGTGATCCTTGGCGTACTCACGGGGTCCAGGGACCTGGGCGCGACTCCTGAGGTCTCGATGAGCTCCATGATTCACCCGCGGATCGAACCCGAAGTGGCGTTTCTCCTGACTCCGGAGGCATCTCAGCTGGACCTGACCGATCCAAATGTGTCTCTTATTAATCACGTCACTCATGTGGCAGCTGCTGTGGAGCTGATCGATTCGCGCTACCAAGACTTCAGGTTTACGGTCGAAGATGTCGTGGCAGACAACACCTCGGCAGCCCGCTTTCTCGTCGGAGAATGGATGGCGTTCGCCTCTCTTCGTCATCGGCTCGACGACCTTTCGGTCTCATTGTTGGCGGATGGCCGAGAGGTCGGTGCAGGTAACACGCGCGCCATCCTGGGGAATCCGCTAGACGCGCTGAGAGCTGTTCAGCGGATCGCAAGTCATTACGGACACACACTTCCGCCCTCGGCGATCATTCTGGCTGGGGCAGCAACCGCCGCCGTCCCTATGGTCGCCGGTGTCAGCTACGAGGCGAGCGTGCAGGCCTTGGGGACCGTGACCGTGTGGGCCAAAGCGTAGGCAGGTGAGCGGTTGCCAGAACAAACCGGCCATTGACGGGCAACCACCCATCTACCAGGGATTTCACCTGATCAGCGACACCACACCCCGACCCCGGCTGACCTCGCCGCCACCAGGTTGGGGAGGGCTCAGCGCCACAGGCGCGTATGGCCGAACTTCGGCTTACGCCGTTCGGTTTCTGGACTGTCAACAGTGGGTGACGGGCACTACGATGTAACGAAGAGGTGAAGACCGGCCATTCCGCACGCCGGTCGGTAGCGACCATGCTGCGCTACCCAAAGCCGAGTGGGAGGTACTCGACGATGACGTCGAGACACGCGTCAGCGGCCTACGCGCCGGTAACGCAGACTGAGAAGGGGCAACGAGCCACGTCGGGAAGCCTTCTGCGCACCGACGATCTCGATGAGGCGTGCAGCTTCCTCACCAGTGTCTACGCACCACACCACATAACGGCAGTTGAAAGAGGCGGATTCGGATTCAGTATGCGGGTGCTGAACGCCGAGCGGCTTAGGATCGGATACAGCAACTTCAATTCCGACGTCCGGCTTGACGTTCCGCCGCCATCATTTTACGTGTTCTGCTACGCGCCAGCGGGATCTGTCGACGTCACTTCGGGTCACCAGTCCGCATCTGTTTCCCGTACTACCGCAGCTGTTTTGACGCCCAGCGCGCCTTGGCGGTTCGAACGCTGGACCGACGACAGCACACTGATGGCGATGCGGATCGATCGCGCCGACCTGGAGGACGATCTATCTGCCATCCTCGGGAGGAGAGTTGTCGAGCCGATAGAGTTCGGCGACAAGCTAGACCTAACTAAGGGACGAGGCGCCGACTTCGCCCGTGTCCTGCGACTCCTCCAGGACGATGTTGGTGAGCCGAGCGAACTGGCCCGGCAGCATCCGGTTATGGCATCCCATCTGGGACAACTCGTCCGGTCGGCGCTGCTCATGTCGCAGCCGCACAACTACTCAGACGAGCTCTATGAAGATCGACGTTCGTGCCTTCCCCCCGCAATACAGCGGGTCGTTGATGTGGTCGAAGATGACCCCATGCAAGTCGGTAGCGCGGCTGATATTGCGAGGATTGCCTATATCAGCCTGCGAGCACTCGAGAAGGGATTCGTTCGGGAGTTCGGCATACCTCCGATGACTTACCTTCGGCAGGTCAGGCTTGCGCGCGCACGAAATGAGCTAATCCACGGGGACCCTGATGTCCTCACCGTGTCTGCGGTGGCGCTCCGCTGGGGGTTCGGCCACCTTGGACGGTTCGGTGCCGCTTACCAGGAGCGGTACGGCGAGCCACCGTCGCGCACACTGCGGCGCGGAAACCGAGGCCCGCGACGATGCAGCCAGTGACAGACCAAGTGACAACGACTCCAGGCAACCGCCGACACAGCGCGACGCACCGAGACACTTGTATCGCTCTGGCCTGCGGTGATCAGGTTCGATGCGACGCAATCAGACGAAACCGCAATGCGTGGCCTGGAGAACGGCGCTGGCATGTCCTGCTCGCCGAGCCGGTCCGGTTGGTCATGACGCCTGGAAGCGGAGCAGCCCCGTCGCTGCGGGTCGGCATGCTGAGCACGTGGCGTAGCGCTGGCCGGGGTGGCTTCAGCCTGGTCGGCGGCCGGGGGTGATGAGGCCGGTTTCGTAGGCGATGACGACGAGCTGGGCCCGGTCTCGGGCGTTGAGTTTCATCATGGTCCGGTTTACATGTGTCTTGGCGGTGGCTGGGCTGATGACCAGGCGTTCAGCGATGTGCTCGTTGGACAGGCCGGAGGCGACGAGGGCGAGGATCTCTCGCTCGCGGGGCGTGAGATCGGCGAGCGCGGCAGGTGTGCGGGCCAGTGCGATGTTGGGTTGGGCGAGGACCCGGGCGATCAGGGCCCGGGTCGCGGTGGGTGAGAGCAGCGAGTCGCCGGCGGCCACGCTGCGGATGGCGTCGAGCAGGATTTCGGGTTCAACGCCTTTGCCGAGGTAGCCGCTTGCTCCGGCCCGGAGGGCGTCGATGATGAGCTCGTCGGTTTCGAACGTTGTGAGCATGATGATCTTGACGCCGCGACGCGAAGGTCGTCGGCAGCAGTGATGTCGCGGGTGGCCTGGATACCGTCGACCTCGGGCATCCGGATGTCCATCAGGACAACGTCGGCCCGTTCGCTGCGGGTCAGCGCCACTGCCTCGCGCCCGTTGGCCGCCTCACCGGCAACGTCCATGTCGGGCACGGAGTCGATGAGCAGCCGGAAGGTGGCGCGCAGCAGCGCCTGGTCATCGGCAAGCAGGACACGGATCGTCACGACGTCACCGGCT
>Ga0335076_10006716_pt1 | contig 11607 bp, 8 predicted proteins | sample Lox_Sample_25_FD_206717 | JGI IMG/M metagenome (GOLD analysis project Ga0335076, IMG submission 206717) | Soil microbial communities from Loxahatchee National Wildlife Refuge, Florida, United States - Lox_Sample_2.5 | ecosystem: Environmental > Terrestrial > Soil > Wetlands | place: USA: Florida... | reverse complement strand
GGGAGCACCGCGTCGACTTCGATCCCGTGCTCGCCGACCTCCGCGAGCAGTCCGGTGCGCCGCACCACGGCCCAAGGCCGCCCGAACCAGCCGAGCGGCTCGGTGTCCGCGCGCTGGAGCCAGATGCGCTGGCGCGGGTAGTCCAGGCGCACTCGAAAGTGCTGCAGCAGCTCGTAGCCGATGAACGAGTCCGTCGAGCCGCCCTGGTTGTAGTTGCCGTGAGGCGCGAGCTCGATGGGCGCCGGCGCGAACGCGAAGGGGCCGAGCTTCAACTCGTCCGCCTCGACCAGGTACGCCTCGATCTTGCCCAGCACGCCCGCCGCCGCGAGTGGGCTGAGCGGCGGCTTCTCGAAGTGCGCGCGCCGCGCGCTCGCGCCCGACAGCGAGAGCGTCAGGGGCGCGCCGGTGTCGAGAAGGACGTCGGCCGTCTTGCCCTCGACCTGGACGTCGAGGAACGGCCGATTGCCGGCCACGCGGAGTGGCAGCACGGCCTCGCCCGGAGCGTCGACCGACTTCGGCACCTGGAACTGGTCGGGGTCGATGAAGCGCACCTTCCGGTGCGGGAAATCGAGCTCGACGACGTAGTTCGCGAGGAAGTTCCCGCCGAGCAGGCCGTACTCCCAGCCCGTGCGCGACGCCGACTCACTCGACTGCGTGTCGACCCAGAACTGCAGCTCGCGCCCCAGCACCGTCGCTCGCTGGTACGGCTCCTCGCGCGCGCGCCGCACGTTGACGCCGAGCTCGCGCGCGTAGAGCGGCGTCATCACCGAGCCCTCGGCACCGGTGTCGAGCAGCATGCGGAACGGCCTCGACCCCGCAGGCGCCAGGTCGACGATCACGCGGTTCAGCTCCTTCGACTCCAGGAAGGGCAGCTCGCCGACCACCGCCGCTGGCGGAACGTCGGCGGACGGCTCGGCTCCGGCGAAGGAAGAGAGACTGACTGCAGCGATCGCGACCAGTGACCCGCGCCTCTTCGACATAGGCGCGAGTATAACTCGGTCAGCTCGCCGGGTTGAGCTGCAGGCGCACGAGCCGCTCGTACAGCCCGCCTGCGCTCGCGAGCTCTTCGTGCGTGCCCGTCATGCTGATCACGCCGTCCTCGAGCACGGCGATCACGTCGGCCTTCTGCACCGTCGACAGGCGGTGCGCGATGACCAGCACCGTGCGGTGCTGCATCAGGTTCGCGATCGCCTCCTGCACGGCCTGCTCCGAGATCGCGTCGAGCGCGGAGGTCGGCTCGTCCAGGATCAGGATCTGCGGGTCGCGCAGGATCGCGCGCGCCACCGTGATGCGCTGGCGCTGCCCGCCCGAGAGCTGGCTGCCCAGCTCGCCCACGCGCGTCTCGTAGCCCTGGGGCAGCTTCTCGATGAATTCGTGCGCGTTCGCAGCCAGCGCCGCGGCTTCGACTTCGCCCTTGCTCGCCTCGGGCCGCCCGTAGCGGATGTTCTCGAGGATCGAGGTGTCGAACAGGAACGGCTCCTGCGTGACCACCGCGCACAGCGCGCGCAGCGACCGCCGCGTCAGCTTGCGCGCGTCGACGCCGTCGAACTCGATCGCGCCCGACTCCGGGTCGTGCAAGCGCAGCACGAGGTCGGCGACCGTCGTCTTGCCCGAGCCCGTCGGTCCGACGAGCGCGACGGTCTTGCCCGCCGGGATCTCGAGGTCGAGCCCGCGCAGCACCTCCTCGCGCCCGTAATTGAAGACGACGTTGCGGAAGCGGATGCCCTGCTCGAGGCGCGCGATCGGCAGCGCGTCGGGCGCGTCGACCGCCTCCGCGTCGGCGTCGATCACCTCGAACACGCGCTCGGCCGACGGCACCGTGTCGTTCACCGTGTTCGGAATCTGCGTCAGCGACTTCATCGGCCGGTAGAGCGAGCCGGCGATGAACATGAACGCGACGGTCTTGCCGAGCGTGAGTCCCCACAGGTTGCCGATCGCGGCCCAGAAGCCGAGCAGGATCACCGCGTACATCGCAGACTGACTCATCAGATCGACGAGCCCGCGCGAGTAGACGCGGTTCCGCACCACGCGCAGCGCGCGCCGGAAGTAGCGCATGATCTCGTCGACGAACGCGCGGTCTTCGGCGTCCTCCGCGCCGAATGCCTTGATGATCTTGATCCCCGACAGGATCTGCACGAAGCGCTGCATCACCTCGCTGACCTGGAGCTGGCGCCGCCGGCTGGCCTTGCGGATGCGCGTGCCGAACACCGACAGCACGATGCCCACGGGCGGGCCGATCACGATCAGCGCGAGCGTGAGCTGCCACGACAGATAGAAGAGCGCCACCGCGGCCGACACGACGACCGCCGCGTCTTCGAGCACGTCGTCGAAGATCATCGACTGCAGGCGGTTCGCGACCTGCGTGTCGTTCGTGATGCGGGCGATCGCGTCGCCGCGCGCGCCGCGCTGGTGCGCGCCGAGCGGGAGCCGCAGGAGCTTCCGCGTGAGGTCACGCTGCGTGTCGACGAGCATGCGCGTGATCACCCACTCGGAGCAGTAGTCGCGCACCACGCGGATCGCGGCCATGACCAGCACGAGAATCGCCGCGGCGATCGCGCCCCGCAGCAGATTGTGGCGCGCGCGCTCCTTCGAGACGTGGCGCTTCTCGGCGAGCAGATCGGGGTCGATCTGGGTCTTCTTCCTGGCGATCTCGATCCAGTCGTCGAGCGACTCGGCTTTCTCGTACGGCGTCGCCACGTCGTCGACGAGGAGCCGCACGATGAAGGCGCGGCCGGTCAGCCCTCCGCCGTAGGCGAGCGAGAGCAGGGCCGACAGCGCGACCATCCCGGCGTACGGGCGAGCGTAACCGAGGAGTCGCAGGGCGGGACGGCGCCGGGCCGGCGACTTCGCCACGCGCGCCTTAGGCGACCTTCGTGATCTTCCCCGAGCGGATGCACTGCGTGCAGACGCGCAGCTTCCGCACCCGGCCGGAGACCTTCGCGCGGACGCTCTTCAAGTTGGGCAGAAAGCGCCGCCGCGACTTGTTGTTCGCATGGCTGACCGTGTTTCCCGACGACGGCTTCTTTCCGCACAGCGCGCACGAGTAGGCCATGAGGGATCTCCCTGACTTCCGGCGGGCCTTGTACCAAAAGCCCCTGCGTCTGTCATGGCAAACCGCGCTTGGCGCCGAGCCGTTCGGCCAGGCGCAGCGCCGCCTGGCGGGCCAGCAGGAGCTCCCCCTCGAAGCCCAGGCCCGGCGCGATCTCGGCGCCCACGGCGAACACGGACGGCTTCGTGCGCACGATCGACTCGCTGCGCGGGGCCAGGAAGCGGTGGTCGGCGGCGTCGCGGTCCCAGCGTGGCGCGGGGCCCAGGTCGATCGGCACGAGCCCGTCGTCGGGGAAGGGGTTCAGCGCGCCCAGCGGCTGGCCAGGCGGCAGTGCCTCGGCGCCCGGGCCGGCGACGAGCAGCCACTCGACGCCTTCCTGGACGGGGTCCGCGTAGCGCGCCACCCAGTGCATGGCCTCGGGCGAGCCGGGCACCACCACGGCGCGCGCGGCGAGCCCGACGGGCAGCGAGTCCGGCTCGGCGCGGAACAGCCGCAGCGGCACGTCGACCGGCGGCGTGCGCGGGCCCAGCCAGCGCGGCGCCGAGCCGGCCGCCGTCGACACGCGGCGCAAGAGCTCGAGCGGCGCGGCCAGCATCACCCCGCGCGCGAAGAGCCGCCCGCGCGGCAGCTCGATGCCGAGCTCGCCGCGCTCGGACACGAGCGCGAAGTCGCCCGCCGAGCGGATCTCGCCGTGCAGGGTCAGGAAGCGCCGGCGGAACAGGTCGAGGAACGGTGCGCCCGCGTCCGGCATGAAGAAGCCGCCCTCGCGCGTGGCGCGCACCAGGAGCGCTGCGTCGCGGCCCGGCGCGCTCTCGGGCGCGAGCCGCGACAGCGCGGCGACCAGCGCGGAGACGACGGGCGCGAGACCGTCGGGCAGGGCGCCGAGGCTCGACTCGGCGTTTCCGTTGCGCGCCGCGCTCGTGAGCAGCCGGCGCACGAGCGGCGAGCCGGCGTCGCCCGGGTCGCCGTCGACGAGGCGCGCGCGGATCTCGTCGCCGCGCGCGTCCGCGGCCTCGAAGAAGCTCTGCGCCGCGCCGGGGTCGCACACGTCGAAGGCCTCGAGCTCGCGCGCCAGGTCGCGCCGGCCCGCGTGCACGTCCAGCCGCGCGTGCGGCAACAGCACCTGCAGCGAGACGGAGCGCTGCGCGATGCGCCGCTGCTCGATCAGCGGCAGCGCCAGCTCGCGGAACACGCGGTGCGCCGGCCCGTCGATCTCGAGCCCCGACAACACGAACGGCTCGCGGAGGAGCGGCGGCCGCTTCGCGAGCGTGTCCTCCTCGACGAGCACCACGCGCAGGCCGGCGCGCGCCAGATAGGTGGCGGCGACGAGCCCGCCGAGCGAGCTGCCGATGACGAGCACGTCGGAGCGAAGCGTGGTCATGGCGCGGCTCTCGTCCCCCCTGGTCGTCCCCGCGACATTGTAATTCGCCGCCGCGACTCGCACTCTCTCGAAGTGCGCCGCGACGGCGTGGCGATCAGCGTAGTCATCCCGACCCTGAACGAGCAGGCCACGATCGCGCGCGCGCTCGCCTGCACCGAGCTCCCGGGGGTCGAGCGCATCGTGGTGGACGGGGGCTCGAGCGACGGCACGCCCGAGACGGCTCGCTTCCTGCGCGCCGATGCCGTGCTGGCGGCCGCGCCGGGCCGCGCCCGCCAGATGGACGCCGGCTACCGCGCCGCGCGCGGTGCCGCGGTCTTGTTCCTGCACGCCGACACGCGGCTGGACGCCGGCTGGCGCGAGGCCGTGCGGGAGGCGCTCGAGGACCCGGCCACCGCGGGCGGCGCGTTCCGGCTCCGCTTCGAGGGCGAAGGCGCGGCGCTGCGGCTGCTCGAATGGGGCGTGCGCCTGCGCTCGCGGCTGGGCCGGCTGCCCTACGGCGACCAGGCGCTCTTCGTGCGCAAGCGGCTCCTCGACGCCTCGGGCGGCATCGCAAACGTGCCGATCTTCGAGGATCTCGACCTGGTGAAGCTGATCAAGCGGAACGGCCGGCTCGCGCTCCTGCCGCTCGGCGCGCACACGTCGCCGCGGCGCTACGAGCGGAACGGCGCGCTGCGCCAGGTGCTGCGCAACCAGGCGGCGCTGGCCGGCTACCTCATGCACCTGCCGCGCGCGCGCGTCGCGGCCTGGTACCGGCGGCGGCCGGCCGCATGAGCGCGTCGGGGATCGTCACGCTCACGACCGACTTCGGGGCCGCCGACGGCTACCTGGGCGAGATGAAGGGCGTCTTGCTGTCGCGCTGCCGCGGCGCCGTGCTGGTCGACCTGGCGCACGACCTCGCGCCCGGCGACGTGCGCGCGGCCGCGTTCCTGCTGGCGCGCGCCGCGCCGCTCTTCCCGGCGGGCACCGTGCACCTGGCGGTCGTCGATCCGGGCGTCGGCACGGCGCGGCGCGAGCTCGCGCTGCGCTGTGGCGAACAGCTGTTCGTGGGGCCTGACAATGGCAGCTTCGCCGCCGTAGCGGTGGCGCGCGGAGTCGCCGCAGCGCATGCGCTCGCGAACCGCGCGCTCTTCCGCGCCGAGGTCTCGCCCGTCTTCCACGGCCGGGACATCTTCGCGCCCGTGGCGGCGCACTTGGCCGCGGGCGGCGCGCTCGCCGACGTGGGGCCCGCGCTCGCGCCGGAGTCGCTCGTGGGGCTCGACCTGCCCGAGGTCGTGGAGTCCGACGGCGCGCTGCGCGGCGAGGTCATCCACATCGACCGCTTCGGGAACCTGGTGACGAACCTGGCGGCGCCGCGCGACCGCGCGGGCGCGACGGTGGAGCTTGCCGACCGCCGGCTCGCGCTGGCGCGCACGTACGGCGACGTCCAGCCCGGCGGGCTCGTCGCGCTCGTCGGCTCGTCGGGGCGGATCGAGATCGCCGCGAACGGCGCCAGCGCGGCCGCCGTCTTGGGGGCGCGCGCGGGCCTTGTGGTAATCTTGCGCGCCCCCAGGGAGTCCGCTTGACCCCTAGACAGCGCGTCGTCGCCTACGTGCGCGCGCACCGCGTGCGCTACGCCGTCGGTGCCGTCCTCACGATCGCCTACTCGATCGCGTTCCAGCTGGTGCCGCTCGCCGCGCGCACGGTCGTGAACGAGATCGAGGCCGGCAGCCGCGTGACCGAATCCGTGCTGGCGTTGTGCGGCGCCGCCGGGCTCTTTGCGCTGCTCTCCTTCTCGTCGCGCAACGTGCTGTTCTCGGCCGCGCGCGAGATCGAGTACGAGATCCGCGGCGAGCTGTTCGCCCACCTGCAGCGCATGCCGCAGTCGTATTTCGCCGGCCAGCGCACGGGCGATCTCATGTCGCGCGCGGTCAACGACGTGAACAACGTGCGCATGTTCCTCGGCATGGGCCTCTTGAACGTGGTGCAGACACCCGTTTTGTACGTGCTCGCGATCGCGGTCATGCTGCACGTCGACTGGCGACTCACCTTGTGGGTGCTGTCTCCGTACCCGCTGTTCATCGGCATCGCGCGCTTCTTCGGCAAGCGCATGCACAACTCCACGCTCGAGGCGCAGGAGCAGCTCGGCGCGCTGTCGTCGACCGCACAGGAGAACGCCGCGGGCGTGTTCGTCGTGCGCTCGAACACGATGGAGGACCGCGAGCGAGAGCGCTTCGGCGCCGACGCGAAGGCGCTCTACGGCAAGCAGCTGCACCTGGCGGTGATCAGCAACGGCATGATGACGACGATCCAGGCGCTGCCGGCGCTCGCGCAGGTGGCCGTCCTGATCGTCGGCACGACCGGCGTGATCGGCGGGCGCATCAGCGTGGGCGACGTATTCCTGTTCGTGTCGTACACGCTGCAGCTCACCTTCCCGACCTTCATGGTGGGCTGGGTGATCAACATCGTGCAGCGCGGGCTGGCCAGCCTGCAGCGGCTCGGCGAGGTGTACGACGTGGTGCCGTCGATCCGCGACCGCGCCGACGTGCTGCCCCTCACGTCCCTCGGCGGCAGCGTCGCGGTGCGCGAGCTGCGCTTCGCGTTTCCCGGCCGCGAAGAGCACCCGGCGCTCGACGGCGTGTCGTTCTCGGTCGCGCCCGGGCAGACGATCGGCATCGTGGGCGAGGTCGGCTCGGGCAAGAGCACGCTCGTCTCGGCGATCCCGCGTCTGCTGGAGATCCCCGATGGCAGCGTGCGGATCGACGGCTCCGACGTGAACCGCATTCCGTTGGGGCTGCTCCGCTCGAGCTGTGCCGTCGTGCCGCAGGACAGCTTCTTGTTCTCGACCACGATCGAGGAGAACATCCGCTTCGGCTGCCCCGAAGCGCCGCGCTCCGCGGTGCGCGAGGCGGCGCGGCGTGCCCACGTGCTCGACGACATCGAGGAGTTCCCCGACGGCTTCGAGACGGTCGTCGGCGAGCGCGGCATCACGCTGTCGGGCGGTCAGCGCCAGCGCATCGCGCTCGCGCGCGCGCTCGCGCTCCAGCCCGCGATCCTGATCCTCGACGACTCGCTGTCGTCGGTCGACGCCGCGACGGAAGAGGGCATCCTGAAGGAGCTGCGCGCCGCGCGGGCGGGCCGCACCTGCTTCATCGTCGCGCACCGGCTCTCCGCGGTGCGCGACGCGGACCAGATCCTCGTGCTCGATCAGGGCCGCATCGCGGAGCGCGGCACGCACGACGAGCTCGTGGCGCACGCCGGAATCTACGCGCGCATCCATCGCCAGCAGCAGCTCGAGGCCGAGATCGAGGGAGACGCCGCGTGACGCCGGGCTTCCACGACGAAGAGGTCATGGGCAAGGTCGTAGACGCGCAGCTCATGCGCCGGCTCGTGCCCTACTTCGAAGGCCACTGGTATCTGGTCGTCCTGTCGTTCGTGCTGATCGTGCCGCGCATGGCCCTCGAGTCACTGCCCGACACGGTCATGGGCTACGCCTTCAATCGCCTCACCGGCACGGACACCGTTCCGGGCTTCCAGAGCTTGCGTGCCCTGCTGGAGCCGCCGGCGGGGATCGAGTGGGTCTGGTGGGTGGGCGGGATCTATTTCGCGATCGCCGTGCTCACGTCGGCCGTCGAGCTCGCGCGGTCCGTGGCGATGGCGGCGATGGGTCAGCGCGCGATGCTCGCGCTGCGCAGCGCGCTCTTCGACCACGTCCAGCGGCTGCCGTTGCGCTTCTTCGACCGCTATCCGGTGGGCCGGCTCGTGACCCGCCTGGGCAACGACATCGAGTCCGCCTCGGAGATGTTCTCGAACGGTCTCGTGGCGCTCATCGCCGACCTCCTGGTGATGACGTTTCTCGCGGTCCTGCTGTTCCGCGCCAACTGGCGACTGGCGCTCTGCGCCATGGCCGTGGTTCCCGTCATGGCCGCGGCCGCGATCGTGTTTCGCTGGAAGGTGCGCGAGGCCTTCCGCACGGTGCGCGTGAAGATCGCGCGCATCAACGCGCACCTGCAGGAGACCATCACCGGCATGCGCGTGGTGCAGCTCTTCGCGCGCGAGAAACGGAACCTCGCCGAGTTCATGCAGACCAACGGCGAGCACCGCGACGCGTGGTTCACGTCGATCTGGTACGAGTCGCTGCTCACCTCGACGATCGGCCTCGCGGGCAACCTGACGACGGCGTTCATCCTCTGGTACGGCGCGCACCTGGTCGGGCTGAAGGTGCTCACGCTGGGCGATCTCGTGTTCTTCATGGGCTACATGCGGAAGTTCTACCGCCCGCTGCAGGACCTGTCGGCGAAGTACTCCGTCATGCAGTCGTCGATGGCGAGCCTGGAGCGGGTGTTCCAGCTGCTCGACATTCCCGAGGAGCCGGCCGAGGTCGCGAGTGCCAGCCCGCAGCGGGTGCGCGGCGAGATCGTGTTCGAGAACGTGACCTTCGCGTACGAGTCTCAGCCGATCCTGAAGAACCTGAGCTTCCGCGTGGCGCCGGGCCAGCGCGTCGCGTTGGTGGGGCACACCGGCGCGGGCAAGACCACGGTGCTGAAGCTCCTCGCGCGCATGTACGAGCCGCAGCAGGGCTCGATCCGGATCGACGGTGTCGACGTGCGCGACATCCCGCGCTCGGTGCTGCGCCGGCACATCGCGTTCGTGCTGCAGGACGTGTTCCTGTTCACGGGCGACCTGGCCTACAACGTGAGCCTCGGGCGCGCGGACATCTCGCAGGCCGAGGTCGAGTCCGCCATGCGCACGGCGCACCTCGAGGAATTCGTCTCGCGGCTCCCGCTCGGCTACCGCCAACCAGTACACGAGCGCGGCGGGAACTTCTCGGTCGGCGAGCGCCAGCTCCTCTCGTTCGCGCGCGCGCTCGCGCAGAAGCCCGAGATCCTGCTGCTCGACGAGGCGACGTCCAGCGTCGACACACAGACCGAAGCGCTCATCCAGGACGCCCTGCACGCGCTGCTCCGCAACAAGACCTCGATGGTCGTCGCGCACCGGCTGTCGACGATCGAGGACGTCGACCGCATCCTCGTGCTCCACCACGGCGAGCTGCGCGAGAGCGGCACGCACCAGGAGCTGCTCGCCCAGCGCGGCCTGTACTGGCGCCTCTATCAGCTCCAGTACGCGATCCAGGAGCGGGCCGCGTAGTCCTACATGAGCGGGACCGGCAAATACGAGCAGCTGATCGCCGGCTGCCGTGACCTCGAGCCCGTCTCGACCGCCGTGGCTCATCCGTGCGAAGCGACCGCGCTCGAGGGCGCCCTGCGCGCCGCGGACGAGCGGCTGGTCGCGCCGATCCTGGTCGGGCCTGTCCTGAAGATCGAGAAGGCCGCGAAGGCGGCGGGGCTCGACATCTCGCGTGTGCCCGTCGTCGACACGCCGCACAGCCATGCATCAGCGGCGAAGGCGGTCCAGCTGGTGCGCGAGGGCCGGGCCGAGCTGCTCATGAAGGGCAGCCTGCACAGCGACGAGCTGCTCGCGGCGGTCGTCGCGCACGACACCGGCCTGCGCACGGAACGGCGCCTCTCGCACGTGTTCATCCTGGACATCCCGACCTACCACAAGGTGCTGATCGTCACGGATGCCGCGATCAACATCTCGCCCGGGCTCGAGGACAAGCGCGACATCTGTCAGAACGCGATCGACCTGTGCCACGCGCTCGGCCTCGCGCGCCCGAAGCTGGCGATCCTGGCTGCCGTCGAGACGGTGACCTCGAAGATGCCGGCGACGATCGACGCCGCCGCGCTGTGCAAGATGGCCGACCGCGGGCAGATCGAAGGCGCGTCGCTCGAGGGCCCGCTCGCGTTCGACGACGCGATCAGCAAGGAGGCGGCGCGCATCAAGGGGATCCATTCCGAGGTCGCGGGCGATCCCGACATCCTGCTCGTGCCCGACCTCGAGGCGGGCAACATGCTCGCGAAGCAGCTCACGTTCCTGGCGAACGCCGAATGCGCGGGGCTCGTGCTCGGCGCGCGCGTGCCGATCGTGCTGACCAGCCGCTCCGACAGCGTGCGCTCGCGGATCGCGAGCTGCGCGATCGCGGTGCGCGTCGCCCACGCGCGGCGAGGGAGCTTCCCGGCGGCGGCCTCGTAAGCCGATGTCGGCGTACCTGTTCGTCCTGAACGCGGGCTCGTCGAGCTTGAAGTTCTCCGCGTACGGGCAGGCGGGCGCGGGCTGGTGCGTCGAGGCGAGAGGGCAGGTCGAGGGCCTCGGGAGCGCCGCGCGCCTGGTCGCGAAGGACGGCTCGGGCCGCGTGCTCGAGGACCGCGCGCTGGCGCGCGGCGCCTCGCCGCTCGACGTGGCGATCGAGTGGTTGCGCGGTCACTGCTCCGACGCGCGGGTGCTCGGCGTGGGGCACCGGGTGGTCCACGGCGGCGCGAGTCGCGCGGGCCCGGCGCGCGTGACTCCGGAGCTCGTGCGCGAGCTGCAGGCGCTCGTGCCGCTGGCACCGCTCCACCAGCCGCAGAACCTGGCCGCGCTCGACGCCGTCGAGAAGCGGCTGCCGGGCGTGCCGCAGGTCGCCTGCTTCGACACGAGCTTCCACCGCGGCCACGCCGAGGTCGTGCAGCTCGTGCCGCTCCCGCGCGAGCTCCGGGCGGGCGGCGTGCAGCGCTACGGCTTCCACGGCCTCTCGTACGAGTACATCGCCTCGGTGTTGCCCGAGGTCGCGCCCGAGATCGCCGAGGGCCGCGTGATCGTCGGCCACCTGGGCAGCGGCGCGAGTCTCTGCGCGCTCCTCGGCCGGCGCAGCGTCGACAGCACGCTCGGCTTCACGGCGCTCGACGGGCTGTGCATGGCCACGCGCCCCGGCTCGCTGGACCCGGGCGTGGTGCTCCACCTGTTCCAGACCGCCGGCCAGTCGGCGGCGCAGGTCGAAGACGTGCTGTACCGGAAGTCGGGCCTCGTCGGCATCTCGGGCTCGAGCAGCGACATGCGCGAGCTGCTCTCGCGGGCGGACCACGACGCGCGGCTGGCGGTCGACTACTTCGTCTACCGCGCAGCGAAGGAGATCGGCGGGCTCGCGGCGGTGCTGCGCGGGGTCGACGCGCTGGTGTTCACGGCGGGCATCGGCGAGAACTCGGTCGAGGTGCGGCGGCGCATCTGCGAGGCGTGCGGCTGGCTCGGCGTCGAGCTCGACGGCGAGGCGAACGCGCGCCACGGCCCCCGCATCTCCGCGCCGGCGAGCCGGGTGTCGGCCTGG
>Ga0335076_10006715_pt1 | contig 11608 bp, 10 predicted proteins | sample Lox_Sample_25_FD_206717 | JGI IMG/M metagenome (GOLD analysis project Ga0335076, IMG submission 206717) | Soil microbial communities from Loxahatchee National Wildlife Refuge, Florida, United States - Lox_Sample_2.5 | ecosystem: Environmental > Terrestrial > Soil > Wetlands | place: USA... | reverse complement strand
GCTCGCGGGCCTACACGAACAACAACCGGAAGAACGAGGCCAACACCTTCCTGAAGGCGACGTGGGACGCGGGCCGGTGGCGCCTGTGGGGCGACGCCCAGGTGCGCTACGCGCGCTTTCAGTACCGGGGCGACCAGCCGCTCGGCTCGGTGGACTGGACGTTCTTCAACCCGAAGGCCGGCCTCCGGTTCGACCCGTCGCGCACGGTCGGCGTCTACGCCTCGGTCGGGCGCATGGGCCGCGAGCCGGCCCGCAGCGACATGCTCGACGGCGAGGACAACGCGAGCGTCCCCTACGACCTGCGGGCGGTGAAGCCGGAGGAGGTCGTCGACGTGGAGACAGGGGTCGAGGTGCGCGGCCGCCGCTTCACGGGCCGGGCCGACGTCTACGCCATGGAGTTCCAGAACGAGATCGCGCTCACCGGCGAGCTCAGCGAGATCGGCCTCCCCGTGCGCCGCAACGCCGGGCGCAGCCATCGCCGGGGTATCGAGCTGCAGCTCGACTACTCGCCGTCGGCCCAGTGGAGGCTCGGAGCCGCGGCTTCCATCAGCCGGAACCGCATCGAGCAGTGGACGCAGGTCTACGACGTCTACGACCCGTCCGGCACCTGGATCGGGAGCGAGCCGGTCCAGTACCACGACGTCGAGCCCCTGCTCACGCCGACCGTCCTCGTGAACGGGACGGTGGACTGGAAGCCGTCGCCCGCCCTCGGCCTCTTCGTCGCCGGCCGCTGGGTGGACGCGGCGCAGCTCGACAACACCGGCAACCCGGACTTCCGCACCCCGTCCTTCTTCGTCCTCGACCTGCAGGCGACCATCTCCCTCGCCCGCTTCGTGAAGCGCGGGGAGCCGAGGATCCGAGTGCAGGCCACGAACCTCTTGGACAACCGTCGGGCCTGGCCCTCCGGGTACAGCTACATGTCCTTCACTCGCGACCCGGCGGGGGGTGAGACGCTCTCGGGGACGGCCTCCTACTACCCGCTCGCGACGCGCAGCGTGTTCGCCACCCTCGACGTGCGGTTCTGAGGAGGACGCGCTGGACCCCCTCGAGCTCGCGGGCGTCGCCCTCGGCGTCCTCTACGTCGTGCTCGCCATCCGCGAGAACCCGTGGTGCTGGCCGGTCGGCATCGGGAACGCCGTCCTCTTCCTGGTCGTGAACGTCCAGGCCCGGATCTACAGCAACGCCGGCCTGCAGGCGGTCTACGTCGCGGTGTCCCTCTACGGGTGGTACGAGTGGCTCCACGGGGGGAAGGACCACGGACGGCTGGCCGTCTCGCGGGTGCCGGCCCGGTGGCTCGCTCTTCTCGCCGTCTCGGCGGCTCTCGCCTCGGTGGCGCTCGGCCTCTTTCTGAAGCAGCGCACGGACGCCGCCCTGCCCTTTCCGGACGCGGCGACGACGGCGTTCAGCCTCGCTGCCCAGTGGATGGCCACCCGGAAGTGGCTCGAGAACTGGCTGGTCTGGATCGCGGTCGACGCCGCGTACGTGCCGATGTACGCGTCCCAGGGCCGCTACCTCATGGCCGGGCTCTACGCGGCGTTCCTCGTTCTGGCCGCCCTGGGCTTCCGCGAGTGGCGCTCGTCCATGCGCGCCCGGGAGCCGCTGCCGGAGCCGGGGGCCGCGTGAGCCCTCTCCGCGCCGTCCTCATCGGTCCCGAGTGCACGGGAAAGACGTGGCTGGCCCGCGACCTGGCCGACCACTACTCCGTGCCGTGGGCCGAGGAGCACGCCCGCGAGTACGTCGATCGGCACGGCGCGGCCCTCACCTACTCGGACGTGGACCCGATCGGCCGCGGCCAGCGGGCCGGGGAGGACGCGGCGGTCGCGCGGGCGCAGGCGGCGCGGCTTCCGCTCGTCCTGCTCGACACCGACCTCGTCAGCACCGCGGTCTACAGCCGGCACTACTACGGCGATTGTCCGACCTGGATCGAGGACGAGGCGGCCCGCCGCCTCGGCGAGCTGTACCTCCTCCACCACGTGGACGTCGAGTGGGTCCCCGACGGCCACCAGCGCGAGCAGCCGGAGCGGCGCGCGGAGCTCTTCGAGCGCTTCCGCGGAACCCTCCTCCTGCTCGGCGCGACGGTGGCCGACGTGCACGGGCCGTGGGACGAGCGCCGGCAGCGGGCCGTCGCCGCCATCGACGGCCTGATCGCGGGGCGGTGTCCCGCTCCGCGCCGGAGCGGGTAGACTCCGCTCGGGAGGTCGGACGGGGCATGGACGAGAGCCAGCGCACCGAGCTGGTCCGGGAGATCCGGGACTTCATCGAGGAGGAGTGGCCGCGAGCCGCCTCCGACGCCGCGGCGATGATCACCGAGCGGGGGCTCCAGATCGCGGCCGCGGTGCTGATGGTCTGCGTGGTGCGCGCCGACCTCGAGTGCCGGCAGGACGAGCACCGCGCCCTCGTCCGGGGTCTCGCTCGCGCCCTCGGCCTGGCCGGCGACGAGGCGTCCGTCGTCGTGCGGGCCGCCGAGGAGAGCCTCGACCGCGGCGTGCTCTTCCCGGCCGTGCTCGCCCGGCTCTCCGAGCGTTGCTCGGTGGACCAGAAGCGAAGGCTCGTCGAGTGGCTGTGGCGGATCGCGTTCGCCGACGCCGAGCTGGCCGGCCACGAGGAGTACCTCGTCCGCAAGATCGCCGGGCAGCTCGGGCTCGGCACCGCCGATCTCGTGGAGACGAAGGTGCGCGCGCGGGAGGACTTCCTTCGCGAGGACCTCTGAGCGTCCAGCGCTTCCGGGTCGGAAGGACCCTCCGAGTCCAGGCTCGGGACGACGTTCCAGAGGCCGGACAGCCGGCGACGCCGGCCCGCCCCGGCAAGGCTCAGAGGCGCAACGGCTTGCGGGACCGGCTCGGCTGGCATCGCCCTTGCTCTGAAGGGAGGCGGCGGGCGTCCCTCCCGCCTGCCTTGTGCTTGGAGGTTTTCGCCTTGAGACGCGCTCTTCTTCCCGTGCTGGTCGTGGCCTCGTTCGCCGCAGCACCCGCCGACCCCGCCGTCTCCGCCGATGCGCCCTTCCGCGTGATCGTCCACCCGCAGGTCAAGGGGAACCAGATCCCCCGGTCCGCGCTCAGCTCGATCTTCCTCAAGCAGGCGGCCAAGTGGGGCGACGGGAGCGCCGCGCTTCCCATCGACCAGTCCGTCCAGTCGCCGGTCCGGCACGCCTTCTCGAACGACGTTCTCCAGCAGGGGCTCGTGGCGATCCAGGTGTACTGGCAGCGCAGGATGGCGGGCGGCGTCACGCCGCCCCCGGTCAAGACGTCGGACGAGGACGTCGTGGCCTTCGTGGCCGCGACGCCGGGCGCGATCGGCTACGTCTCGTCGACGACACCACTTCCCGACAGCGTGAAGACGATCGAGGTCACCAACTAGGAATCGTCGCCCGCGCGGATACAACGAGGCCCGGCGGCCGCCTCCTGGCGGCGCCGGGCCTCGGCACTTTCCGCGGGCTCGTCGCTACTGCGCCGGTGCGCCCTTGTCGGCGAGGACCTTCTTCAGGCCGTCGAGCGTCGCGTCCTCGGGGAAGCGGCCCTTGTAGATCGTCTCGAGCATCTGGTTGACCCGCTCCACGGTGGCCGGAGGCAGGTTCTTCGACTTGCCGAAGGCGACGAACCGGGCCGCGACGTCGATGAGCGCGTCGGCCTCGGCGTTCAGCGCGTCCTTCGCCGCCTTCACCTCGGGCTTCGGCTCCGCCGCGGCGCGGTCGGCCTCCGGCAGCGCGTTGTAGGCCTTGGCCAGCTCCCCGTACTTCGCCTGGCGCAGGGTGACGACGGCCAGCAGGTTGCGGGCCGCGATCTGGGGGTCATTGGGGGCGAGCGAGGTCGACTTCTCGTAGAGGGTGATCGCGTCCGCGGGGCTCCCGCTCTTGGCCTCGCTCAGGGCGAGGATCTGGGTCAGCCAGGCGAGGGTCGCGTTCTTGTCGAAGGCCGCGACGCCGGTGAGCGTCTTTCCGGACTCGACGAGGGCGATCGCCTTCCTGCTGAACTCGACCGCGGCCGGCGCGTTGGCGAAGCTCGACGCGGCGGCCAGCAGCTCGTTCCGGCGGATGTTGAACGCGAGAGCGTAGAGGACGTTGAGGTTCTCCGGGTCCCGGGCCAGGATCTCGCGGCCGACCGTGATCATGTCGGCGGTGCGCTTCTCCTTGATCGCCGCGTCGAGAGCGGTCATCTGCGCCGCGCCGTACCACTTCTTGATGAAGTCGGCGTACTGGCCGGTCGGGTACTTCTCGAGGTACTCCTTGGCCGCCGCCAGCGCCTTGGCGTTGTCGCCGGCCTGGCTCGCGTCGTGCCAGGCCCGATAGGCCGCTCCTTCGTCCTGGACGATCTCCTGCGCCGCCACGACGGCGGAGGAAGCGAGAGCGAGAGCGGCGAAGAGCGCGAGGCTCGCCGCGGTGGCGCCTTTGGTCTTGCGAAGGAACACGATTCAGCCTCCTGGTCCTCGTCTCGGGGATCCGGCGGGACGGACGCCCAAGTCTACCCGGCCCCGTGCGGTGGTCAACTCGTAGAATAGGCGGCCAGGAGGACCTCGATGCCCCCGGTCCCGCCCCTTGATTCCCGCTCGCTCTCCCGACGGTGCGACCCCGCGTCCTTCTCCTTCGGCACCACCGCGGACCTTCCGGACCTCCCCGGCATCATCGGCCAGGAGCGCGCGGAGGAGGCGGTCCGGTTCGCGATCGGGATCCGCCGCTACGGGTACAACCTCTACGCTCTCGGCGCCGCGGGCATGGGGAAGCACGGCTTCGTCCGCGCGTTCCTCGAGCGGCGGGCGGCCGAGGAGGAGGCGCCCGCCGACTGGGCCTACGTCCACAACTTCGCCGACCCCCGGAGGCCTCGCGCGCTGCGCCTCGCCGCCGGCCGCGGCCCGCAGCTCGCCGAGGACATGCGGGCGCTCGTCGACGAGCTGCGCGCGGCCATCCCCGCCGTCTTCGAGAGCGAGGACTACAGGACGCGGAAGAAGCTCGTCGAGGCGCAGTTCAACGAGCAGAACGAGCGGGCCTTCGGCGCGATCGAGGAGCGGGCGCGCCAGCGTGGCGTGGCGATCCTGAAGACGCCCGCCGGGGTGGGCTTCGCGCCCCTGCGCGAGGGCGAGGTCGTCGACCCCGAGGAGTTCCAGAAGCTGCCCGGGCGCGAGCAGGAGCGCCTCAAGGCCGAGATGGCGGCCGTTCAGCAGGAGCTCCAGGACGCGGTGGGGACCCTGCCCCGCGAGGCGCGGCGCCAGCGCGAGGAGCTGCGGCGGCTCGACCGGCTGGTCACCGCGTCGGCCACCTCCCACCTGATCGACGAGGTGCGGGCGCGCTGGGCCGACACGCCGGCCGTCCTCGAGCACCTGGCCGAGGTGCAGAAGGACGTGGTGGACAACGCGGAGGACTTCCTGCCCCCGCCCGAGGGCCCGAACGCGGTGAAGGCCCTCCTCGCCGGCCGGGGCGGCGACCGCAAGCCGGCCCGCCGCTACCACGTCAACGTCCTCGTCACCCAGCCCTCGACGGGCGGGGCTCCCGTCGTCTACGAGGACCACCCCACGCACGCGAACCTCGTCGGAAGGGTCGAGCACGTGGCCGAGATGGGCAACCTCGTGACCGACTTCACGCTCGTCCAGGGCGGGGCGCTCCACCGGGCGAACGGGGGCTACCTGATCGTCGACGCGCGGCGGCTCCTCCTCCAGCCGCTGGCGTGGGACGAGCTCAAGCGGGCCCTCCGCTCGAAGGTGATCCGCATCGAGTCGTTCGGGCAGGCGCTCAGCCTCGCCGCGACCGCGTCGCTCGAGCCGGAGCCCGTCCCGCTCGAGGTCAAGGTCGTGCTCCTCGGCGAGCGCCCCCTCTACTACCTTCTCTCCCAGCTCGACCCGGAGTTTCCCGAGCTCTTCAAGGTCGCGGCGGACTTCGAGGAGGAGATCGAGCGCACCGCGGAAGGCGAGCAGCTCTACGCGCGGCTCCTCGGCACCTTCGCGCGGAGGGAGGGCCTTCGTCCCCTCGACCGGGGGGCGGTGGCGAGGGCGGTCGAGCACGCGTCCCGGCGCGCGGCCGACGCCGAGAGGCTGCAGGTCCACGCGGAGACGGCGGCCGACCTCCTGCGCGAGGCCGACCACCTCGCGGGCGAGGCGGGGGCCGGCGTGGTGGCGGTCGAGCACGTCCAGGGCGCGCTCGACGCGCAGGTGCGCCGGGCGAGCCGGGTGCGGGAGCGGATCCAGGAGGACATACGGCGGGGCACGATCCTCATCGACTGCCGGGGCGACGCGGTCGGGCAGGTGAACGGCCTCGTGGTGCTGCAGCTCGGGGGCTACGCGTTCGGCCGGCCGAGCCGCATCACGGCCCGGGTCCGGCTCGGCAGCGGGAACGTCGTCGACATCGAGAAGGAGGTGGCCCTCGGGGGGCCGATCCACTCGAAGGGCGTCCTCATCCTCTCCGGCTTCCTCGGCCAGCGGTTCGCGTCCGAGCGGCCGCTCTCCCTCGCCGCGAGCCTCGTCTTCGAGCAGTCGTACTCCGGCGTCGAGGGCGACAGCGCCTCGTGCGCCGAGCTCGTGGCGCTGCTCTCGGCCCTCGGCGACGTCCCGGTCAAGCAGGGCCGGGCGATCACCGGCTCGGTGAACCAGCACGGCCAGGTGCAGCCGATCGGAGGGGTCAACGAGAAGATCGAGGGCTTCTTCGAGGTCTGCCGCTCCGGCGGCCTGACCGGCGACCAGGGCGTGCTCGTCCCGGCGTCGAACGTGAAGCACCTGATGCTGCGGGCGGACGTCCTGGAGGCCGCGGAGCGCGGCCTCTTCCACGTGTGGCCGGTGGCGACGGTCGACGAGGCCCTGGAGCTGCTGACCGGCGTCCCGGCCGGGGAGAAGGGCGCGGACGGGCGGTATCCCGAAGGGACGGTCAACCGACGCGTGGACGACCGCCTCGCGGCGTTCGCCGAGAGGGCCCGCAACTTCGGGCGGCAGACGCCGGCCGAGGGGCCGCGAGCGGCGGAGGCGGCGAAGGCGCCGGAGTCTCCGCCGCCGGGGCCCCCACCCCCGGCGCCGCCCGCGCCTCCCTCCGATCCCCGGCCGGGGGATTGAGGCCCGGGCTACTCCTCGGCGCGCCGGCCGAGGATAGGATCTCCCCGTGCGCGAGCCCGGCATGGGTCGGCAGGCCGGCGGCTTCCTCCTCCTGACGCTCATCTGGGGGACGACGTGGGCAGCGATCCGCGTGGGCCTTCGGGGGATGCCGCCCTTCACGGGCGTCGCGGTTCGCTTCACGATCGCGGGCGCGCTCCTGCTGGGGCTCGCCCGGGCCTTCAGGGTCCGCCTCGGACTCGGTGGCCGCCGCGAGAGGGTCCTCTGGGTGGTCAACGGGATCCTGTCTTTCTGCGTCTCGTACTCGGCCGTCTACTGGGCCGAGCAGTACCTCCCCTCGGGCCTCGCCGCCGTCCTCTTCGCGACCTACCCGCTCGCGGTCGCCGCGCTCGCCCACTTCCTCCTGCCCGGGGAGCGCCTCCGCCGGGTCGCGGCCCTGGGCGTCCTCCTCGGCTTCGCGGGCGTCGCCGTCATCTTCTCCGAGGACCTGGCCCTCCTCGGCGGCGAAGCGATGCGGCGCGCCGGCCTCGTCATGCTCCTGTCGCCGCTCGCGTCCGCGGTGGCGACGGTCGCCATCAAGCGGTGGGGGAGCGACCTGCACCCGTTCTCGCTCTCGGCGGTGCCCATGCTGATCGCCGGCGTCACGATGGGAGGGGTGGCCCTCCTCGTCGAGAGGGGGAGCCCCCTGGTCCTCGACGTCCGCTCGCTGGGCGCGCTCCTCTACCTCGCCGTCCTCGGCTCGGCGGTCGCGTTCACCGTCTACTACTGGCTCCTCGTCCGGATCGGCGCGACGCGGGTCGCCCTCGTCACCTACCTCATCCCGATCGTGGCGGTGGCGGTGGGGGCGCTCTTCTTCGACGAGCCGCTCCGGCCTCGCCTCCTGGCCGGGTCGGCCCTCGTCCTGGCCGGAGTCGTCCTCGTCGGCCGGGGGCGCGCCCCCCGCTGACGTCAGCGGCGCGCCGCGGCGGCCCCGGCGGGAGGGCCGACGATCGACTGGTAGACGAGCGCGCGGAACTTCGCGTGGAGGTCCGAGCCTCCCGCGGGCAGGAGCTGCGTCATGAGCAGGGCGACGAGCTTCTCCTTCGGGTCCGCCCAGTAGATCGTGTGGTAGGCGCCGCCCCAGCCGAAGGCGCCGACCGAGCCGTAGCCGTACTGGCCGGCCTTCCCGAGGTCCTCGACCACGTCGAAGCCGAGGCCGAAGCCTCGGCCGACGTTGCCGGGCCCGACCTCCGCGAACAGGGTGTCGACGTGGTTCACGGTCATCATCTCGACCGTCTTCGGGCTCAGGAGCCGCACGCCGTCGATCTCGCCGCCGTTCAGGACCATCTGGAGGAAGCGCCCGTAGTCGTGCGCGGTGGAGAGGAGCCCCGCCCCGCCCGAGAACGCCACGCGCGGTCCCTCGACGTAGTGGCCCTGGCCGGTCTTCGGGTCGCTCGCCCGCTCGATCTTCCCGTCCTTCGCCGCGTACACCGTGGCCAGGCGGTCCTTCTGCGCGGGCGGCAGGTAGAACTGCGTGTCGGCGAGGCCGAGGGGGCCCGTGATCCGCTTCTGGAAGAACTCGGCGAGGGTGAGGCCGGACGCCTTCTCCACGACCACGCCCAGGATGTCGGTGTTGTAGCCGTAGACGTACCTCTCGCCCGGCTGCGCGTCCATGGGCAGTGCGGCCAACCTCTCGACGACCGCCGCCACCGGCTCGCTGCGGTCCGCGAAGTACCAGCCGTGGATGCCGGCGGCCTTCCACTGCTCGGCCGCGGGCCCGTCGCCGTAGGAGATACCGGCGGTGTGGGTGAGGAGGTCGTGGATCGTGATCTCGCGCTTCGCCGGCACCACGCTCACCGGGGACCCGGCGACCGCGCCCGGCGGAGGAGGCAGGGCCACCGTCGTCTTCTTGAAGGCGGGAATGAACTTCGAGACGGGGTCGGCGAGGCCGAGCTTCCCCTCCTCGACGAGCATCATCGCGGCGACGCTCGTGAACGCCTTCGTCTGCGACGCGATGCGGAAGATCGTGTCCGTCTTCATCGGCCGGCCGGCCTCGACGTCGGCCTTGCCGAAGGCCTCGAGGTGGGCGACCCGGCCGTTCCGGGCGACATAGGTGACGACGCCGGCGATCCGCCCTTCGTCGACGTATTGCTGCATCACCGCGTGGAGCCGCTGCAGCCGCTCGGCCGACAGGCCGACGGAGGCCGCCGCGGTGACGGGCGGGGCCTCGGCGCCGAGGGCCGGAGCGAAGAGGGAAAGGGTCGTGACGACGAGGAAGAGGCGGCGGGGAATCATCGAGCCCTCCTGGGATGGGGCCGGACAGGCGGCCGTCGAATCCTACACCCGGGCCGGCGCGCGGCCGCGTCGAGAGCCGGGCCGACCGCGCGAACGCACGAAGGCCCCGCGGGGCCGATCGGGGCGGGATCGGCATCGCGGGGCCGGGGCGGAGCCGAGAGCGCTTCAGCCGATGTTGAAGTTCACCGTGACGGTGGCCCTGAACTCGACGGGCTTGCCGTCCTTCAGGATCGGTTCGTACCGCCATTGCTTCACGGCTTCGAGCGCCGCCGTGTCGAGGCGGGCGTCGCCCTCGAGGGCTGCCGGGGTGCCCTTCTTCGCCTCCAGCTCACCGAGGCGCTGCAGGGTCGGCGCCGACACCACGACTCGCGCGTCCATGATGGCGCCGTCCTTACCGATCGTCACGTCGATCACCACGAGACCCTGGACCCTCTCCTTCGCGGCCGCCTCGGGGTAGGCAGGCGGCACCCGGTGGACGATCTTCGGCTCTGCGGGAGCCTGGGCCTCGTCCGCGATCGCCACCTTCGCGCCGGGGGCGGCCGGCTTCGACGACTGCAGCGGCACGGCGGAGGCGGCCCACGACACGGCGAGGACGAGGGCGGCCGCGGTCAGCCCGACGTGGGCCAGCGTGCGTGAGCGCGACATGAGGACCTCCTTCAGGAGCAAGTCCACCCGCTCCCGGAGGTGGCTCTCGCGTAGGAAGGGCGCGGCCGGGACCGCGCGCACGTGGGCGGCGGACCGGGCCGCCTCGACGAGCGAGTCGAGGTAGGCCTCGCGTCCGCCGAGACGGCGAACGACCGCGGCGTCCACGGTCTGCTCGCGGGCGAGGCGCACGCGGCCCACGAGCCAGTGGACGGCGGGGTGGAAGAAGAGGACGGCCTTGAGAAGCTCCTCGAGGGTCAGGAAGAGCCAGTCCCGCCGGCGCGCGTGCCACAGCTCGTGCAGGGCGACCGCCGCCTGGCGCTCGCGGCTCGTCGTCTCGAAGGCCGGGGGCAAGAGGACGACCGGCCGGCGGATGCCGAACGTGGCGGGGGTGCTCGTCCCGGAGGAGACCAGGAAGCGGGCGCGCGGCGCGACCTCGTCGCGGAGGGCCAGGAGCCACGGCGGCACCTCGAGCGGCCGGCCGCTCCGACGCAGGGAGCGGAGGCGGCTCAAGCCGGCCCCCATCCGGGAGAGGCGGAACGCGACGCCCAGGGCGAGCGCGCCGGCCGCGGCAGCCGGCCACCCGTGCCGTGGGGGCGAAGGAGTCGCTCCGGCGCCGGCGGCCAGCGGTGCGGGGGCGGCGGAGGAGGATGCGGCGGACCAGGCGATCGCCGTCCCTGCCGCAGGCCAGGGCTGCAGGAAGGGGAGGGCGAGCACGACGGCGAGCAGGGTCTGGCCGAGCGCGAGGCGGACGGCCGGCCGCTCGATCGGCAGAAGGCGCGACAGGATCGCCGCGGCGAGGGTCAGCACGCCGACCTGGACGCTCCAGGCGGCGAGGTTGCGCAGGGAGAGCTCGAGGGCGGCGCTCATCGCCTCTCCCGAATCCGCTTCGCGAGGTCGTCCAGCTCCTCGCGGGTCAGGGCCTCCTCGTCCACGAGGTGGGCCAGCAGGGGCGCGGCCGAGCCGCCGAAGACCCGCTGGACGAAGTCGCGCACCATCGAGCCCACCACCTGGCGCCGGGGTCGCGTCGGCCGGTAGACGAAGGAGCGCCGGTCGGCCTTCTTCCTGAGGTGTCCCTTCTTCTCGAGCACGTTCATCATGGTCATGACGGTGGTGTAGGCGACCTTCCGCTCCCGGAGGAGGGCCTCGTACACGTCCCGGACCGTGGCGTGGCCGCGCGACCACACCTCCTTCATGATCTCGAGCTCCTGGGGGGTCAGCGTCGGGCTGGGTCTGCGCATCTCTTTCTACTAATTATTTAGTACGAACGGAATTGCTTGTCAAGCTCCGGTGACTTGGACACCCCCCGCGGGCTTCCGGTTCCACCACCCCTCTCGAGCCCGCCTATAATCCTCGTGCTCGCCGGAGAGAGGCCCCGCATGGACGCGTTCCCCGACCTCGACCCCCCGGCCCGGCTGCTGCTCGGCCCCGGGCCCAGCCCCGTGCACCCCCGCGTGATGCGCGCCCTCGGGGCGCCCGTCCTCGGCCACCTCGATCCGGAGCTCCTGCGCCTCCTCGACGACACGCGCCTCCTCCTGCGGGGGGCCTTCCGCACGTCCAACGAGCTGGCCCTCGCCGTCTCGGGCACGGGCATGTCGGGCATGGAGGCCGTCCTCGGCAGCCTCCTCTCGCCGGGCGAGAAGCTGGTCGTCTGCGCCGCCGGCTTCTT
>Ga0335076_10006713_pt1 | contig 11612 bp, 9 predicted proteins | sample Lox_Sample_25_FD_206717 | JGI IMG/M metagenome (GOLD analysis project Ga0335076, IMG submission 206717) | Soil microbial communities from Loxahatchee National Wildlife Refuge, Florida, United States - Lox_Sample_2.5 | ecosystem: Environmental > Terrestrial > Soil > Wetlands | place: USA: Florida... | reverse complement strand
CAGGCCGGGCAGGCTACGGTGCGCTGCGGGTCAGCGCGGGCGGCGCGCCACCGACGCGGTGAGCTGACGGGCCACGTTGTGCGTTCCGGCGATGAATCGCATCGACGGGCCGAGGCCGTAGGCCGCGGCCGCCCCGACGAAGTACAGGCCGGGAACGGTCGATTCGGCGGTCCGGCTGAGTACCGGGTACCCGCTGTAGGTGGCAATCCGTGCCCGGAGGTCTTGCGGCAGGTAATCCAGCCGGTCGATGTTGACGTGGAAGCCGGTTCCGGCGATCACGTGATCGACCTCGAGGCTCGACCGGCCGCTCGGGCCCTCAAGCGCCAGCCGGACGCCGCTTCCGCTGGCCTCGGCTCCGCGCATGTGAGTCTTGCGCAGGATGTCGACCACGCCTTCGACGCGCGGCTTCAGCCACCATGCCCCGAGCGGCCCCAGGACGGTCCGCGCCTTTTCCGCCCGCATGGCGTGCGGCAGGCGGCGGAAGGCGGTCGGCGAATTCCACAGCGGGCACTTCCACCCTTCGCAGAGCCTGTTCTCCCGCAGCCGCACCAGCGGGGTCAGCGGCAGCGGCTCCGTTCCCCAGATGGGAGAGTCCGGGCACCGCACGACCAGATGCACCTCGCCGCCGGCTTCGTGCAGCAGCGCCGCCGTCTCCAGCGCCGAGGAACCGCCACCCACGATCGCGACGCGACGGCCCTTGAACTGGTCGAAATTCTGGTGATCAGCGGTATGCGAGACAAGCCCGGACGGCAGGGCCAACAGCTCCTGCGGAATGTAGAAATACGGCAGGACACCGGTCGCGAGCACGACATTCCGGGCCGAGATCGCCTCGGCATCGGCGAATGCGACCTGGAACCCGCCGTTCACGGCCTTGACTTCGGTCACCGTGACGTCACTTACGTCGGGCACCAGCTGCTTCATGTACCAGTCGGTGTAGTCGAGGAACCGCTCGAGCGGCAGCGGCTTCCCGCGCCCGATGCCCTCGATCCGCTCCGATCGGGCGTAGCCCGGGAGGTCGTACCCGTCCTGGGGGCACGACATGTCGGTGCCGAAGGTCTCGGACTTCAGGTACATGCCCGCCGGCATGTGCGTGCGCCAGGTATCCATCGGGCGGCCGACAATGAGGTGGTCGATTCCCCGCCCGCGAAGGTGCGTGGAGATCGACAGGCCGTAGGGGCCAGCACCGATGACGAGTACCTCACTGGCTGGCATCTAAACGCTCCCCTCCTGGTGCAGCTGATCTGCACGTTCGTTAACTTTGGGACGGCCGCTGTGGATCACGATTCAGCCATGACCGGGCCAGGGTGGACTACGTCGAGCCACCGGTCACGTCAACAAGATAGAGCTGGGTCCCGCCTTGATACGTCCGCTTGGTACAACCCGGCCCGGTAGTCCGGAGGCGTCCCGGCAGCTGCCGTTGTATCACGGCCGCCTGCTGAACGCTCTTCTCTTAGAGTTCCCAGCGGGAGCGAAGCGAACTGGCTAGTGCGACGCCGTTTTGGAGCGTGAGGAATCGATGCTGGTCGTTAGGCCGGGACGGGTCGGTGGGGTGGTTTGCGCCGGGGCCGGTGATGAGTCATGACGGGAGTCGGGACCGGAGTCAGGGAAGGCGTGCTCGGTCCGAGCTACTTCTACCACCGAGGGCTGATCAAGAGGTCCAAGGGCTGGTCACCCAGCCAGATCCGGGCGTACCAGGACACGCGCTTCCAGCGGATGATCCGCAGGTACGGCGACGAGATCACGCAGAACGACGACTACCGCCAGCACCTGGACCGGTATACCCGCTGGGACGTGCCGGTGCTTACCCGCACGGTGCGGACCGGGGGGACGTCAGGTCAGCCCATGCGTTTCCGGGCTGACTCGTTCGCCCGCCGCCAGAAGGAGCGCGCCTACCTTTTTGACATCTGGTCCCAGGCGGGATTCGCGCCGTATGACCTCAGGGTCCGCTACTGCGGCGATATCCCCGGCGGGCTGCTTCACTACAACCGCCTCGAGAACGTATGGATGGTCTCGCCTGGCGCGACGATGGACCGGCAGCTTGGCGAATTGCGGCGATGGCTGGGCACGCTGCCACCGTTCTTTCTTCACGTGTATCCGAGTTCGCTGTACACGTTCATCGACCTGGTGGGAGAGGATCTGTTCCGCCGCCTGCCGGTGCGGGGTGTCATCGCCGCCTCCGAGATGTTCCCGGCGGGTGATCAGGTGCAGTTTGAGCAGGAGTTCGACATCAAGATCGCCCACTGGTACGGCCACAGCGAGTACGCGATCCTGGCCTACTGCTGCCGGCAGTGCCGCGGCTTCCACTTTTACCCGACGTATGGTCAGGTGGAACTGCTCCCCTCCGAGGTCGAGGGGTGCCAGCGCGTCCTCGGGACGTCGTTCAACCGGATGGGTACGCAGTTCGTCCGGTATGACACCGAAGACCTGGCCGTCGAGCCGACCGGGAGCTGCGCCAACGATCACTTCCCCCGCGTCAACGCCATCGTCGGGCGTTCACAGGAGACGTTCGTCGACAACTCGGGGCGAAAAAGGTCGCTTTTCGGCTACGCGTTCGGAGACCTGGACGTCGACGCATTCTGGGATCAGATACGTGATCTTCAATTCGTCCAGGAAAAGCCGGGCTTCCTGATTCTGCGAGTGGTCCCGAACCCGGGAGCAGATAGGGACCAGATCCGGAAGACATTCGAACGGCGCTTCCCCATGGCCAAGCTTGATGTCGAATATGTCTCGGTCATCGAGCGAACCCCAAGCGGCAAGCGGAGATATTTCGTGGACGCGACAGGGCAGCAATGATCATCCGCGCGGTACAAGCATAAGTCAGGCCTTTGCCGATATCTGCGAGCCGAAATTCCTGAGCAATCTTGATGACGGGCAGCCGCGGGTTAGGGCACGCTACTGGTATCGCAAAGCCAGGCCCTCGCGCGGCTGCCCACCCGTATTGTTCTCAGGCGTTGACCGCGATGCCGAACATTCCCTCTTTCGTGTTCCTGTCGGTATCCGGGCAGATCATGGTGTGGTATTCGGTATGCCGTTTGGCAAAGGTCTCGAAGCCCGCGTGCGAGTCGATGTCGTCCACCAGCATGACCCCGCCTGCCGACATGACCGAGGCCGCCTGTTCCATCTCGAACAAGGTGTTCTCGGCGGTGTGCAGGCTGTCGTGGATGAACAGCTCGACCTGGCCGACCTCCGCGGCCAGCGGCGGCAGTCGCTGCTTGCTCGAGCCTTCCACGTATGACCAGCGCGGGCGGCACTCATCGGTGACGACGATGCCGGTTTCCCCATGCAGCCGGTGATCGAAGGGAAACGGCAGGTCAATGCTCCACAGATGGCCGAAGTCGTTCTGCGCCAGCGCCTCGAGCACGACCCGGCTCGTGACGCCGTGTGCGACGCCGGTCTCGATCACCACCTCCGGCCGGGCGTGCAGCACCACGCACCATGCGGCCCGGCACAGCGCGGTGTCGCCGTCGGAGTACCAGGCGTAGGCGTCGCGGCCGAAGCCCCATCCCCTAGCCTCCAGCACCGCACCGATGCTTGCCATTATCTCATCGAACTGCTGATACTCCGGGCACGGCCAAGGCGCGCCGAGCACTTTATGCAAATGCTCATTCCAGGCCTCGTCCACGTCGAATCTAGGGGTTTCCCCGCGCGTATGCCACTGATACCACTGCCGGATCTCCCCAGGTAGCGCCCGGCTTACCACGACCGGGTCAGCAGCGAATGTTTGCGCCAAACGGATGATCTTCTGCAGGCGTGTTCCGCTCCAGGCCATTGCACTTCCCCCTCCATGGCACTTCACGAGTCTACTCGGACGGCCGGCGTTCGTGAACCTCTGCGGCGAGATAACTCGTGTGTGCCATCTCACGCCGCCCCCCCGTTCCCGCTCGACTGATGGGATAACGGTTAGTGTTGGTTCTTGCGCGGATATTGTGATCGCAGGTGCCCGGGATGAAATATTAGGCGAATGCGGAAGAGGATGAATCGGCCGCGGTAAGTTGATCACCGTTCTCCGGCTGGCCTGGATTTATACGCTTATCGTCACCTTTTGTTTACCCTAAGGACAACCGACGCGTAAACCGAGCCGGCCTAGTATGCGTCCTACACGTAGGAGGGGTGAAGCGGCAGCCGTCCCGGACGCCAAGGAGGGGCCGAGGGTGGCTGGTTCCCGCGGTCGCCTGGATCAGGTCGTTGCTCACGGGGTTGGAATACCAGGGATTTCCGGCATGCAGCCGGTGCCGCTCGTGCTGCTTTGCTCGACCTGACCCGGCAGCGAAGGCACGGAGGGTTCACGCGGAGGCGAGATGAGCAATCAGACAGAGGTGGCAGTGGCGGATCAGGGCCGTGACAGCACGGCAACGGCGCTCGCGCCGGAGGAAGCCTTCGCTCCCGGCCTGCGGCTCGCGTCCAGGCCGGCCGAGCGCCTGGCCACGGCGCGCAGCTACCTGATGTGCCCGCCCGCCCATTTCACCGTCACCTACTCCATCAATCCGTGGATGCGGCCGGACCAGCCGACCGACACGGACCTCGCGATGCGCCAGTGGGAGCAACTGCGCCAGGTCTACCTGGGGCTCGGGCACGCGGTGCAGATCATCGATCCCGTTCCGGGCCTGCCCGACATGGTGTTCGCGGCGAACGGCGCGACGGTGATCGACGGCACGGTGCTCGGCGTGAAGTTCCGGTTCCCCGAGCGGGAGGCGGAAGCAGGCGCCTATCTCGACTGGTTCCGTGCCCGCGGCTACCCGGACGTGCGGCCGGCGCGGCTCATCAACGAGGGCGAGGGCGACATCCTCTTCACCGGACGCGCGCTGGTCGCCGCGCACGGGTTCCGCACCGACCGAGCGGCACACGCCGAGCTCGAGAAGACCTTCGGCGTGCCGGTCATCAGCGTTCGTCTCGTTGACCCGCGCTTCTATCACCTCGATACGGCCATGTGCGTGCTCGCCGACGGTACCGCCGCCTACTACCCGGAGGCGTTCGAGGAGGCCGGGCGGGCCGCACTGGCCGCGCACTTCGCCGAGCTGATCGAGGCCAGCGACGCCGACGCCGAGGTGTTCGGCCTGAACGCCGTCAGCGACGGCCGCCACGTCGTGCTGCCGGTGCAGGCGACCGGGCTGGCCGCCAAGCTGGCCGCGCACGGCTTCGAGCCGATCGGCGTGGACCTAGCGGAGCTGCGCAAGTCCGGCGGCGGCCCGAAGTGCTGCACGCTCGAGCTCCGCGCCAAGGCGTGAGGCGGCCGGCGAGTGGTCTATCCGCCGGCTCAGGCCAGGAGGCGGTCCCGCCACCGGCGGAAGCTGCCGGCCAGCCGGTGGCTGCCGACGGCGCGCAGGCGCGTGATGTGATCGTCGAGGTAATAGACGTAGAGCGGGATTAGCTCCCGGCCCAGCAGCGCCACCGCCTCATCGGGGGCGGGCGGCTCGAGACGCCAGGCCAGAGCCGCGGTGACCAGCGCGGTGGCCGGCACGTGCGGGCTGGTGAGGTGGTGCTCGGCCGCGAGGGCGTTGGTGCCCACCTGGCCCGTCTGCGCGGTGAAGAGGAAGCGGACCGGGAAGAGCACGATCTTGGTCAGCCGCCGGGGCCCGCGCGATACCAGCCGCGACGGGGCGCGGATCTCGTTCAGCACGTCGTCGTCGGGCCGGCGGAGCCGGGCCCGGTCCCGGAGGCGGCCTGCCCGCTTCCCGGCTCCGCCCAGGTAACCGAGGGCGAACTGGGCCCCGGCCACCAGCAGTTCGGCCTGGCCGGGGCGGGCCAGGCCGGACCGGGCATCCTGCCCGCTCAGCAGCCGGCCGTGGTCAAGCAGGTCCAGCCGGTCCAGCGGAGGGAACCGGCCACCGCGGCCCTGGCCGCGCAGGGTTGATGGCGTACCCCAGAACACCGAGAGCCGCTTGTCGAGCGCCGATCCCCCGGCTCTCACCGAGCGGGCCACCCGGTGGATAGTCACGCGGTCGTGCGCCCTGGGCGGGTCCCGCAGGATGAGCCCGAGATCGACATCGCTCACCAGCGGGCTGAAGCCACCGTGGGCCAGGCTGCCCAGCGCGTATCCGGCGATCAGCCGCGAGCCCAGGGCGGCTCGGTAGGCCGCGACCGCCCGGGCCAGCACGGCCTCGCCCTGGCGGGCATCTGCCTGCGCGTCCCAGGACGCCGATGCATCAGCCACCCGTGATCTCCTCGCCCCTCGAGCCCACTTCACCATGCCACACCGCGCTGAAGGCGTGCACCGGATCGAGCGGGCCCAACGGAAGCGAACCCTCCGCGTAGCCTTGGCTGATGCGCTACCTGCACGTCGGCACCGACCGGAAGATTTCCGCCATCGGGCTGGGTACCTGGCAATTCGGGTCGAGAGAATGGGGATACGGCGAGCCGTACGCCAGCCGGGAGGCGCACGCCATCGTTCGCCGCGCGGTCGAGCTGGGAGTAACCCTCTTCGATACGGCCGAGATCTACGGCTCGGGCCGCAGCGAGCGGATCCTTGGCCGCGCCCTCGGGGAGGACCGGGAGTCGGTCTTCCTCGCGACCAAGCTGATCCCGGTCGTGCCCAGCGTCCTGGCGGTCAGGCAGCGCGCGGCCGCCAGCGCGAAACGGCTCGGAGTCGCCCGCCTGGACCTGTACCAGGTGCACTGGCCGAACCCGCTGGTGCCGGACCGCACGATCATGCGCGGCCTGCGCTCGCTGCAGCGATCCGGGCTGGTCGGCGAGGTGGGCGTGAGCAACTACTCGCTGGAGCGCTGGCGCGCCGCGGAGGAGCAGCTGGGGAGCCGGGTGCTGTCCAACCAGGTGCGGTACAGCCTCGTGGACCGCTCGCCGGAGCGGGACCTGCTGCCGTTCGCCGCGGCGCACGGCCATGTCGTCATCGCCTTCAGCCCGCTGGCCCAGGGGCTGCTTTCGGGCCGGTACCACGGGGCCGACCTGCCCGCGGACGATATCAGGGCCGCCAGTCCGCTGTTCCGGCCGGAGAACCTGGAGCGCACCAGCGACCTGATCGCGACCCTGCGCGAGGTGGCGGACGCGCACGCCGCCACCTCCGCGCAGATCGCGCTGGCCTGGGCCATCCATCATCCCGCCGTGGCCGCGATCCCCGGCGCGTCCAGCGTTGAGCAGCTGGTAAGCAACGTCGCCGCCGCCGGGATCGAACTCGCCGACGACGAATACCAGGCGCTGGGCCAGGCGTCAGCCCGGTTCTGCCCGGTCACGGCGCCGGATACGCCCGACCGCCTCAGCCTGTCCGTGCTGGAGCACTCGGCCAGGAGCGGGTGGTGGCTGGCCAAGACGGCGTGGCACGACGTGCGCCGCCGGTAGATCGGGCCGGCCCGGCCGGCCGTTGGTGTATCGCGGCGGCCCGCTCGGCGCTCATATTCTAGAGGCTTCGTGCCCGGGCGAAGCGGCCGCGCATGGACGGTACAACCCACGCTGCATCACAGACGCCGAAGAGGTCCCCTTTGTCATGACGCGTTCAATCGTCGATAGATTCGGGCGCCGTAATGTGCTGGTCGGCATCGTGGTCGGGTGCCTCGTTATCGCCTCTGTCGTCATCGCCCTGAACCTGAACCAGGGCAGCGCTCCCGCCAGCAGCGTTGCAAGCGGGGCGAAGAACCAGGCCGGCGGCAGTCACGGCGCGAACTCCGCCGACGCCAGGCCCGGCCGGCTGGTGTGCGGACAGAAAATTCTCAACTCACCGTTCAGCTACGCCGGCCCGGCCGGCAGTTACTCGAGCGGCCGGCCCGGGCTGCCCACCTACGGCTCGCCGGGCTCCGACTTCCCGAACGCTACGGCCGGGGCTATCCTCCCGGCCGGGACGCAGTCGTACGCTTCCTACCAGCTCGCCCCGAATACCGTCTATTACCTGCTGCCCGGGGTGCATGTCGGCAGTTTCCAGGCGAATGAAAATGACGCCTTTGTCGGCGGCCTCGCCAACGGCCAGCCCACCGTCCTTTCCGGTGAGTACGGCGAGGACCACTGGGCTATCGACTCCAACTCGTCAGCCGGAAACCAGCCCGGCGTGACGATCGAATACCTCACCATCGAGAAATACCTGCCGCCCGGCCAGGCCGGTGCCGTCAATCCCGATACCAACACCGGCTGGACCATCCGGAACAACACGATCACCCTCAACGTGCCCGGCGCCGGGGTGATGCTGGGTTCTGACAACGTCCTCAAGGACAACTGCCTGACCTTGAACGGGCAGTACGGCTTCCAGTCCGTTCTCACCAACACCTGGGGTCAGGACCAGCTGACCGGCGGCCCGTACAACTTGACGGTCGAAGGCAACGAGATCAGCTACAACGACACCTGTGACTTCGAGGGACTTCTGGACAACCCGACGATCGGGTGGTCGAAACACAATCCCGTTCCGCCGCAGTACCGGAACCCGCACTGCGGCCCGGTCGTGCCCGGCGGCAACCAGGGCGGCTTCAAGCTCTGGCAGACCGACGGCGTGACGATCAAGGACAACTACATCCACCACAACTGGGGGCCGGGCGCCTGGGCCGACACGAACAATGCGAATACCACCTACACCGGCAACACGATCACAGATAACGACAACGCGGCGATTATCGAGGAAATCTCCTACAATTTCTCCATCACGGACAATTACTTCGCGCGCAACGGCTGGGCGGGACTGGGCAACGCGAGCTTCCCGTCCCCGGCTATCTATGTCAGCGAGAGCGGCAGCGACCGGACCTTCGGCGGGGTACCCGGCTGCCCGGAGACGTCGTGTTCCGGCCAGCCTTCCTATCGCAGCGAATCTGTCATCAGCGGGAACACCATGACCGACAACGGCGGCGGTGTCTTCCTGTGGCAGGATTCCAACCGCTTCTGCACCGATGGGTTCGACGCCCCGTGCACCCTGGTCCGGGGCAAGTCCTCAGCGCCGTTCACGCTGTCCGCGTGCAAAGCCAATATTCCGTCCGCGTCCATCGACCAGGCCAGCTACACCGGTAACCTGACCGGTTCACCCCGGCAGGACTGGTGGGACGGCTGCCGGTGGCGGACCGAGAACGTGAGCATCACGCACAACGTGATCGACTTCAACCCGGCGAACATCCCGCATTGCAACCGGACGAACTGGCTCGCGTGCGGGGCCAACGGCATCTTCAGCCAGTACGGCTCCGCCGCTCCCTACGGCACGCCGTACATCCTGACTCAGCTCGTGTTCTTCCAGAACAATTCCTGGTCAGACAATACCTACAACGGTCCGTCCACCTTCTGGGTGTGGAACCAGGGCAACGGGAACAACCCCGTGAGCTGGGACGCCTGGACGGGAAACGTGGCGGGCGGCGACAAGTGCAGCTCACCCAGCGAGCACCAGAGCGGATACTGCACCGGCCCGTTCGGCCAGGACGCGGGCAGCAGGTACAACCCCGCCCCGAGCCCCTAACGGGTCAGCGACCTGACGGGTCAGCTCCAGATGTCGCGCAGCACGTTGAGTACCACGCGCGAGCCGAGGTGGTCCAGCTTGATCGGCAATTCCCGCATGCCCGCCAGGTTCTCCCGCACCGCGCGCTGCCGCTCCATGGGACAGATGACCAGCAGGAAGCCGCCGCCGCCGGCGCCGGTCAGCTTGGCGCCGGACGCACCGGCCTCGAGCGCCCGGGTGACCGCGGCGTCGACCTCCTCGTTCGAAACCCCGGTCGCGAGCTTCCGTTTGGCCTCCCAGCTCTCGCGCATCGCGGGACCGATGGCGTCCACGTCGCCGTTGCGCAGCCGCTCAGCGGCAAAGCCGGCCAGGTCGCACAGGAGGTCGAGCTGGGGACGGGTCGACTCGATGTTCGAGCGCTGCTCGACCAGGATCGAGTCGGCGCTCCGGGTTACGCCGGTGTAGAACAGCATGATCTGCTGCTGGAGCGCCCGGCGCCCGGCCGCGGACAGCCCCAGTTCCCGCGCCACCACCTCATCGCCCGGCCCGAACCGGATGTCGCGGATCCCGCCCAGCGCGGCGATGTACTGGTCCTGCTTGCCGATGGGTTTGCGGCAGCGCTCGATCTCGATCGTGCAGGCCCGCTCGGCGAGCTCTTCCGCCGAGACCTGCCGGCCCTGGTACGCGAACAGTGCCTGCAGCAAGCCGACGGTGACCGCGGACGACGACCCGAGGCCGGACCCTCCCCCGGACGGGATGTCGGCCAGCGTGGTGATCTCGACCCCGTTCGCCACGCCGGCCATGTGCATGGCCTCGCGGACCAGTTCGTGCTCGAGATCATCGACGCGCGAGACGATCTCCTTCTTGGAGTAGTTGACGTAGATGTCATCGTCGAAGCGCTGCTTGACGATGACATAGACGTACTTGTCGATCGCGCAGTTCAGGACGCGGCCGCCGTGCTCCCGGTAGTAGCCCGGCAGGTCGGTCCCTCCGCCGAGTAGCCCGATGCGCAACGGTGTCTGGCTGATGATCATCGTGCGGCCCGCACGGGCCACTCCTCCCTGGCTCGCCGGTACGCCTCGACCGTGCCGATGTCGCGGAAGTACCCCTCCACCAGCATGGCCCTCGCGCGGCCCGCCAGCCGCGGAAGCAGGTGATGGCCGATGTCGGCCGGCCCCGGGCCGGTGATCTCACCGAGCACGGCCGGGTCAAACGCGTACATCCCGGCATTGGTCAGGTCGCAAACCGGTTCGGCTGGCTTCTCCGCGAAGCTGACCACCGTGCCATCGCCGTCGACCTCCAGCACGCCCCCGGCCGACGGGTTGTCCGAATGGAACACCGTCAGGGTCGCGATCGCGTCGTGCCCGCGGTGCTCGTCGATCAGGGACCGCAGGTCGAAATCCGTGAGGTTGTCGGCGTTGCAGGCCAGGAACATCTCGTCCCCGTCGACCCAGCGCCGGTTCGCGGCGAGCGTCCCGGCGCTGCCGAGCAGCTCCGGCTCGAAGACGGTGCGGACGGCCGGGGGACCGGGTCGCGCGGCGATGTGATCACGCACCACATCCGGCAGGTGGTGGAGGTTGACGAGAACCTCATCGACGCCGGCCCGGTCGAACGCGTCGAGCCAGACATCGAGCAGGGGCCGGTCGTCGACGACCACCATGCACTTGGGCAGCGTATCTGTGATCGGCCGGAGGCGGCTGCCCACTCCGGCGGCGAGCAGGAAGGCCTTCACGCCTGCGCCCTGCGGACCACCCCGAGGGCGCGCATCCGCGCGTTGGCCTCGGCCAGTACCCCGTCGAGACCGTCCATGCCCTTGAGCCATTCGGCGTACGCCGCGACCGATTCGGCCGGCGTGTGCTGCGGTTCCCAGCCCAGGGCCCGCAGGGCGCCGATGTCCGACAGGATGTGCCGGGTATCGCCGAACCGGTACTCGCCGGTTACCACGCCCCGCTGGGCGGATCCGTACTGACGCCTGACGACATCGGAGAATTCGCTGGTCGTAACGGCCTGCCCGCCGCCGACGTTGAAGACCCGCCCGGCGGCACGGTCGTCCGACAGGACGAGCACGTTGGCGTCCACCACGTCCTGAATGTTGACGTAGTCCCGGATCGCCCCGCCGTCCTCGTAGAGGGTGGGGGCCTGGCCCAGGAGGTAGCTCAGGCAGAAGATGCGGCACGCACCCGAGTAGGCGTTGTAGACCGACTGCCGCGGCCCCTGGACGATGCTGTACCTGAGCGCCACCGTCGGGATGCCGTACCGGCGG
>Ga0335076_10006710_pt1 | contig 11615 bp, 9 predicted proteins | sample Lox_Sample_25_FD_206717 | JGI IMG/M metagenome (GOLD analysis project Ga0335076, IMG submission 206717) | Soil microbial communities from Loxahatchee National Wildlife Refuge, Florida, United States - Lox_Sample_2.5 | ecosystem: Environmental > Terrestrial > Soil > Wetlands | place: USA: Florida... | reverse complement strand
CCTCACGCTTAACCTGGGCCTGACATGGTCATATTTGGGTCAGCCGGGAAACATCCTGCACCAGGAGGGAGTGAAGAACCAGGCGGCATCACCCTCGTTGTGGTCGGCGTCTCTTCCCTTATCGGTGACTACATTACCTGAACTGACCCCAATACACACATTGTTCGGGCCGAGCGTGGGCTTTGCCTGGTCGCCGAATGGCCGATTTATGGGCAATGGTAAAACCGTAGTTCGAGGCGGATACCGCCTGACTTATGATCCTGCCTATGACAATATCTATTCGAATGAAGCAGGTAGTGCGCCGGTAGTGTTGTCGCAGAACTTCACGCCAACCGCATCTATGCCGACGCTGCCGGGTCTTCCGGCTGCTCCGTTTGGGCCGGCTGTTCGCGCCGAATACGCCAGCCTGCTGCCGTTAGGACAACTCGACCCGCGAAACTCTCCAGAACTTGTAAGTCCGGCGTCGTTTCGCCCTGACAAAGTTCACGGGTGGTCACTGGGGGTGCAGCGAGAGATCACTAAAGATGCAGTCGTCGAAGTACGATACGTTGGAAATCATGCTGTAGATCTCTTTCAATCCGTCAATAACAATCCATACATCGCCGGTATCGCGAGCGCGTTCCCGGCGCTGGTTCCAGCCGGAGCAACACCGTGTCCGGCCGCGAGCGCCGCGGTACCGAGCGCCGTGGGACGAATTAATTGCAATGCAGGTATTCAACTTGCAGTTGGAAATACCGGGTTCTCTAACTACAACGGCTTGCAAACAGAGTTTCGCACTACCAACCTCTTTAACCAGCTGACCCTGCGTACTAATTACACCTTCAGCAAGACGCTCGATAACACCAGCGAGATCTTCAATACGTTCGGAGGCGGAAACACCGAGACCTATGCTCAGAATCCACTGAATGTCACCGGAGGAGAGTACGGAATTTCCGGCATCGATTTCCCCAACACCTGGACGTTGTCCTTTGTGGAAGATATTCCGTTCATGCGCGCACAGCACGGCTGGCTGGGACACATCGTCGGCGGATGGTCTCTCTCGGGAACTGACATCCTGCAGTCTGGACAACCTTTCACACCATCGCAGGAGGTGGTGAGTGCCTTTAGCTCGCCGGTGGAAGATGTGGGGTTCAACCAGGCCCTGAACAATGGTGTTCCGGATGTGGTGCGTCCCTTCATCGGCAGCTCGAGCGCTCCAGCTGACCAGGTCGGCATCTATGCTGCGGATGCATGCGCGTCCAGCCCTGTCTTCAGCAGTTGGGCTGCAGCGTGCGGTGCCGCACCCAATACGCTCATCAGCGTTAACAGCTTGAATGCGAGCGGAACCGTGACGCCTGTCAACAAGAATCAGGTGCGTCTGATTGCGAACGGGGGCGAGGCAGACGCAATCTTTGGTACCCCATACGGTGCAGGCCGAAACATCCTGCGCGACTATCACACCAACATGGGGAACTTCACCCTCTACAAAAGTATTAAATTCGGTGAGAGGGCCACGCTGCAATGGCACATGACCATGAACAACGCCTTCAACCATCCCAATTACGGAAATACTATTCCCGGCATCGGTGCCTTTATTGAGAATGCCGGCGTCGCGGCGCCATTCACAGATTTCGCAAGTCCGAAGTGGGTTTCGAGCGCAACCTTGGCATGTCCGGCTGGGACGCGCTGCATCTTTTTCGGTTTAAAGGTGATTTACTGACGCCGGATTAAGAATTCCCGGTTTCCAGGGACGAAATCACGTCCAATAGGTATCGACACACCATTTTGATAAAGCAATCGCACGTTAGTTTCCGACCCGTCGTGATCAAATTCTAGTCTCGGCTTCTTCTAAGTCCTGGCTTAGCTGCTTTCATTTTCGCGACAGCTTCGACAAAAAGCTGGTTCTCTACGTTCTCCACTGAGTTGCAAAATGGAGCTATCATGAGGCGCTGTATTCGGCATGGCGCTTGAAATGAAAACTCGTTGTCAGCGCTGCGGCGCCCATCTCGCTCCTGAGGGCGGCGAGGCTTACGTTTGCTCGTATGAGTGCACGTACTGTGGCAAATGCGCTGCCGAGTCAAGCGGCGTCTGTCGCGATTGCGGCGGAGAACTGAGCCGCCGGCCACGGCGCGCATCCCCTGGCACACACATATCGAACTCCGCGCCGCGACTTATGAAGACGAAGCGCTGGCCCCTGATTTGGATCCTGAGTTTCGCGGTGTGGATATTCCTGAGCCTGGTCGCCACCATATCAGTTGTTCAGTTATACCGTGGAGACAGCGATTTCAATTTCAGCGAGATCGCGGGCATGCAGTTCAGCCAACTCATGCCCTTCGCTCTCCTCACGCCGTTGGTTTTCTGGTTGGCTGACCGGTTCCCCATGGGAAAGCAGAATTGGGTCCGCCGGTCGGTTCTGTATCTCGCGGCAGGTTTTGTCTTCGCCGCAGGTCATATCGCCATGAGGGGTGTCACACCATACGGAGTGTTCGATCCGAAGACACGGACGTGGCATTCTGCCTTTTGGGATTACAAGGCTCACAAAGTGGATGTCCGATGGCGCAGTCTGGAAAGGATGTTTCTGGTAAATGCTTTTGATGACATCAATGGGACCTATCTCCCGATCATATTGGTTGCCTACGTGGTTTCCTATTATTCCAGGCTGAAAGATCGCGATCTCGCCGCCGCCCACCTTGAGGCGCAGCTAAGCAAGGCCAACCTGCGGGCCTTGAAGAGCCAATTGCAGCCTCATTTTTTATTCAATACCATGCACTCAATTTCCGGCTTGATGTTTACTGACCCGCACGCCGCGGATGCGATGATGTCCCGCCTAAGTGAATTATTGCGGATGAGCTTCGAGGATGGCGCAGAGCAGATCACTACCCTCAATCGAGAACTTGAATTTGTGAATGGTTACCTGGAGATCGAGAAAATGCGGCTTGGCGATCGCCTGACGGTTGATCTCGACATTTCACCCGAAACCCTGGATGCGCAGGTTCCCCACCTTTTGTTGCAGCCCCTGGTTGAAAATGCTGTTCAACACGGGGTCGCGAAGCTTTCCTCAAAGGGAAACATACGAATTTGCAGTGGCCAGGACGGACGGAATCTCTGGTTGAAAATCTCGGATAACGGCCCTGGATTCAATTGCCCCGCTGATTCGGCTCCAAAGTCGGGGCTGGGGCTGCGAGCGTCACAAGAACGGCTTCAAACCTTGTACGGGGAAAACCAGAGCTTCACTTTTGGCGCGCTGGCGACCGGAGGGACCGAGATAACTATTCGCATTCCGTTTCGTCCAACTGTGGATGGGGAGTAGAGACCGGATGCGGGTCATCATCGCGGATGACGAGTCTCTGGCGCGAGACAAATTGCGCCTGATGTTGAAGTCGGAGACGGGAGTGCAGGTCGTCGCCGAATGTCAGGATGGAGCCGAAACCCTGCGCGCATTAGACGCACACAAACCTGACCTGCTGATGCTCGATATAAAAATGCCTGATCTCGACGGTTTTCAGGTATTGAGCAAAGTTCCGGGCGAAGAGATGCCCATGGTCATTTTTACCACCGCTTATGACCGGCATGCCGTGAAAGCATTTGAAACACATGCGCTCGACTATTTATTGAAGCCGTTCGACCACGAGCGCCTGCATCAGGCGATGGAGCGGGCGCGCGCTGAGCTGCTAAAGACCAGCGATCACGATGCAACCCGGCGGATTCTCGAGTATCTCTCGGAAACCAGAGAACAGTTCGCGACCGGCCGTCGTTTGATCGTGCGGGCTGCAGGCCGGGTAGTCTTCCTGAGCTTTGATGAGATTGACTGGGTGGAAGCGGCGGCAAATTACGTGCGCATCCACGCGTCCAAGCAAGCTTATCTGTTAAGAAGAGGAATTGGCGAGATTGCCGAGCGCCTGGATCCAAAGCAATTTATTCGTATTCACCGGTCGGCGATTGTGAACGTGCAGAAGATCAAGGAACTTCAGCCGGTCAATAGCGGCGAATACATTGTGGTCCTGAAGGATGGCAAGGAGCTTTCGTGCAGCCGCGGTTATCGTTCCGGATTGCAACGACTGGTTGATCGAATTCTGTGACATTCCGACGCGTCGGCCCGGTACATCCATTGCGACTCCAAACCGCGAACACTTTCACCAGGCTGAGCCATTGAAGAAAGCGCACGCTCGATGGCAACAATTGCATTCCCCTGGAGCAGCGAAAAGGAAAATGACGCCCTGCGCACAATAGCGGAATAAAGTTCCTCGGGGGTCGCGGTCCCATCCAGTTCCAAAAACGCGATGCGACAGGCCCGGGCTAATTCGCTAAGCAGATGCCTCTCGTTGAGGCTGGCAGCTCGAAGGTCTCGACTGCGGGACCGACGGGCTGTTCGCTTATTGTTGGCCCGCAGAATACTTACGCGACGGCGGAGATTTCGCATCTGTTGCCTGATTCTTGCCTTTTGCTGTAACAGTTCATCCAGTTCCGTCTGCAATAGTTCCACGATCTCGTTCAGTGGGCTCGGCGTGCTGTTGGCTCCGACATTCGCAATATTCGAGATCGCACTCATTCGAATCATCATGGCAGAAGAACAGGAGTATTTATCGCAACCAGGGATAAATCGTGCAGAAACAAATGCGAATACATTTCATTTAACGTGCAGCGCGTATACGCAGATAGTCGAGATCGGCGACCGAAAAGACCGGAGCGGTACCTGTCAATCCAGTATGTCGCTACGCATCGCATTCACAGGTACTTATCCCAAGCCTACTTGTTTTGGCCACGCAAAACTTGTAATTGATGAGCATTGAAGTAATAAGTCGCAGGAGATTCCCTTGGCAGCTAATGCAACCGGAGTAACAGCAAGCGTTGACGGCGCGTTACCTGGTGTCGTCGATTCCCAGCCACAGCTATTGGAAGAAGACAAAGAGCTAGAGCACTCCGCCGAACACATTCGAAGTCAGTTATTATCCCTGTCTCTGCGGCAAGCCGACGTGCAAAAACGAATTCAGCAGGTGCGACATGCACTGGTCGCACTGGTTAGCGTCTTCGGGCCGGAAATCCTCGCGACCGCCGGTGTGCGGCGAGAAAGTACCCACCACAACGTCTCTCGAAGCCGTACGAAGGTGATTGATATCTTGCGTGTAATCTTCGGCCGGTCAACGCAGTGGGTGACGTTCAACCAGCTGCTTGAGGCAGTCCAGAAGGAATCTCCTTCGACATTGGCTGGGTTCATCAATCCGGGCGTGTCGCTTTCAAATGCGCTCAGGACTTTGGAGCGTCACGGCGAAATCGAAAGTTTCGCAGACGCACGCCCAGCGAAATGGCGATCGACCAGCAGTGGCCACTTGATGGAGACATCTTCTATGGAGATTTGATTTTGACTGAACAGCTCTTAATCTTCACGAAGGCGAGATCGACCACCCGGGGCAAGACCGGGTCGTGGGCCGACCTGGGTATCGCGGCACGTTCTTTGAAGAAATGTCTCTAGAGTGTGGAAAATCTCTTTGAGCTGAGATTTTTCTCGCCGAATCTCTTGGCTTAACAACTTTTTACGTCTTTTCACCCCTGTTTGACACCTACTCTCTTTCGGCAAACTATGTTTAGGCCGGGCTGATCCAGCGAGTGCCCGGATCAGGAGCCCCGGATGAGAGTTAACCGCCCGACCAACGCGCGCACCAAGCTAATGCTGATATTGCAGTTGGCAGTCATCCTACCCGCCGCAATGCTGGTGATCCTGAGCGCATGGCACTTGCAAACCATCGAGCGCGACCGCGCAGTCGAAGCGGCGATTCAGAGAGACTTCAGCCAAGTCCTCGCGATTTCGGAAAAGCAGATCAATCACAAAGCATATGCGCTTGTGGACGACGTTCGGACTGAATTCCCCGCGCCGGGGGCTGCATGTACTGAGACTCTGGATCGAATCCTTCTCTCTCATCCATATGTGGCCCACTTGATGCTCTACGATCCGCAAAACGGGTTCATCATTCGCTCACAACCTGATCGGTTGAAAGACACTCCAGGTTTCACGGACGAAGCCGGTTACATGTCCAAGATGTTTGAGGGTTGGTGGAAGCTGGATTACGACGAATTCTCGAAGAAGCTGGCCAAGTTAGAAGATAAGAGCACACCGTACTATTTCGAAGGCGACTGGGTACCCCGAGGCAATAAGCATCCCTATATCTCCACCGCGATTTTTCTTATAACCGACCCGGACACAGGCACCCGGGCCATCGCTGGCATTACCTTCGACGCCGACTACCTACGCGATCAGTTTTTTCCGCAGACCCTCGATCAAGTGATGAGCCGCAACGTCGCTGAAGAGCAGACCGATAAGAATGCCGTGATCATGGTTCGGAGCAAGATGGACTCTACTCCCCTGGCGATTGGCGCGGGCTGGGACGGCGGCGAGGCCGAAGTGGAGCGTCCCATGGAGAGTGTGTTTCCAGGGTTGATCCTCGGCATGAAACTGCGCGGTACCACGCTTGCGGCCCTGGCACAGCATTTCATACACACGAGTTTCGTGATTCTTGGCGGAATCTCATTCTTACTGGCCGGGGGGATCTTTCTTACATATCGCAATGTGAGTAAGGAAATGGCGGTCGCCCGGCTAAAGTCCGATTTTGTCTCCAACGTTTCGCACGAGTTGCGTACGCCGCTTGCACTGATTCGCCTCTATGCGGAGACGCTGGAATTGGGGCGACTCACCAGTCCCGATAAGCGCGAGGAATATTACTCCATCATCCGCAAGGAGAGTGAGCGACTGACAGCACTTATCAATAACATTCTTGATTTCTCACGCATTGAAGCGGGGCGCAAAGAATATGACTTTCGCGAAACGGATATGCGTGAGCTCGTCCACAACACGCTCGAGTCGTATCGCTATCAAATCGAGCAACACGGTTTTACCTTCGAAGAGAAAATCAGCGACGTCCCGCCGCTGAAAGTGGATCGCGAAGCCATGGCTCGCTCGCTCGTAAACCTGGTGAACAACGCGCTCAAATATTCGCAAGATCGCAAATACATTGGTGTCAATCTCTATCGTGAAAATGGGGGAGTGAAACTGGAAGTGATTGATCACGGCATCGGGATACCCGCGAGCGAGCAGGAGAAAATTTTCGAGAAGTTCTATCGCGTCGGTGATCCCCTGGTCCACAACACGAAGGGAAGCGGGCTAGGGCTTTCGCTGGTGCAGCACATCGCCCAGGCACACGGTGGAGATGTTGCCGTGGATAGTACACCGGGTGCGGGCAGCAAATTTACGATCACGCTTCCTGTGAATCGGGATCAAGTCGGCAAAGCAGCCTCGGCATGAACTGTAATGGAGAAGCTAGGTATGGTCTCAATTAACGCCGCAATAAACTTTCAGATCAAAAAAGAGAAGTTGGGAGAGCGCGAGATGGCCAAAATCTTGATTGTCGAGGATGAACCCAACATGGTGGCGGGGTTGCGTGACAACTTCGAGTTCGAAGGCTATCAGGTGATCACGGCACCGGACGGCGTAGCAGGGTTGGAGCGCGCCTTGAGCGAAACGCCCGACCTTGTGATTCTGGACGTAATGATGCCGCGCATGAGCGGACTGGACGTGTGCAAGCAGCTCAAGAGCAAGCGACCTTCTATACCAATCATCATGCTGACCGCGCGGGGGCAAGAAGTAGATAAGGTCGTTGGACTGGAACTCGGGGCGGATGATTACGTCACAAAGCCGTTTTCGATTCGCGAACTGCTGGCGCGAGTTAAAGCCGTATTGCGTCGCGCGCGACCTGTACCAAAAGATCAGGAGCGCCTCTCATTTGGCGATGTCGAGGTGAATCTGCGCAGTTGCCAAGTCACGCGGGCTGGCAAGCCACTTGATTTTTCCTCCAAGGAATTCGAGCTGCTGAAATATTTCGTTTGTCATCAGGGAGAGACGCTCAGCCGCGATCGGCTGCTCGAAGAGGTTTGGGGCTACGATCGCTTCCCAACCACCCGCACGGTTGACGCTCACGTCGTTCACTTGCGGCAAAAAATTGAGCCCAGGCCAGAAGAACCACGGTTCATTTTGACCGTGCACGGCACCGGCTACAAATTCGTAAGCTAACCCTGCAAATGTTTTGGAGATCGTCATGGCAAGCGTCGTACAGATCCGTGAAGAGTGTCACAAGAAGAGACGGCGGGACCCGGTATCGGCGGCTGGCTCCAAAACATTTCCGCCTCGGCGTCACGCGCTCGAAGAGCAATTCGCCAGATTGAAGCACCAGAACGATGAGCTCAATGGCGCTATCTATGAAGCCGCTCAGATGCAGAGAAAACTTTGTGGGCCCCGCAATTTCCGAACAGGTTCTTATGAGTTCGCCAGCGAGATCTTCCCGGTGCGGCATCTTTCAGGCGACTTCATCAGCCTGATGCAGCTTGAGGCAGACCTGATTTTCATCATCGGGGACATCGCCGGCAAAGGCCTGCTGGCGGGCATGTGGTTCACCCACATGGTCGGAATGATTCGGCGGGAAGTATCTGCGCACGGCGATCCCGCAGCAGCTTTGTCGGCAGTGGACCAGAATCTTCTCGTAAGTGGTGTGGAGGTTCCTCTGACCACTTTGTTTCTGGCCCGCCTGAATCCCCCGACCGGCGACCTTACTTATTGCAATGCAGGTCATCCACCTGCTCTGTTGATTCACGACGATGGCGAAGTCGTAGAACTCAAAGAGGGCGGTCCGGTGGTGGGAGCAGTCTCCGGTGGCGGATTCGTAAATGGGAGGACTACGTTAAGTGCCGGAAGCACGCTGCTCGCTTACTCGGATGGAATTCCCGAGTGCACGAACGAATCGGGAGTTGAATTCGGGGCCGCTCGATTATTGCGGGCAGTCCGTTTATCCACGCCATGCAACCCGAGCACGATGCTGTTTTCCGTTTTAGCTAGTGTGGAGAACTTCGCGGGCACCCGGGACCGCGAAGACGATATTGCGTTGATGGTACTGCGTCGGCTAAGTAATTGCGAGATGGATGCACCCGGAAGAAACGGATCAGAGAGACATGCTGCGTGAGCCGAACAAAGCTCGTGGCGTGAGTGGCTATGTGAACGGAATTGGATGCCTCGCACCCATGTTCCCAAACAAAGAACCCGATCTTGCACCGATGGACAACACGCAACTGATTCGAGCCGCACAACAGGGCGATACCGCGGCTTTCGAACAGCTTGTCCTTCAATACGACCGGGCGGTTCTTCGTGTCGCGGTTCATCTTACCGGGTCGGCCGAGGACGGTCAGGATATATATCAGGAAGCTTTCCTGCGCGCTTATCTGAAACTGCCAAGGTTTCGTTTCGAGTGCTCGTTTTATACGTGGATTTACCGCATCGTGATTAATCTCTGCCTTGACCATCTTCGCAGAAAGCGTCTCCGTTACCGCTATTCGACCACGTTGTCTGGTCCGGACGGAAAGGAACAGGATCTCGCATACCAAGTCACCGATGAACGTGCAGCCGCGTGCCCCGAACGCAGCCTTACGGCGCACTTTCACCGAGAGCACATTGCTCGTGCGCTGACGACGCTTTCGCCACGTGAGCGCATGGTCTTCGAGCTAAAGCATTATCACGGGATGCAACTGAAAAGCGTAGCCGGGATTCTCAATACGAGCGAAGGTACGGTAAAGAACACGCTATTCCGTGCCACGCACAAACTTCGTACGCAACTGGCCGAGATTCGCTAAGGGCTCCCCGCGTCACTCACGACGGCAACAAGCCCCGCGTACCGGGCTGGCATGTGATACCAGCGAGTTCAGATATGATGCGCTCAATGGCGACTATTACATGCCGTCAGGCTTCAATTCAGCTACTTCCGCTGCCCAGTGCAGGAATATTTGGTGCCGGGAGGGGGAGTTGAACCCCCAAGGTGCTAAGCACCGGCGGATTTTGAGTCCGCTGCGTCTGCCAGTTCCGCCATCCCGGCTCGAGAATGCATTCTCAGGTTAGCATGCCATTGGGATTCCGTGGAACAACTCGTGGCTAGCCAACAACGTCTCGAAATGGAAAGGCCACTCAGTTTCGCATTTTCGCGAACATGGTTGCTTGATTGCAAAATCGTTCGCTTCGAAGCTTCAGCCCATTCACAAAGCGAATTTTCCAAATTCATAAGTCCTAGGTTGCCGCATATAGCACCCGAGGGCCGGTCGTTTCTTTTCATCATCTTCTGCAATGGCACTAATTTTTACTTATCTCACCTATAGATTTCTTTTTTCAAAGTTTCTCTAATCGCTGCAAAAAAAACAATCAATTGGACACTCCCTCGCACACGCAATACCTTTTGCAAACATTAGTTCACGCGCCGCTCACATGTGGCCGCCAATTGCTCATTTGACAAGCCGCGTGAATGGATCTCGAGCGCTCGAAAAGGTTGAACTTTCAGGTTTTCGCGTGATTCGCCGATGCTCCGAATAACGTCGGCCGAATGATCGATTTTTTGAGAAGGAGATCAACTTTGCGCATACGAGTGGTGTTCTTACTCGCTTTTGTTATTTTCGCCTTGGCGGCATTGCCGTCCTTCGGCCAGAGCCCTGCTCCGGCTCCGACAGACACAACAACTCCGACTGCTGCCCCGGCCCCGCCTCCTGCGCCGCTTCCCACCCCTTCGATGTCTGGGCCATTGCAGACCGCAGTTCCTCATGAAGTCGAGGGCGGAAAGCTCGCCGTCACAGGCATTTTGAGCGGCATTGCATTGACTGAGGGAAATCACGTCCTCGGCGATAACTCGTCGCACTACGACATCAGCAACGCCCAGCTCTTTGTGCAAAAGACCAGCGGATGGTGGCAATTCTATTTGCAGGGCGGCGCTTACAACATACCCGCGATCGGAGTGCCGTTCCTTTCTACGTCCGACACGGTGAAAAACATCTACGGACCGTTTCCGCAAGGCTACCTGAAATTGGTGAAAGGGAATTTCAACGTAGAAATCGGCGCGCTGCCAACATTGATTGGCGCCGAGTACACGTTCAGCTTCGAGAACATGAACGTTGAACGCGGTCTCCTCTGGAACCAGGAGAACGCGGTCAATCGCGGCATTCAGCTCAACGAGACCTACAAGAAATGGACCGCGGCCCTGAGTTGGAACGATGGATTCTATTCCGACCGCTTCACCTGGATTACCGGGTCGCTGACTTACGCCTTCAATGCCGCGAACAGCGTGGCCTTCGTCGGGGGCGGCAATGCCGGGGCATACGCTAAGAACACCCTCGCCACGCCTCTGCTTCTGAATAACTCCGAGATTTATAACCTGATCTACTCCTACACCAAAGGCAATTGGGTCGTTCAACCGTACTTCCAATACACGGATGTACCAACCGACGCGAGTATCGGAATCGCAGAGGGTGCGAGCACACGTGGCGGCGCGCTGTTGCTCACCTATAACTTCAAGCGCGGATTCTCACTGGCTCCGCGTATTGAATACATCTCGAGCAGCGGAAACGTGCAGAGCGCCTCGGCGAACCTGCTTTATGGTCCGGGCAGCGGCGCATTTTCGTTCACCATAACTCCGACTTACCGCAAAGACGCATTTTTCCTGCGTGGCGATCTTGCGATCGTTCATGCGAGCAGCCTGACGCCGGGTCTTGGCTTCGGCACCACTGGCACGAACGCGACCCAGCCGCGCGGCGTGGTTGAAGCAGGGTTCATGTTCTGATGTTTT
>Ga0335076_10006709_pt1 | contig 11617 bp, 5 predicted proteins | sample Lox_Sample_25_FD_206717 | JGI IMG/M metagenome (GOLD analysis project Ga0335076, IMG submission 206717) | Soil microbial communities from Loxahatchee National Wildlife Refuge, Florida, United States - Lox_Sample_2.5 | ecosystem: Environmental > Terrestrial > Soil > Wetlands | place: USA: Florida... | reverse complement strand
CTCGCGCGTCAGCTTGAGCAGCTCGTCGTCGGCCAGCAGCGACAGCTGCAACGACGCCACCGACGCGATCAGCGCGATCTGCGCCGCACGGCGCCCGTCCTCGGCCGACACCGCCTGCGCCTGCGCGGCGTCGCTCAGCGCGCGCAGGCGGCCGAAGAAATCGATCTCGAACGCACTGACCAGCAGGCCCGCGCTGTAGGTGGTGACCGAGTTGCCGTTGGCCAGCGCCTGCCGGCTGCCGCCGAGGCCGGCGTAGACCGTGGGCCACAGACTCGCGTGCTGGATCTGCCAGCGCGCCTGCGCCTGCTCGACGTTGAGCGCCGCGATGCGCAGGTCGCGGTTGTTCTGCAGCGCCAGCTCGATCAGCCGCTGCTGCCGCGCGTCGGTGAAGACTTCGCGCCAGTCGCGGTCGGCGGCCGCCGGCCCGCCGGCGGTGTCGGGCGCCGCAGTCGGAAAGCGCTCGGCCACCGCCAGCGGCGGCCGCTCGTAGGTCGGCGTGAACGAACAGGCGGCCAGCACCGCCGCCGCACACAGCGGCACCAGCATGCGGGACGCGCGCGTCATCGCCGTCAGTCCTTCGACGCCGTGTTGGCGGCCGGCGCGCCGCCGAGCTGCTCGTGCGCGTACATCTTGCGCTGCCGTTCGCTGCCCTTGAACATGCGGCGGATGAAGACGAAGAACGCCGGCACGAAGAACACCGCCAGCACGGTGGCACTGATCATGCCGGCCATCACGCCGGTGCCGATCGCGCGCTGGCTGGCCGAGCTCGCGCTGGAGGCCACCACCAGCGGCGTGACGCCGAGGATGAACGCGATCGAGGTCATCAGGATCGGGCGGAAGCGCAGGTGGCAGGCCTCGAGCGTGGCCTCGATCAGGCCCTTGCCCTGCGCATGCAGGTCCTTCGCGAACTCGATGATCAGGATCGCGTTCTTCGACGACAGGCCGATCACCGCGATCAGGCCGACCTTGAAGAACACGTCGTTGGGCATGCCGCGGATCGTCACGCCGAGGATGGCGCCCAGCACGCCCAGCGGCACCACCAGCATCACCGACACCGGGATGCTCCAGCTCTCGTACAGCGCCGCCAGCGCCAGGAACACCGCCAGCAGCGAGAAGGCGATCAGCGCGGTGGTCTGCGAGCCGGCGAGCTGCTCCTCGCGCGACAGGCCTGTCCACTCGAACGCGAAGCCAGGCGGCAGCTGCGCGGCCAGGCGCTCCATCTCGGCCATCGCCTCGCCGGTGCTGTAGCCGTGCGCGGCGTCGCCGGCCAGGCGCATCGCCGGGTAGCCGTTGTAGCGCACGGTCTGCATCGCGCCGACCACCCAGCGCGTGGTGGCGAACGCCGACAGCGGCACCAGCTTGCCCTGCGCGTTCTGCACGTTGATGGCCAGCAGGTCGCCCGGCTGCATGCGCGACGGCGCGTCGGCCTGCACCACCACGCGCTGCAGGCGGCCGCGGTTGGGGAAGTCGTTGACGTAGGCCGAGCCGAGCGCGGTCGACAGCCCGACGTTGATGGCGTCGAACGACACGCCGAGCGCCGACGCGCGGTCGCGGTCGATGTCGATCTGCAGCTGCGGCGCGTCTTCGAGGCCGTCGGGTCGCACGCCGGTGATGATCTTGCTCTGGCTGGCCATGCCGAGCATCTGGTTGCGCGCCGCCAGCAGCGCGGCGTGGCCGTTGCCGCCGCGGTCCTGCAGGCGGAAGTTGAAGCCGGTGGCGGTGCCGAGCTCGGGGATCGACGGCGGCGACAGCGCGAAGATGAAGGCGTCGCGCACGCCCATCAACGCGCCGAAGGCGCGCCCGGCCAGCCCCTGCGCCGAGTGCTCGGGGCCCTTGCGCTCGCTCCAGTCCTTCAGCGGCACGAAGGCGAGGCCGGCGTTCTGGCCCTGGCCGGAGAAGCTGAAGCCCATCACCGCCACCATGCTCTGCACCTCGGGCTGCTTGAGCATGAAGCCCTCGACCTGCTTCATCACGTCGAGCGTGCGCCCCTGCGTGGCGCCCGGCGGCAGCTGCACGTTGACGATCAGGTAGCCCTGGTCCTCGTTGGGCAGGAACGACGCCGGCAGGCGCAGGAACATCCACACCACCAGCGCCACCAGCAGCGCGAACACGATCATCACGCGGCCGACGCGCTTGAGCACCCAGGCGACGCCGCCCTCGTAGTTGTGCGTGGTGCGCTTGAAACCGCGGTTGAACCAGCCCCAGAAGCCGCGCTTCTCGAGGTGGTGGCCGGCCTCCACGGGCTTGAGCAGCGTGGCGCACAGCGCCGGCGTCAGCGACAGCGCGAGGAAGGCCGAGAACATCATCGAGCTGACCATCACCAGCGAGAACTGGCGGTAGATGTTGCCCACCGAGCCGGCGAAGAACGCCATCGGGACGAACACCGCCGCCAGCGTGACCGTGATGCCGATGATCGCCGCGGTGATCTGGCCCATCGCCTTGCGCGTGGCCGCGCGCGGGTCGAGCCCCTCCTCGCTCATGATGCGCTCGACGTTCTCGATCACCACGATCGCGTCGTCGACCAGGATGCCGACCGCCAGCACCATGGCGAACATGGTCAGCACGTTGATGGTGAAGCCGAGCGAGAACATCAGCGTGAACGCGCCCATCAGCGCCACCGGCACCACGATGGCCGGGATCAGCGTGTAGCGAAAGCTCTGCAGGAACAGGTACATCACCAGGAACACCAGCGCCATCGCCTCGAGCAGCGTCTCGACCACCTGCGAAATCGAGATGCGGATGAAGCGCGAGCTGTCGTACGGGATCTCGTACTTCACGCCCTTGGGGAAGTACTTCGACAGCTCGTCCATCCGTTTGTAGACGGCGGTGGCGGTGGCCAGCGCATTGCCGGTCGGCGACAGCTGCACGCCGATGCCGGTGGACGGGTTGCCGTTCAGCCGCGCCGACGTGGCGTAGCTCTGGCCGCCGAGCTCGATGCGGGCCACGTCGCGCAGCCGCACCGTCGAGCCGTCGACGTTGGCGCGCAGCACGATGTCGCCGAACTGGTCCTCGTTGACGAGCTGGCCGTTGACGACCACCGTCGCGCTGATCTGCTGGCCCTGCACGATCGGCAGGTCGCCCATGGTGCCGGAGGAAACCTGCGCGTTCTGGCCGCGGATCGCCGCGTTGACGTCGCTGGCAGACAGGCCGTAGCCCACCAGCTTGGCGGGGTCGATCCAGATGCGCATCGCGCGCTCGGTGCCGAACAGCAGCGCCTGGCCGACGCCGGCGATGCGCTGGATCTCCGGCAGCACGTTGCGCGACGCGTAGTCGCCCAGCGCCACCGGGTCGAGCGAGCCGTCGACGCTCGACAGGATCGTGAACAACAGGAAGTTGCTGCGTGCCTTGTCGACGCGCACGCCCTGCTGCGTCACTGCCACCGGCAGGCGCGGCGTGGCGCGGCTCAGGCGGTTCTGCACGTCGACCTGCGCCAGCGCGGGGTCGGTGCCGGTCTCGAAGGTGAGCGTGATCTGGCCGGTGCCGTTGGCCTGCGTGACCGACTCCATGTAGATCAGCCCCGGCGAGCCGTTCATCTCCTGCTCGATCACGCTGATCACGGTCTCGTCGAGCGTCTGCGCCGATGCACCCGGGTAGACGGCGCTCACGCTGATCGACGGCGGCGCCACCGTCGGGTACTGCGCCACCGGCAGCAGCTTGACCGACACCGCGCCGGCCACCAGGACGAACAGCGCGATCACCCAGGCGAAGATCGGGCGATCGATGAAGAAGCTCGCCATGCCAGCGGCCTCCGATCAGGACGACTTGCCGCCGTCGGCCGCCGCGGCGCCCGAAGGCGCACCCGAAGCGGCGCCCGAGGCCGCGCCGGACCACGGCAGCGGGTTGACCGGCGCGCCGGGCACCATCATCTTCTGGAAGCCCTCGACGATCACGCGCTCGCCGGCCTGCAGGCCCGACAGCACGATCCAGTTGTTGCCCTGCGACTCGCCGAGCTGCACCGCGCGCGTCTGCGGCTTGTTCTCGGGGCCGACCACCAGCACGCTGTCGCCCTGCGCGGTGCGCGTCACCGCCTGCTGCGGCAGCAGCACCGCCGACGGCAGCTCGGCCTGCGCGATGCGCACGCGCACGTACTGCCCCGGCAGCAGCAGGCCGTCGGCGTTGGGCACCTCGGCGCGCAGTGTCACCTGGCCCGACGTGGGGTCGACCGTGAGGTCGGTGAACAGCAGCTTGCCCGGGCGCGGCAGCTCGCTGCCGTCGTCGAGCACGATGCGCACCTCGGCCGCCTCGGTGTTGGGCACCTTGCGCAGCTTCTTGGCCGCCATCAGCCGCCGCAGGCGCAGCACCTCCGCGTTGGGCTGCGTGAAGTTGACGTAGACGCTGCCGATCTGCTGGATCGTCGCCAGCAGGGTGGCCTCGGCGGCGCTGACCAGCGCGCCTTCGGTCACCGCAGCGCGGCCGATGCGGCCGGCGATCGGCGCCGTGACGCTCGCGTACGCGAGGTTGAGCTTCGCCGTCTGCACCGCGGCCTGGCCCGCGGCCACATCGGCCTCGGCCTGCAGACGCGCCGACTCGGCATTGACGTAGTCCTGCTGGCTGATCGCCTTGGCCTCGGCCAGCGGCTTGTAGCGGGTGGCAAGCTCGGTGGCCATCTCGCGGTTGGCCTTCGCCTTGGCCAGCGCGGCGCTGGCCTGGTCGAGCGCGGCCTGGTACGGCGCGGGGTCGATCAGGAACAGCGGCTGTCCGGCCTTGACGTCGCTGCCTTCGACGAACAGGCGCTTGAGCACGACACCGTTGACGCGCGCGCGCACCTGCGCGATGCGCAGCGGCTCGACGCGCCCGGGCAGCTCGGTGCTCAGCGCCACGGCACGCGGCTGCACCGTGACCACGCCCACCGGCGCCGGCGGCATCGCCGGCCGGCCGGCCGGCGCGGCGGCTGCGGAGCCACCCTCCTTGGCGCCGCAGGCCGCGAGCAGCAAAGCGGTCGCCACCAACAGCACCGCCCGCGCGGCGACAACACCGGGACCGACAGCCGACGCAGGCAATCTCATGGGGAAGGAGCGGCGCCAGTGCGCCAGACGAGGCGGAGCGGTCGATGATAAAGGCTGACGGCCCGCCGGCCGGGGCAGCATGGCCTCTTCGGCCGCCGCGCGCTCAGCGAATGGCGAAGCCGGCGTAGCCCTCGCGCGCCGCCGCGGCACAGCGATCGGCATACGCCGGAAAGCCGCCGGCCAGCGGCATGAACATGCGCGGCTTGCCGGCGATGTTGGCGCCGAGGTACCACGAGTTGCAGTGCGGGAACACCGTCTGCTGCGCGATCGCGTTGCCGTACGCGACCCACGCCGACTCGGCGGCCTCAGTGGCTTCGATCGTCGCGTGCCCGTGCGCGTCGAGCCACGCGACGCATCCGGCGATCCAGTCCACGTGGTGCTCGATCGCCACGATCACGCTGGTGAAGGCCGACGTGCTGCCGGCGCCGACCAGGTTGAACAGATTCGGGAACCCGGCCACCGTGAGGCCGAGGTAGTTCAGCGGCCCGCCGCGCCACTTGTCGCGGATGTGCAGGCCGCCGCGGCCGCGCAGGTCGATGCGCGTCAGCGGGCCGGTGAAGGCGTCGAAGCCGGTGGCCAGGATCAGCGTGTCGAAGCCGAACTCGCGGCCGCCGCTGACCAGGCCGCGCGGCGTGACGCGCTCGATCGGCGCGTCGCCGATGTCGACCAGCGTCACGTTGGGCCGGTTGTAGGTGGCGTAGTAGCCGGTGTCGACGCACAGGCGCTTGCAGCCGATCGGGTGCGTCGGGCACAGCGCTTCAGCGACCGCGGGGTCGCGCACGATCTGCCGGATCTTGCCGCGCACGAATTCGGCGCAGGCGTCGTTGGCGCGCATGTCGGTGAGCGTGTCGACGAACGCGCCGAGCAGGCTGAAGCCGCCGATGGCCCAGCGCTCCTCGAACTGCCGCTCGCGCTCCTCGGCACCGACCTGCATGGTCGGCAGCGGGTGCGGCGTCAGCTCGCAGCCGAAGCCGGCACGCATGCGGCGGTTGCGCGCACGGAAGGCAGGGTAGTCGGCCTTGATGCGGGCTTCGCGCTCCGGCTCGAGCGGGCCGTTGTGCGCCGGCACCGCGTACGCCGGCGTGCGCTGGAACACGGTGAGCGTGCGCGCCTGCTCGGCGACGATCGGAATCAGTTGCACCGCCGACGAGCCGGTGCCGACCACCGCCACGTCGCGACCGCTGAAATCCACCGGCTCGTGCGGCCACTGCGCCGAGTGCAGCACCGGGCCGGTGAAGGTGTCGAGCCCGGGGAACGCCGGCGTGTTGGGCGACGACAGCGGCCCGATCGCCATCACCACGAAGCGCGCGCTCAATGCCTCGTCGCGGTCGGTGAGCACGCGCCACAGCGATGCCTGCTCGTCGAAGTGCGCGGCGATCACGCGCGTGTCGAGGCGGATGTCGCGCCGCAGGTCGAAGCGGTCGGCCACGTGGTTGGCGTAGCGCAGCAGCTCGGGCTGCGATGCGTAGCGTTCGCTCCAGTGCCACTGCTGCTGCAGCGCGTCGTCGAACGAGTACGAGTACTCGAGACTCTGGATGTCGACGCGCGCACCCGGGTAGCGGTTGGCCCACCAGGTGCCGCCGACGCTCGGCGCCGCTTCGATCACCTGCACGCGCAGGCCCTGGCTGCGCAGCTTGTGCAGGCCGTAGAGGCCGCCGAAGCCGGCGCCGACGATCAGGACATCAAGCATCTGCCGGTCTCACTGCGTGAGAGCCCGCCAAGACACGCTAGAAGCCGGCGGCAAGCCCATCGCGCCGCGGATCGCTCGCCGCCACGTAGCCCTCGACCCCCGGGTCGCCCAACCGCCAGATGAACTGACCGGCGCCCAGGTCCATGTAGCTGTCGAACCTCGGCTCGATGCGATGGCCCAGCGCGATCAGCCCCTGCACGGTGTCGCGGCTCATCTCGGGCTCGACCTCGACGCTGAGGCCGCCGTCGAAGCGCCAGCGCGGCGCGTCGCACGCGGCCTGCGGGTTCTGCCGGTGGTCGATCATGCGCACCAGCGTCTGCAGGTGGCCCTGCGGCTGCATGTTGCCGCCCATCACGCCGAAGCTCATCTGCGGTTGACCGTCCTTGGTGAGGAAGGCCGGGATGATGGTGTGGAACGGCCGCTTGCCCGGCGCCACCACGTTCGGGCTCTTGGGGTCGAGCGAGAAGCCGTGGCCACGGTTCTGCAGGCTGACACCCCACTCGGGCACGCACACGCCGGAGCCGAAGCCCATGTAGTTGCTCTGGATGAAGCTGACCATCATGCCGCGCTCGTCGGCGGCGGTGAGGTAGATGGTGCCGCCCTTGGGTGGGGTGCCGGCGTCGAAGGTCTGCGCGCGCTTGGGGTCGATCAGCCTGGCGCGTTGCGCGAGGTAGGCAGGGTCGAGCATCTGCGCCGGTGTCACGCTCATCGCCGACGGCTCGCCCACGTAGCGATAGGTGTCGGCGAAGCCGAGCTTCATCGCCTCGATCAACAGGTGCTGGGCCTGCGCGCCGTCGACGGCCATGTCGGCGAGGCCGAAGTGCTCGGCGATGCCCAGCGCGATCAACGCCGCGATGCCCTGGCCGTTGGGCGGGATCTCGTGCAGGCGGTAGCCACGGTAGTCGATGCCGATCGGCTCGACCCACTGCGGCTCGTAGCCGGCCAGGTCTGCCGCGCGCAGCGCGCCGCCTTGGGCCTTGGCCTGGCGCTCGATCGCCTGCGCGATCTCGCCGCGATAGAAGGCGTCGCCGCGCGTGGCGGCGATCGCGCGCAGCGTGCGCGCCGCGCCGGGCATGCGCATCAGCTCGCCGACCTCGGGCACGCGGCCGCGCGGCAGGAAGACCTCGGCGAAGCCCGGCTGCGACACCAGCTCCTTCACCGTGTGGGCGAGCTGCCACTTCTGCTGGATGACCACGGGCACCGCGTAGCCTCGTTCGGCGATGTCGATCGCGGGCGCCAACAGGTCGGCGAACGGCAGCTTGCCGAAGCGCTGGCTCAACGCGGCCCACGAGGCCACCGCGCCCGGCACGGTGATCGAGCCCCAGCCGCGCGCCGGCGGCGCGATGCCGCCGCCGTGCTGATCGCGAAAGTACTGCGGCGTCCACGACGCCGGCGCCGGGCCCGATGCGTTGAGCCCGTGCAGCTTGTGCCCGTCCCACAGGATGCAGAACGAATCCGAGCCGAGGCCGTTGCTGCACGGCTCGACCAGCGTCATCACCGCCGCCGCGGCGACCGCGGCGTCGACCGCGTTGCCGCCGGCGGCGATCATGCGCAGGCCGGCCTGCGCCCCCAGCGGGTGCGACGCCGAGACGATGTTGCGCGCGAACACCGGGCGGCGCGGGGTGGCATAGCTGGTCTTGTAGTTGAAGGCCGGTTGCATCGTCGGAGCCCGCTGCAGTGAAGCGCCCATCGTAGTCGCTCGTGCGCGCGGCCCGCTGCAAAGCTGACCGCCGGTGTGATCAAAGGCGCCCGGTCGCGAGCGGCCTTGCGCGCGCCGGCAGCCGGGTCAATCGATCAGAGATTCACCGACCAAACGACGCACCACGGGCGCATGCGCACCGACGTGGAAGCTCAGCCGCCGCTCGCGCAGCCCGGCGTCGCCAGCGGTGAAGCGCTCCAGTCGTCGCTGGTGCTCCCACCAGGTCTCGTCGACGAAGTATTCGACGTAACGTCCGGGCACGGCGGCGTCGCGGAACAGCCCCCACGACAAGGCGCCCTGGCGCAATCGCGCACGCCGCGTCAGCTGCATCACCTCGGCGAACTCGGCCGCCCGCGCCGGGTCGATCTGGTACTCCACCGTCACCATCACCGGACCGTCGTGGCCATCGATCGCGATCGCCGGCTCGGGTTGCGGCGACACCTGCGCCGGCAGGTTCTCGTCGGGGTTGCCGCGCTCGAGCGACAGGCGGTGCGTCAGCAGCACCGTCAGCACCCCGAAGCCGGCCGACGCCAGCACGGTGCCGCGCACCTGCAGCCCCACCGCCACGTGGCCCCAGATCGCCGCACCCGCGGCGCCGCCACCCATCAGCGCCATCTGGTACAGCGCCATGCCGCGCGCGCGCACCCAATCGGGCAGCATCAGCTGCGCCGCGACGGTGATCGAGTTGGCGGTGAGGATCACCGCGCCGCCGGCGACGAACATGCACGGCAGCATCAGCCACAGGTTGGGCGCGAACGCCGCGCCGCTGGCCGCGGCCGCATGCAGCAGCGCGCCGCTGGTGATCGAGCGGTCGCGCCCGATGCGATCGCGCAGGCGGCCCATGTAGACCACCATCGCGACGGCGCCCAGCCCGGTGGCGCCGAGCAGCGCGCTGAACGCGCCGGCGCCACCCTCGGGCAGCTGCTTGGCCAGCAACGGCAGCAGCGACATCAGGCCCGACACCTGCAGCATGAACAGCAGGATGCGCAGCAGCGTCACCTGCAGGCGCGGCGCCTGCCGCACGTATTGCAGGCCGACGCGCATCGCACCGACGAAACGCTCGCCGGGCAGCGCGCTGTCCTTGCGCTCGGACTTCCAGCGCAGGATGGTGAAGAACGCGGCCACCGACACCGCCGCGTTGAGCGCGAACACCAGCGCGCTGCCGACGCTGGCCAGGATGGCGCCGGCGATCGCCGGGCCGACGATGCGCGACACGTTCATCGCCGCGCCGTTCAGGCCGAGCGCGGCCGACAGCTGTGCGCGCGGCACCAGGCTCGGCACGATGGCCGCGAACACCGGCCAGCGCATCGCCATGGTGATGCCGTTCAAGAACGTCAGCAGCAGCAACAGCGGTGCCGACAACGCGCCGGCCAGCGACAGCGCCATCAGGATGATCGCGATCGTCGCCGCCCACAGCTGCGTACCCGCGAAGTAGCGCCGCCGATCGACGATATCGGCCAGCGCGCCGCTGGGCAGCCCGAGCAGGAACATCGGCAGCGTCGAGGCGGTCTGCACCAGCGCCACCAGCGCCGGGTCGGTGGTCAGCGTGGTCATCAGCCACGCCGCCGACACGTCGTGCATCCACAGCGAGATGTTGGCCGCCAACCAGGCGATCCACAGCATGCGGAACGTCGGGTTGCGCAGCGGTGCCATCGCACCGAGGTCGGTGTCCTCCAGCGTCGCGGTGCTCATTCGGCGCCAAGCATAGTGCCGAAGATCGCGCGCACCACCCAATGCCGTGCCGGACGTCGCAGTGGTGTTCACCGCCGTTGCGGCCGAAGTGCTTCAGCCCGCCCCGGCACACACCGCGGAACCGGCTTTGCCGGGCCGCAGGTGTGGCCCCATTGAGGGGGAGGCGGCCGCCAGGCCGCATCGGGGGTGGGAGATCTAGTCCGCTTCGGCAAACGCCTCTTGCCGCTTGGCCTTGATCGACGGCAGCGCGACGATGATGATCATCGCCAGCGCGCCGAGCAGCAGCCCGGCCGACAGCGGCCGCGTCACGAAGGTGCTCCAGTCACCGCGACTGAGCAGCAAGGCGCGGCGCAGGTTCTCTTCCATCATCGGCCCCAGGATGAAGCCCAGCAGCAGCGGCGCCGGCTCGCAGCCCAGCTTGTAGAAGGCATAGCCGACGATGCCGAAGAAGGCGCCGATGTAGACGTCGAAGCTCGAGTTGTTCAGCGTGTACAGCCCGATGCCGCAGAACACGACGATCGCCGGGAAGAGAAAGCGGTAGGGCACCGTCAGCAGCTTGATCCAGATGCCGATCAGCGGCAGGTTCAGGATGATCAGCATCAGATTGCCCACCCACATCGACGCGATCAGCCCCCAGAACAGCTGCGGGTTGCTGGTCATCACCTGAGGCCCGGGCTGGATGCCCTTGATCGTCATCGCACCGACCATCAGCGCCATCACCGCGTTGGGCGGGATGCCCAGCGTCAGCATCGGGATGAACGAGGTCTGCGCGCCGGCGTTGTTGGCGCTCTCGGGGCCCGCCACGCCACGGATGTTGCCCTTGCCGAACGGTATCTCGCCGGGCTTGCCGGGTGACTTCTTCTCCAGCGTGTAGGCGGCGAAAGACGCCAGCAGCGCGCCGCCACCGGGCAGCACGCCGAGCAGCGAGCCGAGCGTGGTGCCGCGCAGCACCGCGGGCCAGGCGCGGAAGAAGTCGTCCTTGGTCGGCCAAAGGCCCTTGACGTCCTTGGTGAAGACCTCGCGGTGCTCCGCGGGACGCCCGAGGTTGGCGATGATCTCGCCGAAGCCGAACACGCCCATTGCGATGGCGACGAAGCCGATGCCGTCGGTCAGCTCGGGGATGTCGAAGCTGTAGCGCGGCACGCCGGAAATGACATCGGTGTTGATCTGGCCGAGCAGCAGGCCGAGCAGGATCATCGAGATTGCCTTGATCAGCGAGCCCGACGCCAGCACCACGGCGCCGATCAGGCCCAGCACCATCAGCGAGAAATATTCGGCCGGGCCGAACTTGAACGCCAGTTCGGTCAGCGGCGGCGCGAACGCCGCGATGATCACCGTGCCGACGCAGCCGGCGAAGAACGAGCCGATGCCCGCGGCGGCGAGCGCCGGGCCGGCGCGGCCCTTGCGCGCCATCTGGTAGCCGTCGATGCAGGTCACCACCGAGCTCGATTCGCCCGGCACGTTGATCAGGATCGAGGTCGTCGAGCCGCCGTATTGCGCACCATAGTAGATGCCGGCCAGCATGATCAG
>Ga0335076_10006708_pt1 | contig 11617 bp, 11 predicted proteins | sample Lox_Sample_25_FD_206717 | JGI IMG/M metagenome (GOLD analysis project Ga0335076, IMG submission 206717) | Soil microbial communities from Loxahatchee National Wildlife Refuge, Florida, United States - Lox_Sample_2.5 | ecosystem: Environmental > Terrestrial > Soil > Wetlands | place: USA... | reverse complement strand
GGGCAAGGCAGCGGGCGGGACGGCAGCGACGCCCGCACCGGTTGCGCTCAAAGGTGCGGGAACGTCAGGCGCGAAATTCATGCGCGAAGCAACGGCGATGATCGCAAACCCGCTGGCATCTCTGGCGCTGCACGCGTCGTTTGTGGCACTGCCTTTTGCTGATACGAACGACGGGCAAACTGTGTTGTGCTACCGAAGTTATTTTCCGGCGGTGATGGCGGCGGTGTACTGAGAGGCCGACAAACCGCGAGCAGCAAGGCTTCCCACATTGGAACTTTCGTTCGCGAATCGTGACAGACTGAAGCTCGTCTCTCCGTGCGCATGCGGGCGTGCGATGCTAACGGAACAGCTCGTCCTCCCCCTATTTTCAGCACTGCGTCAGTAGTGTGCGACGGCGAAATCGAGCCACGCTCGTTCACGCCGGGAATCAAGGAGTGTCTGAACGACAATGCAATTGACGATCGACAACCTGCAAGGGCTGGGAGCGCAAGATTACACCGCCGCACTGGACGGTACGCAGCCACCCAGAGTGGAGCGGAAGCTGAATCAGCCGGCCGTGCTGCAGTTCAGCCTGGTTTCCAATTCTTCGGACTTCGTGATCCCAGAGGTTGGGGCAAGAGTCATGCTGCAGAAAACAGGCGGGTATGTTTTCACCGGCTACCTGATTTCGGCAGCGCAGTACGAATACATGGGATGGGGAGAACGAGGCCCGGTCTACCGCTACAACCTGATTGCCGAGAGCGACGAGATGGTGCTCGATCAGAAGGAGATTCCCAACCGTTGCCCTTTTGTTGAACGGAGCGCGGGTTCCGCGCTCCGGCAACTGGCGCAGAATCTCTTACCAGGGTGGTTTGACACCAGCGCCGTACAGGATCTGGACACGCTGGCCTCCTATGCGGTGAACCCGCAGAAAATGTTTTCGTTCCACGCGGGGGAAATTGCCTTATCGGCGCGAGCCAGCTACCGCGCGATGAATGGGGCACTCATGCTGGCGCCCCTGGGAGCGGCGACGTACGCGCTGAACGAGAGCGACACGAACTTTTCGCCGGAAGGGTTGTTACTGGACGCTCCGAGCCTGCTGGTGAACACGGTTACCGCGATCGGAGCAGATGAGCCAGAGGCATACGTTCGAGACTACTTCGTGGGAGATGGGGTATCGCTCAAGTACTACCTTTCGCAGACGCCATTTGCACAGAGCAAAACGGCATTGATCGATGAGCAGTACATGGGGCCAACGCTGGACCCGACGACGTGGGCGGTGACCGATCCATCTGACGTGATTTCGGTTGTGGGACAGGCGCTGCAGGTGACGGGCGGAAGCGGAGTGGATGGGCAGACGACGGTTGCCTTCATCGAGCAGATTGAATTGGGTGGGGCGCTGGCGTTGCAGCATGGAGACGTCACTTTTGCGGCTGCGTCGCAGGGAGTGATTGGCGGGCTGTACGCGGGAGCGATCGTGGCAAGCGGATGCCTGGCGGGATTTCAGGTCACGCCTTCGGGATCGCAGTCGGCGATTCAGGCGCTGGTGAATGGATCGTTGAGCGGACCAGTGATTACGACCACGGCCGGCCACCGCTATGTGCTGACAACGTATTTCTATTCGATGGAGGTCTATCGGGCGCAGCAGACGTATCACTCCTCGGCGCATCCGGCGGGAAATGGATTGGGTGGCGGGGAGATCGCGGCAAATGTGCGATTCGTGCTGGAGGTGCAGGACATCGATCCGGGCAATCCGGAGACGCTGGTGGAGCCGCCGACGATACTTTACGACGATGTGGTCAGCGGCGCTCCCGGCTTCTGCACTTATGCGTTGGTGAATGCGGCAAATTTACAGTGCAACATCGCCTACACGTATGTGGCGCACAACTCACTGCCGGAAGTGCGAGTGGCGTTAGGCGGCGAAGGCACGCCGTTTGTTACGCAGATCGTAGGAGCGGCGGCGGATGGGGCGGAGTGCGCGATTACCAGCGATCCAGGGCTGAGTTTCTACGCGGCGTATGCGCCTGTGGCTAACGAACTGATCGTGGTCAGCTATCGCGGCCATGGGCCCGCGGTGGCGCAGGTGCAAAATGCGGGCAGCGTGGCTGCCCTGGCGACCGGGACCGACGACGGGACGCGAGGCATCGCGAGGACGATCAAGATTCCGGCGGCACGCACCGATGCAGACTGCGAGAATGCCGCGCTCGCAGTCCTCGACGACGGAGCCGATGCGGCGTGGTCGGGAACTTATCGCACGTGGAGCGATTTTCTTCCCGGAGCGGCGAGCGACATTTTTCCGGGCGATGGAATTAAGATAAACGTGCCCTCGCGGAATGCCGTGTTCACCGGGATCGTGCGGGAAGTGCAACTGGAGATCGCCGATCCGGCGAATGACCGCGCGTTTTATACGATCGGCTTTGCCAACGATCTGGCTTCGCCCTGCGGCATTCAGGAGGAAGCCAGCGCAAAGACCATCCCATTGCAGGATGCACCTCCGTTGCTCACGACCGCGCAGGTGGGCTCTTACTATCAGGCGAACTTGACCGATGCGCAGATCACGGACGTGACGGCGACGACGGTGACGGTGGATGCGGGATTCGCACCCACGGTGGGGCTAGGGATCGAGGTGAGGATTCACGACTTTGCCTGGGGTGAGGCAAACAACAGCGGACTTGTAGGCCGCTTCAATACACAAACCTTCACATTGCCGCGGATCACGGGGAGAACCCAGAATTATTTCCTGCGCCTGTATGACAATTCGTCCCCACCGCGATATTCGCGGTATTCGGCGGCGCTGCACGTGGATTATCCGTTGACATGAGGTTCAGAAGCGGGGGCTGAGAATGACGTTGAGCGAGAGAGAGCTTTCCATGTTGCGGATCATCGATGGGGACTTTCAGCGGGAAGTGCTGGAGAAGCTGGGCCGGCTCGAGGCCAAGATGGACATGCTGGCGGGCAACGGCCAACCGGGACGGATGAAGCTGGCGGAGGACCGAATCGCCAGGCTGGAACGAAATGATGTGCGAAACGGGGTTTACAACCGCATGGTCAATGGAGCGATCAGCGCGGGCATCAGCGTGGTGATCGCGCTGCATAAGTTCTGGTGGAAGTAGGTTTCCGGCTTCGGGCCTCCGGCGTCGCGACTTTCGGCTGCGATGTCAGCCAGGTACAAAATCCAAGGAGAAGAAAAATAATGAACTTTCTCGATCAGTTATTGCGCGGGATTGCTTTCGTGCCCGCGCTGGTCAACGGAATCGAAAGCTTGTTCGGAACCAAAACCGGGGCGGAGAAGAAGGATGCTGCCATGTCGTTTTTGCAGAATGCGATCGCGATGGCAGACGCGGTGGCGGAACGGGAGATTGTGGAGCCGGAGCAATTTCGTGAGGGAATTTCGAAAATAATAGACGGGACGGTGCAATGCCTGAATGCTTCCACGTGGGCGAAGGGGCCGGGGCAGGCGTTAGAGGCCGGGCCGTCAAGCTAGAGTCTTCCTTCGGGGTTTGCGGCTGAATTTTTCAACACAGAGGGCACAGAGCAGCACAGAGAAGAATCTCTCGATTCATAGGTCAAAGTCCGGCCGTTTATCCGATTTCCTCGCTCCAGTTCTCCAGAGTCTTCTTCACCACGGCCATGAATTGGTCGGCGACGGCGCCGTCGATGATGCGGTGGTCGTAGCCGAGGGTGAGATGCACGACACTGCGAATCGCGATGGAGTCGTTGCCATCTTTATCGGTCACGACCAGCGGCATTTTGGTGATGCCGCCGACGCCCATGATGGCCGAATTCGGCTGGTTGATGATGGGCAGACCGAAAACGGCCCCGAACTGGCCGGGATTGGTAACGGTGAAGGTGGAACCTTCGACGTCTTCAGGCTTGAGCTTTTTAGTGCGGGCGCGCTCGCCGAGATCGGTGACGCCGCGCTGCAGGCCGAGGAAATTCAGATCGCCGGAATTCTTGAGGACGGGAACGATGAGTCCCCAGTCAAGTGCGACTGCGATGCCCATGTTGATGTTGCGGTGGTAGCGGATGTTTTCGCCCTCGAGGGAGGCATTCACGATCGGCCATTGCTGAATTGCGATGATGGCGGCGCGGACGAAAAAGGGCATAAAGGTGAGGCGAACGCCGTGGCGCTGCTCGAATGCGGCTTTGTGCTTGTTGCGCAGGGCGACCACGCGGGTGAGATCCACTTCGTACATACAGTGAACGTGCGCGCTGGTGCGGCGCGACTCGATCATGCGCTGCGCGATGATTTTGCGCATCTGCGTCATGGGAACGAGATCACCGGGATAGGGTGGGGGTGCGGCGGGGGTAGCAGGGCGGGAAGCAGAGGGCACCTCCGCCGGGGCAGCGGGCACGGGCGCTGCGGAGGGAGACTGACGCTCGATGAAGGACATGATGTCCTGCTTGGTGATGCGGCGGCCGAGACCGGTGCCGGTGACTTGCGACAGGCGGACACCATGCTCGCGCGCGATTTTGCGGACGAGCGGGGATGACCGGGCTTCTTCGTCGTCAGACGAGACTGAAGCGGGCGCAGGAACGGCATTGGCTGTGGGAACAGGTGGCGGGGCGAAAGACGCTTTTTTTTCTTCTTTTGTTTCCTCTTTAGTCGTAGAGGGCGTCGGCGCAATTTTCGCGGGAGCGGCAGTGGCTTCGCCATCGACGGCGATGGTGCCGACTACGGTGTTCACGCCGACGGTTGTGCCCTCGGCGACTTTGATTTCCTGCAAAACTCCGGCGGCGGGCGAGGGGATTTCGGCGTCGACCTTGTCGGTGGAGATTTCAAACAGTGGCTCGTCGCGCTGCACTTTGTCACCGGGCTTCTTCAGCCACTTGGTGATGGTGCCCTCGACGATGGACTCGCCCATCTGGGGCATGATGATGTCAGTCGGCATGATTTCCTTCCGCTAAGGCCCACAATGTCTGCAGCAAGCTGAACCCAAACAAATATTATAGCGAACAGCTTCTCCGCTGAGCTTCGCTTCAACGGGCGGCCGAGGATGGCCGTCCCCACACGCGCACGGGCGATCTCTAATGGTGCTCGTGCTTCATGCCTTCGTCTTTCTTTTCATCTTTCTTCTCTTCTTTGGTTTGTTCCGTGCTCACGGCGGGCGTGCCGAAGTTGCTATTCCAATATTGCTGCACCGCGGGCGAAAGCTTGTCCATGTGGGAGAGGAACGAGGTTACCTTCCACATATCGTCTTCGGAGAGAGTGTTTCCCCAGGCGGGCATGCCGGTGTAGCGGATGCCGGTGCGGATGGTATAGAAAGTGTGCCACTCGGGATCGTCGGGCGGATCGGAGATAAGGTTGGGCGGCGGCGGATAGAACGAGCGGGCGAGCGAGGACGGCTTGCGATCGAGACCTCCGTGGCAGAGAGCGCAGTTCATGGTGTAGATCTTCATGCCGTCGATCACATTCTGGTCGGTAGGCGAAAGAGGATTGAGGACGTGAGGGGCATGGCGCTCCATGGACGCATCGACCGCGCCCATAGCCAGGCGGCGCTCCAGATGCGGCGGAGGGACGTTGGCCTGGGTGGGGAAAAACCCGAACATGGCCAGGCCGAGGCCAGCAAGAACCAGAACAATGATCGTGACGATCACGCCGACAAGGAATTTGCCCATGAAGCCTCCGTTTGAGGTTGAAGATTGTGAGCTTAAGTATGATGAGGGAATATTGTGGCAGATTGGCGGTCTAACGCGCTAGTTTACGGTGAGCTGCCATCGAACGCCGCGAACGAACGCAGCTCAAGACATACGTGGAAAAAACTGTCATTCAACGGCCAAAGCCGGGGTCTGAATCAGGAAGGCACGACTGAAGTCGGGCCCTCCCCGTTCCATTTATCAGAGACTCGACCGGGCCTGCCCTGAGTTCTGAAAGGGTTGCCAGAAAACCCAAGGTCCATCGACTGCACGTGAGATTCGCAAAGCGAATCGCCGCCCTTCGCTCCGGATCACAATGCTTACTGCGTCGGGATTTGGCGGACGAATGCGTCCGCCGCTCCGTAGGTCAGTATGCTTTGAGCCGGCGCGCTTCGCGAACAACGTCCGCAACCTTCGGCAAATAATGCTCCTCCTGCGGCGGAGAGAATGGAATTGCTGAATCGAGGCCTGCGATTCTCACGATCGGGCCGTCGAGCGAGTCGAAGGCTTCTTCGTTGATGATGGCCGCGATCTCGCCGGCGAGGCCTCCGGTGCGCGAGTGCTCGTGCAGGATGATGACTTTATTCGTCTTTTTCACCGTTTGCGCGATGGCTTGGCGGTCGATGGGAACGAGCGAGCGAAGGTCGAGGATTTCCAGATCGATTCCTTCGTTGCTCAGGATTTCGGCGGCCTCAAGCGCCGAGTGAACCATGGCTGCATAAGTAATGATGCTCAGGTCGCGGCCTTCTCGAACGATGTTTGCTTTGCCGATAGGGACAACGTAGTCGTCAGCGGGAACTTCGCCCTTAATGCGGCGGTAGAGATATTTGTGCTCGAAGAAAACGCAGGGGTTGTTGTCGCGGATCGCGGCTTTGATGAGTCCCTTGGCGTCATAGGGCGTGGCGGGACAGATAACTTTGAGGCCGGGATTGTGGACGAACCACATCTCGGGATTCTGAGAATGGAAAGGGCCGCCGTGGACGTATCCGCCGCTGGGACCACGCAAAACGAGCGGCGCAGGCGCACCCCAGAGATAGTGAGTTTTGGCGACCATGTTGGAGATCTGATTCATAGCGCAGGCGATGAAGTCCATGAACTGAAATTCGGCAACGGGACGCATGCCGGTTAGCGACGCGCCGAAGGCTGCGCCGACGATGGCGGACTCGGCGATAGGCGTGTCGATGACGCGCTCGGCGCCGAAGCGGTCGATGAAACCGTCGGTGACTTTGAACGCGCCGCCGTAAATGCCGATGTCTTCGCCCAGGCAGAAGACGGTGGGGTCGCGCTCCATTTCTTCCCAGATTCCCTGGCGGATGGCTTCGAGGTAGGTGAGTTGCATTAGTAGGTCCCGACTCCCAGGTTTCAATGTTTCAAAGTTTCAAAGCAAATTCGTTCGCAGCCGATGTCGCGCATACACAGATGATAGTGGTGCAGTTTGAATTTCTATTGATATACTGCACGCCCTTCGATGTCGTCATCCTGAGCGCAGCCGTTTTGCAGACGGAGCGAAGGATCTCCCGCTACGACGCTTCGTGCCACGAGAGATCCCTCGGCCCGCTGATGAAAACGCGGGCACTTCGGGATGACGCCATGCGAGATTTGCGAAATTCAAACTGCACCACTATCAGGCGAATTTACAATTTGTACAAAATGTTCTATTGTACGGTTTGTGTGAGAATTTGACGGAGATCATTAATGCCTAAGTTATCTGCAAGTGCTGCTCGTCAAAACTTCTCTGACATTCTAAACCGTGCAGCTTTCGGACGCGAACGGGTGCTGGTTCATCGCGGCAGGAAGGCTGTCGCCGCTATCGTGCCGGTGGAAGACTACGAATTTCTCGAAGAACTTGAGGATCGTATCGACGTTGAAGAAGCGCGAAAGCGTTTGCACGAACCGACGATTCCCTGGTCGAAAATAAAGAAGGATCTGGGCCTGTAGTCTGAATGGCGCTTTCATGCGCTACAGCCTCGAATTCACTGCGTCGGCCTCGCGTGAGTTTCGCGATCTAGACCGACAACTCCAGCGGCGGATCACAGATAAGATTACCGCGCTTTGCGACGATCCATTCCCCGCAGGCAGTAAGAAACTCAAAGGCCAAGTCGATCATTTCCGGATTCGTGTCGGCGATTATCGAGTGATTTACCGCATCGATGGAAGGCGAATCGTGATCGTCATCGTGCGGATCGGGCATCGAAAGGATGTGTATCGCTAGCTAATTCAACACTTGCGACCAACTGGTGTGCTTAGGACGGAATTCGCAGTATCTTCCGCATTTTCGTGGTATTCTCCGCCCGTGCCTCGCGACGGCAATCATCCAGACAATTCCCACCCGGCTGACCAGAAGTTCCTAAGGCAGGTCGAGGAATATGGCTGGACCGTTACAAACGTGTTCCGTCGCGAAGGCGAGACCGGACCAGAATGGTCTTTCTCCACCGGGCTGTTTCACACATTCGGGCATCCTGAGGTAGTCATCTTTGGGCTCGAGCTCAACATCATGCAAGGGGTCGTTAACAATATAGGAGACGCAGTTAAAAACGGGCAAAGGTTCGAACCGAGCAACGAATATCAGGAGATCTTTGCGAAATGCGGCTGCCAATTCCGGTCCGTTGATCCCGTTTTCTATCGCGACTACCTGGGATGGGCGATTTGGTTTTACAACGGTGAGCAGTTTCCCGCGCTTCAGTGTTTTTGGCCTGACCTCGAGGGACGTTACCCCTGGGATCGTGCGTGTTCGTCAGAAGCCGTTGCGGCTCAGCCCCTGCTTTTCAAGCCTGCACAGGTCTAATTCTATCCAACCTGATTACTTCAAATGCACTGCCGCTTCGGTCTCCTTATATCCTCCCGCGCCCTTCCTCACTTTCGGCATTCCATACTTCGGCTTGATCGCGTGGCAGCCGTCTTCGCAGTAGACTCCGCCTTCGGCGGATTCGGGCGTCGGCATGGGGGAGTTCACCGCAATCTCGCGTTCTTCCTCTATAACCCGGTCTACTTCTGAAACCAATTCCGTGTTCTGTTGGCCTGTCAGCCATTTTTTCTCGCGCACTAAGTAATTCTCGAAGCGCGCGATGGGGTCGCGCTTTTTCCAGAAATCGAACATTTCTTTGGGGACGTAGCTAGCGGCGTCGTGGATGGCGTGGCCTTTCATGCGCATCATTTTGGCTTCGATCATCGTTGGGCCTTCGCCGCGATGCGCGCGATCGATTGCTTCATGCGCCGCGTCGTAAACCTGGCACGCATCTGTGCCATCGACAATCACTGCTGGAATGCCGTATCCAATGGCGCGTTCGGCCAAATCTTTGCAGCGGTACTGCATCTCCGACGGAGTCGAATACGCCCACTCGTTGCTCTCGACCACCAGCACCAATCCTAGATTCTGAACGGCCGCGAAGTTGATGCCTTCGTAGGTAACACCGGTGGACTGGCCTCCATCGCCGATCCAGGTCATGACTGCGAGGTTGCGGCCCTGTAAGCGCGCGCCGAGCGCCACGCCGGAAAGGACAGGAATGAGATCGCCGAGCATGGAAATCGGCGAAACCATGTTGCGCTTTTCGATGTCGCCGAAGTGCGAGGTGCCGTCGCGGCCCTTGGTGGGCGAATCGGCTTTGGCCATGTATTGCATCATGGTGTCGCGGGCGCCGAAGCCACGGACGAGGAGCGCGCCCTGGTTGCGGATCATGGGCGCGAACCAGTCGTCTTTATCGAGCGCGTAGGCCGAGGCGCAGGAGCAGGCCTCCTGCCCGAGACCGAAATAAACTCCGCCGACCACCTTGCCCTGCTTGTAGAGATTTTCGAGCGCGGTCTCCATTTTGCGGTTGAGCAGCATGTAGCGGTAAATCTCGATGGCCTGCTGCTTGGTCAGATATTTGGAGTCGCGGATCGGCGGAACCGGCGTGTTGAGATCGCCTTCGACTTCGTAACGGACGTGCCCGGTGCCATCTTTATCTTTCTCGATGGATTGGTGGACCGTGAAGTTCGGGTGCTCGAGGCGATAGTCGGGGATAGAGTAGGTGCGAAGGTCATTCCTGTCGCCGTTCGTACCGCCTACAGCGCGGCCGTTGGATCTAGATAAGCGCGATGGTCGCCTTTTCGTTTCCATTTTGTCCTTCCTAACAATGCTAACGCGAGGGGGCGCGGTTCAGCCCAGCCTGCGCTCCGCACGCGAGACTATAGCTGGTCGCCATACTCTTTGAGTGCAACAGCTAGCGCGGTATCTAACCATCTCCGAAACGAATCTTCAATGTCTTCTGCCCTCGTTCGGTTGGTGAATACAAACGGTTCCACCGAGCAAAGGGAAAACTTCTCAGAGACCGACTCACGGTCCTCGGAACCTTCATAGGACACTAATTTCGAAAAGGCAGTCGCCTCCATAATCCCCGTCAGCTCACGTCCCACATGGTGGAACGAAACCACGAAAATAAGGCGCTCTCTGTTTACCCTTATCGAGCCCTTGACGAAGTAGTGGTCTTCGTCAAAATTGGCAAATTTCCCGGCGTCCCTCGCCGATTGCACCACCTCAAATCTATACCAGTGCGCGTTTCCGCGATCTGGTCCACCGTCGGAGATCGAGATATTTGGCTCGCCGACCTCGTTGAGAGTTGGCTCGGCTTCGGCGAAATACTGTTCGAGCAGATGCCGGGTCGCGGCCCGAAGCTCCATCGCGACATTGTTCACCTGCCTGAGTTCCGCCACCTTTTGGAGTCGCCGCTTGCCGAACTTGTCGGCGAGACTTCCGATCACGGCAGACGTCAGGCTTTTCTGGTGAGCAATCTCAGCGTCAGCGTCAACGCTCAAAGCCTGTAGAATGGCCGTTCGTTCCAGCCGGGCAAACATCTGGGCAAGGGGAGAGAGTTGGTGCTCGTCCGCCTTCTCAAGCGCGTCAATGTACTCGACTCTAAGGTCGCGATCTATCACCAGCGGCAGGAGGCCGAAACGTAACAGAATGAGGGTCGTCAGGGCCCGGGCGACTCGACCGTTCCCGTCCTGGTATGGATGGATTTGCGTAAAGCGATGATGAAACCATGCAGCGGCTATGATCGGATCCTCCTGTTCGTAGTCCGCAAGCCACCGCAGGAGATTTTCTATCTCAGAGTCAACGTGGATCGGCGGGCTGTACTCATGCATCGTGCCGTCCGGCCGCCTTGGATTGTTCGGCTGCTCTTTGAACCTTCCCTTGAGAAGAGGGATTTCCCGGCGGTTGCCGAACTGATCGACTGCGACGGTCGTATCCTGATGGCTCGTCAGGATGCGATGCAGTTCATGGATCATGCCCTTTGTAAGCTCCCGGTTGTTTGCAACGCAGTCCATCACAATCTGGATAGCCGCCTCTTGGTCGTGAAGTATGTCGATAAGTCGTGACGGTTCAATGTTGGTACTGGAGTGGGAAACTAGGTCTTCCGCGAACCCGTGGGCGACCAGTGCTTCGGTAGTGCCGCGGTCCAGGTCGTACAGTCGCTCGAGGATACCCGTCTCGATGCTGAAACGGCGAACAAGCCGCCGGTTGAACTCGGCGAGCTGGGATGGACTGGACTCTTGCAAACGCGTCTTGGATGCCCGCCAGCTTTCGTAAAGGGGGGGCATTTCGGCGAGGTCTATCTTCCTCTCGTCATCCGACAAAGGCTCGATGGGTTTCCAAGCAAAGTCCGGCATTTTACCTCCAATTTGCAGAGTCGATCACCTGTGACTCTGGCTGACTACAGTGACGTTCTTCGGGAGCTCGCGGCAATTCAGCGAAACCCGTCCCACGATAATATAGGAGCTGCAAGCCTTCGAACGCGTTTAGCTGCGGCTTAGGGAAGCAATCACTATGCGAGCTGCTGTGCTCCACAAGTTCGGTTCCGCTCCGCGCTACGAGCAATTCGAAGATCCCGTTGCGCGTGAGGGCGAGGCATTGATCACGGTTCTCGCCGCGTCGCTCAAGTGGATCGACAAAGGCATGGCCAGCGGCGGCCACTACGCCAGCCACCGCGAGCTTCCGGTCATCTGCGGCGTTGATGGCGTGGGA
>Ga0335076_10006707_pt1 | contig 11617 bp, 11 predicted proteins | sample Lox_Sample_25_FD_206717 | JGI IMG/M metagenome (GOLD analysis project Ga0335076, IMG submission 206717) | Soil microbial communities from Loxahatchee National Wildlife Refuge, Florida, United States - Lox_Sample_2.5 | ecosystem: Environmental > Terrestrial > Soil > Wetlands | place: USA... | reverse complement strand
CCGTCGAGGACGACCCCGCCCTCCTTCCCCATCTCGCGCTGGCGGGCCACCATCTCCACCCGGACCCCGGGATGCACGGAGACGAGCGACGAGGCGCGGCTGATCTCGCGGGAGCGGATGTCCGCGGTCACGTCGTAGGTGTCGAGGAGCACGCGGTGGCCGCCCTCGGTGAGCTGGATGCTCGACGCGCGGAGGAGCGACGCGAGCGCCTCCTCGGCGTCGAGGGAGACTCCCTTCCGGCTCGCCTTGAGGGCGAGGGCGCGGTACATGGCGCCGGTGTCGATGTAGGTGTAGCCGAGCTGCGCGGCGAGCGCGCGGCCGGCGGTCGACTTGCCGGCCCCGGAGGGGCCGTCGATCGCGACGACGAGTCCGTTCGTTCTCATGAGGGCTTCCCGGGCAGGACGGCGTCGAGGGCGTCCAAGAAGGCCGCGTTCTCGGCGGGCGTGCCGACGGAGACGCGCAGCCAGCTCGGCATGGCGTAGGGGTCGAGAGGGCGGACGACGACCCCGCGGGCGAGCAGGCGCCGGAAGACGTCGCGCCCGCCCACGCGGGTGTCGAAGGCGACGAAGTTGGCGGCGCTCGGCAGGACGAGGAAGCCGCGGGCGGCGAGAGCGGCGGCGAGCCGGGGCCTCTCGGCCCGGTTCAGCGCGACCGAGCGGCTCACGTGCGCAGCGTCGCCGAGGGCGGCCGCGGCCGCGGCCTGGGCGACCGAGTTCGTCCCGAAGGCCTCGCGGAGGACGAGCACCGCGTCGAGTACCTCGGGGGCGGCCACCGCGTACCCGGCCCGAAGCCCGCCGAGGCCGTAGACCTTCGAGAACGTGCGGGTCACGAGGACGGGCGCCCCGCGGCGCACGAGGTCGATGCCGTCCGCGTAGCCGGGAGCGTCGGCGTACTCGAGGTACGCCTGGTCGAGGACGAGGAGGCACTCCGGGGGCAGGGCCGACACCAGGGCCTCGACCTCGTCCCCGGTGTTCCAGGTGCCCGTGGGGTTGTTGGGGTTCGCGACGAAGACGATGCGGGTCTTTTCGTCGACGGCCCGCGCCATCGCCGCGAGGTCGTGCGTCCACTCGCGCATGGGCACGAGCCGGGCCCCACGGTTGTGGGCGGAGACGATCTGGCGGAAGCGGACAAAGGCGTGCTCGGAGATGACGGCGTTGTCTCCGGGGCCCAGGAGGGCGCGGGCGACGAGGTCGAGGATCTCGACCGAGCCGTTGCCGGCCAGGATGTGGGAGGTCGGCACGCCGAGGTGCAGGGCGAGCGCCGCCCGCAGGTCCGTGGCCTGCGGGTCGGGGTAGCGGTGGACGTCCGCCATCGCCGCCCGACCCGCCTCGACGGCCAGTGGCGACGGCCCGAGAGGGTTCTCGTTCGAGGCCAGCTTGACCACGCCGGCGAGACCCAGCTCCCGCTGGACCTCGCCGATGGGCTTGCCGGGCTCGAAGCGGTCGAGGCCCTCGAGGTGCGGAGGGAAGGCGAACCAGGCCGGCCTCGTCATGCTCACCGGCGACCGCCCCGGGGGGCCCCGAGACGAGAGCGACCTGAGGGCGGCCGCCCTGGACGCCTTGCCCCAGCGCCCGGCCTGGGGTGCGGCCGCGACGTGGGCCGACGCCGCGCCCGCTCCGCGGAGCGCCCTTCGCCGCGGAGCAGCCCCGCGACCTCGCCGGGGGTGAGGCTGCGGAACTGCCCGGGCTCGAGGCCCTTCGCCGTCACGGGGCCGAACGACACCCGGCTCAGCTTGGAGACGGGGTGCCCGACCGCCTCCAGGAGGCGCTTCACCTCGTGCTGCTTGCCCTCGTGGAGGGTCACCTCCACCCAGGCGTTGTTGTCCGCCTCGGTGATGCGGACTCGGTCGACCGACATCACCTCCCCGTCCACGCGAACGCCGCGCCGGAGGCGTTCGAGCGTCTCCGGGTCGGGGACACGGCGCACCTTGGCGTGGTAGACCCGAGGCACTTCGTAGCGGGGATGCGACACGCGCTCGGCGAAGGTCCCGTCGTTCGTCAGGAGGATGAGCCCCTCCGTGGTGACGTCCAGCCGGCCCACCGGGAAGAGGCCGGCCACCTTCGGCACGAGGTCCATGACCGTCGTGCGGCCCTCGGGGTCGCTCCGCGTGGTCACGACGCCCCGCGGCTTGTTCAGGACGAGGTAGACCGGTCCCGTCGGGGCCTTCACACGCACGCCGTCGACGCGGACGTCGTCCATCGCGAGGTCGGCCTTCGTGCCCATCTCGCGGGCCGGCTCGCCGTTCACCGTCACCCGGCCCTCGAGCATCAGCTCCTCGGCGCCGCGCCGGGAGGCGAAGCCCGCCCGGGCGAGGATCTTCTGGAGCCGCTCCTGCACGGAGGGATCTTAATCCGAGTCGCCGCCGTCTGAAGGTCCCCCGCTCTCCGCCGGCGGCCCCTCGAAGAGCGGGATCTGCTCACCCTCGGGGTCGGCGAGCCCGGTCTCCACGGGCAGCGGCGACTCGATGGCACGCTTCAGGCCGGCCACGTCCACCTCCTCGCCGAGCACCTCGGCGAACTCCTCGATCTTCGGGAGGTCGTCGAGGTCCTTGAGGCCGAAGTGGAGGAGGAATTGCTTCGTGGTGCCGTAGAGGATGGGCCGGCCCACGACCTCCTTCCGGCCCATGATGCGGATGAGGCGCTTCTCCAGCAGCGTCTTCACGACGCCGCCCGACTTCACCCCCCGAAGCTCGATGATCTCGGGAAGGGTGGCCGGCTGCTTGTAGGCGATGACGGCGAGAGTCTCCAGGGCCTGGATGGACAGCCGTGTGGGTGTCCTCGGGTCGAGCAGCTCCCGGACCCAGTCGTTGTACTCGGGGCGGGTGGTGATCTGGTAGCCCCCGGCGACCTCGACCACCTGCAGCCCGCGCTCGTCGCGCGCGTACTCGGCCCGCAGCGCCTCGAGCTCCCCCTCCCAGTCCTCCCGGGACACGCCCTGGAGGACGCGGGAGATCTCCTTCGTCGTGATGGGCTGGGGCGAGGCGAAGACGAGCGCCTCGAGGACGGCCCGCACCTGGGCCGGAGGCAGGACGCTCGTCTCCTCGGCCTCGGCCGCGGCGGGCGGCGCGGATTCCCCCTCGACCGCCGGGACCTCGCCCACGTCGTCGGGCATGGAGACGGGCGGACCCGGCACGTAGGCGGCGAGCGCCGACCCCCGTGGCTCCTCCTCCGACCGGGCCTCCGGCTTCCCCTCGTCCTTCTCGTCCTCCCTCTCGTCCAACGCTTCCCCTCCTGCCTAGGACAAAGGAGCGGGTGCGCCCTCCGCGGGCGGCCCCACGGGGCGGAAGACCCGAATCGGCCCGAACAGCCCGCGCTGGTAGACCCGGATCCGCTTGAGGCGGACGAGCTCCAGCAGGGCGAGGAACGTCACGATCATCGCCGCCTTGGTCTCGAGCGAGGCGAAGAGCTCCAGGAACTCGAGCGACTCCCCCTCGCGGATCATCGCCAGGAGCTCCTCCATGCGCTGCTCGACCGGGGGGCCCTCGCTCTCGACCTCGTGGGCGAGGAGGGCCTTGCGGCGGTCGAGCAGGTCCTTGAAGGCCGCGATCAGGTCGTAGAGGCCGGCCTCGAGCATCTCCTCGCCCGCGTCGTCGAAGGCGGGCACCACGGTGTCCGGGCGCGTCCACTGGGCGGCGCGGATCTGCGCCTGCTGGTGCAGGACGCCCGCCGCCTCCTTGTACCTCTGGAACTCGAGCAGCCGCCTCACGAGCTCCTCGCGCGGGTCGACCTGCTCCTCCTCCCCGGGCGCCTCCGTGGGCTCGATCGGCACCAGCATCTTCGACTTGATGTGGATGAGGGTCGCCGCCATCACCATGAACTCCCCGGCCACGTCGAGGTTCAGCTCCCGCATGAGGTCGAGGTACTCCATGTATCGGTGCGTGATCGGGGCGATCGGGATGTCGTGGATGTCGATCCGGTCCCGCTTGATGAGGTACAGGAGGAGGTCGAGCGGGCCCTCGAAGAGCGGGAGGGTGATTCGGGGGGCGTCCTCGGGCAGGACCGACTCCATCCCCTCGGGGATCGACACTCGGGCGGGGTCGGCGGGGCCGGTCGAATCCGCCGGGGCCCGGCCGTCCTCGGACGTGCTCGTCTCGCCGGCCGGCGTGTCCTTCTCCTCGCTCACGAGTAGCGGATCTTCATCGCCCCGCGCACGTCCTCCATCGTCGCCTCGGCCACCGCGCGAGCCCGCTTCGAACCCTCGAGCAGGATGTCCCAGACCGTGTCGGGACGCGCCGCGAGCGCCGGACGGCGGGCGTGGACGTCGGCCAGGCGCTCGAGCAGGTTCTCGGCCAGCGTCGCCTTGCAGTCGAGGCAGCCGATCCCGGCCGTGCGGCAGCCGGCGGCCGCCCACTCCCTCGTCTCCACCGGAGAGAAGGCCCGGTGCAGGTCGAAGACCGGACACTTGTCGGGGTCGCCGGGGTCCGTGCGCCTCTTGCGGGCGGGGTCGGTCACCATCGGCCGCAGCTTCTGCCTCACCGTCTCCGGGTCGTCCTTCAGGAAGATGGCGTTGCCGTACGACTTCGACATCTTGCGCCCGTCCGTGCCGGGGATGCGCTTGGCCTCGGTGAGGAGCGTCCGGGGCTCCGGGAAGACGTCGCCGTAGAGGTTGTTGAAGCGGCGCACGATCTCGCGGGCGATCTCGATGTGGGGGGCCTGGTCCTCGCCCACCGGCACCGCGTCCGCCTTGTAGACGACGATGTCGGCGGTCTGGAGCAGGGGGTAGCCGAGGAAGCCGTAGGTCGAGAGGTCCTTGCCCTCGAGGTTCTGCTGCTGCTCCTTGTAGGTCGGCACGCGCTCCAGCCACGGCACGGGCACGATCATCGAGAGCAGCAGGTGCAGCTCCGCGTGCTGCGGCACCAGGCTCTGGACGAAGAGCGTCGAGCGCTCCGGGTCGAGCCCGGCGGCCAGCCAGTCGGTGGCGACCTCGACCACGTTCTCGCGGATGGCCGAGGGATCGGCGTAGTCGGTGGTGAGCGAGTGCCAGTCGACGATCGAGAAGAAGCACTCGTAGCGGTCCTGGAGGGCGACCCAGTTGTCGAGGGCGCCCATGTAGTTGCCGAGGTGGAGAGCGCCGGTGGGGCGCATGCCGGAGAGGATGCGGGGACGGGACATGGTCGTACTAGCGCACCAGGGAGTAGAGGAGGACGAGGACCGCGTTCTCGACGGGCCCGAGGACCGTCCAGAGGCCGCCGCTCATCACGAGCACGAGGAGGATGAGCCCGCCGTAGGGCGCGACCATCGCCACGTAGCGGTGGCCGATCCCGTCCGGCAGGGCCCACTGGACGACGTGCGAGCCGTCGAGCGGCGGCAGGGGCACGAGGTTGAAGATCGCGAGCAGCACGTTGATCTGGAGGCCGCGGTCCAGCAGGAAGATCAGGGGGTTGCCCCGGAGGGGGCCGGGCAGGGCCCGGACGGCCACGAAGAGGCCCGCGGTGAACAGGAGGGCCAGCAGCATGTTGGACAGGGGACCCGCTGCCGAGACGACGATCTGCCCCCGTCGGAGGTCCTTGAAGTAGCGGGGATCGACCGGCGTGGGCTTCGCCCAGCCGATGAGGGGCACGCTCGTGAAGATCATGAGCAGGGGCAGGACGACGGTGCCCATCACGTCGATGTGGACGAGCGGGTTGAGGCTGATGCGACCCTGGGAGCGGGCGGTCGGGTCGCCCTGCCGGAACGCCGTCCAGGCGTGGGCCGATTCGTGGAAGGAAAGGCTGAAGAGCAGCACGACGTACGACATCAGGCCGACGGCGATCCTCTCCGCGCTCAGGACGGGCCCCTCCAGCAGGACGAAACCGTCATGCTAGCACAGGGGGGGAGGGCGGGCCGGCCGCGCCGCCGGGGCGTAGAATCTCCGCGTGCCCGCACCCCCGTCCCCCGCCCAGATCGCCCAGGCGCTGGAGAAGAGGATCGTCGGCCAGAAGGAGGCCGTGCGCGAGATGTCGGTCGCGCTCGCCAAGAAGCTGGCCCGCCTCCGGGTCGGCAACATCCTGCTCATCGGGTCGTCGGGCTCGGGCAAGACGACCCTCATGCAGGCGGTCGAGGAGCTGCTCGCGGCGAACCCGGCCCTCGCCCTCCGCTCGACCGTCGTGCGGATCCACGCGAACGTGCTCGGCGAGGAGGCCGAGCAGGGCCACCCCGCCGAGAAGCTGCTGCTCCGGCTCCTCGAGCGGGCGCGGGACCAGCTCGGGCAGAGCGCGCCCGTCGATCGGCTCGTCGAGCAGGCCACCCACGGCCTCGTCTTCGTCGACGAGGTGGACAAGATCCGCAGCCAGGTGGGGGGCCAGCCGAACGTGGCCGGCATCCGCGCCCAGGAGGCGCTCCTCACCCTCATCGAGAACGAGGCCGTCCCCTTCGGCTTGCCCGACTGGGCGGGCGGCGCGACCGTGAACGTGAACTCGAGCGGGCTCCTCTTCGTCTGCGCGGGCGCCTTCGAGGGCCTCTACGATGCCGTGTACTACCGGGTGACCGCCGGCAGGGACCAGGGGGCGCTCAAGCCGGTCACCGTGGTCGACGAGGACGGCCGAGCCCGCGAGGAGCTGCAGTTCTCCCTCCGGGACTGGCTGAAGACCGAGGACCTCTTCGAGTACGGGGTGAGCCCGCAGTTCCTCTCCCGGTTCGACGCGGTGGTGCTCCTCGAGCCGCTCGGCGAGGAGGCCCTCACGAAGATCTTCGTCGAAGGAGCCGACTCGGGGCTGCGCCAGGCCCAGGCTTACTTCTCGAGCTTCGGCTGCCGCCTCGAGATCACGAGAGACGCCGTCCAGCGGATCGTGCGGGAGGCCGCCCGCCAGCCGCGCCTCGGGGCCCGGGCCCTCAAGGAGGTCTTTCGGCGGATCGTCGCTCCCCTCGAGTTCGACCCCCACGGGGCGGCCGGCGACGGCGGCGTCGTGCGGATCGACCTCGAGCGGGTGAGGCAGGCCCTCCTCCGCGACCGGAAGGGGGTCGCCGCGTCGACCGTCTCCGGCTGGGACCAGAGCTTCAGCGGTTAGAGGCCGCGGGCTCCCGCGCCCTACCTCCGTCCCGTCTCGTCGAAGTGGGCCCGGACGCGGGCCGCGGTCGTCTTCCCCACCGCGGCCGCGAGCTCCTCCTCGGTCGCGCCCCGCACTCCGCGGACGGAGCCGAAGACGGAGAGGAGCCTCCGTCGCTTGGCCGGGCCGACGCCGGAGACGTCGTCCAGCTCCGAGCGGATCGTCCGGCTGGAGCGCGCCTGGCGGTGGAAGCCGATCGCGAAGCGGTGCGCCTCGTCCCGCACCCGCTGCACGAGCTGCAGGACCGGTGAGGAGCGGGGCAGGGCGATGGGCGCCTCGCGGCCGCGGACGAAGATGAGCTCCTCGCGCTTGGCGAGGCTGGCCACCGGCTGGTCGCCGAGGCCCAGCTCCTCGAGGGCCTCGGTCGCCGCCCCGAGCTGCCCCTTGCCCCCGTCGATCAGCACGAGGTCGGGGAGCTCCTTGCCCTCCTCGAGCAGCCTCTTGTAGCGGCGGCCCACGACCTCGCGCATGGAGGCGAAGTCGTCCGGCGCCCCCGACACCCCCTTGACTCGGAACTTCCGGTAGTCGGCCTTCTTCGGCAGGCCCCCTTCGAACGCGACCATGGAGGCCACGATGTCCGAGCCCTGGATGTTCGAGATGTCGAAGCACTCGATCCGCTGCGGCTCCACCTCGAGGTCGAGGAGGTCGCGCAGCGCGCGCAGGATCTCCTGCGACTGCTTCCGAGGGTGCTTCCACTCCAGCTCGAAGGCCAGCCGCGCGTTGCGCTCGACGAGCTCGAGGAGCCGGAGCTTCTCCCCGCGCTGCGGCACGTGGATGCGGACGGCCGTCCCCCTGCGGTCGCTCAGCCACTGCTGGAGCAGCTCGGCCTCCGGGACCTCCCCCGGCACGAGGACCTCCCGCGGAACGTAGCGGCCCGAGGCGTAGAACTGCTGGAGGGTCGAGGCCAGGACCGCGTCCGGCTCCGTGAGCCGGTCGAGGAGGAAGCCCTCCCGCGCGACCACCTTCCCGTCCCGGACGGAGAAGACCTGCACCGCCGCCCGCTCCCCCTCCCCGTGGGCGGCGAAGAGGTCGCGCTCCTCGATCTCGGTGGTCGTGATCTTCTGGGGCGCCTCCATCCGCTGGAGCGCCCGAACCTGGTCGCGGAGGGACGCCGCCTCCTCGAACCGCTCGCTCCGCGCCGCCTCCTCCATCTGCCCCCGCAGGCGCTTCACGACCTCGTCGGTGCGCCCCTCCAGGAAGAGCCGGGCGTCCTCGCACGCGCGGCGGTAGCGGTCGAAGGTGCAGATCTCCTCGACGCACGGCGCGATGCAGCGCTTGATCTGGTACTGGAGGCAGGGGCGGGGCCTCCTCCCGTCGAGCGTCTCCTTGCAGGAGCGGATGCCGAAGAGCTTCCGCACGAGGCCGGCCGTCCTTCGCCCGAGGCTCGCCGGGATGTACGGACCGCCGTACGCGTTGCCGTCCTCGGACGGCCGGCGGACGACGTAGAGCCGCGGGTACGCCTCGGCGAGGGTGAGCTTCAGGTAGGGATGGTTCTTGTCGTCGCGCAGCCTCACGTTGTAGGGCGGCTTGTGGCGCTTGATCAGGTTGTTCTCGAGGGCGAGGGCCTCCATCTCGCTGTCGGTGACGACGAGGTCGAGGTCGGCGATCTCCTCGACCATCCGGGTCTTGTGGGCCTCGGTGGGCCTCGACGCCTGGAAGTACGAGCGGACCCGGTCGCGGAGCACGCGCGCCTTGCCGACGTAGAGGATCGCTCCGTCCGCCCCCTTGAAGAGGTACACGCCGGGCCGGGCCGGAAGCTGCTCGAGCTTGTCGGCGAGCGGCACCCGGCTAGCCCTGAGGGTAGCGGCGCAGGGCGACGACCGTGAGCAGGGGCGGGACGGCGAGGGCCACGCCGTGCAGGACCGCGTGACGCCAGTCGCGCAGGGCGGAGAGGAAGACGATGACGGCCGCGGTGGCGAGCAGGAGGGTGTTGGCAAAGAGGGCGATGCGCCGCAGGCGCAGGACGAAGTGCTCGCTGACCGCGCCCCGGCGGGGGACGGTGAGCGACGCGGAGTTGACGATCGCCACCGCCGCCACCCCGCCGGCCGACCAGAGGTCGGCGCGGTCGCGGGGGTGGGCCTGGAAGTAGAGGCCGGCCGCGAAGAGGACGAGGTTCAGGAGGACGGCGAGCAGCCGGAGCTGGCGGCGGGCGCGCGTCCGCGCGGTAGGAGGCCGGGCCTCGGTCGCGTCGGTGCTCGCCAGGCGGTGCATGACACCTGAGTATAACGGCCGCGCATCCGCCCGATCCGACCAACGCGAACGAGCGGAGGCCCTAGTCCCGAGGGCACAGCGGATGGCTCATCGAGACTATGGCCCGGAAGGGCAGGCCGACGGAGACTGGGTGGCGGGGAAGGCCCCAGTGACAACCAGTCCCTTTCCCCTTTCCGTCCCGCGCCCGGCAAGCGGACCCCGCCGCTGGTCTCGCCGCCCATCCCCCGGGCGAGACGACTTTCGTCGGGCGCGGGACGGTTCTTCCCACGGCCAATGAACAAGGGCCCGTGCCGGCGCAGGAAGCGGCGGCTGGCGCGGCGGACTCTCCGGCTCCCGGCTCAAGCCGGCCCGCGCTCCGCGCGGGCCGTGACGAGGTGAACGTGCACCAGACCGCCCCGCGCGGCACCTTCCTCGCCGAGGTGATGGAGCAGACCCCCGGCGGAGAGGCGCTGCAGACGTGCCTCCAGTGCGGGACCTGCGGGGGCTCCTGTCCCTCCGGTCCCGACATGGACCACACCCCTCGCTCCGTCTTCGCCCTCGTCGCCGCCGGCGAGCGCGAGGCCGTCCTGAAGAGCAACACGCCCTGGTACTGCGTCTCCTGCTACTACTGCATGGTCCGCTGCCCCCAGGAGATCCCCGTCACCGACGTCATGTACACGCTGCGGCGGATGTCGGCGAGCGCGGGGGCCCACGAGAACGGCGACGTCGCCGACTTCTCGCGGACCTTCATCGACCTCGTGGAGCGCTACGGCCGCTCGTTCGAGCTGGAGCTCGCGGCCCGCTACCACCTGACCCACAGCCCGCTCAAGAAGATGAGCCAGGGGCCCCTCGCCATCGGCATGGTGCTGAAGGACCGCCTGTCGTTCCGGCCGAAGCGGATCCGGGACCTCGCCGGCTTCAAGGCCGTCCTCGCGAAGGCGAAGGCGATCGAGAAGCGGCTCGTGGCCCGGAGCCGGGGGGAGGGTCACTGACATGGCCTACGGCTACTACCCCGGCTGCTCGCTCGAGCACTCCGCCGCCGCCTACGACGACTCCACCCGCGCCGTGGCCCGGGCCATGGGCGTGGACCTCGTCGAGCTCGACGACTGGAACTGCTGCGGGGCCACCGAGTACATCGCCCTCAGCCGGACCGGCGCCTACGCCCTCATCGGCCGCAACCTGGCCCTGGCCGAGGCCCAGCTCGCGGGGAAGAACGGGGGCGGGAAGGCCGTGCTCGCCGCCCCCTGCTCGGCCTGCTTCCTGAACCTGAGCAAGGCCGAGCACTACGTCGAAAGCCATCCCGACCTCGCGGACCAGATGAACGAGGCCCTCGCCGCCGGCGGGCTGCACCACACGCCCGGCACGGTGGAGGTGCGGCACCTCGTCGAGGTCCTCGTCACCGACGTGGGCCTGGAGGCGATCCGGGCCCGGGTGAAGCGGCCGCTCCACGCCCTCCGCGTCGCCCCCTACTACGGCTGCCTCCTCACCCGGCCCCAGATCCCCGGCCACACGATGGACGAGGCCGAGTACCCGAGCTTCCTCGACGACCTTCTCCGCGCGCTCGGGGCCGAGGTCGTGGACTTCCCGCTGAAGACGCACTGCTGCGGCGGCCACATGACGCAGATCAGCGCCGACACCTCGAACGCCCTCCTCCACCGGCTGCTGAAGAGCGCCGCCGAGTACCGGGCCGACCTCGTCGCGACGGTGTGCCCGATGTGCCAGCTCAACCTGGACGCCTACCAGTCCCAGGTCAACCGGGCCTACGGCACCGACTTCGACCTGCCCATCCTCTACTTCACGCAGCTCATGGGCCTCGCCTTCGGCCTCGACGCCGCGGCCCTCGGCCTCGGCAAGGAGATCGTCTCCGCGGAGAGGGCGCTCGCGAAGGTGGGGGTGGAGCGGCCCGCTCCCCCCCCGGCCCCGGCGAGGCCGGCGGGCCGCAGGAAGGGCGACAAGTCGCTGCCGATGCCGCGCCGCAAGGCCCACCACGGGCGAGCGAGGACCTCATGAGCGACGCACCGAAGAACGGCCGCGGGAACGGCGGGCCGCGGGTGGGCGTCTACGTCTGCCACTGCGGCTCCAACATCGCGGGCATGGTGGACGTGGCGGAGGTGGCGCGCTGGGCGGGAGAGGGCCTCCCCGGCGTCGTGGTGGCCCGCGACTACAAGTTCATGTGCTCCTCGCTCGGCCAGGAGATGATCGAGGAGGACATCCGCCAGCAGAAGCTCGACCGCGTGGTGGTGGCGGCCTGCTCTCCCCACCTCCACGAGAAGACGTTCCGCCGCGCGTGCGCGAACGCCGGCCTCAACCCCTTCCTCTTCCAGATGGCGAACATCCGCGAGCACGTCTCGTGGTGCTCCGAGGAGAAGGGCCCGGCCACGGACAAGGCCCGCGCCACCCTCG
>Ga0335076_10006705_pt1 | contig 11618 bp, 8 predicted proteins | sample Lox_Sample_25_FD_206717 | JGI IMG/M metagenome (GOLD analysis project Ga0335076, IMG submission 206717) | Soil microbial communities from Loxahatchee National Wildlife Refuge, Florida, United States - Lox_Sample_2.5 | ecosystem: Environmental > Terrestrial > Soil > Wetlands | place: USA: Florida... | reverse complement strand
TCTGCAACAGGCAGATTCACGTTGAATCCCGGAATAGCCTCGAGTTTGTCGAGCGTGCCGCCGGTGTGCCCCAGTCCACGGCCACTGATCATCGGAACAGCGACGCCGGACGCGGCGACCAAGGGCGTCAGTACAAGGGAAGTCTTGTCTCCGACTCCTCCGGTCGAATGCTTGTCGACCTTTCTCTTGGTCAGAGAGGAAAGATCCAGAACCTCACCCGAATGCAGCATTGCATCCGTTAGCGCCGCTGTTTCGGGACGCGTCATCCCGCGCAAGACGACAGCCATCAGCCAGGCTGACACTTGGTAATCGGGAACATCCCCCTTCGTATAAGCATCGACAAGAGCTTCGATCTGCGCGGGGGTGAGTTCCAGTCCGTCTCGCTTCTTACGGATGGCATCAATCGCGCGGAAACTTTGGGCGGCGTTCGACGGGCTCACTTGAGTCGGAATCCTTCCGGAAGAAGCTCTGTGATGTGGGCCTGCTTGGGCCCGTCGGAACCTTGAAAATAGATGGTGGCGTCCGGGCCGAACTCGTAGATCACCTGGCGGCAAGCCCCGCACGGCGAGCACGCTACCCCGTGATCGTTGGTCACAGCAACGGCGGCGATCTGAATCTTCGGCCCCAACGCGGCGACGGCGGAAAAAATTGCAGTGCGCTCGGCACAGTTCGTCATGCCATAGGAAGCATTCTCAACATTGCAGCCGACAAATATTTTCCCGTTCGTAAGCAAGATTGCCGAACCAACGTGAAAGTTTGAGTAAGGAGCGTGTGCGTTCTTCATCACACGCGTCGCTGCCTTATCCAGCTGTTTCCGCGTGCTTTCGCGCAATTGAGTTTTCTTCTTTGCCAAAACGAGCCTCTACTCGACACACCGCCGACTGGGACAGAAATCGTGCGCCATTGTAAACCCTCGCCATGGATGGGTGTTCTGCCGTCGCCTGCGAAATATCCAAAGTCCTCTCGACTCGCCTTGTGCCATTGCCTGCCGTACAATGCAAATCAACGCACCAGTTCCTGAGTTGGCGGAGACAAGACCAGAAGGCAATTCATGACGGCCGATCACGAATTCTCTAAGCTGACGCGTCCCTCCGACTCCGGCATTTCGACCGGGGATGTCGACGCATCAATTGTGATCGCCTCATTGAACGATCGTCCGCTCATTTCGAATCGAGGCATCCCGCTCGACCTGCAATGGGTGCAGAATGTGCGCAGTAACACCAGCGCTGTCGAGCGCCGCGCACAATCGCAGGTCGCCCGTCGCACGGTAAAGAAGGACTGGCAGGCCGCATGGCTTCTTCGCGCAATTTCGTGCATGGACCTGACTACTCTCTCGGGGGACGACACGGACGAGCGCGTACTCCGATTATGTGCTAAAGCGAAGCAGCCGATTCAGTGGGAATTGATTGAAAAGCTTGGGATCGAGGATCTGCACGTCAAAGTGGCCGCCGTTTGCGTTTACCACACCTTCATCGAAATTGCGCTCAGCGCGCTCGAAGGAAGCGGCGTGCACGTTGCTGCGGTCTCCACGGGATTTCCCGCTGGGCTGTCGCCGCTCGCAGAACGTGTCGCAGAGATCCGCAGGTCCGTAGAAGCTGGAGCCCACGAGATTGATGTTGTCATCACCCGCGCGCACGTTTTCGGCGGACGTTGGCAGGCCCTCTATGACGAAGTCGCCGCTTTCAAACAGGCCTGTGGCACAGCGCACATGAAGGTAATCTTGGGCTCTGGCGATCTGCTTACGCTTCGCAACGTGGTACGCGCCAGCGTGGTTGCGATGATGGCCGGTGCCGACTTCATCAAGACCTCGACCGGCAAAGAACCGACGAACGCGACGTTACCCGTAACCCTGGTCATGCTTCGCGCCATTCGGGAATACGCCCAACAGACTGGCATGGCAGTTGGATTCAAACCGGCAGGCGGCATTCGAACTGCGAAACAATCTCTGGATTGGCTCGCCATGATTAAGGAAGAGTTGGGATCATCATGGTTGCGCGCGGAGATGTTCCGCTTCGGCGCCAGCGGATTGCTGGGAGATATTGAGCGTCAACTTGAGCACCATGTAACGGGACGATATTCCGCCGAGTATCGCCATCCCATCGCTTGATAACCAATGCAGTCGAAGACTGAGGGCGGATGAGCATAGCGGAAAAATTCGTCAGCATGGAATACGGACCGGCGCCGGAAGATCCGAAGGAAGCCGGCGCGTGGCTGGAACGGCACAAGCGCCGTTTCGATTTCTTTATCAACGGCGAATGGCGGTCTCCTACTAGCCGTGCGTACTTCGACACAATTGATCCATCTACCGGCGAAAAGCTGGCTAGCATAGCGCAAGGTGACACAGCCGATATTGATGCGGCGGTGAATTCTGCCCGCGGCGCCGTTCCAAAGTGGAGAGCGCTTCCCTCTCACATACGTGCGCGATATCTTTACGCGCTCGCCCGCCTTGTACAAAAGCACTCACGCCTGCTTGCCGTACTTGAAACGATGGACAACGGCAAGCCTATTCGTGAAAGTCGTGATCTCGACATTCCGCTGGTGGCCCGGCACTTTTACTACCACGCTGGTTGGGCGCAACTTCTACCGCAGGAATTCCCCGATTACGAACCATGTGGCGTGGTGGGCCAGATCATCCCATGGAACTTCCCGCTTCTTATGCTGGCGTGGAAGATTGCCCCTGCTCTAGCAACCGGAAACACTGTCGTTCTGAAGCCAGCCGAATTTACTCCGCTTACGGCTCTTCTTTTTGCTGAGCTCTGCCAGGAGGCTGGACTCCCAGCGGGAGTGGTGAACATCGTCACCGGTGACGGATCGACCGGCGAGGCGCTGGTCAAACATCCGGACATCGATAAAATCGCATTCACTGGATCCACCGAAGTCGGACGCGCGATTCGCAGCGCCACGGCTTCAAGTCACAAACGACTCTCGCTGGAACTTGGAGGCAAGTCGCCGTTCATCATCTTCGAGGATGCCGATCTCGACAGCGCCGTTGAGGGTTTAGTCGATGGCATCTGGTTCAATCAGGGACAGGTGTGCTGTGCGGGATCGCGCCTGCTGATGCAGGAAAGCATCGCGGAATCTCTGATCGCCAAAATCCGCGATCGCATGAGCACGCTGCGCATCGGAGCGCCTCTGGATAAAGCGATTGACATCGGTGCCATTGTTGCGCGCGTTCAACTCGAGCGCATTCAAAAAATGGTGGCCCAAGGCGTAGCTGAAGGGGCGACGTGCTGGCAGCCACAAGTTGCACTTCCCTCTCGCGGTTTCTATTTTCCGCCCACGCTCCTGAGCAACGTTCATCCGACTTCGATTGTTGCGCAACAAGAAATCTTCGGCCCGGTGCTGGCGGCAATGACCTTCCGCACACCGCGCGAAGCCGTCGAACTGGCCAACAACACCGTGTATGGCCTTGCTTCATGCGTCTGGAGCGAGAACGTTAACGTCGCCCTGCACGTCGCCGCACAATTAAAGGCCGGTGTCGTTTGGGTGAATTGTACGAATCTCTTTGACGCTGCGTGTGGATTCGGAGGGTATCGCGAGAGCGGATACGGCCGCGAAGGTGGCAGAGAAGGGCTATTAGAGTATCTGCAACCGAAGTGGCTCAGGCAAGCGCCAAAGCTTCCCGCATCAGCGTCCAAAAATGCGCCTGCAAATGGTAACACCGAGTCAACTAGTACTCCCGCCATCGATCGCACCATAAAGCTCTATATCGGGGGAAAGCAGGCTCGTCCGGATTCCGGCTACAGCATGGAAGTACGGTCCTCGGACGGACGCTTGCTCGGCGAGGCTCCTCTCGGCAACCGAAAGGATATCCGCAACGCTGTAGAAGCCGCGCGCAAGGCAGAGTCCTGGGCAAAAACCACTGCTCACAATCGCGCCCAGGTTCTCTACTACTGTGCCGAAAATCTGGGACTGCGGCGCAACGAGATCATCGGTCGGCTGAGTGCGGTTATAGGTGAGCAGCAAGCCACAAAAGAAGTCGACCTCGGTATCGAGCGCATATTTTCGTACGCCGCTTGGGCCGATAAGTTCGATGGCGCGGTACACAATCCTCCATTTCGCAACATCGCGATTGCGATGAATGAGCCCATTGGCACGGTCGGCGTTATTTGCCCAACTGAAGCACCTCTCCTGGGATTTCTTTCGCTGGCGATGCCGCTTCTTGCAATGGGGAATACGGTGGTCGCTGTTCCGTCAGAAACATACCCGTTGATCACAGGGGACTTGTATCAACTCTTCGATACCAGTGATCTTCCCGGCGGAGCCGTCAATATTGTCACGGGCTATGTCTCACAACTGCTAAAAACGCTCGCTGAACACGACGATGTTGACGCGATCTGGTGTTATGGAGACGACTCGACTGTCGCGAGCGCCAAGGCCATGTCGATCGGCAACCTGAAGCAGGTCTGGACCAACGAGGGCCGCACCATCGACTGGTTCAATCCCGCCCTGGCAGAAGGACGCTGGTTCTTGGAGCATGCGACGCAAGTAAAGAACATCTGGGTTCCTTACGGCGAGTAAGTTACCCGATTGCATTTTCTACCCGAGCGGGACTAGCATACCCGAGTTCAATTTTCATTTCGCCCGGCTTCATTTTCTGCCTCAAGTCCAAGTCGACAAAGGAGGATCTATGGGCATCGCAGTCTCTCCGCAAATCCATCCGCGCGTCGCGGAATTTATTGATAAACCGCGCCAGATGTTAATTAATGGGCGCTGGGTGAATGCCGCGTCCGGAAAAACTTTCCCTACCTACAATCCCGCAACTGGTGAAGTCCTCGCGAAGATAGCCGAAGGAGATCGCGAAGACATTGATCGCGCAGTGAAGGCTGCTCGCCACGCCTTCGAAAACGGTCCCTGGCGCAAAATGACGGCGTCTGAGCGTGGCCGCCTTCTCTGGAAACTCGCCGATCTCCTCGAACAACACACCGAAGAGTTCGGATATCTTGAGAGCCTCGATAACGGCAAACCACTGGCCGTCGCTAAGGCCGCAGACGTCCCACTGGCCGTGGATCTGCTCCGCTATATGGCAGGATGGGCGACGAAAATAGAAGGCAATACAATTCCGATCTCCGTGCCCTACACGCCCGGGGCTAAGTATCTCGCCTACACACTGAGGGAGCCAGTCGGAGTTGTTGGACAGATCATTCCGTGGAACTTCCCCTTACTGATGGCTGCATGGAAACTCGGACCAGCGTTAGCCACGGGCTGCACGGTCGTTCTGAAACCCGCCGAGCAGACACCGCTGTCGGCGCTACGCCTCGGCGATCTCGTTTCCGAAGCCGGATTTCCCGATGGCGTCGTAAACATCGTTCCGGGTTACGGCGAAACCGCGGGTGCAGCACTCGCCGCACATCCCGACGTTGACAAGGTCGCATTCACGGGCTCGACTGAAGTCGGCAAGCTCATTGTTCATGCGGCAGCCGGTAACCTCAAGAAAGTCTCGCTTGAATTGGGAGGCAAATCTCCGAATGTGGTTTTCAAGGATGCTGATATGGAGACTACGATTCCCGGAGCGGCCAGTGCAATTTTCTTCAACCATGGCCAGTGCTGCTGCGCCGGTTCGCGTTTGTACGTCGAAAAATCTGTATACGACCAGGTCATCGAAGGAGTCGCCGCACAAGCAAAGAAGATCAAAGTAGGATCAGGGCTCGAACCGGATACCCAGATGGGTCCGCTCGTATCGGAAGAACAGTTGAATCGGGTCTGCGGATATCTGGAATCCGGATTCTCGCAGGGAGCGAAAGCTGTGGTCGGCGGCCGGAAGGCCGGCGATCGCGGATACTTTGTCGAGCCTACGGTTCTCGTCGACACAACCGAAAACATGAAAGTCGTGCAGGAAGAAATCTTCGGGCCAGTCGTGACGGCGATGCCGTTCACCGATCCCGAAGAGATCATCCCGCGCGCCAACAACAGCGAGTACGGGTTGGCTGCCGCCGTTTGGACGCGTGACATTAGCAAGGCACATCTGGTGGCCGGACAGCTTCGGGCAGGAACTGTCTGGATCAACTGCTACAACATCTTCGACGCGGCTATGCCGTTCGGAGGCTATAAGCAGTCCGGATGGGGCCGCGAGATGGGCCACGACGTGCTCAATCTGTATACACAAACGAAGGCCGTTTGCACCAAGATCGCTTAGGTCTCCCAAAAACAAAGGACGGTGGGTTCGGCCACCGTCCTTGTCCTTTGCAGAAAATTTTGAATCCTACTTTTCCATCAAGAGCACTTTTTCCGCATCATCGATTTCCTGGAGTTTTACTTCGATCACTTCATTCATCGTGGTTTGCACGTTACGGCCGACGAACGTCGCTTCTACCGGAATCTCGCGGTGCCCGCGGTCGATCAGAACGCAAAGCTGTACTCTCCGTGGACGCCCGTGTTCAAAAAGAGCATCGAGTGCCGCACGGGTTGTGCGCCCAGTAAAAAGTACATCGTCGACGAGTACGATGTTCTTGTCGGCAATGTCGAAGCCGACTTCCTTCTCCTGCACAACCGGCTTCGGGCCCACGGTTGAGAGGTCATCGCGATAGAACGTGATGTCAAGCGTCCCAACAGATACTTTGGCGTTTTCAATTCTGGCGATGATTTTTCCCAAGCGCTCGGCGAGAGGCACTCCGCGGCGACGGATACCAACGAGGCCGAGCGCATCGACTCCCCCATTTTTTTCGACGATCTCGTACGCCAGACGCACCAGTGTCCGCTCAATTTCCGATGATGACATCAGTTGTGCTTTTTGACGAAGGCCGGGTTTTCGCGAAGAGTTTGTTTCCATTGGAAGTTAGCCTTTCAGCCATCAGGCCGGATTCTCACTGTAGTCAACGCGCAGCGCGCAGGTCAAGCCGATGCTCTGCATTCGTTGAAACGTAATCAGAGAGGGAGAACGGAGCCAAACTCAGCCCTGGGCGAGTCAGCCGACGACGCCCCAGCAGCGGCAGCCGATCTCCGTGGTGGGCACGCTGTCTCAATCATGCGTGCCAGCGGGGCCTTGCCTTCGCGGATAGCCTGAAGCTCGATTGCTTCCGGCGTGCGACCGGCTTCATCCGCGGCGACAATGCCGACGCTCTGATTTCTTCCGTAGGCCTTCGCGTGATACAGCGCGGCATCGGCAAGTGCGATCACTTCCTCGGCGCAGATCGCTTCATACGCGTTGCGGCACCACGGATATGCCGCCCATCCGATAGAGCACGTCTTCTGCACCGCAATGCCACTCCCCAGATCGAATGGTTCCGAAGACATCACTTCGAGAACACGGCTGCAGAATGCTGGGGTTCCCCAGGGATCAGTCGAGCGGCTCATGATCAGAAACTCTTCACCACCCCAGCGCACCAGGACGTCGGACTTGCGAACCACCGTCGAGAGTCGCTGCGCAATGAGCTGTAGCACGCGATCTCCCGCCGGATGCCCATGAACATCGTTGACGTCTTTGAAGAAATCCATATCCACCATAATAAAAACGAGATCACGATGATTCATTTCGCGAATGTCACTTCCACGCGCACGTTGGTAGTTACGCAGAACCTGGCCTGCCTCGGCAGTCAGGATTTCTTCCATATATCGACGGTTCCAGACTCCCGTCAAAGCGTCGGTAAATGAAATCTCCTGTAGTTCAAGATTCTTTCTTTGCAGCTCCAGGCTGTGCCAGCGAAGCGACTGCTCTTTGTTTTCAAGCTCGTCTTTAAGGCGGCAGGTTTCTTCCAGGTTTTCACGCGATTTCCGAAGTAGTGCAAGCAGCTCGCGATCGAGCAGATGCTGCTTGAAAAACACAAGCCCACCCATCACAAGCATCACAGCAGTCGTCAGCAGAATGCGATACGTGCGTACCCGCTGTGGCGCATTTCCCTCAAATTGTGCCCACGCGAGCATGAGCGGAGTGATAAGAACAGCGAGCATCGCAACCCGAGCTTTCCATATTCCAAAGCCGCGGATCGGTGCTTCCTCCGACAGAGTTTGCTCCCCTGTTGCCGCTCCGAGAAAGCCAATTCGCACAAACCAGGCCATCGACGCGACCAACGGCACGTCGTAGAGGCTGCCCGTGTAGTACATATGCAAATCGATCGCCTCGCTGGCGACGAAGGAGGCCGCGCAATAGAGTAGCGTGGCCCCGAACAATTGCAGATATATGCTCCGCCAACCGCCGTGCGTTCTGCGTTGAACCAGAAGTACCGCCGCGGCGAACACAAGCTCTTCGGCGAAATACAACAAGTCGAAACTCTTGCCGTACAACACTTCCGACAGGTCGACGTATTGCCACGGAATTACAACGAACAAGTACAGAAACAACCACCATGTGAGCAGCAGCGCAAAGTCGAGCGAGCCGGCATGGATGGTGCGGTCGTCCTGCTTTCGATGCGGCAGGACCGCCACCGCCGCCATCAGAGGAACAACATGCAGGAAGAGAATTACATCGCCAATAAACGGATTGGGAGCTTCCTGGCGCAGGATCACTTCGAAATAGCTCCACATGACCTGCGACAGCAACCAGATCGCGAAACCAAGGCTCATCAGGATCCAGAACAGCCGGGCTCGCCCCGATGCAGTGCGAATGTTACGCACAAAGGCGATCAGAGCCCCGCACAGGATAACGTTCTGGAAGATGTCACCGAATGCGGTGAGAAAAAATCCTCTTGGGACTAGTAATGAGAACAACAGATCGACGCACACCAGTGCGCAGATCCCAATCAGCCACTTTCTGCCGGGTTGAGACGCAGCAATCCCCACGGCAAGGATTGTATGTTTTGCGGAAATGACTCTCGTATTACTGAAGTAATCGACGCGTGATGGAGAACAGGTAATTTCATCTCAGGCCAGGGCGGTCACAAATTGCTGAACGAAACGATAAGCATCATGGTATGAGTTGTATAGCGGCACGGCGGCAATACGATATATATCCGGTTGACGCCAGTCGCCAATGATTCCTGCTCCCGTCATCCGATCGCAGGCCTGGCGGCCGTGGTCCGAAATGCGAAGAGAAAGTTGAGATCCTCTTCGGGCTCCGTCCGATGGCGTAATTATCGAGAATCGACGATTCCCAGCTCCCTTCAGCAGATACTCCAGATAAGACGTGAGGTTTATGCTTTTCGCTCGCAGCCGATTCATTGTCGCCTCTTCAAAGATCTCCATCGACGCCCGCAATGGAGCCAGCGCCATGATCGGAGGATTGCTCAATTGCCATCCTTCGGCGCCTGCCGTTGCGCGGAAATTAGGATCCATGTTGAAACGGATCTTTTCGTCGTGCCCCCACCATCCTGCGAAACGAAGCACATTGCGATCGCTTGCATGTCGGGCATGTACAAAACATCCACCAACGCAACCAGGTCCGCCATTCAGATACTTGTAACTGCACCACACACCGAAATCGGATCCCCAATCATGAAGATGCAATGGCACGTTTCCGGCAGCGTGTGCCAAATCAAATCCCACCACACAACCTTTTCGATGGCCGGCCTCAGTAATGCCCTTCATATCAAAAAGCTGGCCCGTGGCGTAATTCACTCCGCCGAGCAGGATCAGCGCAATCGAATCTCCCTCGCGCTCGATCATCTCGTGAACATCTTCATCCCGCATACAGGACTCGCCTTCCCGAGGCGTCAGTTCGAGGAACGATGAAGCAGGATCAAGTTGGTGAAAATTGATCTGCGACTTGACCGCATACTGATCCGACGGGAATGCTCCGCGTTCGACGAGAACCTTGTGTCTTTCAGAAGTAGGCCGATAAAACGAGACCATCATCAAGTGCAGGTTCACGGTCAACGAGTTCATGACGACGACCTCTTCCGGTTCGGCACCCACAAGCGCAGCCGTTTGCTCGGTCAGTAATCGGTGATACGGCATCCAGGGATTCTTCGCGTGGAAGTGCCCCTCCACTCCGAGTCGCGCCCAATCCTTAAGTTCCAGATCGAGATACGCCTTCACCGACTTGGGTTGCAGACCGAGAGAGTGTCCAGCTAGATAAATACACTCCTTGCCATCATCTGTTTGAGGGATGAAAAAGCGTTCGCGAAAATGCGCCACGGGATCGCTCGCATCCATCTCGCGCGCAAAATCTTCACCCAGCCGGAAGCAAGGATCGCTCACGACAACTCCAGTGGCGCAAGTTGAGCGTTGATTAGGGCGTCTGCCGAATTCCAATTCAGATCTTCGACACGCTGGATCGGGTCACACAGCTGGGACAGAATCCCATCCTGCACTCTTCCTCGCTCTAACGCCGTGGAATACGGCACTCGATGAAATGTGACCATTGCATACTTGGGGACGAAGCGCCGAGGATATTTGTTTTCCAGCGCCAACTCAATTTTCTTGCGCAACAGAAATCGCGGATCGGCCACCCGGTCCCGCATCTCCACGAAATTCTCTACGGCCAGATCTGCGATCGCGTCTGTATTTATCTTTCGAGCGCGCTCAAACTCCGCGAAAATTCGCGCCCAATCAAGACCGTGCCGATCCACCAGTTCGAGCAGCACCGTGCAATCTTCGAACCCGCAGTTGATTCCCTGCCCAAAAAAAGGAACGATGGCGTGCGCCGCATCTCCAATCAGCAAGGCTTGGCCGCCCACGTGCCAGGGTGAGCACTTGATAGTCACCATGGATCCCGTCGGATTCGCAAAGAAGTTGTCCTCCAGATCGGGCATGATCGGGACCGCATCAGGAAAACGCGACCGAAAGAAGTCCTTGATCGACGATCGCGTATTCAGTTGCTCGAAGCTGTCTTCGCCCGCGAATGGCAAAAACAGAATGCAGGCAAATGTGCCGTCGATATTCGGAAGTGCAATCAGCATGTAGTTGCCACGCGGCCAAATGTGCAGCGCATGTGTCTCGAGTACATGCTTTCCGCCAGGCCCTGCTGGTATTGTGAGCTCCTTGTATCCGTAATCCAGATATTCCTGCGAGAAATTAAAGCGAGGCAAGCGGAGCATTTCGGAACGAATGGCGGATGCCGATCCATCGCAGCCAATCACAACCTCGCATGACACGGTGTGTTCTTCACCAGACGACTCGTCGCGTAATCGAAGATCCCCGTTTCGCGAATCGAAACCAAGACATCTCTGCTGAAAATGAATCTTCACTCCCTGGCCTTCCGCCGCGTTCATCAACGCAATGTTCAACTCCGCCCGCGAAATCGAGTTGATGACCTCTGATTCATCTTTCCCATAAGGTTGAAATGTCAGTTCCGCTGCGGGCGAATGCATGATTCGCCCCTTCATCGGAATGATAATGTTCTGCATTTGCTGCCACAATCCAGCTTCTGTGAGTGCATGAATTCCGCGAGTCGACAATGCCAGGTTGATCGAGCGACCCGCGCTCATTCTCACCCGCCGCATGTCCGGGCGTCGCTCGTAGATCTCGACATCGAATCCGCGCCTCACCAGCCCTAAAGCAAGCAAAGGCCCATTCAGCCCGGCGCCGATCAAGGTTACGGTTGGACGTTTCTGTGTCATGACGCGCAATAGCGGAAGGCGATTACTCGGTCAGCAGTGTGCGAGCCTCCCATAATTCAGGAAAGAACTTCTTATCCAACGTGAGCTTCAGGTAAGACGACCCGGCGCTACCCCCAGTACCTATGCGGGCGCCAATCACCCGTTCGACCAGCTGAATGTGCCGCAAACGCCAACTCACAACCAGTT
>Ga0335076_10006701_pt1 | contig 11620 bp, 6 predicted proteins | sample Lox_Sample_25_FD_206717 | JGI IMG/M metagenome (GOLD analysis project Ga0335076, IMG submission 206717) | Soil microbial communities from Loxahatchee National Wildlife Refuge, Florida, United States - Lox_Sample_2.5 | ecosystem: Environmental > Terrestrial > Soil > Wetlands | place: USA: Florida... | reverse complement strand
AGCTTCATCAGCGCCTGCGGCACGGTGTTGTTCACAATCTTGATAACGCCGCCGCCCACGAGCTTCTTCATCTTCACCAGGGCGAGATCGGGTTCGATGCCGGTAGTGTCGCAATCCATCATGAAGCCGATCGTTCCGGTCGGGGCGAGCACAGTGACCTGCGAGTTTTTGTAGCCGTGTTTTTCACCAAGGTCGAGCGCGTCATCCCAAGCCTGTTGGGCGCCCATGTACAGTTCGGGCTGCACGTGTTCTGGCTTCACGCCACGCATTGCATCCCGATGCATACGAATTACATCAATCATTGGCTCGCGATTCACGTCGTATCCGGGGAACGTCCCCATCTGTCCAGCCACGCGCGCCGACTGCGCATAAGCCTCGCCGCACATCAGTGCGGTTACGGAAGCGGCCACATCCCGGCCTTCGTCGGAGTCGTACGGCAGCGCCATCGACATCAGTAGCGCGCCCAGATTCGCATAGCCCAAACCCAGCGGACGGAAGTTGTGCGAGTTCTCGGCGATCTTCGGTGTCGGATAGCTGGCATTGTCCACCAGAATTTCCTGCGCCGTGATGGTCACGTCGACAGCATGCTTGAACGCGTCCACTTCAAACTGGCCATTCGAACCCAGGTACTTCATCAGGTTCAACGACGCCAGGTTGCAGGCCGTGTCGTCGAGGAACATATACTCGCTGCAAGGATTGCTGGCGTTGATCCGCGCTGTGTTTTTACAGGTGTGCCAACGGTTCACCGTAGTGTCGTACTGCATACCAGGGTCGCCGCACTGCCATGTGGATTCGGAGATCTTCTGGAGCAATTCGCGGGCGCCCAACTTCTCGTTCGGCTGACCGTCGGTGACGTTCTTCGTCCACCAGTCCCGATTCTCTTCCGCCGCACGCATGTAGTCGTCAGTCACGCGCACCGAGTGGTTGGCGTTCTGGAAGAAGATTGAGCTGTACGCTTCGCCGTCGATCGATGAATCGTAACCTTGCTCGATCAGCACGTGCGCCTTGCGCTCTTCCTTCACCTTGCATTCAATGAATTCCACGATGTCCGGATGGTCGATGTTCAAGATGACCATTTTGGCCGCGCGCCGCGTCTTGCCGCCGCTCTTGATCACGCCCGCAAACGCATCAAAGCCCTTCATAAAACTGACCGGTCCCGACGCAATACCTCCTCCGGAAAGTGTTTCCCTGCTGCCGCGCAGGGTGGAGAAGTTCGTGCCTGTGCCCGAACCCCACTTGAACAGCATGCCCTCTGTGCGGGTCAATCCCATGATCGATTCCATGCTGTCCTGCACGGAATTGATGAAGCAGGCCGAGCACTGCGGCTTCGGCTGCACGCCGACATTGAACCACACCGGCGAATTGAAACTCATTTTCTGCTCGACGAGCAGGTGCGTCAGTTCATCTTTAAACGCATCGCGCGACGCCGCGTCCGCAAAATAGCCGCCTTCTTCGCCCCAGCGGACCACCGTGTTTACCACGCGGCCGATGAGTTGCCGAACCGAACCTTCGCGCTCCGGCGTGCCATGCTTCCCGTGGAAATATTTGCTGGCGACGATATTGGTCGCCGTCTGCGACCAGCTTCTCGGCACTTCCACGTTCTCTTGCTTGAAGATCGTTACGCCCTTTTCGTTCCCGATCAGCGCGGTGCGCTTTTCCCATTCCAGCTTATCGAACGGCGAAACCTTTCCGTCCGTGAAGTAGCGCGGGAACACCAGTCCCGCCGCCTTCACGGAATCCGCTTTGCCAACTGTCTTGCCATTCAATGCCGGCTTCACCGTAGCCATCCCGATTCCTCCCGCCAAAAGGTTCCCGACGATCCGAGGGAGGAACCTTAATATTTTACTCCCCTGCACAGCAGGGATGCAGAGCCCCACTCTTGGCCCTACATGGTTGATTCCTGGCTACGTGGAAGTGGTCCGTGACGCCGAAAAAGGCAAAAATGCGAACGGACTGTCCCAAGCCTGTGTTGTGCACATGGCCGAACAGCCTGATTCTCCGCGCCTCGCTACGTACTGCGCGGAGCCATCAACTTCGCGCTCGTGTTTTTTCGGTGATCACGGGCTGGCTTCGTGGTTAGCGGTCCAAGGAGCATCCCCGACTCGGACCGTCTGGCGCTTCCACGTCCCCCGAATCTGGAATCGAAGTATCAATCCGTGCAACATTGCTGTCAAGAGAAAATCGCAAAATCTGGCCAAGTTTTTATTGAAAGCGTCTATATCTTGTGGTGGTGTTTCAGGAATCGTTTCTACAGTTTTCTCCGGTGAACCTCTCTAACTTCTTTGCATCCAATTCTGTATGAAGCGTTTTGTTGCCAGCATCGCGCTGACAGTTTTCCTCATTTTTCCTCCGCAGATTTCCGCGCACATTCCCGAAACGGCGCGCGCTTCCCACAAAAATCCTCCGTTCGCCGAGAAAATTCACATCAAAGGAATCAACGACGCCGGAAAACTGAATGATCATCTCTATCGTGGTACGCAGCCGGACAAACAAGGCTTAAAACAACTGCACAAACTCGGCGTCACCACGATCATCGATTTGCGCGGTGAATTCACGCACAACCACAAAAAAGAAAAAAGCGAAGCAGAAAAGCTCGGAATGAAATACATTTTACTTCCGGGGAACGGCTGGTCTCCTCCTCCTGATAGGCAGATGGCCGAATTTTTCGCGGAAATTGCCCATGAGCCGCGCCGCACCATCTTCATCCATTGTTGGCTGGGCGGTGATCGGACCGGAGTGTTCCTCGCCGCGTATCGCATCGCCTTCGATCACTGGACGCCCGACCAGGCCCTGGCGGAAATGCACGAATTTCACTTCAAATCGTTCTGGCATCCGGCGATGAAAAAATATATTCACGAATTTCCCCATCGTTTGGCGACCTCCGAGGCGCTCGCACCTTACCGCACATCCCACGAATCCGCTGCGCTCTCCCTTCCGTCCGCGGACCGTTGAAAACACACTGTTTCTCCTAGTACGAACGTACTGTTGCTGGCGTGACTCCCGCATCATTTCCCTGTTCCGGTTCATTCTCTATGCTTGACTCCTGGGCGTCGCTTCGTCGGCGTTCACTGAGGAGAAGCCATCGTGCAAGTTGGCCGCTACCAAATTCACGAAACCTTGGGCACTGGAGCCCACAGCCGCGTCGTCCGTGGTTACGATCCGCTCATTGATCGTGCCGTCGCCATTAAGCTCTTCTCCCCCGAATTGGCGCGCGGCGAAGCCCGCAATCGTTTCCTGCGCGAAGCGCGCGTCGTTGGCAAACTCTCCCATCCAGCAGTAGTCACGCTACACGACCTGGGCATCGAAGAAGCTACGCAAACTCCCTACTTGGTTATGGAGCTGGTCGAAGGTCAGCCACTCGACAAATTGATCGCCAAAGGCAGTATTCCCTATCCCAGCGCTTGCGAATATGCCGCGCACATTGCTGTCGCACTCGGTGTCGCTCACCGCCGCGCTGTGATTCATGGCGACGTCAAGCCCGCCAATGTCCTCATCACCAATGAGAGCCGTGTGAAGTTGACGGACTTCGGTATGGCACGCCTGGCCAGCCACTCGGGCGCCGACAGTTCTCTCAAGGGCACGCCGGCGTATTGGTGCCCCGAGCAGATCCTTGGCCGCGCTCAGGATGCTCGCTCCGACATCTTCTCACTCGGCGTCGTGCTCCATGAGATGCTAACCGGCATTAATCCCTTTGCCGGTGATTCCCTGCAAAGCACCTGTAACCTGGTGCTCTCTTCCAAGCCGCTTCCTCCGTCGCACGCGACCCCTTCCGTGCCCTCCGCTCTCGATGAAATCGTCGCCTCTTGCCTCACGAAAGAGCCGCAATTCCGAATGCAGTCTGCCGAAGGCCTGGCTGAGAAGCTCTTCCCCTTTGCGCGGCGCGCAACTACACCCACGCAAACCGTTCCGGTGGCTGCGCCGTCCTTTCGTATGCGAGCGGCGCGTCTGCTCCGTTCGGCATAAGTCTAAGTTCCTCAAGCCAAAGCCCACTGAGCTCTTTTCGCGGTGACGAGTCTCACCACGCTGAAGCCGCACATCACAGACGCCTTGTCCTCTCATGATTAGTATTCACCCCGAGTAGGTGTGCCATGGTGAATGCTGCGGTCTCTCACTACCGCCTTCTTCGAAAACTTGGCGCGGGCGGCATGGGCGAAGTATACGAAGCCGAGGACCTTCGCCTGGGCCGGCATGTAGCTCTGAAATTTCTGCCGGAGGCTGTAGCATCCGACCCCCGCTCTCTGGAACGATTCGAGCGCGAGGCGCGTGCCGCTTCGGCCATCGATCATCCGAACATCTGCACGATCTATGATGTAGGCGAAGTGGACGGGCGGGCTTTCCTCGCCATGCAACTCCTGGAAGGCCGCGACCTGCGTACCCACATTGCCACCCATCCCCTGCCGCTCGACGAGATCCTCGACCTGGGCATGCAGATCGCCGACGCGCTCGACGCCGCTCATGCTCGCGGCATTCTCCATCGCGACATCAAGCCTTCTAACATCTTCGTCACGCCACGCGGACAAGCCAAGCTACTTGACTTCGGTCTTGCAAAAATCAACACGCCCAAATACGCGTCCGGTGATTCCGATACCTCGGGCACCACAATTTCTCACGACGCGCTCAGCGGTCCCGACACCGTCATGGGCACACTTGGCTACATGTCGCCCGAGCAAGCCTTGGGCAAAGAACTCGATTCTCGCTCCGATCTTTTTTCCTTTGGCGCCGTACTCTATGAGATGGCCACTGGCGCCGCTCCGTTCTTTGGGAGCACTACCGCAGCGATCTTCGATTCGATTTTAAACAAACAGCCGATTCCAGTACCGCGACTGAATCCGTCCATTCCCGATGAACTGAACCACATCATCGGCCGAGCCCTCGAAAAAGATCGCGATGTGCGCTTCCAGAGTGCCGCTGAGATTCGCGCCGAACTGAAGAGATTGAAGCGCGACACCAGTTCCGACCGCATTTCCCAAGCCGGAGAAGCCGCGATTGCCCCCGTAAAGCATCCTCGTGGGGCTCGGTTTGTCGTCACGCTCGCTTTAGTCGCCCTCGCAGCGGGTGCTGCCCTCCTCCGGTACTATTTCCCGCAGGCACTGCCCCATGTCGTCGATTCCACTCAAGTCACCAATGGCGGCGCTGTTAAAGGCATTCTGGTCACCGACGGCTCCCGCATTTATTTCTCCGAGTTTTCCCACGGACGGCTGGTCCTTTCGCAGGTTTCCGCCAGTGGCGGTGAGACCTTTGAGATTCGAACGCCGTTCCGCAATCCTTTCGCCTATGACATCTCTGCTAACCATTCTCAACTCCTGGTGGGAGACATTGCTGGCACCAATTTTGAAGTAGGGTTGTGGGCGGTCCCGCTGCCCTCCGGTTCGCCGCGTCGTATCGGCGATTTCACAGCCACCAATGCCACCTGGTCGCCGGACAACAGGCGGATTGCGTACGTGCACGGCTCCGACATCTATCTCGCCAATTCCGATGGGTCCAAACCTCGGTTGCTCGTTTCCACAAAGGGAATTCCTCGTTTCACGCGCTTCTCCCCGGATGGCGGCCGGCTCCGCTTCACTCTGTGGGACCCAAGCAAACTCACAAACTCGCTCTGGGAAGTGACGGTCGAAGGCAAGAATTTGCATCAACTGCTTGCCGATTGGCACAACCCTGCGTCGGAGTGCTGCGGCGACTGGACACCGGACGGCCGCTACTATGTTTTTCTGAGTGGTACCGACATGGCGGGTGATGTCTTCGCTGTAGAAGATCGCGCAGGTTTCCTGCGTCGGCGTTCGCTTACCCCCATCCAGCTCACCACCGGCCCCCTGCGCTACAGCATTGTTATCCCGTCCACCGATGGCAACCGGCTCTTCGCCCAGGCGACCCTGCCGCGCGCACAACTGGTTCGTTACGATCCGCAGAGAAAAGTTTTCCTCCCGTACCTATCGGGCTTGTCGGCTACAGACTTGGCTTTTTCCAAAGATGGCCAATGGATGGCGTATGTCTCGATTCCCGACGGCACTCTGTGGCGCAGCCGCGTGGACGGCACGGAGCGTCTCCAACTCACGCATCCGCCCTCTCACACGGTCTTGCCAGTCTGGTCGCCGGACGGAACGCATATCGTTTATCAGAGCGTCGACGCGGGCGTTGGATGGAAGGCGCAATGGATTCCGGCGAATGGCGGGGCACCTGAGGACTTGCTTCCGGGCGGTGCTGCCGGAATTGACTTTAACTGGTCCCCAGACCACAAGAGGATCATTTTCTCAAAGGGGCCGGAGTTTGCCTCCACGGTGATCTTCACCTTCGATCTCAGCTCTCACGAAATTGCCGAATTCCCCGGCTCTCAGAGACTCTTCAGTCCACGGGTCTCTCCGGACGGAAAGTACATGTTGGCGATTTCGCAAGACTCGAGCACGCTGTACCTTTACGATTTCACCTCGAAGACGTGGACCAAGTGGCTGACCGAACGCGGCAACATTTCTTTCCCCACCTGGTCTAAGGACAGCACTTACGTCTACTTCGACAACTTCTTGACGGATAATCCGACGGCACGCCGCGTTCGCCTGGGAGAAACACAGTCGGAAGAGTCGTTCAGCCTAGCCGGCCTGCAACGGTATTTCGCGACTACCTCGGGGACCTGGGGTGGGGTTGGCCCCGATGGCTCGCGCTTGTACGTCGAGGACCTCAGCGTGCGGGAGATTTACTCACTGCAACTGGAACTACCCTAAGTCACGGAACTTCCCGGTTCTTTGTTCCGTATGACATAGCGACAATCCCGGGGGGTCTTTTTTTCCTTGCCGACCTGACTTCTGCCCGAGTCCCCTCGTCTATACCGCCTGGAGGAACTGCTCATGACTTCTCGCCAAGGGCTGACCCTACTCGGAATTTTCGTCTGGTCCGGCGTGGCCCTCACCGCCGCCCCCCGCGCCATCTCCCACCGCCATACGACCGCTGCCGCCAGCATACCCGTGGCCGCCGAGGAACACTTGGCCAGCAGTTGCAACGATCTGCATGTGCGCTTCGACCATAGCGACACGGTCGTGCAGTCCGAAGAGCGCTCTATCTCCAAAGCCGATGCACCCACCTTGCGCGTCCGTGCCGAGACCAACGGTGGCTTGCAAGTTGAAGGCTGGGATCAGCCCAACTACTCCGTCACGCTCTGCAAATTTGCCGAAGCGGGCAGCAGTGCGGAATCGCTCCTTTCGCAAATTCATCTCACCTCTGACAACGGACAGCTCGGTATCTCCGGGCCGCGCCACGGCGACCGCTGGAGCGCTCACCTGCTCATTCACGCTCCAAAGGCTTCCTCTCTGGATTTGCAGGTTCATAATGGCCCGATGACCTTGTATCGGGTGGATGGCGCGGTTAAAGTTCGCGCGGAAAATGGACCGGTGTCCGTCGAGGAATGCACCGGCGATCTCGACCTGTCGTCCCAGAATGGTCCGGTCACGTTGGACGGAAATAGCGGCAAACAACAGATTCGCACGGAGAATGGACCGGTCACCGTTCATCTCACGGGAGACCAGTGGGCGGGTTCCGGCCTGGAAGCTCACGCCACCAATGGCCCCGTCAATCTGGAAATTCCTTCCGGCTACAAAACTGGCGTCGTGCTGGAATCCGACGGCAGCGGCCCATTCCGTTGTCAGGCCAGTGTCTGCTCCGAAGGGCGCAAGACCTGGGACGATGATCACAAGCGCATCGAGTTTGGCTCCGGCCCCACGCTGGTGCGCGTCTCCACGGTGAACGGCCCAGTCTCGGTCGACTAACAATTCCTCGGTCACAGTTGACGAAGGGCGTCACTCGAACAAGTCGCAGAAATTCAACTCGACTCGCTTCGCAACGAATTCCATGTGGCCGAGGCCACGCACAAGGTCGACAACCTGCAGCCCCACGTCGCCATCTAAGCGTCTGGCAAACGCCGCTTACTCCGAATCTTTCTCAATTCTTTACAAACCGCTTGAAGGCTGCTTCTTCTTTCGGCAAAATGCAGGTTGCAGCCGAATTTATCCTGGTATTCCGGTGCGGTCTCCCGCCCCCCGGGAGATGTTTGGGGCAAGGCACTACTCCGAAATGAATATTTGGCTTATCGTTGCAATTGCATCGGCGGCGGTCGCTACGGCCGTGGCGCTTCTGTACGTGCTTAAATCTCGCCTCAGTGATAACGATGTCTGGGAAGAACTCCTCGATCCGAACAGCGCAGCGAGCCAGCCCGATCTGCAAACTTCCGTGCTCGGCGAGATCAACTCAGGACGAAATCCCGAACCACAAGAAGAAGACTCACCGCAACCCAAGGTGGAACCAATGACGATCCCTACCTCAACGCAGGGTGCAAGGTCTTTTCGCGGCGCAGACCTGCGCCGCAGCTCCCGTCTCGAGCAGCCCGTGACTCTGGTGGTGATGGGCACGAATCGGCGCGGCGAAACGTTCCAGGAAAAAACCTCCGCCGTCTCTTTCAATCTTCACGGCTGCCGCTACTCCTCACGCCATGACTACCCCACCGACGGCTGGGTCACGCTTCAAGTAACCGGGACCGACGGCATGAACTCCCCCGCCGTGCGTGCGCGGGTGCGCTCCGTGGTATTGCCGAAGAGCCCGCGCGAACTGTCCCAGGTTGGCGTCGAACTTGAGACTCCTTCGAATGTGTGGGGCGTGGAGCAAATGCCCGACGATTGGGACCGCGTCCTGCGCGCCAACGGCTTCTCCAGCCGCACTGCCACCGCCGCCGCACCCGCCTTAGCGCCGGCTCCCGTGGCGCCCCCTCCGGAAAGAAAGGCGGAAGTCACCGTGTTTCCGAGCCCGGCCGCTCCGCCTTCCGAGCCCGCACCCACCACCTCGTCCACTGCGAAACCCGATCGCCTGGTGCTGACGCCTGACCAACTCCTGCAAGCCTTGCAGGGTAAGCTCCAGCAAGCCGCGGATCGCGCCGTGCAAACCGCCATCACCACCCATATCAGTGATTCTGTCCGCGTCGCCCTCGCGAAAATCGATGATGTCTGGAAATCCAGCGTCCGCCAGGCTGAAGAATTTTCCAACGCGCGCCTCGGCGAGACCCAGAATCGCTGGGAACGTGAACTCGTCGTCTATCGCAGCCGCGCCGAAGAAGTCTCTCGCCGCCTGGAAGGGCTAGCAGCCAACGCGCAGCAAAATCTTGCCGAATCGCAAAAGCTGTCCCAGCAGATCAAAAGCGAAATCGAGCCGCAGCTCAGCTTGCGCATCAACGAATCGCTGGAGCGCGCCAAGTCCGAGTTTGCTGCCAATGTCGCGGAAATTGCCGGCCAACACATTGTCAAAGTGGCCGAAACCGCAGAAACCGCGGCTCACGAAGCGCGCGTCCACTTTGACGACAGCCTCGCGCAAATGCGTGCCTTGGCTAACAACGCGGCCAACACCGCATCCACCGCTGCGCCATCGGCTCCCGCCGGAATTTCCGAAGAACGCGTTGCCGAACTGGCGATTGCGTCGCGCAACGAAGTTCTGCAGCACATGGAAGACCGCTTCTCCGAACTGTGGACCATGTTCGAACAGCAACAGGACATGGCGCGCCAGCGCACCGATCTCCTCGCCGCCGCGCTCGGCGACCTCGGCACGCAATTGCAGGATGCCAAGAACAGTCACGACCGCGCCATGGCGGAAATCCGCTCGCTCGCCGCTTCCGCCGCGAGTGTCCGCGCTAGTGCTCCCGAGGCGGCGGAATTGGAATCGCGCCTGCAATCCGCACGAGAGCAGCTCCATAATGACTTCGAGTGGCGCCTCGGCGAGGTTTCCGGCAAGTTCGAACAGCTTCATGCCGGCGCGCGCAAGAACAATGACGTGCTGGCTGACCGCCTCGACGCGTTAGCCGCTGAATCGCGTTCGCTTCGCGCTCAGCACGAGCAAGGGCTCGGGGAGCTGCGCTCCGCGCTTGCCAATGTTCCCGCGACCGTTTCCCAGGAACGTCTCGATTGGCTGCTCAATTCCACGCGCGAACAACTTCTGAATCACATTGAATGGCGCGTCGGCGAACTGGCCAGCCGCTCCGAGCAGCAACACGACGTAACTCGCCAGCACGCCGAAGAAATCGCCAAGCGCGTCGAAGCTCTTGCGGCGAACACGCGTGCACAAGTGGAAGAAGCGCGCTCCCTGGTCGAGAATTCCGTGCACAACGTGCAGCCGCAGGACTTGAGCTCGCTCGATCAGGCCGTTGACCGCGTCACTCGCGATTTCGAATCCGCTGCCGCCCGTGTCAGTGACCGCCAGCTCATCCGCCTCGCCGAGCAGAAGCAAGCCCTTGCCAGCGAAGCTACGCTGGAGCTCGAAGCTCGCGCCAGCGAAACTCGCGCCTTGCTCCAGAAGACCGCCAACAACATGCTCGACGAATTCCGCCGCCGCGTGGAAGTGCAGACCGATCTGGTCACACAAGAAGCCACGGAACGCGTCGCGTCCAGCCTGGCTTCTCTTGATGCAGAAACGCGCATGGCCTGCGAATCGCGCAAGCGCTCGCTGGAAACGGAAGTTGCCCGCGCCGCTGAACAGGCCACTGCGGAGTTCCGCTCCGGCATCAAGGCGTTCCTCTACTCCTGCCTCGTCGCCGCGGTCAGTGCCGTCGACCAACACGCGCAAACAACGCTCGCCGGTCTGGACAAAAACGGAGTGCCCGGCGTTCCAACAATCGAAAACGCCCCGAACGCGAACGGCACCGCCAAGCCCGAGAATCTCTCAGCCGCCGCCAACGCCTCCGACAGCAACAAGTGAAGTTCTTGTGCAACGAGAACCCTGCAGATGGCCCAGTCGACCGTAGTGCCGAACGGGGGCATAGGCATGCGGTCGTGTTGGTTTGATTCCGGTGATTAATTGGTGTCGGTATCGTGCCCGGATTATATTGCGTCAACCCTGCGCCCAATTGTGTGCACACTTCCGGCATGTTAGCCGGTGCGCCCGTTGTGGTACCTCCGTGGGTCCAATTCAAGTAGATATGAGAAGGGTGCGCTGTTGCCCAGCGGCCATGGGGTAAATCCCGTCGTTGGCGGTCGGCTGGCGGACGCTACAACAGACAGACATTGTTTCGAGGTATAACGGTTGCGGAGTGACAGCAGAAGACCGAAACTTGTTTTTTCATTTTTATACAGCGCCCTCGTCCGTCGTAATATGCGACTTCCACCCTTGAATGAACTTTCTAAACGTAACTGCTCCTCCAGGCGACAGTTGAGTTAGCAGGGAATCTACGGCGTCCATTGTGCATTTGGTTTTGGCGTTACGAAAAGCCACGATGCTCTCCTGGGTCGCCGTCCCGGTCGCCACCTCCGCGTTTATTTTGTTGACGAAAGTCCTTTGCTCTCTTTGGTGTTTGATGATGACCTGCCTTAGAACGGACCGGTCCACTTCGCCTAGTCCAGTTCCCTCCAAAAGGAGTTTGACCTTGATTGGATCTTTCGCCTCATTGTCTAGAGCGTGGCCAACGTGAGTGAAATACAGAAAATAAGCCAATGAATCGGGTATCTTTTCGGGATTCTTCTTTCCGTCTCTGTCTTCGAGCCAATACGGATACACCAAACATAAGAAGGAACATCAGCGACAGCGCTTGTTTCATTCGGTTCTCCTTGCAGTTCACTGTCTCCAATGGATCCGGCCACGCAGGGGTGCGGATGCTAGTGGCACA
>Ga0335076_10006700_pt1 | contig 11621 bp, 8 predicted proteins | sample Lox_Sample_25_FD_206717 | JGI IMG/M metagenome (GOLD analysis project Ga0335076, IMG submission 206717) | Soil microbial communities from Loxahatchee National Wildlife Refuge, Florida, United States - Lox_Sample_2.5 | ecosystem: Environmental > Terrestrial > Soil > Wetlands | place: USA: Florida... | reverse complement strand
GGGCTGCGCTGCCTGCAATACCTGCGCGTTGGTCACGCCGGGCTTCAGCCTGCCCACCATATGGTAGTTCCAGCTTCCCGCGCCGTTCACGAGTTCCCCTTGCGAGAAACTCATCGGGACCCAGAGTTCGCTGCGGTTCAGTTGTCCCGGCACCAGGGGAAACTCAAAATCGCGCGGCATCACTCCGATGATTTCGTAGGGCTTGCGATCGAGCTGGATCTTTGCTCCTACGATGTGCGGATCGCCGTGAAAGCGAGTGCGCCAGGCCTGAAACCCGATCACTGCCACCTGGGCCTTTCCTTCGTCCTCGTCCTTGGTGAAGACACGTCCCAGAGCCGGTGAAACACCCAGCACGGAAAACACGCTCGCGTTCAGCCGCGAAGCATTGACCTGCGCCGGATCCCCGTTTCCTGAGAACTCGTAGCTGGTCTGCTGAAAAGCTCCGAGCCCAGAAAACACCTGCATATCCCGGATATAACTCAGCGCTCCGGCTGCGGTGGCGCCCGGCGGGTTATTCCCGATGTCGACTCCTTCGGGAATGTCGCCGAACATCACCAGTCTCTCCGGATCAGGAAAGGCAAGGGGGCGAAGCAGAACTCCTTCGACGATCGAGAAGATGGCAGTGGTCGCACCGATTCCAAAAGCGAGCGTCAGCACCGCAGTGAGCGCAAATCCGGGAGTCTTGCGAAGCTGCCGGAATGCAAAACGAATGTCGAGCCAAAGGTTCTTCATCATTTCCCCCTCGAACTGGCCTCACTCGGTTCTGAGCGCCTGCATGGGCTCGATGGTTGCGGCACGCCGCGCGGGAAGAAGCCCTGACACAAACACAGTAAGCAGGAGCAGTGCAGCCGCTGAGCAATAGCTCACGGCATCAAACGCTGCGACTCCATAAAGCATCGATCGCAACACACGTACGGACGCGATGCACCCGGCCGCGCCAGTCACAAGGCCGATCACCGCAATGCTTGCGCTTCCACTCATAACCAGCCGGAAGATTCCGCCGCGTGTTGAGCCGAGCGCCATACGAAGCGCAAATTCGCGATGCCGTTCGATGACTGCGTAGGCCAACACCGCATACAGCCCAAGCATCGCCACGAGCACACTGGATATGGCATACACACCGAGGATCTCCGCCGGGATCCGCGACATCTGGTACTGCTGGCCGCTTACGTCTTCGAGCGTCCGAACATTCTCCAACGGGAGAGAAGGATCCAACGTTGCGACAACCTGCCGCAGTTGTGTTGTTACCGCAGAGGGCGCCGTGCGGGTGTGGAGCGCGAGGATGACGTAGCCATAGCCTGTGGGCCCCTGGGCGACGGGCAGGTAAAGCACAGGAGTGGGATCGGTATTCTCCGGACTGTGATAGGCATAGTTCCTGGCGATTCCCACAATATGCCTGGCCCGCTTCTCCACGACTACCGTACTTCCAATAGCGTTTCCCTTTGGCCAATAGCGGCGCGCCATGTCCTCGTTCACAATCGCCACATCGGGCGAGGCAGCGTTATCGTGCACGTCAAAGTCGCGTCCCTGCTGCAGCGGGATACCTACAGTACGAAAGAAGTCCGGACCTTCCCAGTCGGTGATCGCGGACATCTGCTCCCCTTTCGCGGGAACGTATCCGGGAACGCTGAGGCCGCGCGTGTTGCCCGAGCCCCAGTCGCCCATGGGAAGATGCGTGGTCAAAGTTGCTGACGCGACCCCGGGAATGGCGCGCAGACGGTCAAGCAAGGTTGCTTCGAAGACGCGGGCACGCACCTCGCTGTATCCCGACCGCGAGAGATCGAGCATCGCGGTCAAGGTGTTCTCGCGATCGAACCCGGTCTCGCGATTGAAGATGTTCAGGGCGCTGCGGGTGAGCAGACCGCAGCAGACCAGGACTATGAAGCAAATCCCGAGTTGCATCCCGAGCAGAATCTTCTGGCCGAGCCCTTTTCGCGATCTTCCTGTAACTGAAGCTGCGCCTTCGTGCAACGCTTCCCGCTGCGATACCCGCAGCGCCTGGCGAACCGGAAACATCCCGCAGATTATTGTTACCGCCACCGTGACGGCAGCGACAAAGACAACAATGCGATAGTCGCTCCGAAGGTTGAAGACTAGCGGCATGCCGAAATCGGGCATGAGAATGTAAAGCGCGCGAGACATCACGATGCTTGCCGCCCAACCGGCGAGAGCACCCCCAACTGCCAGCATGCTGGCCTCGATCAGAACCTGCCTGGCGATCTGCGCCGGAGCCGCTCCCAGCGCCGATCGAATGGCGACTTCGCGGCGTCTGCGTGCCGCGCGCTGCCCGAGCAGCGAAGCGATGTTGATGCAAACGAGCACCATCAACAGACCCGATGCGCCAAACAGCACGGGAATCTGCTCCCCGATGACGCTGAAGAATCCCCGTTCGAAATGGGATGCATCGCGCAGATTCAGATCCCAGCCTTCGTACCCTCCCTCTTTCTGCTGAAGCGCAAATGTACGCGCCAGCGTGTGCAACTCTGTTGCCGCCTCGGCATCGCGAACCCCGGGCCGGAGCCGAACAACCGCCTGCAATCCATAGAAACGGAGCGGGTCGGCTGGGGCATCCGGTGACTGTTCACACAGGCTCGACAAGGGCACCCACGCCGATTCAGCGAGACCGCCGTAGATTCCCGCATAGCCCGGCGGTGTAATTCCGATAACAGTGAAAGCATGATGATCGATCGAGACAGTTCGACCGACGATGTCACCGGCCGCCCCGAACCGGTCGCGCCACAACGCATCCGACAGCACGATCTCATCGTGGGTGCCAAAAGCGCGATCGTCGGCGTCGGCCTGAAAGAACCTGCCCATCTCCGGCTTTAATCCAAGAATCTTGAAGTAATTCGCCGAGACGACGCCCGCGTTGATGGCCACCGGCTGCGTATCCGGCAGATTCAGATTCAGCGTTGCAAAGCTGAAGCCCGCCGCGTCGCCGAACGACCTGGTCTCCTTACGCATGAACTGCAGTTGGTCGTAGTGAACCGAGTAGCCACTGCCACCGAGCACGGTAGCATCGATAAATCGAAGCGAGCGTGCGTCGGAAACTTGCGGCCACGGATTGAACAGGACTGCATTGGTCCACGTGGCAACCGTGGTCAACGCGCCGATGCCCAGCGCCAGAGTAAGAATGGCGGCCAGGGAAAACCCCGGCGACATGCGCAACTGTCGGGTTGCATAGCGCACATCCTGGACCAGCATTCCTAGGCCTCGACTTCCTCAGTCAGCTTCTTGAGCTCGTCCTCTGAAACCACCTTGCCGTCGAACAGGTGCACCTCGCGCTGCGCATGCTTCGCAAAGCGCGGATCGTGCGTCACCATGCAGATGGTTGATCCCTCGCGATGCAGATCGGCGAGCAGATGCATCACGGCCTCGCCGTTCTTCGAGTCCAGGTTGCCGGTAGGCTCGTCTGCCAGCAGGATCGACGGAGAGCCGGCCAGTGCGCGGGCTACGGCGACGCGCTGCTGCTGACCGCCGCTGAGCTGTGCGGGATAGTGACGCATGCGATGCGCCATGTTTACGCGCTCGAGAGCTTCCTTGACGCGCTTCTTGCGCTCGGCCGAAGGCATGCCGGCACGATAGGTCAGCGGCAGTTCGACGTTCTCTTCGACGGTCAGATCGCCGATGAGATTAAAGCTCTGGAAGATGAAGCCGATTTCCTGGTTGCGGATGCGCGACCGCTCTCCGAAGCTCAGGTTCTCGACAGGTTTGTTGTTCAGCAGATAGCGCCCGTCGGTGGGTGTGTCGAGCAATCCCAGGATGGACAACAGCGTTGACTTCCCGCAGCCCGAAGGGCCCGACATCGCAACGTACTCGCCACGCGAAATGGTGAGGTGAATGCCCGAGAGCGCGTGGGTCTCCACTTCATCGGTGTAAAAGACCTTGGTCAGATCTTCAATTTCAATCAGCTTGTCGTTTGCCATCCAATCCCCCTTGTGCGTTCGGAGTTCGTTCTTGCGTTCTGATTTTCAATCGCTTTCTCGTCCCTATTCCAGTCGAATGCGATCCACGTTGTCGTAGCGCGACATGTCGGAGAGAATCACCGTGTCGCCTTCCTTCAATCCGTCGAGCACCTGAATGCTGTTCACCGAAGCGCGCCCAACCTTTACAGGTACGCGCACGGCGGTCTTATGATCGGAATCCATCTTGAAGAGGCTCAGGGTCGAATTCTCGTTTCCCAGCGCCGGCCGTCCGACATACAACACATCGGTAAGCCGCTCCAGATCGATCGTCCCGTCAACACTCAGTTGCGGCACCGCTCCCGGTGGAAGCGGCCCATCCAGTGTTACGTCTACAGTGCGCGTTCCGTTCACGACTGCAGGATCAATTCGCGTCACGTGACCGGGAATAACGCCATTGTGTGTGTCGATGCTCGCGGGTTGACCGAGCTGAATATCGCGCGCCTGCGTCTCGGCAATCTGCAGCGCGGCCTTGAGCTTGTCGCGCTGGATTACTTCAGCAACCGAGGTCCCGGCCGTAACGTGCTGACCGACCTGAAGTGGAGTCGCCAGCGGGGCCAGCGCTCCCGAGATCGTCGAGCGGACCTGCAACGCCGCCTGCTGCTTCTTGTAGAGATCCAGCAGCGCCTTTGCCTGTTCGATCTTGGTCTGGGCCGAAGCAAGCTGAATCTCTATGTTCCTTTCGTTCACGTCGAGCTGCTGCTGGCTGAGTTGGTGCTGCGTCGTTAACTGGTCGGCCGTGTTCTTTGACTTGTTGTAGGCGAGTCCGGAAATAACTCCGAGATCATAGAGAGCTTTGTCTGTCTGTGCCTGCAACTGGTCCTGTGTGTAGTCGGCGTTGACCTGGGCAGCAGAGGTCTTCTTGTCCATCAGCGTGCTCTGTAACGACGCCTGCAGGCTCTTGTAATCGGCCTGCGCTGCTTTCAAAGCCAGCTCCGCGTTCAACACCTGCTGCTGAAGCTGCGGGTCCGCAAGATCCATGATGATTGTGTTCGGGGTGACCATAGCTCCGGGCAGAACCCGAATGCGAACCACGGTGGCGTCGGTCAACGCGGGAATCAACTCGATCGAATCCTCACGAGGCACCAGCAGGCCTGTCGACCCGCGCACCTGGCGGATCATGTTTCCACGCTTCACGGTGTCCGGCCATACGGTCGAGGCGTCCACGGTAGGCGCCGCCGGCTTGAGCCGGGCCACCGCGACCGCTGCCGCCGCAAGAACCACCACCCCCACGCCGGACCAAATGATCATCCGGCGCCTTTTCTGCTTCTTAATATCTGGGCGTGCGATATCCATCACTCCAGACATGAAGCACTTGCCATGCCAAAATCGGCCGAGTCCCCATTCACTGAGATGGAAGGAGTTACCGGAAGCAAGGATTAGATGGAGTGAGACTTACATTGACCGGTTCGCTGGCTGATTGTCCGGTATCGGACACTTTGAAAGGCCTTGGATCGGGCCGCCTCGGGGCACAAGCGGGATCCGAATGCAACGCGAGACGGCCAGGTCCAAGATTCGGCCTTGTCGAACCGCCGGCCGAAAGGGCTAGACGCGCTCAACAGCAAGAGCAACGGCGTTTCCACCGCCAAGGCATAGCGCAGCGACCCCGCGCCTGGCTCCGCGGTGCGCCATCGCGTAAAGCAGAGTGACCAGCACACGCGCCCCGCTGGCTCCGATTGGGTGGCCGATCGCCACAGCCCCGCCATTGACGTTGACCCGTGCAGGATCGAGGCCAAGCCCGCGCATCACAGCCAGCGCCTGTACGCTGAAGGCTTCGTTCCCTTCGAAAAGGTCGACCGATTCGACCGTCCATTCCGCTTTCGCAAGCACCTTGCGCACTGCATCAATTGGAGCAAGGCTGAACCACTCCGGCGCACGGCCTGCTACGGCCTGGGCCCGGATGACTGCCATCGGCGTCACTCCGAGTCCCTTCGCCCGCTCGGCGCTTGTGACCACGAGCGCCGCGGCCCCGTCGCTGACCCCTGGTGCGTTCCCGGCTGTTACGGTGCCGCCCTCCTTGAACGCGGGCTTCAGCTTCGCAAGGATCTCGGTCGTTGTCCCCGGCCGGACCGTCTCGTCGGCATCGAAGATGCGCGGCGCCTCGCCTTTCTTCGTGGGCGGCAACTCAACGGGGAGAATCTCGTCGCGAAACCGGCCCTCAAGAGTAGCGGCAGCGGCCCGGCGATGCGATTCGGCGGCAAAGGCATCCTGTTCCTGGCGCGAGATGCTGCACTTTTCCGCAACCATCTCCGCTGCGGACCCCATGTGGAACTGGTTGTAGACATCCCAAAGCCCATCGTGAATCATTGCGTCGACGATGTTTCCGTTGCCCATTCGATAGCCCGACCGCGCCTGCGGCAGCAGGTACGTCGCGTTGGTCATCGACTCCATGCCGCCCGCGACAACGAACTCCGCATCGCCCACCTGAATTGCTTGCGCAGCGAGCGACACGGCTCTCAAACCTGAACCACATACCTGGTTCACGGTCAGCGCGCCCGTCTCCGGCGGCAACCCTGCAAAGATTGCGGCCTGGCGTGCGGGGTTTTGCCCGAGGCCTGCCTGCAGAACGCATCCCATGATGCAATCATCGACCGACGCAGGTTTCACACCTGCCCGCCGAACTGCCTCGCGCACGACCAGCGCCCCCAACTGCGGTGCAGAAAATGACTGAAGCGAACCCTGGAACTTTCCCACGGGAGTCCGGACTGCAGAGACGATCACGACATCTGACATAAGGTGCACCAAACCATTCACAACGGCTTCGTTCTGCCAAGAGAGAACATACCACTTCCCGACGCCAGCCACCGGGCCACCGCGTGAACGGATATTGAGGAATCTTGAGCCAGTAACCCGGCTGCAGGTACTGTTAGATCAACAGATTAGTACCAATGATTCGTTGCTGGCCCGTTTCCACAATGTTCAAATTGAAGAGCCCTGAGAGATCGGTGCGCTTCGGGGCCGTGCTACGCTGCCTCTCTTCTTCCAATCCCAGGGTTCCTGTGCGCCCGAAACATCAGGCTCTCTGAGGCCAAAGGTAGGAAAAGTGATCGATCCAGGTCCGTTCTTCAAAAGATCAGACTCCAGCTCATCGCGGGTCCGGCGTTTCACGGGCTCTGTCTTCTCCGGCGACGGCGGAGGTGCGTTGGTGGAGATGGCCATTGTGCTCCCCATCATGCTGGTCATGGTGACTGGGATATTCACCTTCTCAGTGGCCCTTTACCAGAAGCTCCAACTTTCCGAGGCGGTCAGCAACGGTGGACGCTTTCTTGCCGCTGATGCCGGCGACACCGATCCGTGCGCGGCAACGGCCGCGGCGATCTACGCGGCTGCGCCAGGGCTGTCACAAAGCAACATGACCGTCACGTTTGTCATTGGCGGCACCAATTCCGGCGGCACAGTTACGGGCGGCACAACCTATACCGCAGCCAAGGGTTCCACCCCGTCCTGCACCGCGGTCGGCAAGAATGGTGCGACCCCGATGCAATCGGGGTGGCCGGCTCAGGTTCTGGTCACATATCCGTCGAGTCTCTCGATGTTCGGAGCAGACATGCGGAGCTTCAACATCTCCTCGCAGATTACGGAGGTCGTCCAATGAGCGACAGGCAAACCTTCAAGCTCTCGCGCTTGTTTACCGAAGAGGATGGGCAGATCGTTCCCTGGACTGTTTTTTTGCTGGTTCTCTTCTGCGGAGCAGCCGGCCTCACGATCGATCTCGGTCATGCTTACTACTGCTACCGCGACCTGCAGGCCTCAACGGATGCAGCGGCCCTGGCGGGCGCTTATGCGCTTAGCTCCCCGACCGCAACGACCACGTCGGTATCGAACATGGTCACCGCCTACAGCTCTGCCCCTGGCGGCGCAAACATCTCCAACAATCTCCCCGGTGATACGATCACGACCTCGTTCCTGTGTGTGACTGACGCACCGTCTTACGTTGTCGCCCCGTGTTCGGCTTCCCCAACGAACTACAACGTGGTCAAGGTTGTGCAGCATGCGACGGTGCCAACCTATTTCGTTAAAGTGCTCTCGGTGTTGGGCCTCCGTTCAGCCCAGTCCCTTACGTTGACCGTCACCTCGACGGCCACCATGATGAACGGGAAGAACCAGCAGATCAATCTGGCCATCGTGCTGGATTCCACAGGCTCGATGGGACAGTCGGACAATAGCTGCGGCTCAAGCATGATCAAAATGAAATGCGCGCTGAAGGGTGTTCGGACCCTTCTCAGCGAGTTGGCGCCTTGCACGGCATCCAGTGTCAATTCCACCTGCGTTCCCTATGACCAGGTCAGCGTGTTCACTTATCCCAATGTCGAAGCCGACACCGCGCAATACGACTACGACACCTCATCCACGAACCCGACAATCTTGCCTTACTACGTTCCCGCACAGCCGAGTTCATCCACCACGACCTGGACAGCGCCCACAGGTGCCTTGCCGACCTATCAGATCACCGACTATCAGAGCGACTACAGCTCGAACAATCAACGCGGAGGGTCGCCGAACACCAATTCCAACCTCTACAACGCGACCTCCGTATCCTCGAAGACCTCCGGGATTCAACCCATTGGTGGCCAGGGAACCTACTTTGCGGGAGCCATCAATGCCGCGCAGACGTCGCTGATGGCTGCGCAACTCGCTAATCCCAGCTCGATCAATTACATGATCATCCTGAGCGATGGCGCGGCAAACAGTACAACCGCTCAGATCTCGGGCTCCGGCAGCAAGAACTTTGGCGCCTACGGCTCGGCCGGCAATGAGTGCCAGCAAGCCATCGCAGCCGCCCAGAATGCAACTGCACTGGGAACCACTGTCTACACAATCGCCTACGCGGCAAGCAACAACGCATCGGATTGCTCCACGGACTACACAACGACGACCGTCAAGGGCAAGACCACGAAGACCTACACCATTAGTCCTTGCCAGACCCTCATGCAGATGTCCAGTGGATACGTGTCCGGGACCAATGCTCCCAATTTCTACCAGGACTCGTCTTCGAGTTGCGGAACCTCCAGCTACAACATCGACACAATCTTCGGAATCATCGCATCGCAATTCACCAGGGCCCGCCTCATCCCCAACGGCATCACGTAGAAGCAAGCATGACGATCGCAAAGCGAGGCCGGAGACGAACTCCCCGGCCTCGGCTTTTTGCGGCGGGTTTCAAACTTGCCCGGAATGCTGATGTGACCACCTGGATACTTTGGTCAGAGCGTCGCGCCGTGTTGATAGAACAGAACTTGTGGAATTGCTCGGCTCTGCAGGAGCCCTTTTGTACTGTTTCCGGATTGCTTCGGAGAATGTTACCTTCCCGAAACAAGGTAACTCCGGTTGGAATTACGGATGCGGTACACCTCTGCTGCTAAGTCGTCATTGAATCAACGGGTTCCCGGAGCTAAGTTTGGATTCTCACCTTCCCCTGGTGAGTCCTGTCGGGACTTCCGCGAAGACCGGCCAGGATTTGCGTTGACCGTTGGATGAGATGCCAGGCCCAGAAACCTGGTCATCCCACGAATGATCTCGAGGAGGGCGTACATGAACCTCTTGGTTTCCTTGGTCCATTTCACCATCAGGAAGAACTCCGATGAAGGCCCCATGCCCCGCATCCACCGATCTGGCGAACGAGGCAGCGCGCTGGTCGAACTAGCGATGGCGCTGCCCATCCTGATGCTGATGTTGACAGGGATTTTCTCCTTCTCTGTGGCGTTGTACCAGAAGCTCCAGCTGGCCGAGGCGCTGAGCAATGGCGGACGCGTCCTCGCGGCAGCTCGTGGCGAAGCAGATCCATGCAGCACAGCAACCGCAGCGATCTACGCGGCGGCGCCCAGCCTCGACCAGAACAGCATGAAACTCAGCTACACCATCAGTGGCGTGAGCTACTCCACCGGCACCACGTCATGCCCCGGCCCATCGGGCGCCGCTAATCCCAACATGACTGCCGGCGGAAGCGCACAGATCATTGCGACCTATCCTTGCAACCTCAATATCTATGGATTGAAATTCGCGAGTTGCAGCATTGGCACGCAAATCACGGAGAATATTCAATGAAATCGAACGGCGTTGTCTTCCTCGCACGCTTTTATGCCGACACTCGCGGCCAGATTCTGCCTTGGATGGCACTGCTGGGTGCATTGATCGTTGGTGTCGCGGGCCTCTCGGTCGATCTCGGCCACGCATATGCGTGCTACCGCCAACTCCAGGCATCCACGGATGCTGCGGCTCTCGCCGGCGCCTATGGGCTGTCACTCCCGGGTGCCACGACGGCTGCCGTCATGGCACGCGCGCAAAACTTCAGTTCGGTATCCGGTGGCCTGAACGCGACTCCGAACCTTCCGAATGCCACAATTTCAACCACGTTCAAGTGTGTCACAGACTCTCCCATCGTTGAAGCTCCCTGCAGCGCCTCCGCCACCAACAACAACGTGATTCAGGTAGTGCAGAGATCGACGATCCCCACCTATTTCATCCGTGCCCTCAGTTTCATCGGCATCAGTTCAGCGCAATCTCTGACGCTTACCGCGGCCTCGACCGCGACCATAATGAGTGGGAAAGCCACGCAGGTAAATGTTGCCGTCGTGCTCGACACAACCGCCTCCATGGGCACCTATGACTCGGATGCAAATTGCAACGACTCGCGCATTCACTGCGCCCTGAGCGGCGTTCAGACCATGCTCAAGGCCCTTCAGCCCTGTACCACGTCGAGCACGTCAACGAACTGCACGCCATTCGATCAGGTCAGCATCTTCACCTATCCGAACGTTCAGGCAAATACGGCTTCGAATGACACAAACTGCCCGACAAGCAATCCCACGATCGTGCCGTATTCCACACCGACGCCCGGCGCAACGTGGGTGTCCCCCACGGGCTCAGCTGCGACCTACCAGATCACCGACTACCTCAGCGATTACAGCTCCACCAACCAACAGGGTGGTTCACTTAATTCATCCTCCGACCTGACCGTCGCTACTGGTGGCTCCACCGCGACGAACTGCGGCGGCATGCAAACCCCGGGAGGCGACGGAACCTACTATGCTGGCGCAATCTACGCCGCTCAGTCCTCGCTCATGGCGGCCCAGATGGCAAATCCCGGCTCGCAGAACTACATGATCATCCTCAGCGACGGAGACGCGAACGCAAAGAGCTCCAAGATCACAGGCAGCAGCATGTTATCGGGCAACGTCTATGGGTCCGCTGACGACCAGTGCCACCAGGCGATCACGGCTGCGAACTTCGCAACAGGTCAGGGCACCACGGTCTACACAATTGCATACGGCGCACCCAGCTCCGGCTGCTCAACAGATAAGGGAGGACTGGCAATTTCTCCTTGCGACACGCTTAAGCAAATGTCCTCTGGTTGGGCCTCGGGCGATCAGTCCCACTTTTATTCAGATGCATCTGCCGCACAAAACACGGGCCAGTGCACAGGAGTAAACGACTATTCTCTCGATGGAATCTTCGCGAACATCGCCGCAAAATTCACCCAGGCACGCCTGATTCCCAACAACATCACCTAGAACGCGGTCGATTCGAATAGCCGTGCTCAGGCCGGGGATACTCCCCCCGGCCCAAAGTCTTTTTGCGCGGTTGTTCCCGGAACCGCAGATCGATTCGGAGAACCAACTCTTCCCGGATTGCCTGGGAATGCCAGATCGCCAGCGCCGC
>Ga0335076_10006698_pt1 | contig 11622 bp, 11 predicted proteins | sample Lox_Sample_25_FD_206717 | JGI IMG/M metagenome (GOLD analysis project Ga0335076, IMG submission 206717) | Soil microbial communities from Loxahatchee National Wildlife Refuge, Florida, United States - Lox_Sample_2.5 | ecosystem: Environmental > Terrestrial > Soil > Wetlands | place: USA... | reverse complement strand
AGAAGTGGGGTGCCCCCACGATCACCAACGATGGTGTGTCCATCGCCAAGGAGATCGAGCTGGAGGACCCGTACGAGAAGATCGGCGCCGAGCTGGTCAAGGAAGTCGCCAAGAAGACCGACGACGTTGCCGGTGACGGCACGACGACGGCAACGGTGCTGGCCCAGGCGCTGGTCAAAGAGGGCCTGCGCAACGTCGCGGCCGGTGCGAACCCGCTGGGTCTCAAGCGCGGCATCGAGAAGGCCGTCGAGAAGATCACCGAGACGCTGCTGAAGTCCGCCAAGGACGTCGAGACCAAGGAGCAGATCGCGGCCACCGCGGCGATCTCCGCGGGCGACCAGTCGATCGGCGACCTGATCGCCGAGGCGATGGACAAGGTCGGCAACGAGGGCGTCATCACCGTCGAGGAGTCCAACACATTCGGCCTGCAGCTCGAGCTCACCGAGGGTATGCGGTTCGACAAGGGCTACATCTCGGGTTACTTCGTCACCGACGCCGAGCGGCAGGAAGCGGTCCTGGAGGACCCGTACATCCTGCTGGTCAGCTCGAAGGTGTCGACGGTCAAGGACCTGTTGCCGCTGCTGGAGAAGGTGATTCAGGGCGGCAAGCCGCTGCTGATCATCGCCGAGGACGTCGAGGGTGAGGCGCTGTCGACCCTGGTCGTCAACAAGATCCGCGGCACCTTCAAGTCGGTGGCGGTCAAGGCTCCCGGCTTCGGTGACCGGCGCAAGGCGATGCTGCAGGACATGGCCATCCTCACCGGTGGTCAGGTCATCAGTGAGGAGGTCGGCCTCTCGTTGGAGACCGCCGACGTGAGCCTGCTGGGCAAGGCCCGCAAGGTGGTCATCACCAAGGACGAGACCACCATCGTCGAGGGCGCCGGTGACCCCGACGCCATCGCCGGCCGGGTGGCCCAGATCCGCACCGAGATCGAGAACAGCGACTCCGACTACGACCGCGAGAAGCTGCAGGAGCGCCTGGCCAAGCTGGCCGGCGGTGTTGCGGTGATCAAGGCCGGAGCTGCCACCGAGGTGGAGCTCAAGGAGCGCAAGCACCGCATCGAGGACGCGGTCCGCAACGCCAAGGCGGCCGTCGAGGAGGGCATCGTCGCCGGTGGCGGCGTGGCCCTGCTGCAGTCGGCACCGGCCCTGGACGAGCTCAAGCTCAAAGGCGACGAGGCGACCGGTGCCAACATCGTCAAGGTGGCGCTGGAGGCTCCCCTGAAGCAGATCGCCTTCAACTCCGGGCTGGAGCCCGGCGTTGTCGCCGAGAAGGTGCGCAATGCGAAGGCCGGCACCGGCTTGAACGCCGCCACCGGCGAGTACGAGGACCTGCTGAAGGCCGGTGTCGCCGACCCGGTGAAGGTGACCCGTTCGGCGCTGCAGAACGCGGCGTCCATCGCAGGGCTGTTCCTGACCACCGAGGCCGTCGTCGCCGACAAGCCGGAGAAGGCGGCCGCTCCCGCGGGCGACCCGACCGGCGGCATGGGCGGTATGGACTTTTAAGTCCCCGTACGAAAAAAGCCCGGCCTGCTTCGCGCAGGCCGGGCTTTTTCATCGACCGCCGAGTGTGTGGGATAGGTACGCTCACACATCGAAATTCGTCCACAGGCCCCACACTCGGCAGCTCGTAGCCGCAGGTTTCAGTCGCGACGGTCGCCGAGCATGCAGCCGTGGACAACACGCCATTCCTGGCAAGCGAAGCGCTCAAGCGTGGTGCGGTCACCCGTAATGAATTGCGCACGCGATATCGGGCAGTGTTCCGCGATGTGTACATCGACAGGGGCGCCGAGCTGACACCGGCCGCCAAAGCGCGCGCGGCTTGGCTGTCGACGGGCGCGACGCTGGCAGGCCTCTCCGCCGCCGCGGTACTGGGCACGAAATGGCTCGACGGCGCCGCGCCGGCAGAGATCGTGCGCGCTGATCGGCACGGTCAGCGCGGGCTGGTTGTCCATAGCTACGCGCTGGCCGACGACGAGCTGCACACGGTCTGGGGAATGCGCGTGACGACGGCGGCCCGAACGGCTTTCGACATCGGTCGCGGTCTGCCTCTTGCCAAGGCGGTACCGATCCTCGACGCGTTGCTCAACGCGACAGGCATCAAGCCCCCGGACGTTGTCGATTTAACCGACAGGCACCCGGGAGCCCGCGGCGTTCGGCGGCTGCGGGCCGCGCTGGAGTTGGCCGATGGCGGTGCGGAGTCGCCGCAGGAGACGAGGGTACGGCTGCTGTTGGTAGGCGCCGGACTTCCAAAGCCGGAGACGCAGATCGAGTTTCGGGACCTGCGCATCCGGGTCGACATGGGATGGCGTGAGTGGAGGATAGCCGTCGAGTATGACGGCATCCAGCACTGGGGGAACCGATATCAGCGGTCGTGGGACATCGAGCGAATCGCCCTGCTGGAAGCGGCTGGCTGGTCTGTGGTCAGGATCAGTGCCGAGATGCTGTCGCGGCCGGACGCATTTGTCGAGCGCGTCAAATCCAAGCTTCGCGAGCGTGGGGCCTATGGACGAATTCAGGTCGGTTCCCGTGCGTAGGGCCCACAGTCGGCGCCCTAGGGTTTAACGCATGGCTCTTCCGACCCCATCACCCACCAGCACCGCCGTCGTGACCGGGGCGTCGTCGGGCATCGGCGCCGACATCGCCCGCGAGCTGGCCGGCCGCGGCCACGGCGTCACGCTCGTCGCCCGCCGCGAAGACCGGCTGCGCGAACTGGCCGACGAACTCGCGGGCCGCGGCTCGCATGTCGAGGTGATCGCCTGCGACATCGCGGATTCCGCCGCTCGCGCCGGCCTCTTCGACGAGGTCGACCGTCGCGGGCTGACCGCCGACATCCTGGTCAACAACGCCGGCATCGGCACCATCGGGTCGGTGACCAAAACGTCCGTCGAGGACGAGATCGCCCAGGTTCGGGTCAACGTCGAGGCCGTCATCGACCTGACCACGCGCGCGGTCCAGCAGATGGTGCCGCGCGGACGCGGCGCGATCCTCAACGTCGGGTCCACCGCGGGCTACCACCCCTTCCCGGGGCAAGTCGGCTACGCCGCCACCAAGGCGTTTGTGAGGACGTACACCGAAGGACTGCGCGGTGAACTCGCGGGCACCGGTGTCACGGTCGCGCTGCTATGCCCGGGGCCGGTGCGCACCGATTTCCTGAAGAACGCGGGCATGGATGAGCGGACCTTTGCGGACGCGTTCCCAAAGTCCCTGTGGATGCCGTCGCGTGATGTGGCGCGCACCGGAGTCGACGCGCTCGACGGCGACCGCGGAACGGTGATCGCCGGGCTGCCAAGCCAGCTCAGCACGCGCCTCTTCCAGTTCATGCCGCGACTGCTGCTGCTGCCGCTATTGGCAAACCAGCATCCGGGTCTGCGCAGGGACCGGTCAGCGAGCTGACCCGGGCCAGCGCCGCATCCAGCCCTCCACGGGAAGCGCGAGCGCGTTGCACAGCGTGCAGATTGTGCGGTACCAGCCGACGGCCGTGAGCAATTCGATCCGCTGCTCGTCATTAAGGCAGCGCCCCAGTGCTACCCAAGTCGCCTCCGACCACGAGCCGGTGCGCTCGAGTTCGTCCACCGCCTCGATGAGCGTGCGCTCGGCCGGGCTCCACCGCGGGTCGGCGGGGGCGTCCTTGCCGCCGGTAACCAACGCGTCACACTCGTCGTCGCTGACGCCCGCGATCGGGCCCCAGAACGCCGCCTGCCCGCCCCACTCGTACTCGCAGCCCACGAGAGCGCAGATCCGAAGGATCGCGATCGTCCGCGTGCGGGGTGGCAAAAGCGCTGCGATGTAAAGGGATTCACCGAGCTTGCGCAGCCGGGTGGCCAGAACCGGATGGCGCTGCAGGCAACGCACCAGAAGCAGCGGCTCGTAGGCGCGGTCCGGATGACCCCAGCTGTTGATGCCGGCGGCATCTTCGTCGCTCCACGGCGGAGCGAGTGGCGCGACGCGGCTCACGCGAGTGACTGTACGGCGTCAGGCGGGTAGCGAGAACACGACGCAGTCGTGCAGGCAGCCCTTGGCCGCCTCGGGGGAGTCGGGGTCGGCGTCGCGGTGCAGCAGCGCGCGGGTGGGCACGACCCCCAGCCGGGCGGTTTCGTCATCGGAGTCAGTGACTTCGCCGGTGCCGTCGACGATCAGCGAGTAGCCACCGGTTTCGGGCGGGGGCCACAGTAGGGTCACGTCGCGCCGGTGGGCCAGGTTTTCCCGCGTGCGGCCGCCGATGAGCCCGACGTCGATGATCGCCCCGGGGCCGTCCGGGTCATCGGGGAGGCCGCGCAACCGCGGCTCGACCGTCACGGTGTGCACGCGGTAGCCGTCGTCGACGGTGATCAGGTAGGCGAACGGGTAGTCGGTGAGAGCCGCGGCCAGCCGCTTGACGTCCACCTTCTTCTTCGTGCGCATGGCTTCGAGGATATTCGAGATAAAGGCGGGCGCGGGCGCTACTCGGGTAGGAGCGGCTCCCGGGTGCCCGGCTCGGAAGCGGCGGGGCCGCGGTCGCCCTTGTTGAAGAAGCCCGAGTTGGGGATGTTTGATTCACGGCCGGCCAGGTTGCGGACGCCCGCGTCGTTGCCGCTGGCGGGGAAGAAGCCCTCGGGACCGTTTGTCGTGGTTCGCAGGGCCGGTGGGGTGGGGGTGGGTCCACCTGCCGCGCTGGCGGCGGCGGCGGCTTGCGCGCCGGCCGACTGGACGCCCCCGGCAATGGCGCTCGCGTCGGCGGGAGCGGCGAGGGCGGCATTGGCCGGGCTGAGCAGGCCCGCGTTCGCCAGGCCCGCGTTGAGGCCGCCGGTAGTCGCGCTGGCCGAATTGAGGAGACTCGAGCTGAGGTTGGCCGCGCCAAGGCCGCCCGTGACGTAGCTGCCGGAGCTCAGCGCTTCCTGGCCCGGCTGACCCAGGAAGAAGCCGGTGTTCGCGGTGCCGTTATTGAAGAAGCCTGCGTTGACCGACCCCGAGTTCAAAAACCCGGTGTTGGAGGCGCCCGCGTTCCCGATGCCGAAGTTTCCGGTACCGGAGTTGAAGAAGCCGACGTTGTTGCTGCCGGAGTTGAAGAACCCGATGTTGCCGGAACCGGAATTGAAGCCGCCGAAGCCGATCTGGTTACTGCCGGTCAGCCCGATCCCGAAGTCGTTGCTGCCGCTGTTGCCAAATCCGAAGTTGTTATTGCCGAGGTTGCCGAAGCCAAAGTTGTTGTTCCCCGAATTTCCGGAGCCGATATTCAGGGTGCCGGTGTTTCCAAGACCCACGTTTGAATTGCCCAGCGAAAGACTGACGGGACCGAAATTGATTTGGCCGTTGTTGAAGGTGAAACCGAGCTTCTGCAGGACCTGCTGCCAGGGCGCCAATTGTGCGATCGCCGCGGACGCGTCGGCGTGGTAGCCGAACATCGCCGCCACGTCCGAAGCCCACATCGCCTCATACGCCGCCTCGGTGTCCATGATCGCCGGGGCGTTGAGTCCGAACCAGTTGGTGGAGGCCAACGCCTGAACCAGGGCACGATTGGCCGCCACCACGGCGGGCTGCACGGTGGCCGCCAGAGCCGACTCGAACGCGGCCGCGATGGCCGAGGCCTGGCCTGATGCGGCCTCGGCCTGGGCCGCGGCCGCGCTGAGCCAGCTCACATACTGGGTTGCGACGGTCATCATCGCCGCCGCTGACGCACCCTGCCAGGAACCGTTGGCCAGATCCGATGTCACCGAAAAGAACGACGATGCTGACGACGCCAGGTCCTCGGCCAGCCCGTCCCACGCGGCGGCCGCAGCAAGCAGCGGCGCCGCTCCGGGACCGGCGAAGATTAGTGCCGAGTTGATTTCAGGCGGCAACCACGCAAAATGCGGGCTCGTCACTGACCTAACTTAACCGGGAGGGGGCGCCCTTCGTGGCGTTATCGACCAGGTAGCGGCATGGGCTTTCGGCCACGGACCAACTTGCCTGGACGCGCATCTGTCGGAACACCATTTTCAGCAATTATTTCGCCGGAAACGATCGTTGTCACATATCCGTCGGCGGTCTGATCCAGTCGCCGCCCGCCGGCGGGAAGGTCATAACGGATCACCGGCTTGTGCAATCGCAGCGCCGCGTGATCGATGACGTTGAGGTCGGCCTTGTATCCGACGGCGATGCGGCCGCGGTCGCCCAACCCGGCCACGCGGGCGGGTACCGAGGTGAGTTCGCGGACCGCTTCGGGAACCGAGAACCGTCCGGACTTGCGATCGCGCGCCCAGTGCGCCAGGAAGTACGTCGAATAGCTCGCGTCGCAGATCATGCCGTAGTGCGCGCCGCCGTCGCCGAGCCCGAGCACCACGTCCTCGCGGTGCAGCAGTTCGCCGACGGTGTCCAGCGAGTTGTTCTGCAGGTTGCTGGTCGCGACCAGCAGCATGGCGCGACCGTCGTCGTCGAGCAGCCGGTCGTAGGCCTCCTCCATCGGGTCCAGGCCGCGGGCCCGCGCCCGGGCCCCGATGCTGGTCGACGGGTCGGGCTCATAGTCGGGGTTCTCGCCGAGCGGGAAGATCCAGTCCCACATCTGGGCCACGTACAGGATCGGGTGACCGTGGCCGGGCTTGTCGGCGAGGATGCGGGCCCGCACCTCTGGCTTGCGCATCTCGGCCACGCGCTCGGCCAGCGGCAGGTGGGCGATCTCGCGGTAGCTGGGGTAGAGCACGAACGGGTTGGCGCTCAGCTGCAGCCCGACGATCAGCCCGATCGGGCGCGGCAGCAGCTGCGCGGTGAACTGTACGTCGCCGGCGCCCGCCCTTCCATTGGCCTTCTCGATCATCGTGATGGCGTCCGGCCACGTCGGGTCGCCCGCGTTGGCCACGACCAGGGTGAAGGTGACCGGCAGGCCGACGTCCTCGGCGACGTCGAACACCGTCTGCAGCACGGGCTGGTAGCCGCCCGCCGGAATGTCGGGCACGAACTGAAGAAGCCCGCCCCCGGCGTCGACGACGCCCCTGGCGATCTCTTCGATCTCCTCGCGGGCGGCGTCGTAACTCGGAATCGGCGAGCCGCTTTCGGTCTTGTGGATCGTCAGCCGCGACGACGCGAAGCCCAGCGCGCCGACCTCGATCGCCTCCTTGGCCAGCGCACGCATCTTCGCGAGATCCTCGGGGGTGGCCGGCTCGCGGTCGGCGCCGCGCTGACCCATAACGTAGACCCGCAGCGGGGAGTGCGGCAGGTAGGCGGCCACATCAATGTCGCGCCTGCCCGCGTCCAGCGCGTCCATGTATTCGGGGAAGGTTTCCCAGGTCCACGGCAGTCCGTCCGTCATGACGACGCCGGGAATGTCTTCGACCCCGGCCATCACGTCGACGAGCACGTCGTGGTCTTCCTGGCGGCACGGCGCGAAGCCGACCCCGCAGTTGCCCACCACCACGGTCGTCACCCCGTGCGCCGACGACGGCGTCAGCCGCTCCGACCAGATGGACTGCCCGTCGTAGTGGGTGTGCAGATCGACGAAGCCCGGGGTGACCAGCAGCCCCGTGGCGTCGATCTCTCGTTGCGCGGTGTCCCCGTTCACGGAGCCGACGGCCGCTATGGCGCCGTCTCGCACCGCCACGTCGCCGACGTACGGCTCACCCCCCAGCCCGTCGACGATGGTGCCATTGCGGATGATGAGGTCGTAGGTCATCAAATAATCTCCTACTTTAACCGTTTTACCTGGTCAAACAGGTTTGATGTGTCCGAGAGTGCCGCGAAAGTTCCGTCAACGACCTGGAGAAATGGGTTGAGGTGTGTCCATTGGACACAGCGCCCGTATCCATCATCAGCGCCCACCATTGAATCCTAGACCCCGAAACGGCGGGCGGACCCCACCTATACAAGCCCCCGTGCCTCATCGTGGTCAGGCGCGGGGTCGGTACAAAGGTAATTACTAGACGCCTCGCTGTGAGTTCACCCTGTGCGTTGTCGCAGGCCAAACGGACAACGAATATCTGACCTGCCCCTGAGTCGTGCTACGTCATCCAACAAGGAGGCGGGGCGCATGTTTCTCCGCGCAACTTTCACCGCCGGGTCCTTGCCATTTCAACTTCAGGCAACGATTTTCGGTGAATATTCGGACGGGCCGTTGTGAATGTGGTAGGGGAACACCCATGGCTTGAAACCGCAGCTCAGAGGAGGCCAAGATCATGACCATCCCACGACGGATCGCCGCAGCCGCCATGCTTGCAGGTTTAGCTGTCGGCACAGCTAGCACAGTGTGGGCTGACCCACCGACAATGAGCGGCCATTACATTGAGACCGTTACCGACCCAGATTCCGGCCAAACTGCGACCAGCGATTGGTACTTCACTCCCTGCGGTGGGGGATGCGCCGAAGCTAGTTTCTACTCCGGAGGGGAAAATCTCGTGTCACAGGCTACGTTGGTCGATGGTCAATGGACAATGGACGCCGACAGCAATGCGGTTTGTGCCGACCACTCTGTAGTTCCCAAGGCCAATAGTGTCCACTACACGTGGGACCCAAACACCCTCGCGGGCACACTCAAAGCCACCAACAAGTTTGCAATCTGCGGCTATTCCGCGCCGATATCATTTTCCAACTCCATCCAATTCAGGCAGGCCTGACGCCTGATGCATACTTGCTTCAAAAAGTAACTGCCCCTGAGCTTTGCACGTGGTCGTCCGCAGCGGTTGCGCTCGGGGACCCTGCCAGGGGTGGTTTTTGGCCTGCGGTTTCAGCGATGGTCGGCCGCGGATGGTCGGGACTGCTCCTGCTCGGGGGCTGAAACCTTCCCACTGACCTGGCGGGGACTCGCCGGCCCAACGGGCCGGTCGGGTCATTCACCGTGCTGCGCCGCGTCGGTTGTTGCAACGCTGGCAGCAGATGATTAGTGCTGGGTCATCGCCGGTGAAGTCTTGAAGCGTGAGTCGTTGTCCTGCTGCCTGTTTGGCCCATGCTGCGGGCAGGTGGTGCACCGTGAGGTTGGTGGTCGCTCCGCAGTCGGTGCACCAGTCTTGCCTTCTGCTGGCACGTTTGGAGAGTTGTTCCCGTCGGTGGTCGTAGCCGCGTCGGGTTGCGCTGGCCTGTGGTGTGCGTGCGCGTAGGATTGCGCAACTGGCACAACGGGAGCCTTCGGTCGGCTCACTGCATCCGAGGCATGGCTTAATCGTGGTCTAGGAACAATTCGTTGATCGCGGACTCACGGGCTGCCAGTTCGGCGTCCAGCTAATCTACGACCGCGTCGGTGGGTCGTGCCAGGATCGTGATCGACCACATAGGAATCACCTGCGCCGACTACGCGAAGTCGCGGGAGTTTTACGACGCGGCGCTGGCGCTCGGTGCCGAGTCGTTGCACGCGCCGCGGCTCTGGCCGGAATATCACCCCGGTTACTTCGGCGCCTTCGTGCGCGATCCCGACGGCAACAACGTCGAAGCGGTCTTTCACGGGGCGTCCGCCGGCCCGTAATGTCGCCGATATGTCAGGTACCGACGCCGCCGGAGTTACACAGGAATTGCTTCGAGACGCCTTCACCCGGTTGATCGAACACGTCGATGAGCTCACCGAGGGGCTGACCGACGAGATGTCCAACTACCGGCCCACCCCGAGCGCCAACAGCATCGCCTGGCTGATCTGGCACAGCGCGCGGGTGCAAGACATTCAGCTGGCCCATGTGGCCGGTGTCGAGGAGGTGTGGACCCGCGACGCCTGGGTGGATCGGTTCGCGCTCGACCTACCGCGCCATGACACCGGCTACGGCCACGGTGCCCAAGACGTGGCGAAGGTGCGTGCCCCGGCCGACCTGCTGTCCGGTTACTACCACGCGGTGCACAAGCTCACTCTCGAGTACATCGCCAGCGTGACCGCGGACGAGCTGTCCCGCATCGTGGACACCAATTGGGATCCGCCGGTGACGGCCAGCGCGCGGTTGGTGAGCATCATCGACGACTGCGCACAGCATCTCGGGCAGGCCGCCTACGTGCGGGGGATCGCACCGTAGATTGGCGGCGTGCGATTCGCGGCGACCTTGGTGCTGTGGCTGGCTACCACGGTTGCGCTGGCAGTGGCGGTCCCGGCAATGTGGGCACAGCTAAACATCGTCAGCGAGGATGGCTACGCCGCGCTCGCCCAGAAAGCGGCCGGCGATCCGGTTCTGCAATCCGCTGCCGCGGATGAACTCACCACCCGGGCGATGGCGCTCATCGCCGCGCACGGTGGGGGACGCTCTCCGGTCGACGGGTCGCAGGTGCACGATACCGCCGCCGCATTCACGGCCAGCCCATCGTTTCCGCCGCTGTTCGCCAATGCAAACCGGGAGGCGCACCGCTGGTTGTTCACTGACGCCCGGTCCGGCGATTCATGGGTCGTCGACTTGGCCCCGATGCTCAACGACAGCTCGATTCAGCAGCTCTTGAGCAGCCGCAACGTGAAGGTGCCCGCGACGTTGGCCGTTCCGCTGACGGTGTCGGTTCCCTCGACGGGCCAGTCGGTGCGGCAGGGACAGCTCAGTCGGCTCGCCGCATGGGACCCCTGGGTTAGCATCGCTGCGGTAGCCCTGAGCGGTTTCTGCGGACTGCTGACGGTTGCCGTCGCGCGGCGCCGCGGCAAGGCGCTAACCAGCCTCGGCGTTTCGGCGCTGCTCGTTGGCGCGGCCGGATGGGCGGGCATCGAGGTCGGCGGTAGGTATATCAACGACGCGCTCAATCGCACCACCGGCAACATCCGCCAGATCGCCGACATGATGGTCATCCACGCCGAGGCCGGGCTGCGCCAATGGCTCGACCTGACGCTGCTCGCCGGCGCCGTGCTCGTTGGCTCGGGCGTGCTCGTCGCGATCCTGGGCGGCCTCAGGAAGAAGGCTTGATTTTCACCGAGATTGCCGTGGTGGTCGTGCCTCTCTCCGAAATCACAGCCCTGGCGGCAATCTCGATGCAATGGCGCCCATCAGCGCCCGTAAGCGCCCATCAGCTCAGAGGCAACTCGGCCAATATCGGGCTGGTCGGCTGTGGCGATCCGGCGCCCGGTTCGACGGTGAACGCCAGCGCCGTCGAGGCTCCGAGGTTGGTAAGCGTCGCCGTCGTCGAGGGTGCCACGGCCGCGGTGCCCATCGTTCCCGCCGAGGTCGGACCGTTCGCCCCGATCAGCCACATCTGATAGACGGTGCCCGGAGACGGCGGGGGCACGTTGTTCATCACCAGCACACCGGCATCGCGGTCGCGGGAGAACATCACTGTCGCCGTCCCGTTCGCCAGCGGACGCGAGACCGTCCGCACGTCCGGGGCCGCCAGCACTTGTTCGGCGACGGTTGACTTCGCCGGTGGACGCATCAGAACCCCGACGCCGAACGCCGCGGCGCCCACCACGACCGCCGCCGCTGCGGATGCGAAGATGGCTCTGCGCCAGGTTAGTTGGCGCGCGTCACTCGGTTTTGCCGGTCCGATTGCGGACAGCGTGGCCGCCCGCAGCTGTGCCGGGGGTTCGGCTGCGGTGGCCGCCGACACGACTGCCATCGTCTCGCGGACGGCGCGGACCTCGTCGTTGAAGGCCGCCGCCACAGTTGAGGGCGCGGCGGCCACCCGCCGGTCGATCTCGGCGCGTTCCGTGTCCGACACGGCGTGCAGCGCGTACGGCGTCGCGAGTTCGAGCAGTTCGAAATCGGTCGGTTCGGTCATGGCACGTCCAGGCAGC
>Ga0335076_10006697_pt1 | contig 11622 bp, 11 predicted proteins | sample Lox_Sample_25_FD_206717 | JGI IMG/M metagenome (GOLD analysis project Ga0335076, IMG submission 206717) | Soil microbial communities from Loxahatchee National Wildlife Refuge, Florida, United States - Lox_Sample_2.5 | ecosystem: Environmental > Terrestrial > Soil > Wetlands | place: USA... | reverse complement strand
AACCAATCCGCGGACCGGAACCAATCCGCGGACCGGAACCCATCCGCGGGCCGGAACCCATCCGCGGGCCGGAACCCATCCGCGGGCCGGAACCGGGACGGCGGCCGGTCACTGGGCCACGATCCGGTAGCCGACCGCGCGCACCGACTCGATGCGCACCTGGCCCGCGGCCAGCTTGGCCCGCAGCCGGGCCATGTGCACGTCGATGGTGTTGGAGCCGAGCGCATCCGCCTCGTTGTCCCAGACGCTCAGCGCGATCGAGCGCCGGTCCACCACCGCGGGGGAGCGGCGCATCAGCATCTCCAGGATGCCGCGTTCGGTGCTGGTCAGCGACGGCCGCTGGGCGCCGATCCGGACCTCCCGGGTGGCCGGGTCGAACACCACGTCGCCGATCACCAGCTGGGGCGGCTGCGCGGTCCGCGGCCGGCGCTGCAGCGCGCGGATCCGGGCCAGCAACTCGGCGAAGTCGAACGGCTTGACCAGGTAGTCATCGGCGCCCTGGTCCAGCCCGGTGACCCGGTCCGCGGGCGCGTCCCGCGCGGTCAGCATCAGCACCGGCGCCGGCTGCCCGCCGTGCCGCAGCCACTGCAGCACCTCCAGGCCGGACACCTCCGGCATGCGCCAGTCCAGCACCACCACTTCATACTCATAACTGCGCAGGTAGGTCATGGCCGTCTGGCCATCGGGAACGGTATCGACCGTATACCCGTGCTCGCGCAGGCCACGGCCGAGCGCGTCGCGCAGCCCCCGGTCGTCCTCCGCCACCAGCACCCGCATGACCGGCCCAGACAGTGTCAGCGTGGCAGCCGGCGCCACAGCGGGCGCGGCAGCAGCCGGAGCCCGCCGGCCAGCACGGCCAGCGAAGCCGGCACCCACACGGTGCCGGACGGGGACGGCCGGCTGAGCGCCCGGGCCACCGCCGCCCCGACCTGGGCTGGGGTGCTGGACAGCGGCGCGGGCGGCATCCCGGCCGTCATCCGGCCGATCACGAAGCCGGGCCGGACCAGCAGCACGCCCACCCCGGTGCCGTGCAGCGCGTCGGCCAGGCCGCGGGCGAATGCGTCCAGGCCGGCCTTGGCCGAGCCGTACACGAAGTTGGCCCTGCGCGGCCGGATGGCGGCCACCGATGACAGCACCACGATCGTGCCATGGCCCTGCGCACGCAACCGGCCGGCCGCGGCCAGCAGCGCGGTGACGTGCCCGGTGAAGTTGGTCTCGACCAGCCGCCCAGCGCTCAGCGGGTCGCGGTCCAGCAGGTCCTGCGCGGTCAGGACGCCCGCCGCGGAGATGACCAGGTCCACGTCCCCGGCCGCGAACGCCTCATCGATGACCGCCTGGTGGGTGTCCAGCGCGGTGGCGTCATAGTGCAGCGTCCGCACCGAGCCGGCCGTCAGGGCCTTCCCGGCCGCCGCCAGCCGCTGCTCGTCCCGCCCGGCCAGCAGTATCTCGGTCCGCGCGGGCAGGCCGAGTGCGGCCAGGATCTCCAGGCCGATCTCGCTGGTCCCGCCGAGCAGGAGTACCCGGTTCACGTCCGCCGGGGCCGGCCGCCTGCGCTGCACTGCACCGCACCTCCTGAGTCAACTCAGCTGGCTGAGTCACTACGCATCTGGATTATCCGGCGTCCGGCACTAACGCCAGCAGGCCGGTCCCGAACAGCACCAGCCAGCCCAGCTCACAGCAGACCATCAGCCGGTCCCGGGAGATCAGGTCTTCGACCGGTTTGGCCTGCTCATGCCCGGTCAGCCAGTCGAAGCGGATCAGCGCGGCGGCCAGCGGCAGCGCGCTGACCAGGTGCAGCACCCGGGTCCCAGTCCCGGCCTGGCCGGCCGCCCAGAGCAGGTACGCGGTGATTATGCCCACCGAGACGGCCCGCTGGCCCAGCCGCAGCCAGCTGACCCGGTACCAGCGCATCACCGGCCGGGTCCGGGCCGCCCGCGGGCCGAACACGGACAGCTCGGTGAACCGCTTGGCGATCGCCACCATCAGCGCGCCCATGCTGCACACCAGCAGGAACCAGCCGGACGGCGGCACCCGGGTCGCGCTCGCCCCGCCCATCGCGCGCAGCACGAAACCGCTGGCCACGAACACCAGCTCGACCACCGGGAGGTGCTTGAGCGCCGCACTGTACAGCAGCGACACGGCGAAGTACACGAAGACCAGCAGCCCCAGCGCGTCCATGTCGAGCCACAGGCAGGCCGCCTCGGCCAGGCCCAGGCTGAGCGCGGCCACGGCCAGCGCGTGCCCCCGGAGCAGCCGGCCGGAGGCCACCGCACGCAGCCGCTTCACCGGGTGCCGCCGGTCCCGGTCGGCGTCCAGCACGTCGTTGACGAAGTACACCGCGGCCGCGGCGGCGGTGAACGCGGCCGCGGCGACCAGCGCGTAGCCCAGGCCGTCGTCCCGGCCCAGCGACGCCCCGGCCAGCGGCGCGGCGAAGACCAGCAGGTTCTTCGGCCACTGCCGCGGCCGGGCGGTCTGCACGACGGCGGCCAGCCAGCCGGCCAGGCCGCCCGGGCGGCTGAGCGCGCCCGGCGGGACGTCGGCCGCTCTCGTGCGGGTCGTCACCGTGCGTACACAGCGGTGAAGTCGCGGCTGGCCGGCGCGTAGTACCGGTCCGGCGGCTGGATCTGGGTCGGCAGCAGGTTGACCGGAGTCGGGTCGGCCGGGTGGTGCTTCGGCAGGTAGTACATGTAGGACATCCAGTCCGGGTTGATGTCCAGCTCCATGGCCGTCACCGCGCCCGCCCGCTTCATCAGCTCAGCCAGTTCCCGCACGTTCAGCGCGGGCCCGTAGGCGAAGATCACCCGCCCGTCGCTGGTGACACCGATGCCGGACCGCCACACGTAGTAGCCGCCGCCCAGGGTGGCGCCCCAGGCGCCCTCGACGTTGTAGTCGACCGTGGCCGGGATCTTCCCGTGCGCGACGATCATGTGCAGGTTCTGCCGCACGCCAACCACGCCAGGGCCCATCCGCACCGAGCCGCCCCAGTTCCCGATCGCGATCCGCCCGTCGCGGTAGTACACGACCGACGCCACCCCCTTGGTCAGCGTCCCGCTGGTCGCGCCGTTGAGGTAGAAGCCGCCGCCCGATGTAGCGATCTTGAAACCGCCGTTGAACGTGGCCAGCAGCCCGAGCCTCTTGCCGGGCACGATGTATGGCTGGGACTTCCAGGGACCGGGGCCCGGGTCTTCCGCACCCGGGTGCAGCTGGAACCGCACCAGGTGCTGGTTCATCGACACGATGCCCGCCACGTAGGACGTATAAACGCTGCTCGCGCGCAGGTAGGTGCCGTAGATAGCGGGCTGGCCATCGGCCGTGCCGAGCACCCGCCAGTGGCCCTCGCCGGGCAGTGGATGGGCCACGAACGGCTTGAGCGGGGCAGGCGCCGGGTAGCTGGGCGTGGCCTTGCCGTGCGCCTTGTGCGGCGCCGCGCGGACCGGCCCGGCGCTCGGCCCGGTCAGGGCGAACGACGGCTTGCCGCCCGTTTTCGGCGGCGAGTAGGTGAGCCACTCGCCGAGCGTGACCACCGGGCCGAGGTAATGGTCCCGGGCCCATTCCGCCATCCGCTCTGAGAAGGTGCCCCCGCCCGGCATGGTCAGCGCGTGCCCGATGGAAAAAACAAGCCAGATAATGAACGCCAGTACCGCCGCCATCACCACCTGGAACCAGCGCCGGCTGCGGAGCCGGCGCCGGGGGCGGGACCGGCCAGCCCGGCCGGGGCGGCGGCGCGGCGGTCCGCCGGGCAGGCCTGGATCGGCGCCCGACGGATCGGGATCCCGCCAGGACGGCTCCGGCTCCGCTGTTCCTGTGTCTGGGTCACGCCGGAACGATGCCGGTCTAGGCACCCACGTTCTCCCTCCGGTTTGCCGAGAACAGAGAGAATCACCGCAGCCGAAGGCATCGGTACGGTGCCTGTAACTGGGCCTGCGGGGGGCCCGTGCCGGGAGCCAGGCTCACCATGCTCGTAATGGGCAGCGTTCCCGGGCGGGCGGGACCCAAACGACAGGTCTACTCGGGAACCATGAAGACTGCGTTAAGGCGGCGTCAAGTATCCGGGGCCTGGATGGCTGGCATCCCGGAGCCGGGTCCGGGCTGTATCCAATAGGGTCGATTCCGGCAAGTTCCCAGGCAGACGGCCCGCGCATCGTCGATGGCCCGCTGATCTAGCAACGGAGGTACCGTGCGGCTGTGCACGTTCCGGCCCAGTGACGGGCCGCTGGAAGGCTGCCCGGGCCGGGTCGATGGCGAGCACATCGTCCAGCTGGACGCCCCTGATCTGATCACCGTGCTGGCCCGGCGCGGTCAGGTAGCCGACGCGGCCACCTGGCGGGCGGCCGACGTCCAGCTGCTCGCGCCGGTGCCCCGGCCGCCCTCGATCCGCGACTTCTTCGCGTTCGAGCAGCACATCGCGACCGCCCGGGCCAACCGCGGGGCCACCATGCCGGCCGAGTGGTACGAGTTCCCGGTCTTCTACTTCACCAACCCGGCCGCGATCACCGGGCCGGACACCGAGGTCCCGTACCCGGCCGGCACGGCCGAGCTGGACTATGAACTCGAAGTGGCCGCGGTAATCGGCGCGGACGGCCAGATCGGCGGATTCACCGTGATGAACGACTGGTCGGCCCGGGACATCCAGCGCAAGGAGATGCGGGTCGGGCTGGGCCCGGCCAAGGCCAAGGACTTCGCCACCAGCTTCGGCCCGGTGCTGGTCACCGCGGACGAGTTCGACGGCTCGCAGGCCGTCATGACGGCCCGGGTCAACGGCGAGCAGCGGTCCCGCGGCCAGCTGGCCGACCTGCACTACCCGTGGCCCGCCATCCTGGCCCAGGCGGCGCGGAACACCGAGCTGCGGCCGGGCGACATCATCGGCTCCGGCACGGTCGGCACCGGCTGCATCCTGGAGCACGACGACGGCCGCTGGCTGCAGCCCGGTGACGTCGTCGAGATGGAAGTCGAGGGCATCGGCATCCTGCGCAACACGGTCGGCCCCCCGAGCCCTGCTAGCCCGGGGGGACGACCCCCCGCTCTTCCCCCCCGGGGGACTACCCCCGGAACCCCCGGCCCCCGATCGACGCTCCGCGCCGAGATGGATACGGCCTGAGATGGCGGACGGCGGCGACAGCTACGACGTCATCATCATCGGCGGCGGTCTGGTCGGGCTGGCCACCGCAATGGCGCTGCTGGCCCAGCGGCCCGGATTGCAGCTGGCCGTTCTGGAAAAGGAAGTTGCCGTTGGCACCCACCAGAGCGGGCACAACTCGGGCGTCATCCACGCCGGCCTGTACTACCAGCCGGGCAGCCTGAAGGCGCGGTTCTGCACCGCCGGGCGGCTGGCCATGATGGAGTTCGCGCAGCAGCACCAGATTCCGTACCGGCAGACCGGCAAGCTGGTGGTGGCGACCCGGGAGGGCGAGCTGGCCCGGCTGGCCAGCCTGGCCGAGCGAGGCCGGGCCAACGGGCTGGCCGTCCGGGAGATCGGCGCCGCCGAGATCGCCGAGATCGAGCCGGCCGTCCATGGCATCCGGGCGCTGCACATCCCGGAGAGCGGCGTGATCGACTACCGGCTGGTCGCCGCGGCCTACGCGGACACGGTCCGCCAGCGCGGCGGGCAGGTGCTGTGCGGGCACGGCGTGCGCGGCCTGGCCCGCACGGCCGGTGGCTGGCTGGCCGACACGGACGGCGGGCCGCTGCGGGCCGGCCTGGTCATCGCCTGCGCCGGGCTGCAGGCCGACCGGATCGCCGCGCTGACCGGCCAGGGCAGCGGCGAGTACCGGATTGTCCCGTTCCGCGGCGACTACTACACGTTCCGCCCGGCCGCGGCTGGCCTGGTCCGCGGGCTGGTCTACCCGGTGCCCGACCCGGCCTTCCCGTTCCTCGGCGTGCACTTCACCCGGGGCATCGACGGCACCCTGCACGCCGGGCCGAACGCGGTGCCCGCGCTGGCCCGGGAGGGCTACGGCCGGCTGTCGGTGAACGGGCGGGACCTGCTGGACAGCCTGCGCTTCCCCGGGCTGCGCAAGCTGGCCCGGGCCTACGCCCGGACCGGCGCGCTGGAGATCTACCGGGACCTGGTCAAGCCGGCCTACCTGGCCGAGATGCGCCGGTACATCCCGCAGCTCAGCGCGGCCGACATCACGTTCGGCCCGTCCGGGATCCGGGCGCAGTGCCTGAGCCGGTCCGGCGGGCTGGTCGACGACTTCCTCATCGAGGCGGCCGACGGGATCATCCACGTGCTGAACGCGCCATCGCCCGCGGCCACCGCGTCGCTGGTCATCGGCGAGCACATCGCCGAGCGGGCGGTCACGTCAGCGAGCCGATAAGGCGGGCCGCTGGCGCGCCGGGCCGGCGGCCGGGCGGTACACGTGGATCGCGGTCCCGTCCGGGAAGGTGGTGGCCGCCACGAGATCCAGCCGCAGCGGCTTGGCCAGATCCTTGAACAGCGGCAGCCCGCCGCCCAGCGCGACGGGCAGGATGACCAGGCGGTACTCGTCGATCAAGCCGAGCCTGGACAGCGCCTGCACGAACGCGGCGCCGCCGTGCGCCATGATCTCGCCGCCGGGCTCGTCCTTGCGGGCGGCTATCTCCGCGGCGAGGTCGCCGCGGGCGATCCGCGAGCCGGCCCAGCCGGCCGCCCGGCAACGACGCCGGCCCCGTCGTCCAGGACTTCGTCCGCTGCTGCCTGGACAACAAGCCAGCCGGCCCGTGCGAACCGGACTGACGCCGGGCGCCGCGGAGGTGCCACCGGCCGCGCCGGTCCGCCGGAAGGCCCGGGCCAGCTAGCGGACCGGGTCGAGGCGGACCCGGTCGAACTGGCGGCGGACCACCGGCACCGGCACCGGCTCGCCGCGGGACTGGGCGCCGAGCAGCAGCCCGCGCACCCGCAGCCACCAGCGCACCGCCATCACGGTGCCGAGCAACTGCACCGCGACCGCGGCGCAGAACGCCAGCCGGTAGCCCGCGCCACTACCGGAGCCGGCCAGTTCGAGCACCCCGCCGACCAGCAGCGACGCGAGAATCGTGGAGCTGAAACCGCCGACGTTCACCACCCCGGTGGCGGTGCCCACCATGGCCGGCGGGTTGTAGTCCCGGGCCAGCGAGAAGCCGATGGTGGACGCGGGGCCGCCCACCGCGGCCACCGCCACGACCGCGACGATCAGCGGGTGCGGTGGCCGGCCGCCGAAGCAGCCGAGCAGCGCCGCCCAGCCGGCCAGGGTGAGCAGGCACACGCCGAGCGCGAACGGCACCCGGGCGGCCGGGTACCGGCCGAACACCGCGCCGATGGCCGGGCTGGTCACGATCGCGGCCAGCACGCAGACCAGCAGCACGGCGCTCGCGCCAGCCTCGGTAAAGCCCTGCTGGACCAGGTAGGGCAGACCCCACAGCACGGCGAACATGGTGGCCAGCGACATGCAGGAGAAGTGCACCCAGAAGCCCAGCCGGGTGCCCGGGGTGTGCCAGGCCGCGCGTACCCGGTGCAGCGTCCGGCCGGCCGGAGCGGGCTGCCGTGGCGCGGCCGCACCCCGGCCGGTGGGCAGCAGGACCCACACCGCCGCGCCGGTGACGAGCGTGATCAGGCCGGTGCCGGCGAAGGACAGGGTCCAGCCGGCCGACCGGAGCAGCAGCGTGAGCGGGATGGTGGCGGCCAGGTTGCCGACCATCCCGAGCATCGAGGTGACCGATACGGCCAGCGGGAAGCGGTGCCGCGGGAAGTCCTGCGCCGCGACCCGGACCACGCTGACGAAGGTGAGCGCGTCCCCGCAGCCCAGCACGCCCCGGGCGAGCAGCGCGGCCGGGTAGGACCGGGTCAGCGCGAAGGCCAGCTGGGCCACGGCCATGGTGGCCGCCGCCGCGACCAGCAGGCGGCGCGGCCCGTACCGGTCCACCAGCAGCCCGGTCGGCACCTGCATGGCCGCGTACACGCCCAGCTGGACCAGGACGAACACGCTGAGCTGGGCCGGGGAGATGCCGAGCCGGCGGGCCGCCTGCAGCCCGGCGACGCCGAGCGAGGTGCGGTTGAACACCGCCGCGACGTACACGGCGACCGCGATGGCCCAGCGCCGGAAGGCTGGGGTGGCCGATCTGGGCGGCGGGGGAGCCGCTCCGGCTGGGGTCGTTCCGGGAATGGGGACACGGGCCGGGGAAGGCATGGGGGTCAGTTCCGGGGGTTGGCGGGTGGTTAATGGTGAGTGGCTGGGCCGCGGCGGGTCAGCGTCGGGCCAGGGTGCTCTCCGCGTGGTCGAGATGGGCGGTCACGGCTTCGGCCACCGCCCGGACGCTGCCGGAACGCAGCGCGTCGCGGATGCGCTCATGCTCGGCCAGGGTCGCGCGCATCCGCGCCGGGTCGACCGCGTTGCCGCTGTCGTCCAGCAGGTTCACGGTGCCCATCCGGAGCTGGCGCTCGCGGAGCGACCGGTACAGCGCGGTGATGATCTCGTTGCCGGTGGCCGCCACGATGGCCAGGTGGAAGTCCCGGTCGGCCTGCACGTAGGCGGCCACGTCGTGCGCGTGCATGGCGGCCCGCATGTCCTGCAGGTAGCCGTCGAGCACCGGGACCAGGGCGGCCTGCGGCCGGCTGGTCAGCACCTTGCGGGCCGCGAACGACTCGATCAGCCGCCGGGTCTCCATCACGTCGGCCGCCTCGTCCACGGTGACCGGCAGCACCAGTGCGCCCCGCTTGGGCAGCAGCCGGACCAGCCCCTCGCCCTGCAGCCGGAGCAGCGCCTCGCGGACCGGGGTCCGGGAGACCCCGACCGCGTCGGCGAGCTGGCCTTCGGACAGCAGGTCGTGCGCGGCGAACCGGCGGGCCAGGATCTCGGCCTTGATATAGGCGTAGGCACGTTCCGCCGCGCTCGGCGGGACGAGCCCCGGGCCGGCCGGGATCTGTGTCGTATTCATCTTGTATCTATGCTACATGCCAGCCGCCACTCACCCACCACTAAACGCTCACTCGCGCACCCGCTACCAGCCCAGGCCTTGATAACAGCAAGAGGCGGTGGCGCCCGGGAACGGGCCGGGGTGGGGAGCGGAGTTACCGGCCGGCCCCGCGCCGGGGGCGTGCGCCGCTGCGGGCTACTGGTGCCGCTGCCGCAGCCAGTCGAGAGCCGTCTGGGCGACCTCGCGCCAGCCGTGGTCGATGGTCAGCGAGTGGCCGCGGTCCGGGAACTCACGCAGGTCGGTGATGGCCGGCGAGCGATGGTACAGCCGCCGGGCGGCCATGCTCTCGGACGCGGGAACAGTGTGGTCGTGGCCGCCCGCGGTGATCAGCAGCGGCCCTCTGGTCTTGTTGCGCGTGTTGACCTTGGCGGGCGAGCCAGGCGTGAAGTTGGCCAGCGCCGCTTCGAACAGCGGCTTGCCCGGCGACGGGATCGCGTAGCGCTCGTACAGGTCGTCGCTCTCCTGGGCGGGCAGCATGTTGCCGAAGCCGTAGCGGAACTGCTCCTTGGTCAGCGCCACGGCCGCCTTCCGGTTGGCCGGCTTGCGCAGCGCGATCGAGGCCACCTTCAGCGAGGACGGCGGCAGGTTGAGCACCCCCTTGATGGGCGCCGGGTCGATGGCCACCGCGGCGGCAGCCAGGTCCTGGCCGAGCAGCCGCTGCACGATCAGGCCACCGAAGGAATGGCCGATGGCTATCGGCTTGGCGGGCAGGCTGTGGATGATCCCGGTGTAGTACTCGACCACGTCCTCGATACCCACCCCGGCGACCCGCTCCGGGTTGTCCCTGGTGTCCGCGACGGTGTCGCCGTCGCCCGGCCAGCCCGGCGCGGACGGCACGTAGCCGGCTTCCTTGAAGAAGTCCACCCACGGGTCCCACGAGCTCGAGTGCAGCCACAGGCCGTGCACGAAGATAACCGGAGTGTTCGCTGGCTCCATCTCATTTCCCCTCACCGGTGACAATTCCAACCCCTACCCACCGCAAGCCGCCAGGTAACGGTGCTGGAAAGCGCTGGCCCGCTGTGCTGCACTGGCACGGGTAAAGCCTTTGGGGGTCCACGCAGCGGGAGTTAGGCCATGAAGCAGACCAGGCTGACCGAGTCGGCGGAATACACCGCGCGCCGCGAGGAACTGCGGCTGGCCGAGATCGAACTCGTCCAGCAGCGCGAGCGGGTCGCGGCGCTGCGCCGGGCGCTGCCGCCCGGCGCGGTGGTCGAGGACTATGTGTTCCAGGAGGGGCCGCGCGATCTGGCCAGCGGGGATGCGGAGGTGTCCGAGGCCCGGCTGTCCGAGCTGTTCACCGCGCCGGACCGGGCCCTGGTCGTCTACCAGTTGATGTACGGGAAGGCGCAGACCACGCCGTGCCCGATGTGCACCATGTGGATCGACGGGTTCAACGGCGTGGCCAGCCACCTGGCGCAGAACGTGGATTTCGTCGTCGCGGCCGCGGCCGATCCGGGGCCGCTCCGGGCGCACGCCCGGTCCCGTGGCTGGTACCGGCTGCGCCTGCTCAGCTGCACCGGGAACACATTCAAGTACGACCTGGGCAGCGAGGGGCCGGACGGCAGCCAGCACGCCACGGTCTCGGTCTTCACGCTGGACCCGGACGGGTCGCCCCGGCACGTCTACACCGCGCATCCGGAGCTGGCCGAGGACCGGAAGGAACGCGGCATCGACCTGCTCAGCCCGGTCTGGCACATCCTCGACCTCACCCCGGCGGGCCGCGGCGACTGGTACGCCTCGCTGGACTACGGCCCGGTCCCGGTCAGCCGTTTGGCGCGACCTGGACCTTGATCCCTTCGCCGGCCCGCACGCTGGCCAGCGCCTCCGGGAACTCGGCCAGCGTGTACGGCTGGCCGAGCAGCGGCGCGGTGTCGATGACGCCCGCCGCCATCAGGTCGGCCGCGGCGCCGAAGCTGTTCAGCACGGCCATCGAGCCGAGCACGGTGATCTCGTCGTTGTAGATCCGGAACGGGGACAGCGACACGGTGGCGTCCCCGCTGGTCACGCCGAAGACCAGCAGCCGCCCGCCGCGGTCCAGTGTGGCGAATCCGGCCTCGATGGCGGCCGGCGCCCCGGTGGCGTCCACCACCACGCCGAACGGCCCGCGGTCCAGCGCGGCCACGTCGGTCGCGATGCTGTCCGCGCCGACCGCCTTGGCCGCCTCCAGCCGGGACTCCTTCCGGTCCACCACGCTGACCGAGCCCGCACCCGCGTTGCGCAGCAGTTGCAGGAGCAGCAGGCCCATCGTGCCGGCCCCGGTGAGCAGCACGTCCACGCCGGTGACCGGCCCGATCCGGCGCAGCCCGTGCACCGCGCAGGACAGCGGCTCGATGAGCGCCCCCTGCGCGTCGTCCACGCTGTCCGGGATGCGGTAGGTGTTGGCCGCGGGCACCGCCACGTACTCGGCGATGTCGCCGACTCGCGGCAGGGCCAGGCGCTGCGCCGGTTCCGGCTGCTGCTTGACGCGTACCGGCTGCCCGCCGCCGGGCGGCGCGAGGTGGCCGAGGCCATCCTGGCCAACCACGACTGGAGCTGCGCCATCATCGCCGACGCGGCGCAGGCTGGCCATCCGGGGTTCATCGACTACTGGCAGCAAGTGGCGGGCCCGATGACCCGGGCCCGCCACTGGTGCGAGGTCCACCACGCCGACCTGCTGGCCGCCGCCGGTTAGCCGTTGACGGCGCAGGCCGG
>Ga0335076_10006695_pt1 | contig 11623 bp, 9 predicted proteins | sample Lox_Sample_25_FD_206717 | JGI IMG/M metagenome (GOLD analysis project Ga0335076, IMG submission 206717) | Soil microbial communities from Loxahatchee National Wildlife Refuge, Florida, United States - Lox_Sample_2.5 | ecosystem: Environmental > Terrestrial > Soil > Wetlands | place: USA: Florida... | reverse complement strand
AAGCAACAAAAGCAAGCCCCCGAATGTCTCGATAATGCCGCCCGCCAGAAACAGTGGAGGAAGGTGCGGCATGGGGAACGGTGCAGGAACACCAAACAACTTCTGCGTGCCGTGCACCATGTAGACAAAAGCGGCAATGATTCTCAGGATGCTTAAAAGGTAAGGCGACCAGCGATTCATAGGGACCCTTTCACTTCGATCCGCCAAGGACACTGTACTGCAAAAAGGCCTCCCGTTGCGGAGCCGGTGGTCGTTCACCCGTCATTCCTCCGGACGGTGGCGGGACTCGGGTAAAATCTATCCACCATGAGGACGTACTGGAAAGCGAACGTCGCGCTGGCCGCGGCGCTGGTGTTTCTCATGCTGAGCGGTTGTGCCGGGTACATGGCCTTTTCGCGCCTGACCACGAGCGAAGAGTGGGTGCACCACACCCGCGAGGTGCAGAATACGCTCGCCCAGTTCTCCATGGCGTCCTCGCGCGCCGGGAGGCTGCGGGCCGAGTTCGCAGAATCCGGAGACCTCTCGCTGTTGCCGAAGTTTGCCGAGCAAGTAGGGAAAGTAAGAAACGCCATCGCCTCGGCCACCAACCTCACCGCAGATAATCCTGCACAGCAGCAGAATTGTGAACATCTGCGGCAGTTCAGCGAGAAGCGCATTGCCGTGATGGAGAGTTCGATCAACCTGAAGCGAGGTGGGAACTCCACGCTACAAGCACAGGACCAGATCACCCGCGAAATCATGGCCGCGGCTGAAGACGGTGATGCCCTGCTACAGCAGATGGACGATACCGAGGATCAGCTCTTGACCGAGCGCGAGTTGAGGGTGAAGAGCTCTTCCGTCATGACGTCAGCCATTCTCATCACGAGCATGTTTCTTACCCTTGTCTTATTCCTGATTCACAATCAACTGCTGACCGAACAAGTGCGGGCACGCACGCGGGCGGAGGAAGGGCAGCGCGCGTTGAGCGCGAGATTACTGAACATGCAGGATCAGGAGAGGCGGAAATTCGCCCGCGAACTGCACGATTCGGTCGGCCAACATCTCGCGGCAGCAAAGATGGCCTTATCGATGCTTCAGAAAAAACTGCCCGATGACACTACCATGCGGGAATGCCTGAAGCTTCTGGATGATTCCATCGCCGAGACGCGAACCATTTCGCACCTGCTGCATCCTCCGCTGCTTGACGAAGCCGGCTTGATTTCGGCGGTGCGCTGGTTTGTGGAGGGTTTTGCCAAGCGCAGCGGCATTGAGACCAATCTCGATATCGAGCAATCGTCGGCAAGATTTCCGGAGGCAGTGGAACTGGCCTTGTTCCGCGTGCTGCAGGAGAGTCTGACTAACGTCCATCGCCATTCCGGGGCGACGCGAGCGGACGTGAGTTTACGTTCTACTCCGAATTCCGCGGTCCTGCAGATCAAAGACTACGGCCGTGGCATCCCAGCGCAGTTGTTGGACGGTCTTGGCAGTGACAGCAATGCCGGAGGAGTTGGGCTGGCAGGCATGCGAGAACGCGTTCGTGAAATTGGGGGGCAGATCGACATCAGTTCAAACGCAAGCGGCACTACCATCACCGTGCGAGTGCCGATTATCCGACCCGCGCAGCAGTTCGGCGTCGCTGAACCGGGGGTTCAAGAGGTGAGGGGGTGAGGGGGATGATGAGGGGGAGAGCAGGGTTGGTTCTGGTTGGGGTAACGATTCTTGTGCTGGCGAGCGCTTGCTCGAGGAGTAACTCGGCTGAACAACTGGTCGTGAAAATCCCGCCCGGATTTAGCGGGAATTTCGATCTTGAAATGGGATTGAAGGACGCGCCAGCGCTCGACCGTGAAGGAGATCATTACTTGCTCGTGGTTCCCAAGAGCGGCAAGGTTCTGACTTCGACACTGCTCGCAAAGCCTCAAGTTACGTTCCAGAACGCGAGCGAGGGAGAAGTGTGGGGATTTTCACACTCGGTCTTTTCGACCGGAGACGGAATCACGGTTGGTGGAAAGATTGAGTTCTTTGTCGGAACCAAACAAGAGTACGACGCCCAGGAAAATCGGAAGCACCACTCTGAGGGGTCGCAGAGATTCCCTGAGCTAGCGGGAGCGTGAGGACAGGGGCCGACGTTCTGAACCCCGGACGATGGCGTCCGGGGCTCCATGGTCGTTGAAGGTTCAACGGCGTCCGGGGTCGCCACTCTAGTTTTTTTCTACGTCGCGCAGACGGGCAGCCTTGCCCTTCAATCCGCGTAAATAGAACAGACGCGCCCGCCGCACTTTCGACGAGCGAAGCAGCTCGACCTTGTCGATCACCTTGGAATGCACGGGGAAAATGCGCTCGACACCTTGCCCGAAGCTGATCTTGCGGACGGTAAAGCTGGCCTGCGGTCCGTGGTCACGCTTGATGACCACGCCTTCGAACGCTTGCAGGCGTTCCTTGTCACCTTCTTTGATTCTCACGTGAACACGCACCGTATCGCCCGGACGGAATTCGGGGATGTCGGCGCGTTTTGTTTTGGCCAGCAGCTTTTCGATAATCAAGTTTGACATGATCTCTTCCTTCTTTAACTCTCTTCTTTAAATCTCTTCTTTAAATCTCAAGATTGTCATTCTTACTCGAAGATTGTCATTCTGAGCGCAGCGAAGAACCTATGAGTCTCTGCCCGCAACGAGGCCGTGCATAGGTCCTTCGCTACGCTCAGGATGACAGGTTCGAGGAGCCTTTTACGCGCTCCATGATTCTTCTGTCTTCCTGGCTCAGCTTCGAGTGTTCCAACAAATCCGGGCGGTTGCGCAGCGTCTTTCTTAATGCCTGTTCGCGCCGCCAGCGGCGTATCGCCAAATGGTTTCCATCCAGCAGCACTTCCGGAACGCTCATGCCGCGAAAATCCGCCGGCCGTGTGTAGTGCGGATAATCCAGCAATCCGCCGGAACCGCAGGTTGAATCCGCTGCATTCTCCTCGGCCTCCCCGTCATGCGCCGTGAATGACTCCTGCCGCGTCGAGGCATCGTTACCCACAGCGCCGGGAAGCAGCCGCGTCACCGCTTCAACGATCACGGCCGCCGCGAGCTCTCCTCCGCTCAGCACGTAATCGCCGATCGAAATCTCGCGGTCGGCAAGAAAGTCGGCGACGCGCTCATCGACTCCCTCATATCGTCCGCAAATCAGAACAATGCGATCGAGCAAAGCCAAGTCGCCCGCAACCTTCTGCGTAAAGCGCTCGCCTTGCGCTGAAAGCAGAATCACAGTCTCTCGCGCGGTACCCGACAACCGCTGGTCCCGGGCAGCAAGCCCGAGTGGCTCTAGACAATCAAAGATCGGTTCCGGCTTCAGGACCATGCCTTCGCCGCCGCCAAATGGGCGGTCGTCCACGGTGCGGTGCCGATCGTGCGTGAACTGCCGCAGATCGTGGACTTGAATTTCCACCAGGCCCATTTCGGTGGCCCGGCGGGTAATGCCGTGTTCCAGAGGCCCGCGAAAGAAGTCCGGGAAGATCGTAACGATATCGGCCTTCATCGCGCTTAGAACCCTTTTTCACCACGGAGGCACGGAGACAATGAGAAACAATTGTTGATTGGTTGATTGTTGAATGACTTCATCTTCCACGACCATTACGACTTGGTTTTCAATTCAACAATCAAAAAATCATCAATCAAAACTTTTCACCGCTGGCTCCCGCTCTTTTGCTGCTGCTTTTCTTCTGCCGTCATGGGCGCGTTGATTTCCAGCATGCCCTCCGGCAACCGCATTCGCACCTGGTTTCGTGCAACGTCTACCGACTCGAGGTACGCCTCGGCAAACGGTACATCGAACTTCTTGCTGCCTGCGGCCACGATCAGCAGCGGGGCTTCGCCGGTTCCGAACTGAATATCTTCGATACGGCCTATTTCACGACCGCTGTCGAACAGTGTGCAGCCGATCAGATCGCTTACGTACGTCCAGCCGGGCTCAAGCTCAGCCCGCTCGCCGCGTGGAACCTGCAGTTCACATCCGACCAGCGGTTCCGCGTCGGAGATCGAATCAATCCCGGCGAATTTCAAAACCAGCAGACCCTTGTGAGGCCAGAGGTGTTCGATTTCCAGTTCGCGCCGGGTGTTTTCTTTTCCCAGCGCCATAAGCTTCATTCCTTCGGCGAAGCGGTCGGGAACGTCGGTGTGCACTTCCGTTGCGACTTCGCCATGGCGACCTTGCGTCTTGATCACGCGGGCTAGCGTGATGAAGTCGCCGTCCCGATTCCGGCTCGTTATCTCTTTCGCCCCTATCGGGGCTTGCGCGTCTTCCACCTTCTGACCCACGGCTCGCGCCGTGGGCTGCAGTCTGTCGCCGCTTCGCGGCTGAACCGACACGACGCCAACTATCCTTTATCCCCTTGGGGCTACTCGATGATCTCAAGCTGGTAGCGCTTATGATGGCGCTGGCCTGCGGCGCCCAGCAACGCTCGCAAAGCGCGCGCGGTTCGCCCTTGGCGTCCGATGACTTTGCCCACATCGTTCTCGGCAACTTCCAGTTCGATCACACCATCGTCGAACTGCTCCACGAAGACCTCGTCGGGGGCATCCACGAGCGACTTCGCAATCAGTTCGAGCAGCACACAAACGTTTCCAGGTGACTCAGTCATGGTTGTTCTCGGTGTGGTGAGCTTCCCTCAGCGATGAAGCCGGAGACCAAAGCGCGTCTCTCACGGTATGAAAGGTCGTGCCTTTCGCGGCCACGCCGCTTCAGCCGCCGGATTAGCCATCATCATGTGCTGGATCCGGCTCCCGGCAAACGGGCTAGGCAGCAGGCGCAGGGACGGCGGCCGGAGTCTTGGAGAACAGTTTGTTCACACGTTCCGACATCTGCGCGCCCTTCGAAACCCAGTATTCGACGCGATCACGCTTGAGTTCGACGCTGGCGGGATTGGTGCGGGGATTGTAGGTCCCGACCACTTCCACCGGACGTCCATTGCGCGCCCGAGCCTTCTCAATCACCACAATGCGATAGTGCGGTTGTTTGCGCGCACCCGTGCGCGCCAGACGAATCATTAACACGAGACGTATATCCTTGTTCCGGAAGAGTCCGGCGAGGTCAAGACAAACTCTTATTATGCCGGAGGTTAGGCGGAAATGCAACGAAGAACGAATGTCAGCGGACCTCGCTGGTGAAAGCGCGCAGATATTGTTCCTTCAGATGGAATTCTTTGCGCGACACATCCCCGGCAGGCGCCAGTTCGGTCACTGAAATCCGCATTGCAAGACGACCTTCCTTTAGAACATCTACCTTGCGGGCGATGTTGAGCCCGGAAAAATCCTGAAAATCGGACCGCACGGTTTCGATACCGTTGAAAAAAGTCTTCAACAACAATCCGTTGCCATCGAACCAATAACCTCGCGCCTGCTCCGGATCAAGTTTACCTTCCGGGCTTTCATACCCAGCGAGCACCCGAATAGCGGGGACGCCATTTACCTCATCTCGCTTGATCCTCCAGTCTGCTTCCTGGAAAGTATCGGTCGCCGGAATTGGTTCAAGGATTCTTAAGACGAATTGCAGACGGCCGACGTCTGGTCCTTCTGATTCCTGGTAGAGTTTGTTGCCATCCCGTGATCGCGCGTAGTGGCTGTTCTCGAACCACACTTCGCGGCGCCACTGAGTGTCGCTCAACCAGATATCTTCGTAGCGTCCTTTCGCAGTTGTGGTGCCAGTACCAGCTTCGAATTCGGCGCGCATGGAATAAGGGTGACCGGCTCCGCCAGCAGGAAATCCCGCGCGCCTGCCCCGCTGGAAGTAGGTGAGCGCGCTTTCGAAAGCTTCTGTGCCCGCCGGACGCACGGTCTTAAATGGGAGAGTGATTTGCGACATCACCTGCACGGGAATGCCGTTTTGAACAAATGGCTTGAACTGCAGGGAAAGAATTCGCTCGCGGCCGGCGTCTAGAATCGTCCGGTTTTCGGAAATCAGCACGCCCAATTCCCGCACCTTGCCGGTGCGGTCCACTACAACGTCGGTAGTGACATTTCCTTCCAAAGGGCCATCTTTCAGCGGCGGCCACGGAGTGAGATCAACCGGCAGCAAATTCTTTCGCAGTGAGATTTCGTCGAGCAGTAGAGTCTCGAGTGGCTGCGCGTCAGCGCCCTGAGCCCTAGTATCGAAGAGCGACTGCGGGGCTTCGCCCAGATCTTCAAGGACAGTGATCTTTGCCGTCACCTGCGGATCCCCGACATTCACTGTGCGAGCAACCATACGACCATGGAATTCGGAGTAGTCTTTGAACTCCCCGCCCCATCCGAAGCCACCGGCATATAACAATCGACCGGAGGATGCCTCGAGCGCAATTCCCGAACGCTGGATATTATGAACCTCCGCCGTGCCTGTGTTCGTGACCCAATTGATGTTGATTTGGAAACCGAAAAGCTTCTTTTGTTCTGCTGACTTCACATGATCGAGCACATCTTGCAACGGCGGGACCGGCCGGATGATCTCCAGCGCCGTTTCGCGCAACCATTCCGGAAAGTAATCGCCCTCGTTCTTTTGCCAGTCGGCAGAGGCGTCGACGATTTCAACCTGGCGGAACTGCGGTGAATGAAGTTCGCGCCGCCAACGAGTCGGCGAGGCCCACCAGATTTCTACCTCGCCAGTTCGGCCCGAGTCGTTGTCGCGTGCAAAGCTCGGCGCGATGACTGCCTTCAGATGAAAAGGTTTCGTTCCGGGCTGATCGAGAGTACTTCGCTCAACTGCCTTCCTGACTTTGCTGGTCAGGTCTTCGCTGCGCGCCACCGTTGCTGACATCGCTGCGGCGGCGATGAACGCGATGGCGAGAGTGGTTCGCATGCGGAAACTGTACACCCGCACAGGAAAATGCCCAAGGACGTAACAAGCTTCCGTTCTCAGTCGATGCGCAACGCTTGCATGGGATCGATCCTCGCGGCACGGCGTGCTGGCAGGAACGATGCGAAGAGTGCCGTCCCCATCAGGATCAGGGCGACTGCGATCAGGACCGTGGCGTCGGTGCCGCCCACTCCATAGAGGCTGGCGCGCATAGTGCGGGCGACGAATGCGGCGCCGGCGAGTCCGATGACGAGTCCGATGCCTGCAAGAAGAGACGCCTCCCTCAGGATCAGCAGGATTACATTTCCCCGACTTGCCCCAAGGGCGAGGCGCACCCCGATCTCGCTGGTTCGTTGCGCCACGGAGAAGGCCATGAGGCCGTAGACTCCGACTGCAGCCAAGAGCAAAGCAACAACCGCGAAGGCGGCAAACAAGACCATGGTGTAGCGGTCCTCGCCCAGGGATTCTTCTTTCACCTGATCGAGGGTGCGAACGTGTGCTAGTGCAATCTGCGAGTCGACGCTGTGGACCGCTGCCGCCATCGTTTTCGTCATGGTTGCAGGGTCAGCTGAGGTGCGAACGACGACCGTCACGCCCGGGGACAGCGATTGCGCAAAAGGCACGATGGTCTCGGGAAATGGATCACGAAAATCGCCGTAGCGCACATTGTGAAAGACTCCAACGACCTGCCATTCCACGGCAGGCCCGAGCTGTGGGAGTCCGGGAATGATCTGCTCAATCGAGAGGCGCTGCGTCAGAGGATCCTGCGTCTTGAAATAGCGACGGGCAAATTCCTCATTCACCATGGCTACACGCGGGCTCGATCCCGAATCCTGATCGGTGAATGTTCTGCCGCGAATCACGCGGATCCCGAGTGTTTTGCAATAGTCCGGAGAGACCGATTGGAACCCTGTGCCAGGCCTTTGCGAGGGATCCGCGTAGGAGGGGCCGCCGACAATCGTGAAGGGCATTCCGTCGCTGTCTCCGCGCAAGGGAGCACCGGTCAACGAGGCGACTGACGACACGCCCGCCACGCTGCGCAGGGTGGTCAACATCTGCTGGTAGTAGGCGTTGATCTGGTCGTTGTTCTGAAAGCGGCTTTGGGGAGGATTCAATCCGAATGACAAGACATGATCGGTGCGAACTCCTAAATCGACCTGCGTAAGGTTCCAGAAGCTGTGAATCGCGAGTCCCGCACTAGCCAGCAGCGCCAACGCTAAAGCGAATTCACCGGTGATGAGGGCTCTTCGCAGTTTTTGGCTGCGCGTACCAGCGCTTGTGCGTCCACCTTCTTTCAGAGATTCTGCTGGATCAACACGCGAGGCGTACCAGGCCGGCGCGCAGCCGAAGAGTAATCCTGCGAGCGTAGTCGCCGCTAACGCGGCAAAGAGAATATGACTGTCGAGTTGGAAACTCGCTTCCGAGGGCAGAATTCCTTCGGGGATGATACTCAGGATGCCGCGCAGCATTCCTACGCCGAGTGCAATTCCCAGCGCTCCGCCGATGACCGCGAGAAGGAGACTTTCGATGAGGAACTGGATAAAGATTCGTGGCCGGCTTGCGCCGACAGCGCCGCGAATGGCGATTTCCCTGCCGCGCGCTGCGCCTTTAGCAAGCAGCAGGTTCGCAATATTCACGCAGGCGATCAGCAGTACAAAGCCGACGGCTCCCAACAGGAGCCACAAGTTACGAATGCGCTGGCGCGGAAGGAAGTCATTCTGCAGCGGCTCGATGGAAGCTCCCCAACCTTTGTTGGATGTTGGGTAAGCGGCAGCGATGTGGGCCGTGACGCCGTTCATATCGGCCTGCGCCTGCTGCAATGTCAGTCCAGGCTTAAGGCGCCCCATGGCCAGAAGCCAGTGGTAGTCGTGGTTGATCTGCTCGGGACGAAACGCCAAAGGGACACTCAGCTCTTCGTCGAATCGGTCTGCGACGCCGGGTGCCAACACTCCGACGACCGTGTAGTCCTGCCCGTCGAGGCGCAAGGACTGTCCGACAACGCTGCGATTTGCGCCAAGCCGCTTCCATAGCTTGTTGGTCAAGATCACTTCACGATCGCGGCCGGGCACTCCTTCTTCAGGCAGGAAGTCGCGCCCCATCTGGAACCGGATTCCCTGCATGCTGAACCATCCGGGAGTGGCACGCTTTCCGGCAACCTGTTCGGGTTGCTCCGCGGTGGCGAGATTGAAGCTGCCTCCGGTCCAGGCAACGAGTTGCTGAAAGGATTGGCTCTGTTCTTTCCAGTCGAGATAGTCTCCGGCAGAGATGCCGTTGTCGTTTCCGTTGACCTTGGACCAAACCATTACCAACTGCTCCGGATGCGGAAAAGGCAGCGGCGCGAGCAGCACAGCGTAAACTACGGTGTAAATCGCGGTCGTTGCCCCGATCCCGAGCATCAGCGTGAGCACCACGGCCCAAGTCAGACCCGGGTTCTTACGCAACATCCGAAAGCTATAGGAAAGATTGCCAATCAGAGTTCCCACAGTCACCTCTCGCCTGCCAACTGGAATGGTCGACGGATACGCCTCAGAGCAAACCCCACCTGAGGACTTTGGGAACTACAGATTTTCGGCCATCCGAGGCGCCGATGGCGCAATGAAAACAATTGCCTTAGGCGCCCAGCGGATTGGGGCGGGCATTGCAGACTGTCCGAAAGGGAAATCTTCTGTCCGGTTTCGAACATCGGGCTTTGAATTCTACGATAGAGGTCGATGCGGGTCGACTAGCGATGATGCGAGCCGCGTCAACTGTTGCGGAGGGCTTCCATCGGGTTGATGGTGGCGGCGCGCCGGGCGGGCAGATAGCCGGAAGCGATCGCAACCACCACAAGCGCGAGTGCCATTCCAAGATAGCTTGGCAGATCCCATGGCGAAGTGGCGAACAGGAGCGACGCAATTGCCTTGGCCACAGCGACCGCGATCAAGGTGCCCAGTCCGATGCCGATGAGCGTCAACCGGAGTGTATTGGCCAGCACCTGGCCTTGCACCCGGGCAGCAGTGGAGCCGAGTGCGATGCGGATGCCGATCTCAGGAATTCGACGCGTCACTGAATACGAAATGACGCCGTAAATTCCGAGCGTGGCCAGTAACAGACCGAGTCCGGCAAACGCCGCCACCAGCAACATGAAGAAGCGGCGCGGCGAGACCGCACGGTCGACGATCGTTCGGATCGGGCGAAACTCTGCTGTCGGCTGAGCAGGATTCAATTCGCGCAATGCACGAAGTACGCTGGCTGCAAGCGTGGCTGGCGGCAGACCGCTGCGTACAACCAGACGAGCCCCATTGGGTCCCTGCTGGATTGCGGGATAGTAAACTTCTGCTCCGGTACCAGTTTCGACACTTTCTTCGTGGACATCGTCGACCACGCCGACGACGTGGACTTCATCTTTATCTCTCATCAAGATTTTGCCCACTGCATTTTCGCCCGGCCAAAAACGGCGAGCCATCGATGCATTAATAATGATGACTCTCTCGCTGGTTGGGCCATCGGCCCAGGTGAAGTCGCGGCCGTGCAGGCCGATCCCCATGGCGCGGATGAAGCCCGGCGTGATCACGTATACCAGCGGCTCGGGCAGTTCGCCAGGTGGCAAAACCTTCCCCTTGGGTACGGGCGTGTCCCAGGAGCGGTTCGGCCCGAGGGGAAGATAATCGGTAATGCCGACAGCCTCGACTCCGGGAACCGCTCCTACGCGGGCAAGAATCTCCTGAAAAATGGCGCCTCGCTTGATTTGGCTCGCCTCTCCGGTCGGTGCGCTGTCGTCGTACTGCACATTGATGGACGCAGCATGGTCGGGCTCGAAGCCAAGGTCCACTTGAAGGACCTTGGCAAAGCTGCGCAGCAGCAGGCCCGCACTAACCAGCAAGACGCAGGCGAGTGCGATTTCCGTAACTACCAGTGCAGTGCGGACGCGTTCGTGGTGACGACCGAGTCCGGCGCCCGCCCCGGAATCCTTGAGCACTGTTTGCAGATTGCCGCTGGCCACGCGCAATCCCGGGAGCAATCCAAAGATCAGCGCTGTACCGATCGCGATGACGACGGTCCAACCAAGGGCCTGACCATCGATCCGCAATGTACTCAGAAGCGGTAAGGCCAGAGATCCTTGATGCGCAAGCCACCGGATGATGATGATTGCCAGGCCGAGACCGCATAATGCCCCTGCGCCGGAGAGCATAAGACTCTCCATGAGGAGCTGACGCACGATGCGGCCGCGTCCGGCGCCAAGAGCGCCGCGCACCGCAAACTCCTTGGCGCGTGCTGCGGCGCGCGCCAGGAGCAGGTTCGAAAGATTCACGCCGGCGATCAGCAGAATCGCTCCCACGGCAAGCCAGAGCGCGATCAGCGAGCGGCGCAGCTTGCCCGTGACGTAATCCTTCAGCGGCACCGGGATCAGGTCTCCTTTGTAGCGGCCTTTCGTGTCGGGATATTTCACGTTGAAATAAATGTCGGGGATCACGCGATTGGCGTCGTCGAGCGCTTGCGCCGTGGTTGCGCCGGGCTTGAGACGAGCGACCAGGGTGACGATGTTTCCGTACATGCGCTCGGCGTCGAGGCTGAGCGGCAGAAACATATCAACCTTTGCGCCCGGAGAAAAAACCGCGCCGTAGTCGAAGCTGTCGGGCAAAACTCCGACGACTGTCACGGGAGCGCCGTTCAGTTCGATCGCTTTGCCTGCGATTCCGGGATCGGAATGGAATTGACGCCGCCAATAGGCGTTGGCGAGCAGGACCACTGGCTCGGCCGTAGAGTCAGGCACCGTGGTGCCGAGCCGTGCTTCGTCTGGAGTGAAGAGACGTCCGATCGACGGCTGAACACCAAGAACCTGAAAAAAATTCCCGATCAC
>Ga0335076_10006694_pt1 | contig 11626 bp, 10 predicted proteins | sample Lox_Sample_25_FD_206717 | JGI IMG/M metagenome (GOLD analysis project Ga0335076, IMG submission 206717) | Soil microbial communities from Loxahatchee National Wildlife Refuge, Florida, United States - Lox_Sample_2.5 | ecosystem: Environmental > Terrestrial > Soil > Wetlands | place: USA... | reverse complement strand
GATAGGGTGGTCTTTGTAATTTGCCCCCTTTGTTCGGAGGAAGGCTATTCGTTAGAATAGGGTTGTGAATGAGGGATTTACAGAAGATTAGGGAGTCGATGGCGTAAGTGATCGTGACGAAGAACTTTGCTCGATCGAGGAGGGGGAGCGAGTCTGCTTGTTCCGAAAGTGTCATGGTTGACTTCAGAAGGACTGCAAGGGATGATTCCGTTTCATCGATGCGGGCGGAGAGAGAGGCGAGGAGGTCTGAAAGAGTCGAGTTTGATGTGGCTTGTGGAGGCAGTGGAATCTTTGATGGTGAAGGGGCAGCGACATCGGCTTTCTCACCGCTGTTATTCTACACTTGTAAGTCCAGAAGTAAATGAAGGAAAATTCGGGGGGAACCTTTGTCTTTCCCATCGTCTTTTTGACGGGAAATGGTGATCTTCATGTCGCGAAATTTTGTAAGAAGCTTAGGTTACGAACCCTAGAGAGTTCTCGCTGCTTGGTGCCGAGGGTATAGATTGTCCAACCTGCGCTTTTATAGTATTACCGCATCGTCCGGTGCCACCGGCTTTTTAGGACCACACACACGTTATTCTTTTTTCGATGCATTTCGTCACCTTTTCGCTACGACATCATGGAGACCGTTTTCTACGGCGTGTTGCTTTTTGTTTCCCTTGGTGTTTGCGGACACATCACAGACCCGTCATCAAAGACAGTATGGGCCAACGGCCAAGTGGGACAGATAAACTGGAGCGGATTATCTTGGACCGAATTGACAATCGTATTGTACCGTACGGGCACGCCCTATCATCACACCATCATTTCGTACACGGCCAACACCGGTAGCTATGCCTGGACCGTCAACGTTCCCTCGGAAGATGGCTGGCCAGCCTCCACATCATCGCAACAAGCCTACGAAATCGACTTTTACGTCAATGGCGGATGGAATAACGGAGGCCAACTCGTTGCGCGAAGTCAGCAGTTCGCAATTGAATATAATGGCCCTTCTTCCCCTACACCGGTCGAGACGACAAGTACTAACAACGGCGGCGGCGTCGGAGGGTATGCTACCTCTACGCGCACCGTGGTCGTCGTCGAGGTCACCACTTTTACTACGGTTATCACAGATGTGTATCCGATTACCGGGGGGGTTGTAACGCAAACGACTGCTCAAAGTCCGCCGTCCGTTATTACTTCGACCTTGACCGATCTCACGCAATTGTCCACCGGCCCGAGGACCATGATAACGACCCTTTATGCCGGTGGAACGACCATTGGAGGGACTTCGCACGGGGGAACAACGGTGCACACAGCTTCTGGTTTAATTAACGCCGGGAACGCGAATATTAATGCAAAGTTCAATTTGCTGGGAGTCATGGTGTTGTTTGTTCGGGCTGTGTTTTTCTATCTTTAAGATGGGATCTGATTCGGAAGGGAATATTGTGATTTTGGAGTTCGTTTCTAAAGGAATATCATCATATCGAGTATTGTCTAACTCGAAACAATACAATTTATGGAGAAACATAATTAATTTCTATCTCATTACGCTCCCAACGCAATCTAACGTCTCATCTGACCATCACCAAAGGAGGTTGGCGTAACAGCCAATCAAATCAAAGCCCTTCGCCAACAAAAGGCGTCGTCGAGGCCTCTCACCTTCACCGCAGCTTCATGGCCAAACGGACCTGAATATCCCCGGACGAGCGTAGTGTGTTTCATGACGGAGCCTCTCCTCTCCCCATCCCCGGGTCGACAAGACTACAACACAAACGGGACTTCCCCCGTTACAACCACGCGAATGGCAACGCTACTTCGCCGAGCGTATCCGGGACAGGACAATCGGCCAACATCAAAACGCGAGCTGCTGGCATGGTACAGCTACTGCTTTGCTTCGGAAGTCTATGCCGTCGTATCATTAAGTGCATCTCTCCCTGGAGGTCTGTCGGTTAATAGTAGCGACGTATATCCCTGTGACGTTGGAACAGCTTGCGTCCGAAAAGGGAGTTCATTACTCTGACTTGACGACGCCATGTCAAGCTCCTACTGATTCTTCTGATCATTCTCTGCTACGGCGGTTTGAAAATGGAGACCGATGTGTGTTCAAGCTGTTTGGGATGTGGTGGATTGATACGGCGAGTTTTGCATTGTATGTCTTCAGCATCAGCGTGTTGTTGCAAGCTCTCGTCGTCATTTCCATGTCAGGGGCTGCTGATCATGGTACGGAAACCCTCACGAATCACACTGATGCATAGGGAGTCATCGAAAGAACTTGTTGATCGCGTTTGCCATGGTGGGCAGTCTGGCCTGTATGTTGTTTGCTGCTGTTGGGAGGGGAGGAGCAACCTGGGCTGGTCTTCTGGCCATTGTCGGAAACGTACCTCTCTTTCCTCGTGTTCGTAAAGGCTAATTTACAGGTCGCGTTTGGAGCAAGTATTGTCTGCTTGAACGCATTCCTTCCGCTCCTGGTCCGAAATCACCCCTCTCTCCAAAGTGAACCCGAAGAAGTCCCTCCCCAAGAAGCAGACGTTTACTCTGCCGTACCTCAAGATGAAGCAACACAGCCCCTGACAGAAATCACTCCATCCGAGACACGGCAATCCCTCCTACTGTCAACAAGGATATCCACTCAGGGTATTGCAGTAGGCTACACATCTGGAGTCTTCCTCCAGTTGACCACGATCCCCCTCGTCATACTCACCGGCTCCACGACGAAGAGTCTACAACTCGCCGTCCTCGTTTCAGGCGCCTGGTGGGCGTTGTTCTCTATTCCGGCAGCAATCTGGATGAGACCTCGACCGGGGCCTCCTCTCCCGGCGTCAAAAACAAATCACCCCGTCCGTCGTATCGTAGGCTACGGCGTCTATGGATGGAGGGTCATAGGTTCAACATTAGCAAAAGCCAGGAAATTAAAGGATGTCATGTTCTTTCTTGCAGCCTGGTTTCTCCTTTCGGACGGGTATACCACAATCACCTCTACAGCAATCCTCTTCGCCAAAACTACACTAGGTATCGGCCCAGCCGGTCTCGCCCTAATCGGCGTCCTCGCTACTACCGCCGGCATCCTCGGCGCCGTCGTCTGGCCTCGAATCCTCACCCCGCGCCTAAAATTCCTTCAAAACTCCCCCCACAAAACGATTCTCCTCATACTCTCGCTCTCCCTATTCATCCCGCTCTACGGCTTATTAGGATTCCTCCCCATCCTACAGCGACTTGGCTTTGGCGGTCTTGTAAACAAATATGAAATATATGGTTTGGCATTTATTTTCGGGTTTTTGTACGGCGGAGTGCAAGGGTATTGTCGATCTTTGTTTGCGGAATTGGTGCCGCAGGGTCTGGAAGCCAATATGTTTGCGTTGTATGCGGTGACGGATAAGGGGAGTAGCGCTGTTGGTCCGGCAGTTGTGGGTATGATTACCGATTTGACGCACGAGATTCGATGGGCGTTTTTGTTTCTTGGGTTGATGATTGGGACCAGTATTCCGTTGATGGGAAAGATAGATGTTGTCAGGGGAAAGACTGACGCTGAGGCATGGAGTGCAGAGAGACAAATTCATGAGGAAGATGAAGAGGCGAGAGACGGGTAAACGGTAGGTAAGCAGATGAATGGATTGTTGGAATAATCTTAATCATTTTGTTGCGCCGAGGTGAATCCATGGCATCATCTTCTCATAACATCCAATATCTATATTTCCCCTCTCTAATATTATTCCGAGTGTCATTATCCCCTCTCGCTCAATGATCTTTTGAAATTCCTCGTTGAAGACAGCGACTGCAACCGGTATTGCCACACTCGGGTCTATGACCAACTTCATCCTCTCAATAATCGTTCTCATCGCGATCGCAATTTGTTCTAGTGAAGATATGCTCTAATGAATAATGATTGTGAGAAATTAGTAAACTTCATAAGGCAATATCTTTGAGTTAAAAAGAAGCATATTTATCTAAATATATTGTTCCATTCAAATTGATATGCGATATAAGTTTTACAATATTATGAACTAGATACTGGTCTTATTTATGATAAATATTCTGAGGTTATTCAGTAAAAACATGTAGCAATTTCTAGATCTGAAAGATATAAGCATAAAAAAATGACTGAATTCAAGAGAATGAATATAAATTATAAAGAAGATGGCTGATAGTTAAATACTTTTTAGGACAATTTATACTGTTGCAGTTTAAAGTTTCATATCTAGCAATTTTATAACGTTGAATCTCATTACTTACATACTTAATCTTCTGATAACATTCAGAATGCATCCCATCTGAAATACTTTGCGACCGATATTAGGGTTCTGACCCTGGAGATCGCTACCGGTGGCATCGCAAAACAGAATCGGGCAGATCGTCGGTTTGGATGAGTCAGGGCGCTATTTTCCAGCCTCTTCGAGAAGCGGAGTCATCGGAGGCGTCAATCTCTTCTCCTGTATAATCCCGCCGGGGGCCTTGCAAGCATCGTTCCTGCAACGAATGAAGGGCCTAGCCCGAATACGACCCCCAGAGTCGCCCCCTTCGACGTCATATCCGCCTTGCAGTAAATAACTGTGCACTCATTAACGAATCTGCGCTTGAAGGAGTAGACGGGTCTCATGGACACCCTGTTCCTGGAAGCAACAAAACGGACGTCTTCGCCTTGGGAACGCAGCGGTGCCAATACCCCTGCCCTTGCCGCCGAAGTCGATGAATCTGGAAACGTCGAGTACAAATTGAACCTGGTCAACTGCTCGCCCGAACGAGTTGAGCATCTTGTCACGCAGCTCCAGTGGCGTCTCGCGGAAGGAAACGGAGAAGCCCTTTATGAACTCGGGGTCGGCGATGACGGGTCCTTAATCGGGATGACGCCAGAAGAACGCGAGGCAACCATGGCGACACTCACAACGATGGCTTCGTATATCCCTGCCGACATCTCGATTGAGCGGGAAGTCAATCTGCCTAATGATCGTGTTGCGTTGGAATGTCTTGTCCGGCGCCGGATGATTGAGGAGGATGCGTTTCTCGAGATTAGTGTTGCTGTTGTTGGAGGACAGGATGGCAAGTCGACGTTATTGGCCCAACTCACTCGCGGGGCTGTCGATAACGGACGTGGGTCCGGTAGCTTCAGCATTGCACGACATGTGCACGAACGAGTTTCGGGGGTTACTTCGTCCATCACGCACGAAATTCTGGGGTATACCTCGGCCGGAAAGCTCGTTCGGACTTCTAACGATTCGCCATTGTCTTGGGAACAGATCACGCAGATGTCGTCCAAGATCATCCATTTCCTCGACACTTGCGGAAGTCCCAAGTACCTCAGGACCACGATCCGCGGGTTAACCGGATACGGTCCCGATTATGCCATGTTGTGTATATCGGCTGGGAAAGGAGGGGGAGTTACTCAAGCCACCCTCGATCACTTGGAGCTTCTCTTGCTTCGGAACATCCCATTCTTCATCTGCGTTACGAAAAAGGATCTCGCCAAAGTCCCGCGGATATTCAAATTTGTTCAAATCCTCGAGCACTGGATCGCCTCGGAACCTATCAACGGAGAAGCCAAAATCATCTACGAGAATGATCGCGAGGGTATTATTTCGGCCAGCCAGTCGTTCTCCCGCTATATCTCATCGTCAAAGCCAGGCCATAAACGGATCGTTCCTGTGTTCTTCACCTCGTGTGTCAATCCTGTCGACGGAATCGATGAGCTCTATCTCTTCCTGAATCTCCTTCCGAAACCGCCCAGCATCAATATGAGTGGGCCCACGTGCCTTGGCATCGAGAAGGTCTTTTGGAAGGATAAAGATGATCGAGTTGCTGTCAAGGGTGAGGTTATCATCGGTGGATTGCTACGTGGGATGAAACCGTTGACCCTGGATTGCGCACGAACATGGCTACTCGGACCTGATCCCAAGGGACAATTCCGTCAAGTTCGAATAAAGTCCCTTCATCGATCGCAGTCGCCTTCCGCCGTGCTTTTCCCAGGACAAGCTGGGGCCATGGTAATCGAAAACGTCGTTGAAGGACAGGAATTTGCGAAATCCGAGATCCGAAATGGGATGGTGCTGATTGAGGACGATGGTGTCCCGATTAAAGCCGCCTACGGGTTTACCGCCGAAGTATTCATCATGGCCCATTCGAGTGCCATGCGTCCCGGGAAGCACGTATACATGGCACACGTATTTTCAATGAATGCCCCCGTCCGTGTCGACGCCGTGGTGCCTGAACGCGACGTTAATCTGAACGCGGATGAACCTGAGGAAGCAGGCGAGGTGGACGAATTGGCGAGAAAGACGCGTGGTCAAGTACGTTTCCGCTTCTTGAAGGGACCGGAGTGGGTTATGGATGGTGATAGCGTGTTGATCAACGACAATGCTGGAACTAGAGTAAGTGGGAAAATCGTCTCCATCGACTATCGTTCCTGTACACCTGCCGTTCAACCCATCGATGAGAGTGAAAACGAACAAGTCCAAGCGAAAATCGAGGAACTGAAAATATAAAGACTATGCGGGGTTTGGATCATCATTTTTGGATGGTGACATATGGTTTATTTTATTTTGGAATTTTTCAATTTTGGGATTTGTATAGATTAATAACTTAATGTATATGAATCGTCGTTTTGAATTCAAATAATGTTTTAATCCCCTGGGATATCCCTTTCGAGAAAAAACCTAATTCGTAGTTGTAGACCGGATATCAGCGCTCAAGCCCATGACGCCTGGGGCAACAGTTTGAAACCAATCCCCTTCTATCGCACTTACTCCACGTACGTAATTCTTTGATGTTTGAACCTTTTATTAGTATAATGTAAGAAAATTGTACATACCAGTTCGTGGTACATGATCGTTTCAAGTTTCTTTCGATTGCCAGAGCTGAATAATACACTGGACGGATGAATTGCGACCGTCTACAGTTAGATAAAGGCGTGAGATGAGACACGTGATGACTAAAACAGGTTCGATAGGAACCGTCGAGTTGGAGGAAAGCTGTGTTCATAATATATCCACTGAGAAAAGCCTTAAGGATGGCATCCTTATCCGGATTCTGGGCCGGATTAGCAGCAATTTCGTTCCGAGTACAATATGACACGAGCTGCTTTTGGGTTTCCTAACATCAGAAATCCGAAGAGAAAGAGGACAATACCACCACATTCTTCATAACACGACGATTAATCCCCCATCTATTACACCAATCCTTGACTCCCGAAGCCAGCTTGACCACAGACAAATACTCCCGAAACGCCTGTAAAAGCGTAATATGATCCCCATACACCGAAACAAAATGCATTCTGTTTTCCGTAATCGTCTCTCGATTCTCCGCATTCGGCATCATAAAAATGGCATTACTCGACGCACTCGAAGCCGACATACACGCAATGATATCAATCACCTCGGCCACACAATTCGACTCCCCTTCACGGGTCGACGAAATTAAAACCTTTGCCAACTCGGGGCTCAAAGGTAATAAATTCATCTCTTTCCCCAAGTCCGTAGGCCGCCCCTCCCGATCCAATGCCCCAAGCAAGTACAACACCTCCAGACCCCGCACAACACTCTCTCTCTTCGGCCGATCCAAAAACGGGAAATTCAAAATATCGTCATGACCCTGAATTTTCAACGTCAACACCAACGATGTAATATCACAGTCCCGGATCTCAGGAGTCGTGTTATCTGCCAAAACATCAAAGTCCGACGTGGGATACAAGCGATAGCATTTCCCCGGGGCCTCACGCCCTGCACGACCTGCGCGTTGAGCGGCGGAGGATTTTGAAATGGGGTGGATTTGGAGGGTTTCGATGCCGAGTTGGGCATTGAATTTACGGCGTTTGGAGAGGCCTGGGTCAATTACAAACCGGACTCCTGGGACAGTGACGGAGGTTTCGGCGATGTTGGTTGCTAGGATTATTTTTCGGGTATCCGGGGGTGGTAGGGCAAATGCTCTGTATTGGAGGTGGGGCGGGAGGGCCGCGAATAGGGGACATATCATTAGCTAAAGTTAGTTTGATTGTCAGGCCGGACGTACAGATTGATGGTTTGGGGGGATCTCGTGTTTGAGACTGTTGAGTGAGGATTCGAGGGATTCAATCTCGTTTTGACCTAGAGCTCAGACACATTGAGGTGATAAGTGGGATACCGGTTAGGAAAACGAGAATATCGCCTTCCTCATTACTCATATGAATATTCAAAATACATTTCAACGCTCCCTCGACATAATCACCTGCGCCAGACCCATCATAATTCGTCGCCAAGTCATTCGTATTTAGTATCTGAACCGGATATTCCCGCCCCTGAACAAATCCAATCTCCGCCTTTTCCCCATCAATTTCAAAGAAATCAGCGAATCTTTCAGCGTCGAGGGTGGCCGACATGACGACCACTCTGAGATCGGGCCGCGTTGGAAGGAGGAGTTTTATGAGGCCCATGAGTAAGTCTGTTCGGAGAGATCGTTCATGGGCTTCGTCGAGGATGATTACGCTGTAGGAGGATAGATCGGGGGAGGATTGAAGTTCACGGAGGAGCATGCCGTCTGTCATGTATTTAATTAGAGTGTGACTTGTTGTTGCATCGTCAAATCGGATCGAGTAGCCGACCTATAATACTCAGGCCGGAAGTTGCGGCGGAGGCACCTTATTCCGTAGCTGGGTCCCTGTTTCTTCTGCTACTCGTCTCGCCAAGTTGACAGCCGCAACTCGACGAGGCTGTGTGATTCCAATAATGCCTTTTGGGCCGTACTTTGGCAGGAGAAATTGCGGGAGCTCTAGTAACTTAGAGAGTATTTGCTAGACAACTCATACGTGTCGATTTGCCGCACCCCGTTTCACCAAGAAGAATAGTCACTTGGTTTTCCTCAATCAGCCGTAATAGAGGCTCACGCGCTGGTGATCAGGATCCAACGGTTATGTCAGAGTTTGGTTACCAGACCATATCGGGAGCTTTCTCCGTTCTTCCACCAAGTCCCGTTTCTTCTGCAAGAGTTCATCCTTATTCGCGACTTTTCTCGGCGACATAAGGTGCCGGTTTGGACTGTGGCCAATTTTAGGCATTTTGAAATTTTTGCGTCTGTTGGCTAATGGTGTGAAATCTTGATCTGAGGAATCGTCTTCGTCGGACTGGGCGTTGAATTGAACAACATTTCTCTGTGAGGACGAGGGTGTTGACTGCACTCGGATAGGAGTTTTGAATGGTGTTTTCGGCGTTCCGTTTGTGGTCGCCTTTGTAGGTAGCAGAGGTGCCGATGGATGGGTGCCCGGAGTCTCGTGGCGAGGGCGTGGATCGGTCGTCCCTCCATCCTGTGAAATCGAGACTTTTGATGCTGACAGGGACTCATTTTTCGCCGACAACTGCGCAATTTTCAAGTCATCTGTGCTATCCGGCGTTTCAATGCTGCCGTCCACTGATGCCGAGCCGAGGCGCTTCCGCTTCCTGCTTCGCTTCCGCCGCTTTCTCGATGGCAGCTCGGTCGATGCGTTGCCCTGTGCTTGTCCGGTCGGAGCCATCATCGTAATCTCCTTCTCCTCAGTGGACACCTACATTCTCTTCTGCTGAAGTGGTTTGTTGATATGGTTAGTATTGCCCGCTCAAGTTTTTTTTTTCGAGGGCGATGGCTGCCATGGCCGGTGGGTAGCCGAGTGCCTTCAGCTGATTGGCTGTGTCACGTAAGCCGCGGCAGCGAGCCTCGCGGCACGCGCTCCCAAAACAACCCACAGGCAGATCATTCCCGCAACCGGCAGCGGAGTCCCCCCCGTCCGTCTGCCCTCTTTTGATCCATTCTCCTTCTCGCTGGACATCTCCTTTTCTTCTGTTTTCTGCCGTCTGTATCTGTAGAGCCGAATGCCCCGGCAGTGATGGACTGCGGCTGATGGACGGCGTGGATGGCTCTCGTCAACGGCAGACCACGGAATAACCTCCAGCAACACCTCTCGTGGTTCAACGCTCAGAATCCACAGATACCCCCCAAAGCACAAAGGATCCAACCAGTTCTGCAGACCGACGTCCGGATGGAGAATAATCCAGTTGAGATCCCGAGACTGAATTTCGTGCCCACCCAGATCCATGCTCGGGCTCACAACTCGGCTGCCTTGGGAATGCCGAGAGAAGTCAGTGTTCCATCGATGCGTCGGGACAATAAACCTGAGTTCTCGGAAGTGGAGTTTATTTCCTGCGAGAATATAAGTCCGTCTGATCATCCCATGCCTCAAACAATGGTCGATAAAACTAAGTCAGGTTCACGAATTTCTGGATTGTAAGGCTAAATTTACAAGGACTTTATACCCCGCAGACATTCGTTGCTACTACCGTTCCATTGACACGGCAAACCATCGATTTGACGTTTGAAGAGGATGGGCCGATCGAGAATAAATCCTCAAAGTCTCCTGAAAATATCTTTGCAGGCTCCGCGGGAAGCGTCACCATCCGGAAACGAGCCCGAGTCGTCGAACCCTATGAAGATACTCCTTGTCGACCGCTGGGTCCAAAGTTTGAATGCCAAGATATTTCTCTGCCCCACTCTTCTGCGGCTCAAATTCCGAGTCCCAGGCATCCCCATCTTCCGACGGGAGGCCATTCAACGACTCAAGTTCCCGACTCAGAAGGCGAAGAAGAGTATGATCATTTCGACGACGATTTCCATAGCGATGATATTCCGTTGGAGGCGAAGCAGTTGATGAGTGTTGCGGGTGCGGATATCGTGGATTCTTCAATTCTGCGAATACAAGAACCTAGAATTGTCCCCGAAAGTCCCACTCGTCCCCGCACTACCGATCCTCCTAGTCGACTCTATCCCTCGCTGCCGTCGAACGATTTCGTACTCGACGAGTGGAGACCTCCTGTGGTAATGCCGCCTCAGACCCTTGCTCATATGGTAGTTGAACACCACAAATTCTCGAGAGAGAATATTCGAATTGAACGCTTGCAATACAAGTATTATTAACTCGCTCGTTTTGCATTTACCATCCATCTCCTCGGAAATTCAGCATGGCATACTCAATGACCTGGAACGACGACTCTTACAGGATCACAAGGTTTTATCGACGCTACTTGGACAACTGAAGGCAACGCTCACCCAAGCGGAACCTCTCCTATCAAGCCCAACGTTGAAACGCCCGCAAAGTCCAAAGAAACCCGAGCCTGAACGAAAACGTCGAAAGAGCGAGGAAGAAACGTCAATACCTGCTCCAGCACATCCCGCCCAAGTCCCGACATCTAATCCCTTTCAACGCGTCCCTACATCATATGTTGACATCCCTTCCGCGAATTCACCAAAGATTCTTCCCGTCGATAATTACCCCAGCCTAGGACTCCGTCCAATCTCCCATGGACTTGATTCTATCCCATCCCCTGCACGAGGACTCTCTCCGCAACGATATGATGTCGGGAATAACATTCCAATAGATAATGATCCGACAGAGGACGAGGAAGAACCGTATCGATTACTACCAATAGCAAGTACCTCGCGTAACGTCAGACAAATCGCCGTCGACGATGAACAGTTCGAAGACCCATGGATAGAAGACGACTTTGATTTCACAGTGTTGGATGACGACACCATCATCTTGCACGGTCACGACGATCCTTCTCGACGGAACCCTCTGAACACCGACATGACGAACTCGTCAACTATTCGAAGCCCTGGAAAATATCGAGAGCGACAGAAACATATTGCCATTGATCTC
>Ga0335076_10006692_pt1 | contig 11626 bp, 8 predicted proteins | sample Lox_Sample_25_FD_206717 | JGI IMG/M metagenome (GOLD analysis project Ga0335076, IMG submission 206717) | Soil microbial communities from Loxahatchee National Wildlife Refuge, Florida, United States - Lox_Sample_2.5 | ecosystem: Environmental > Terrestrial > Soil > Wetlands | place: USA: Florida... | reverse complement strand
CTTTTCGTCGCCACGTTCCGGTCGATGCGCGCCCGCGTCTCATAGTGGAGCGAATCGCCATTCTGCAAGCGAGGCAGCAGCACCATGCGCGTCTCGCTCGCAAAACCTGCCGCAAATGCAGCGCTGACCGCAATCGCGCACAGCAGCGAAGCGCCGATGAGCGCGCTGCGGTGGCAACAATATGAGGCAAAAATCACAAAGCTTCCTGTGTAGCGGACGCTTTACGCGTCCATCCGTGTCATTTCGTTGCGTTACCCAGTTTGCGATCAAAGAATTCGCTGGCTACCGAATACGCATTCAACCAATTCCGATACAGCAAGAAATCGTGCACATCGTCAGGAAATACGAGCTGCTCGATCGAAACATTTCTGGCCCGCAGGCGCGCGACGAGATCGACGGTCTGCGCGAACATCACGTTCCGGTCGTCGTCGCCGTGAATGAATAGCACCGGCGACTTCCAGGTATCGACCGCGGCAATCGGCGAAGACGTGTGCGCCAGTCTTACCAACTCCGGCGAAATGTTCTTCCCTTCCCAATTGTCGGTAGGCCAGTCGTGTACACCATGCAAGTCCACTCCCGCTGCGAACAGATCGGAGTTGCGCCCCAGGCCGAGCGCCGTGAGATACCCGCCGTAGCTCCCGCCCCACAGCCCGATGCGTGCGGGATCGACCTCCGGCAAAGTCTGCAAATATTTTCCGCCAGCCACCACGTCCTGATACTCCGTCGCTCCGCGTCCGGCGCGGCCGTGAGCTTCGCGAAACGCTCGTCCATAGCCAATTCCGCTGCGATAGTTCAGCGCCAGCACCACATATCCGCGACTTGCCAGGAACTGGTTCATGGCGTAGCAGTTGGAGTAGTAAAACATGTAGTGCCAACCCAGCAGCATCTGCCGGATCGGCCCGCCATGAAGAAAGATCAGCGCTGCCCGTTTTTCTCCGGTCTTCAAATTCGCTGGCTCGAACAACTGCCCGTGCAGCTCCGTTCCGTCGCCAGACGTGAACACCACCTGCCGAGGTGTCACTAGACTCGCCGACGGGTAATTTCGCGCCGTAGCCTGGCCCGAAACCGCGGTTGAAGCTCCGCCGCGCGCCAGACCTCCAATCCGCACAATCCCGCGCTCCCTCACGTCTGAAGAAAGGTATGCATACGTGGAGTTGTTGCCGAGCATCGCAGGATTCCATTCAATTCCTGCCGTTTTGCTGGATGTTACTTCTTGCGGAGCGTCGCCACGCGTGTCGACTCGCCAGATGTGCCGCCGATCCACGTCGCCGCAATTCGAATTGAATAGGATCGTTTTTCGATCCTGAGAAAACGACCACTGCTCCACTTCGCAATTCCCCGGCGTCAGCAACTTCGGAGTGCCACCATTGGCGGCCATCGCATACAAGTGTTGCCAGCCGTCCGACTCGCTCGCAAACACCAGGCGATTGTCGGCAGCCCAATGCAACACCCCTCCTCCAGTGTCTCCGGCCATATATGGATAGGAATCCTGCAGATCGCCACCGCTGTGCCAGACTTCGCGAGCCGTCAGCGATTCCGCATTACCAACCCAAATCGCCCATGGATGCGGCCGGTCCGGCTCAATGAAATATCCTTCAGGAGTATCGCGGCGCACCGCCGGCTGCCGGGTAAATGCAACCCGTTTTCCATCGAAAGACCACGCTGGATTACTATCCGAATCCACCGACGGCGCCACGAATTTTACGGTTTGTGCCAACGGATCGTAGATCCCGATGAAGCGGTGGTCATCGCGAGCCGAAACAAACAGCAATTGCCCCCCATCGGGCGACCACTCCACAGGGGAATTCTTTCCGCGCACCACGATCTGCTTTGGTTTTTCTTCCGTTTTCGCGGAGGACAGCCACATCTGCCCACCGCGCGAATACGCAATTCGTCCTTGCGTCGAAATCGCCAGAGAGCTCCCCGCATCGATTTTTCGCGGAGTCCCTCCTGAAAACGCGATGACCCACACGGCCTGCTCCGTGCCTTCCGGGTTACTCGTTGGATTGGCGAATTCGCCGGAAGCGTTCTTTCCTTCGCCGCGCACATACACGACGGCGCCCCCATCATCGGTGAAATGCAGTTCCGACAATTCGCCGCCGTCGTCCGCCGCATAAGCTGTGAGCTTTCGCGCTTCGAAACTCGGACCGTCTGCCGCATATATGTTGCGAACTCCTTCTTGGTTCACGGTCCATGCAATACGGTTTCCCGACTTGGCGGCGACGAGGTTGGAGACAAACGGCGCGCTCATTACTTGCTGCAACGTGAATGGCTCCTGCGCCTGCGCATTCCGCCCGTACGCGAACACGAATGCGCAGCCGCACCACAACACGATCGCAAGTCTACTCGCACACAACCGAGTCCGATTCATGGCTTTCCCCTTCGAATTAGACGAACGAAATCTCCGTTAGCGAGGCTTGGCCGCCGCCGCGCTCAGCGACTGTACCACCACAGTCGGCGCCTCCAGGGGCCCGCTCACTCGCAGTTCGCGGCCCGCAGGGAGCCCTTTATTTGTGCGGCTCGTGGCGATGGTGGGCGAAAACGTCAAGTCTCCGGTCATGTCGAAGCCGATGTTCCCCCTCACTCGTGTCTTTGCGGCGGGCCCGACCAATTGCACGTCGGCGAAACGGAATTGCCGCTCGCCAACCTCGAATTGCCCTTCCCCGCTGTTCCAGCGGGACGCGCCGGTTCGCAAGTTCCCTGAGGCTGCGCTGGCCTCCACGTCCCAGCCTCGCAGTTCCACGCGATTGAGCCTGATCGTGCCGCTGCCCGCTAACTGCCTCAACAATTCGTCGCGCCCCACTCCGCCGGTGGTCAAGTGTACGCGTCCCGAAGCCGTACCGGCCCAGCGTTCGGCCCAGCGCGGGGGCCAAGGCAATTGCGCCAGGTTGACGCGGTCCAGGTCGCCATCCACCTCATAGTGCGGTACCGGCGAAAACTTCGCTCGCACATCGCCGCGGATGCCTCCGCCTGCCCATTGCGCTTCGATTTTCCGCGCTCGCAGTTCCAGATTGCTTAACGTGAGCGTTGCGCGAGGCTGCACGAATCTCAGTTTCTCGATCGACAGGGAATCGGCAGAAAGTTCGCCTTCCGCGGACACGCGCCGCAGTAATTCGCTGGCGCGAGCCCCGGCCGAACTGTTTTGATTCCCGCCCAGAAGTGACGGCAGCAGCCGTTGCAGCCAGTTGGGCCGTGCCCGTGGCCCGAACCAGCGATCCAGCTGCGTCGCGTCGAGATGATCGGCGTGCAACTGAAAATTCCATTTACGCTCTTCGCTTGCCGAACTTCCTGTGTTCTCCGAGATGGTCCCGGACCAGTTCGCGCCAAACGCCTCGACTTTGCCGATCGTGGCGCCGCGTCGCCCATCTATCCATTCAATCCGGCTCTGTTCGATTTTCAAGGGTTGGTTCAACCCAGCCACTTGCAGTTGCGCTTTAGCCAAGTCCAGTGCGCCGGTGCGGCGGCCTTCAAGTAGATTGCCGCCCCAGTTCCAGGCGACATTTCCGTTCGCGCTCCCCGTGTATTCCCACCCGGGATTCAGGGTCTTGCCGAAAGCTGCCGCCACAGTAAACAGGCGGGCCGAATCCGCCAGGCGTAAATTCACGCGCAAGCCGCCCTGGCGCAAAGCAGAGTCGTGATTCAGGGCAAGTTCGACGACATTCTCTCCGGATGGCAACGAGCTCTTGGTTCTTGCGGCCGCTTTCTCATTCAAAGCCATTTCCGTGCCGAGCCTCACGCGAAGACTCTCCAGGCTGAACTTCCCATCGCGCACCGATGCGCGAAATGGTTCAATTCGCGAAGGTGCGAGTCCCGGCGCTAACAACACGCCCGCCTTGGCCTCCACCGTGCCCTGCTGCCACTTCAGTGGCCAACCGCTCGCCGCCAGTTCCCCGGTCAGGAAGTCCCGAATCACAACCTCGTCCGCGACCCCCGGCGTAAATGCGCGATACCAGGCCAGCAAGTCCTCCGCTTGAATCGCCATACTCCGGAACTGCGCGTGCCACCCCGCGGGACTGATGGTCTGTAATTGTGCTGATCCGTTGAGGTTCGAGTGTGGCAACTCCAGCCGCACCTCATTCACCAACGCCTCATTGGCTGCCAGGTTCCAGTCACCTTGCAAATTCAGATTGAAACTTGGATTGTCACCGCGTTCGGTCAGATCCCACCGGTGAATTTGTTTCCCGCGTCCCATCAACACGAAGTGCCACTCGCCGGTTCGGCCGGCGGTGTCTGGCGAAGCGACACCCACGCTTGCGTTCCCATCGAGCGCGAATTCTCCACGCATGCCCGAATCGTTCCCGGTGATCAATCGGAACAAATCCGCGATTGACACCTTGTCCCAATGCAGGCGAATTTCCGCCGGTTGCAAACGCGCCGTCGTCCCGGCAACGTCGCCTTCCACCTGCAGCGTGCCTGTGGATTGCAACTGCACACCGCTGCGCCAAGGCGTGGCCTCCAGACTGACGCGCCAACGCCCCGGCGCAACCTGCTCCACGTTGCCCGAAACACCGGTGAAAGCAAACGGCCGCTTGTCGTTCCCGATTTTAAAGTTAATGCGGCCGTCATCGAACTCCAGTTTTTGGAGCAGGTGAATCGGCTGAACCGGAGCTGCAGGAATGCTGGAACTGGACGCGGCACCCGATCCCGGCACACCAGAGTTCGTTGCTCGAGCCGGCGGCAGCCAGCCTTCCAGATTCCAACGGCCTTCCGCGTTTCGTACGAGAATCAGGCTGGGCCGGCTCAACGACATGGTGCCCAACTCGAAGCGTCCTCGTAGCAGTCCTGTCCAGCTGAGGCTTGCGTTCATACGTTCGGCCCGCAAGAAGTACTCGGCGCCGAAAGCGGGGTCCTCGCCTATGGTCACGCCTTCGAGATCGAGCTCGGGGAAAGGCAACACCGTAAAAGAAAAATCTCCGACCTGGACGGGCCGGCCGAATGCCGTTTCCAATCGCGCGGTCAAATAACCGCGCAAGCGATGCGTGCGGACCAGCAGGCTCAGCCCGGCTTGCACGGCCACGAGCACCACCAGCAACAGCACGGCGATGATGCTATATTTTCGCCCGCGACTCATTGAATGGGAGTTTCCTGGAACTTCGAAGAAGAGTGTAGCACCGCACGAGGATTCGCCGCCGCGCTCAGTGCACTGTATGGAGCATGCGGCTCCAGCGCGTCCGTGTGGGCAAGTGGCGCAACGTGTCGAAGATACCGATCAGGCGCTGCCCGAAAGAATTGTCGCTATAATCATTGCTGTTCGCCTCGATCGACCAGTAGATCAGAAAGGGCCGGCCCATAATCGCATCGCGATCGACAAATCCCCAGTAGCGGCTATCGAGGCTGTGGTCGCGGTTGTCGCCCATCGCGAAGTACTTTCCTTCGGGCACGACCAGTTCGTCGCCCTGAATGTATCTGCGAATTTCGCGCGCCCATTCGGGCTGAACCAGCGAGAGATACATCTGGTTGCCTACCGGCGGGAACGTGTAATTCAGCGGATCGTAACCCGACGACGCATCATGCACCACATACGGTTCATTCAGCGGCTTTCCATTCACATACACCTGCTGATCGACAATCTTCAGATGGTCGCCGGGCAACCCGATCACACGCTTCACGAAATGAGGATGATCCTGGTAGGGAAACTTGAACACAATAATGTCGCCGCGCTCCAGCGCGCGGTACGGCAAAAACTTGTCGTACCAGGTGCCGCGTCCTCCGAATATGAATTTGTTTACCAAAAGGTGGTCGCCAACCAGCAGCGTCCGTTCCATCGACTGCGAAGGAATCTTGAATGCCTGCACCACGAAGCTGGTACCGAACAGGGCCAGAATCACGGTAACCAGCAGCGACTCCAGATATTCGGAGACGGTGGTCTGCGGGGCTTGCGCGTGCGAATCGGGTTCCGGCTGCGGCGGCCAATCCACAGGAGGTGCTTCGGCAGTGGCAGGTTCTACCGGCGTTACGGTATCCGGGACGAGCGTCTCATCCGGCATTCGGTCCGACCTCTTCTTTGTCTTTAGACTTGCTATCGTTTTGCTGAAGCTTTTCCAGCGCGCTGCGCGCCGCTTTTTGCTCCGCTTCCTTCTTAGTGGTTCCTTCCGCACTGGACATGCGCTCGCCGCGAATCCACACTTCCACCAAGAAAGTCTTCTGATGGTCTGGCCCGCTTTCGCCAGCCAGCCGATATTCCGCCAACTGGCCGCCTTTGCCCTGCAGGAACTCCTGCAAGGCGCTCTTGCGATCAGACTCCGCCATCCGATCGCCATTCTCGCGAGCCTGGAGAAACACCGTGTTACTCAACAATTCGCGGGCCGGCACCAAGCCTCCATCCAGATACATTGCGGCTACGATGGCTTCAAACGCGTCCGCCAGGAGCGCGGGCTTCTCTCGCCCGCCAGTTTTCTCTTCACCGCGGCCGAGCCGCAAATGCGATCCGACGTCCAGAGTTCGCGCGGCGATTTCCAGGGAATGGGCATTGACGATGCGCGCGCGGCTCTTGGAAAGCTGGCCCTCGGTCCACTCGGGAAAACTCTTGAGCAGGAACTCGCTGGTGAGCAATTCCAGCACAGCATCGCCCAGAAATTCCAGCCGCTCGTTGTCCTGTACTTCGGAGCCCGCGAAGGCGATGTCTTCTCCACGAGCGGTGCGCAGCTCCGGGACCGCAGAGCTGTGCGTCAACGCGCGATCCAACAGCTTCGGGTCGCGGAATTCGTAGCCGAGCCGCTCCATCAATCGTTCGTCGTCACCGCGGGTCATACGCATCTCCTGCCGTGCCGCGGCACGGTCAGTGTTATTTCGGCGCGCTTAGTTGCGTGGAAGCCAGTTTCTTGGCTTCTTCCGCACCCTGCGTGCAGGTGGACTGCATTCCGCTGGGGATGGCGGCGCACTTCTGATAGGCGCTTACCGCGTCGTCGAAATGCGAGGTCTTCTGGTTGCAGAACGCGAGCAAGTAGAAATTCACGGGATCAGGATCCGGATCCATGCGCACGGATTTCTCGAAATTTGGAATGGCATCGGCAAACTTGCCACGGCGGAAGTCGACCGTGCCGAGACCGCTGTACGCCAATGCCGCAGTTTGATCCTTTGCCTTCTGGAACACATCATCGGGCATGCCGTCCGGCTTGGGGATCGTGGGTAGAAGTTCAAGCGCCTTCTGGCACATCTGCTCCGCCTTAGCTAAGCGCTTGGCGGGATCCGGTGTGTTTGCGTTCATGGCGCGAGGCAGGGTGGAGCCGACCGCAGCCAGGGTCTGTGGATCATTGGGAAACAGCGCCAGTTGCTTGTCCGCCGTCGCTTCCATCTTGTCGATTTCATTTTTGCTGCGGAAGTACTGCACCTGCCATTGGTAAATCTCCACGCGGTAACGGCTCTGCGGATATTTGGTCAGAAAATCGTCGGCCATCTGACTCTTCTTTGCCAAATCATCGTTTTTGGCTTCGCGAAACGCCTTGATCGCCGCGTCTTCTTCCGCATTCACGGGGGGCGCCGCGGGCTCGAGCGTCAGCGGCGCGGCTTGTTGTGGATTCGACTTATCGGCGGGAGGGGTTCCGGAAGGGGGTTGTTGTTGGGGCTGCTGCGGCTGGCTTGGCGTTTGCGCCGCAATCACTGCCGCTCCTGCGAAGCATAGGGTGAAAATTAGGGCGGTCCTGCATAAACTGCTCATCCCTTGAATCATGACTTCTCCTTTTCGTCCTAGGGCCTTTCGGACGGTTTCCTCAACGCCAGGTCACCCAAGCCTTTTTGTGCTGCCTGCTGAGCTTGTGCGGGAGCGCCCTGAACATCGATCGCTGCCTGATACTCGGACTTTGCTCGATCGAGCTGTCCTTCATCGTCAAAGATTCGTGCCAGATAAACGTGCGACCACGCCATCACCATCGGATCGTTTTTGGCGGCGTGCTCTCCCGTCGTCAATCGGCCGAATACCTGTTTGGCGCGGTCGGCATCGTGGTCCATCAACGCCACGAGTCCCAGTCCCCACCATGCCCGAGTCTCGTTCGGGTTTTTCGCCAGTACCGACTGGAACGCTGCTTCCGCTGCGCGCGGATTTTTCTCGGCGATCTTTTTCTCACCTTCGGTCAGAGCCGCGATTACATCCTGATCCCCGGAGACGGTGCTGATCGTGCGCACCTGTTTTTTCGCCACCGCCTCCTTGCTCAGTTCCTTCGCTTCCGCCTCGGTCTGCTGTGGCGCGAAGCGGATGGCCGCCACGCGGGTTTGTTCCGCCTTGGGATCAATGCCTCGGACCAGGTCCTGGAAGTATTGAACGAATGGCGCTTCGCCTTGTTCGTAGCTCGCCAATCCTGCGGAGATCGGACGCACCATCACAAATCCGTCGACGTCGGCGTTCTGCAGCGCTACTTCCTTCTCGCTGGGCGACATTTTCTTCAGTTTGATTTCCACGGCTCGCACCGTGCACTCCGCGAACCACGCCGGGTAATCATCCGACAGGTCTCCGGGCAGGCGCGGCGCCCGCTGCGCCATTTCGTATACCGGGCGCTTCACCGCGATCACATGCGGGTACATCATGGGCACCGGATCGAGCAGGAAATGAAGATAGGCGTGGCGGACCGTGTCGATGGGAATGTCGGTGCTGCCGCTCAGCACAATCGAATAGTGGTCGCCGAGGCTTCGCACGTTCGTGATGCGCCCCACCAGCGGTTCCACGATCACGCTGAACGTGCGCGGCTTCGAGGGATCGACCACTTCTCTCAGGTAGGTCGACGCCACGAATAAAACGTTCGAAACCGGATCGTGTAGCCGCTCAATTTCCTTGTCGTACAGTGGCTGAATCTGCCGCCATAACGAATGGATTTTCTGTTCCGCGTAATAATTCGCCAACAACTCCGGGAATCCTTCGAGGTCGAGAACCTCCGGGGGCAATTGGTCGCGCCTCAACACCGGCTGAAATTTCGGCGGAGGCCCCGCCACGAGCGCGAACCACACGTACCGCGACAACATCGAAGCCGGATCGCGAAACTGATGGTTCTTGTAAAACTCCCGGATGGCGTCGACCGCGGGCCCGCGTTGCGCCAGCAGCCGTTGGCGCGTCTGTGCGCGGAACGAACTCCAGTTGTCCGCGCTCACATCGCTTTCGTAACCGGAGGCGTAAAGCGCGCACATGGTCGCAAACATCGCTTCGCTGGTGTCAATCGTCGCCGCAGTACTTGGAGCTACCACACGCTGCCGGGCCGCCGGAGCAGTGCTCCCCTGCGCGGAAACACGATGCGCAGACACGGCCGTTAGCAGCAAAACCACACTGACTACGTCGAGTAATTTTCTGACCATTCGTGTTTTGTAGGGCGAGCCCGTTGGATGCACCGCGTTTGTTGCCCTGGCAGGCTCATGAGGCTTGGATGGCTGTATCAACCGCGGATACAACCATTCAGGAATCACGCTGCCGTGTCCTTTAGTCAATGTACAGGCCCATTTTCCCCCCGTCAAGGAATGGCGCGTGAAGGAGACCTCCCCCTGACCAAGCGATTCCATTCTGGTATGGATGAGCGTAAGGTTGTTCCCCGTTGTCCGGGAGAGCAGCCGGTCGCGCCGCCAACCAACTTGCCACGTAGCTCGCGTTTTGTTACGAATACAGTTTCCGCCCCGCTAAGGACACCAATCCATGACTAGCCTGCCTAAGACCCCATCTCGAATGCTCCTTGTCGCCGTTTCAATTCTGCTGCCCGCTATTTCGTCCGCACAATACACGCCTTCGACACCGCCCTCGGCCTCGGTTCAAGCCGACCAACAGGCCAAGCCTGCGCCCACACCGGCAGGCACCGCGCCTACGAAGCAACTCGCCTCCAAGACCGTAACTCTGGAAGGCGGCAAAGTGTGGAACGACACGGGCGTCACGCTGGAACCGGGCCAGCGCATTGTGATTCATGCCGAAGGAAAGCTTCGCTATGCCGATGCAAAAGCCGACAACGGCCCGGAGGGCCTTACCCGCGGTTTCAAGGACCTGATTCGCATCCTCCCGTTCAACGAAGCGGGGCGCGGCGCAGTAATTGGTCGCATCGGCGATGCGGATTTTGCGACACCGTTCTTGATCGGCGCTGAAAAAGATGTGGTCGCCCCCGTTTCCGGCAAGCTCGCTGTCGGCATCAATCAGGCCAGCAGCGACACAGGTGACGGTTCGTTCACGGTGAAGATCGAAGTGTTCGCGCCTGATAAGCCATTTTCCGCGGAAGTCGCGAAAATCGTTCCTTCTTTGCCAGGCATCGACAACTCCCTTTTTACGAGAATCCCCCGGCGCATCAGCGATAAAGAAGGCAATCCCGGCGACATGGTTAACTTTCTGATCCTTGGCGACGAGGACCAAATGAAAAAGGTGTTCACGACCGCGGGTTGGGTTCACGTGGATGCCGATGTGAAAGCGACGATCCTCGCGGGAGCCATCGCGAGCTTTTCAAAGGAATCGTACTTGACGATGCCGATGAGCATTCTTTATCTGTTCGAGCGTCCGCAGGACTACGGCTGGGCGCACGCCGAACCCATCACTGTGGTTGCATCCCGAAATCACCTGCGGATCTGGAAGGCGCCGTTCACAGCGAACGGCCAAACACTTTGGGTGGGTGCCGCGACGCACGACATCGGCTTCGAGCGCGACCAGCGCAACAATGGACTGACGCACAAAATCGATCCGGACATCGACCTTGAGCGCGACTACGTGGAGAAGACGCTCTGCAGCACCGGTCTCGTAGCCGAGATCACGCACTTCACCCCGCAGAATCCTCTGAAAGAGGCAAAGACTGCCACCGGCGGCTCGTTCCATTCGAATGGACAGGTGCTCGTTCTGAAGCTGGCCAATTCCGAAAAGTCCGCGACATCCACGGCATCCAATCAGTGACTCGCGTCCTTCGCGAGAGCTGGCCGATCGACCGCTACCTTGCCGCGCTGCTTCCCTTTACCGCCTCCAACGATTTGCGCTCGACCAGCGCTATTTTTCCATAGTGCTCGCCTTCCAGCACGCGCACTTCGCACCAGCCTGTTGCGCCATCACGCGCAAGAAAGCGCACCGTTTTCCTCGCTTCCAGCAGCAGCAAGCGGTGCTCCGTAATCATCATGGAAAGGCCCACGTCGTCATTCAGCGCAATTAATTTGCGCCACTCCTCGAACGATTTGTGATCCACCGGAGCGAGCACGCACTCCGTTCCGTCCGTGGCCACCAGCGCGAAGACTCTCCCCGCCGAAGGTCCAGCCTTTTCAACCTTCAGAGACGCCGCGGAATCCAGCTCCTCGACAGGCGCGAGAAACCGGTAGCCGCGCCGCGGCAATGTTTCCACAAACTTTGACTTGATGGCGCGGTCGCCTAGCGCGTGGCGCAACTTCTTCACGGCGGTATTCAAGCTATGCTCGAAATCGACGAAGGTATCCGCCGCCCAGATCCGGTCGCGCAATTCTTCGCGCGTCACGATGTCACCCGGCCGCTCCAGCAGTGCCAGCAATATCTGCATGGGCTGTTGCTGAACTTTGACCTTCTTGCCACGCCGGTACAGCTCGCCTGCGCGTACGTCAACGACGAAGCTCGCAAACTTCCTGGTTCTATTCTCGTTCACGGAAACAGTCATAACCCGAACCGGGCAGGCAATATACCAGACTTGCGCCCTCCTGGAAATAAATCAAGGTAACAGGTTGC
>Ga0335076_10006691_pt1 | contig 11627 bp, 3 predicted proteins | sample Lox_Sample_25_FD_206717 | JGI IMG/M metagenome (GOLD analysis project Ga0335076, IMG submission 206717) | Soil microbial communities from Loxahatchee National Wildlife Refuge, Florida, United States - Lox_Sample_2.5 | ecosystem: Environmental > Terrestrial > Soil > Wetlands | place: USA: Florida... | reverse complement strand
TGGTCGCATATGTCGCAATGGAACCACCCTGCGCCAATAGCTCGACATCGGTCTTAAGGTTCGCTGCAAAAGCGACTTCAACGATGTGATGAACTCCACCGGGAGTGAAAGCTTTGACTCGTTGTGCCAACTTGTCACCAGTCAGCAGAACCTCATCTGCTCCTGCTCGCACGGCGATGTCCTTGTCGCTTTCGGTACGGCAGGTGGCGATGACCCGCGCTCCCGCATGATGCGCCAGTTGGACAGCACAAGCCCCAACAGCTCCAGCGCCGCCCTGCACCAGAACCGTTTGGCCTCCAACGGAATCTGCAAGATGAATCGTCCGATGAGCCGTGATGCCCGGAATACCCAGGCAGGCACCCTGCTCCAGAGGCACACCTTCCGGTAGCGGAACCGCCAGTTTCAAAGGAACAACCGTATATTGTGCGGCGGTTCCGAACGCACGGTAAGATTGAGCGCCGTAACACCATACAGGGCGGCCGATCCATTCCCGCGACACCCCTTCGCCGACGGCATCAACCGTGCCCGATCCATCGCTGTGTGGTATCACACGCGGATACGGCATCCCCAAACCAAAAGCATCTTGTCGTTTCTTGACATCGCCCGGATTTACGCCTGAGAAAGCAACCCGAATCCGAACTTCGCCTGCGAGGGGCTGCGGATCATCCATTTCACCCACAAGGAGCACATCGCGCGCACCGCCCTGCTTTTCGTACCACGCGGCCTTCATACGTTCACTATCCCCTCCCCACGTGGCCGTGGCGGTGGCCTGTATCCTGAATCCTGAATCCTGAATCCTGAATCCCCCAAACTCTCTCAGTCGATCCGTCTAATCGGAGCAATCGGGCTTTACCCGGCAGCAAATCCCATATCGTTGCCAAATCCTAAACCAGGGGCTGTGCGCGAGCGATTCGTCGTGCCTTCGGTTGGCGGCAGCGAGATCGCTAGCACTTAGAGGTCTGGTGTCTGGCACTGCAAAAATCCGCTCCAACCACTCGATTTCAGCAATTGTCTCTTCGGCGGCCATTGTCCCTCAATATCTACTACAACTGCGTCGAGGTCAACCGAAGGGCAGAGCAGGATGGCGTCGTTTTGCCGACTTGCGCTGTGCTCTCTCCGTCTTTCGCAGAGAGAGTGGGGGAATTTCGATTTCCTGTCCGGTGCTGATCTCCCTCCTTCCCGGGGATTCTTAACGCCACAATTGATGGTTACGGTCGTAACCTGCACCCGCCGACCTTCATTGACCCGGGCCGTACGCGGACTTAGAGTGCGAGAAAGGACTGGTAGCGGGTTGAGGGACTCGCGAACGGCTGGCCTGAGGACCAGGCGGGGTCAACCAGTCAGCTCGAAACCCTCAATCTGAGTGCGGAAGGGACGGCTGCGGCGCCATGAACCTGAAGTCGCTGGTCTTGTCATCGGATGAGAAGATCGTGCGCGTGCTCCGCCGGACCCTGAGCGATCTCGATATTAGCGTGGAGCACTGCAACGATCCGGAAGCGGCGCTGCGCAAGCTTACCCGCGACCGCTTTGAGGCAATCATCGTGGACTGCGTTGACGCCCGCTCAACTGACGTGCTCAGCAGCGTGCGCCGCGCCCCCTGTAACAAACGAGCCGTGGCAGTTGCGATTCTGGATCCGGCGATCGGCTTGCGCTTTGCATTTTCCACCGGCGCTCATTTCGTGCTCTATAAGCCGGTCTCCGGCGAGCGTGCCAAAGTCAGCTTCCGGGCGGCACGCGCTCTGATGAAGCGGGAGCGGCGACGCAACTCGCGAGTCTCGGTGCAGATCCCAGTGGAAATCTCCAAGCACGACTCGGACACGCATTTTAAGGTGAACACGGTCGATTTGAGCGAGGGCGGACTGGCGGTGAAGCTGCCGAGGCGCACCAAACCCACCGGAAACTGGCAGGCTTCCTTCACTCTTCCCGGTTCTTCAACCCCGCTCCAGACCAAGGTCGAATTCGCTTGGGAAGGAAGCGGGCCGCAAGCGGGACTTCGCTTCGTCGACCTGCCCCCCGAAAATGCCCGCCTTCTGCGGGAGTGGCTGCAGCGCAATTCTCCGGAGGCTGAGCGCGACGATCCGCCGGTGCGGTCGCAACTGACCGACCTCAGCCTGGGAGGCTGCTATCTCGAGATCCCGTCGCCATTCCCGGTAGGAACGCATGTCACTCTCTCGATGAAAGCTGCGGGCAACGAACTGCGCGCCGAAGGCGTGGTTCGCATCATGCATCCGGATACAGGTATGGGCGTGGAGTTCACACAGACCACGCCGGAGCACCGCACTTCGCTGGAGAAATTCCTCGGCGTGCTGACTGAAAATCGCGAACTGCTGCCCGAACTGCTGGTTGAGCCGGACGCTCTGGAGCCTGAGGATTCGACTTCGTCCCGGACCGCCTCTGAATCAAAAGCGCAGATCGATGATCCGTTGCTGCAGCTTTTCCACAGTGAGACCAGCCTCTCACCGGAAGCCTTCGAGCGAGAATTACGGAAGCAGCGCGGAACACCGGGAAACGGGCCCGGGGCTGCAGCCGCCCACGCCTCAGCTTAGACGGCAATTACGCGTAGAAAGCACCCCTCGCGTGGCACCGGGAGTCCGACTCCCCGTCCTCCGCGTGAGTCCATCGCGCCTTCGTCAGGTCCCAACCATACGCTAGAATGAGTCCGATGCCGGGATGGCGAAATTGGCAGACGCAGCGGACTTAAAATCCGCAGGGGCCAAAAGCCCTGTGGGGGTTCGATTCCCCCTCCCGGCACCACGCAGCCGCGGGAGATTCAGCGGCTTCGCGGGGTCCGTCCCCCGAAAGGCTTCAAACCAGGATCACACTCCACGCCGCACAGGTTGTAGGACCAACCTTCGGGCCGCGGAAAAGCGGAATCCATGGATCAAGCGAAAAAAACCCACTTGACGACAGCGCCTCCTCAGGCCGCATAATGAACCGTTTTAATTAAGTCTTTTGCAGGATATTCGCACGTCCTCTCCACCTGTATCGGAGAAACGCCGGTGCCTACGGAGGTCGTCATGCGTAATCGATCCGTCGCAACTCTTTTCTCTGTCTCACGCGCTTCGTTCCTCACTCTTTTCATCGCCATCGCTCTCCTGGTTCCGGCCATACTTGTCGGCCAGGGCTACTTTGGCACCGTAAGCGGGGTTGTCAGTGACGCCTCAGGAGCCATCATCCGGGGAGCAAAAGTTACTCTGCTCGATGAGCAAAAGGGATACCAATTCACGACCACCTCAGACAACGATGGACGTTATCTGTTCGCCTCGATTCCGCCGGGCTCCTATTCCGTCTCGGCAGAGATGAAAGGTTTTGAGAAGATCGTGCGTCCCCACCTCATCTTGAACGTCAGCGAAAACGCGACTGCGAACCTGACTCTGAAGGTGGGGGCTGAAGCGCAAAGCGTTGAGGTCAAGGCGCAAGCCCAAGGCATCGCCACCGAAGATGCGGTGACCGGCCAGGTAGTGGACCGCAGGTTCATCAACGACCTCCCGCTTATTGACCGCAATGTGATGGACCTGACCTATCTGGCGCCGGGAGTTACCGACGTGGACGATCAGTGCCCCAACTGCGGCGGGACAAACTTCGTCTCCAATGGCAGCCGTGGAGCCAGTGCCGACATTCTGATGGATGGGGCTTCGATTACAAACTTCGAGCCTAATGGCGGCGTCACGCAGGCTGTGTACACTCCCTCGCCGGAAGCGGTGGAAGAGTTCAAAGTGCAGCAGTCCAACTTCAGCGCGGAGTATGGCTTTTCCGGCGCCTCGGTCATCAATATGGTCACGCGCTCGGGCACGAACTCATTCCACGGAAGCGCTTATGACTTCATACGCAATACCATTACCGACGCCAATAACTGGTTCAACGATCGCGCCGGCGTTCCCATTCCACCGGTTCACCGGCACGACTTTGGCGTTACCATCGGCGGCCCAATCTTCAAGAACAAGACTTTCTTTTTCTTCGACTATGAGGGCTTACGCGCCAGCAACATGAATACTTACACCGCGGGCGTACCTAGCGCGGCGGAACGAACCGGCGATTTCGGCGAAATATGCGCGGACAACGGCGGAACCTTCAATGGCAGCGGAATCTGCAGTGTGACGGCAGGTCAACTCTGGGATCCATACTCGGGCACGTACAATGCCAATGACGGTGGACCCGTGCGCAGCACTCCGATCCCGTACAATAATCTAGCCACCTATGCCAGCCCTGGGAGTCCCGTGCTCAACGGTACGCCCTATCAACTGCCGGTCCAGCCGGGCAATCTGATCGATCCGGTTGCGCAAAAGGTGCTGAATCTATTTCCGGTTGCCAACAACCCGGCACAAGGCATTTACAACAACTGGATTGCCTCAGGGGCTACTCCCAACTCGAACGATCAGTTCGACCTGAAGATCGATCAGCGCTTCAGCGAAAAGAATCTGGTAAGCGGCAGATACTCGCAGGAATGGAATTCCACTGTTCCTTTCAACTGCTTCAAGACCCTGATCGATCCCTGTGGCAGCGGTTCGAATAAAGGCACCGCGCATGTATTCTCGATCAACGACACCTACACGTTGAGCCCCACATTGCTGCTGACTACAACCTTCGGGATTACCCGCGGCGCCACACTGATCTACGCCTACAACTCCAGCCTCAATTCCAATCCCCTCAGCGCACTCGGCTTTCCGTCGTATTTAAAGAGCAACGGTTTCAATGGTGTTCCCGCCATGTTTATCAATGATTATTATGCGGCGGGCTTTCCCAATGCCGGCAACGATCCCTACGGCAATTACAAACAGGGTCAGACCACCGGTCAGTTCAGTGTTTTGCTGAGCAAAATCCATGGCGGGCATGAATTAAAGTTCGGCTTCGAGGGCAGGCTGCACCAGCAGAATTACATTCAGACCAATGCCCCTCTGGGATACTTCCAGTTCGATAACACGGGCAGTTCGCAATGTCCCTTTGTGGATGATTTTACGGATTGCGGCGGAGATTCCATGGCCAGTTTTCTTATGGGCCAGATGAAGGGAAGCGGGGCTAGCTATTACGAAATCCAGTTTCGCCCGGCGACCGAAAATTATCAATATGCGACCTTTGCTCAGGACAACTGGAAGGTCACGCCGAAGGTGACGCTCAATCTCGGCCTGCGCTACGACGTTTCGCTGCCGCGCACCGATCGCTATAACCGCCAGAATTGGTTCGATCCGAATGTAGTCAGCCCGCTGAACAACGGCTCGATTACCTATACCGACCCTATCACCAATCAGCCCACCACGCTTTCTCTGATGGGCGGCGAGGTTTTTGCCAGCTCGAATGAGCGTACCAATTACGTGACCGACTGGCACGACTTCCAGCCGCGCTTCGGCCTTGCCTATCAATTCGCGCCCAAAATGGTGGTGCGCGGCGGTTATGGAATCTACTACGGCCAGTCACGGTCGGGGGCCAGCGGTGTGGTTCCCTATGGCGGCCAGGGTTTCAACCAGTACACCAGCGTCATAAGTACATACAACAATGACGGTGCCACGCCGTACCTGCACCTGAGCGATCCGTTTCCCAATGGGTTGGTCCAGCCCGCCGGAAGCTCTCTGGGCTTGTTGAACGACGTGGGCTATGGAGCCAATGGTCCCCTGCGCATCGCCGCCGCAAACCTAACCCCCTACGAACAAAGCTGGAGCTTGGGGGTGGAACGCCAGATGCCCTGGAACGTGGTGTTCGATGTCGAGTATCTGGGAAAGAAGGGAACTCATCTGCCCTTCAGCGGGACCAATGCGCTCGATATCCTCGGGCCGTGGGTAGAGAGCATACCCGTCAACGGGCCCAACGACCAAGTCAATCCGTGCCAGATTCTCACTGTGACCTGTTTGAATACGTTAGTGACCAATCCCTTCTCGTCCCAGAACGGAGGCCCGATCAGCGATCCCAACAGCAGCCTCTCAAGCCCGCAGGTTCAATACGTTCAGCTAAAGGTCCCTTATCCGCAGTTTACGGGCGTTACAACGGACGTGCAGATGATTGCCAATTCGATCTATCACGGGTTGCAGCTCAGCGCCGAAAAGCACTTCAGCAACGGCCTGGAGTTCCTGGTCAACTACACCTGGTCCAAGTCGATCGACGATGCCTCCGTGGGCGACGACAACGTGACCTGGCTGGGGAGCTTTACCAGCATCCAGGACCCCAACAAGCCTTGGCTGGAACGCAGCCTTTCGACGTTCGACATACCCTCTGTGCTGAAGTTCAGCTACAGCTATGATCTGCCGTTCGGGCGCGGCCGAGCCTTCCTGGGAAACATACCGCGAGCGCTCGATGCTGTCATCGGAGGTTGGAGAACAAACGGTATCTGGCAGATCGCCGATGGCCGGCCCTTGCCCCTTACCGTCTCCAACGGGGGCACTCCGCTGCCCACCTACGGCGATTACGGCACACAACGCCCGAATCTGGTTGGCACGCCGAGACGGAATTACGGTCCCGACTGGCAGGACAGTTTTTTTGCCAACCCGGACGTCTTCCAGGTGCCGGCCCCGTTTACGCTGGGCGACATGCAGCGAACGATTGCGTCGGTTCGATCGCCACTGACATTTACCAGCGATTTGTCGTTGATCAAGCAATTCCTTCTGTCGCGTGCGCATGAAGGGATAAATCTCGAATTGCGGCTCGAGGCCCAAAATGCGTTCAACCACCCGTTGTTCAGTATGGGCACTCCCGGACCGTACGGCGACAGTACGCTCAATGTCGGCGATCCGAACTTCGGGGTGATCTCAAGCATGGCGCCAATCGGTCCCCGGCAAGTTCAACTGGCAGCCAAGGTCAGCTTTTGAGCATAAAGTGAACCGAATTGGCTGCAACTAAAGGCTATCCCGTGCCTGCCAAAGGCTTTGTCGCCTTCGGAGGCCGGGCATCGCTATCGGCGTCCTAAGCCCTTCGGAGAGGATCTTCAGAAGCTCCATCCGCGTAGGAATGCGGGCAGACTTGAATCGAGCCTGCTCGCCATCCGATCCCGCACTCTTGCCGAATCCTAAAGAGGGAGACCGAGTGCAATTATCCCCAGAGAATCCATTGTCAGGGCGCAAGTTAGGGGCATAGCCTATGAAGAAGGAGTGATCCATGAGCACAATCGAAGCCAGCGTACCAGCCGAAGTCCTCGAACTCAGTCCATATGCTCCTACCCGGTCCACGATCTCAGGAACCCCGCTCAGCACCGACGAATTACGCAACATAGAAACCTACTGGCGAGCCTGCAATTACTTAAGCCTGGGGATGATCTACCTGCAGGAAAATCCGCTGCTGGCAGAGCCTCTTCGGCCCGAGCACATCAAGAACCGTCTGCTGGGGCATTGGGGGTCGAGCCCAGGATTGTCTTTCATTTATGTTCACCTCAGCCGATTGATCAAGAAGTATGACCTGGACATGATTTTTGTTGCCGGACCCGGCCACGGAGCGCCAGGCGTACTTGGCCCGACCTACCTGGAGGGCACTTACTCCGAGATCTATCCGGAGAAGAGCCAGGATGTCGAGGGTCTGCGCGAGTTCTTCAAGCAGTTTTCGTTTCCCGGCGGAATCGGCAGCCACTGCACGCCTGAAACCCCCGGGTCGATTCACGAAGGCGGAGAATTGGGTTACTCGCTCTCCCACGCGTGCGGCGCGGCTTTCGACAATCCCGAACTGATCGTTGCAGCAGTGGTGGGCGACGGAGAATCCGAGACCGGACCATTGGCGACTTCATGGCACATCAATAAGTTCCTGAGCCCGGAGCGCGACGGCGCGGTGCTCCCCATTCTCCATCTCAACGGCTACAAAATCGACAATCCGACCCTGTTATCGCGCATTTCGCACGAAGAAGTGGAGAAGCTGCTTCGCGGATACGGTTGGACGCCCTATTTCGTGGAGGGATCGGAGGTCGACAGCATGCACCAGGCCATGGCAGCAACGGTCGAGCATTGTGTTCTCGAAATCCGCGACCATCAGAAGGCTGCGCGCCAGCAAGGTGTTGCGAGCCGGCCCCGCTGGCCGATGATTGTGCTGCGCTCGCCAAAAGGGTGGACTGCGCCGCGCGAAGTGGAAGGCCATTTTCTGGAAGGCTTCTGGCGAGCACACCAGGTGCCGCTGCCGAAGGTCAAGAGCGACGCAGAGCAACTTCGAGTGCTTGAAAAGTGGATGCACTCCTTGCAGCCCGCACCGTTCTTCGATGCCGATGGCCAGCTAGTGCCCTTGTTCCGGGAGCTCTCGCCAAGCGGCAACCGGCGAATGAGCCTGAACCCGCATGCCAACGGCGGCCGCCTCAAAAAAGCCCTGCGCTTGCCCGATTTTCGCGACTACGCGGCCAAGGTCGACAAGCCTGCGAAATCCATGGCGGAAAACACCCGTCCCCTCGGCGTTTTTCTGGGCGACACGATGAAGCTGAACATGAACAACTTCCGTGTTTTTGGCCCGGACGAGACGACTTCCAACCGGCTCGACGCCATCTATGCCGTCAGCAAGAAATTCTGGATTGAAGAGTTTTTTCCGGAGGATAACGATGGTGGCAATCTTGCTACCGACGGCCGTGTTCTGGAAATGCTGAGCGAACATACGATGGAAGGGATGCTGGAAGGTTACCTGCTCAGCGGCCGCCACGGGTTCCTGTCGTCTTATGAATCGTTCGTGCACATCATCGATTCGATGTTCAATCAGCACGCCAAATGGCTGGAAATGAGCAGTCATCTTTCCTGGCGGCAGGCCATCGCGTCGTTGAATTTGTTGATCACTTCTACCGTGTGGCGGCAGGATCACAACGGCTTCACCCATCAGGACCCCGGTTTTCTGGATGTTGTGGTTAACAAGAGCGCGAATGTGACGCGAATTTATCTTCCTCCGGATGTGAACTGCCTGCTTTCTGTTGCCGATCATTGCCTGCGAAGCCAGAACTATGTGAACGTGATCGTCTGCGACAAACAGAAGCACCTGCAATATCTGGACATGGAGAAAGCCATCATCCACTGCACCAAGGGCATCGGCATCTGGGACTGGGCCAGCAATGACGAGACCGGTGAACCGGACGTTGTGATGGCTTCAGCCGGGGACATTCCTACACAGGAAGCGCTGGCTGCGACCGCGTTGCTGCGCAAAGAATTTCCTGATATCAAAATACGCTTTATCAATGTGGTCGATCTGTTCAAACTGCAGCCCAGCAGCGAGCATCCTCACGGGCTACCGGATCGTGATTTTGATTCCCTGTTCACTGTGGACAAACCGGTCATTTTCAACTTCCACGGGTATCCACAGTTGATTCACCGCTTAGCCTACCGCCGTAAGAACCACGAGAATCTCCATGTGCGTGGATACAAGGAGAAGGGAAGCATCACCACGCCCTTGGAGCTGGCCATCGACAACAACATTGACCGCTTCAGCCTGGCGATGGATGTGGTCGACCGGGTGCATAGGCTGCAGAAAATTGGAGGGCACGCGAAAGAGCGGTTCCTGAACCAGCAAATCGAATGCCGCAATTACGCGCATCAATATGGCATCGACAAGCCGGACGCGGCGAACTGGACCTGGCCGTTTTGAGGCTTTGGAACCTGCGTACGGTTGAAATCGGGAGCGGTGGTGGCGGAGCCAGGGCCTGGCTTGAGTCAGTCTCAGAATTCCAGGCGTGCCTGGAATGCAATCATCCGCGGGCTGCTGTCGCCGCCTAATCCTACCCCGAGCAGGCCGGTCGGTGGAGAGGTTGTGTAAGTGAGGGCTCCGAATCCGGTTTGTGTGGAAGGCTTCCCCGGAATGCCTGCCAGCACCACGCTGGGCAGGCCAAAGTTTGGATGGTTGAAGAGATTGAAGAACTGGGCCTCCAGCCGCAACCTCGCGTGCTCAGTGACGGAGAACCATTTAGTCAGATAGAAGTCGTTCCAAAGGAAATCGGGACCGCGCAAGGCATTGCGGCCTAGATTGCCGAACTGGCAACTCTGCGGACCGTCTCCGCCATAGCAGGATCCGGCAGGAATTGTTTGGCCATCAATCGACTGCTCGTCGGGGTCCACGGCCGACATAAAGGCATTCGGATTCAACCATTGAATCGTGCCAGGTTGCGTCACACCCGGAATGGAATGGTGTTGATACAGCGGAACGCCCGGTATGACACTCGCGAACTGCGGTCCGCTCCCCTGAACAATTCCGTTTCCATTGGCCGAGTAAGGCGTGCTCAACACGGAAAACGGAACGCCGCTGTGCCAAAACAGCGTGCCTGATATTTGCCAGTTGTTGACCGCGTAGCCGAGGTCTCGGCTGTGCACTTGGATGGGCAATTGATACACGTACTGGGCATTCAGATTGTGCCGGATGTCGTAGTCGCATGGCCCATAGTCGCGCGCCAACTCTCCCGGCAGCGGAGAGAGAATCCCTCCAGCGGAGAATTGCAGGAATCCTCCGTTTGACACAGTGTCCATGCAACGGCTCCAGGTGTAGTTGACCTGGCCTTGCAGGCCGTGTCCGAGGCGCTTCGTCGCTGTGAGTTGAAGGCCGTTGTAATGGCTATTCTCACCGGTGGAGAACTGGGCCACGGCACCGAACCTTGCGTCCCTCGGCTGCATGTAAGGGAAAGGAGCGAAGCAACCCTGACACACGGTTTGATAACCGTTCATCTGTGTAAGATATGGCTGGTTGAGCGCGCGCGTCCCGACATATTGCGCCTGCAAACTGCTTGTTCTGCCTAATTGACGCTCAAGTCCCAAACTCCATTCCATGAAGTAAGGAGCGTGGAGTCTGCCACTCGGAACCGCGGTGATTGCCACGGGAGGGAGACAGGCTGCGACATTCGCTTGTGGAGATGCGCAGGAAAGTTGGCCATTTGGAAAGCCGGAACTAAACTTCTGATTGGCAGCGATGGTTGCGTCGACAGCGCTGTCGGGCACTCCCGGCGCGATAGCCTGGCCGCCAACCGTTCCCAGAAGACCACCCTGGTAGGTTTGCACGTACGGAGGATTAACACCAACCAGGTCGGCGACGCTGCCGGGCAAAATGTCGCTGAAAATCCCGAAGCCGGTTCGCAGCACCCAGTTCGGTTCGAACTGCCATGCGATTGCCGTTCTGGGTTGCAGAATTGCCGCAGGCGTCGAGGAAAACACATGCCCCAGGCCTGTTTGGATGGCGGTGTTCAGCGGCTGATTTGTATCGTGAGAGATGGAGTCAAACGAGCCGCGAAGTCGGGCAATCTGCTGGTGAGGATTAAGGGGATTGGAATTGAATGTGTCACGTATCCCAAGAGTCCACGTCAGGGTCCTGGTAATCTTCCATGTGTCTTGTGCATACAAGTCGAGGTTGAGGAAATTGAAGGGTTCGTTGGCTGAGGTTGGGAAGGTCTTGCTCGCGGTCGAGGCCACTCCTTGGATGTATTGCGCTAACGTGGTGTATGTGACGGTTGGGACCGAACCCTCATCAAAATCGTAGTCATTCAGCCGGAAGATTCGAGTGTTGGTTCCGAAGCGCAGCTCATGCGCGCCGTGGCTCCATGCCAGATTGTCGTTGATGAAGAAGCGCGAGGCGCGTCTACCTTGCAGCCAAGTATTGTCAAGCCCGCCTACCGCGGTGAAGGGAGCATTCGCACCGCTGCCTTGCAGGACGATGGGAAAGGCTGAAAGTGTCTTCTGAAGGTTGCCAGGCGCAAACAAGCTTTCATACCAGGA
>Ga0335076_10006690_pt1 | contig 11628 bp, 10 predicted proteins | sample Lox_Sample_25_FD_206717 | JGI IMG/M metagenome (GOLD analysis project Ga0335076, IMG submission 206717) | Soil microbial communities from Loxahatchee National Wildlife Refuge, Florida, United States - Lox_Sample_2.5 | ecosystem: Environmental > Terrestrial > Soil > Wetlands | place: USA... | reverse complement strand
CGGGCCTGGGTCACGCCCACCCACAGGTCGGCGGCCCGGTGCTTGAGCGCCTGGAACGACCCGATGGGGCGGGCGAACTGACGCCGCTCCTTCAGGTAGGCCACGGTGATCTCCAGGCACCGCTCGGCCGTCCCGAGCTGCTCGGCGGCGAGCACGGCCGCGCCGGCGGTCAGGGCGGCGGCCACCGCCTGCTCCGCGGCGTTCCCGGTGGCGAGGCGCCGGCCGGGGGCGTTGTCGAAGGTCAGGTCGGCCAGCTGCCTGGTCATATCCAGCGACACCACCGGGGTCATCCTGGCCTCGGCGGCCCGGACCGCGTACAGCCCGTACGGCACGCCGTCGGCGGGCACGATCAGCACGTCGGCGGGCAGCGCGTCCGCGACCCCGGCGACGGTCCCGATGAGCCGGTAGCCCGGGTCGCCGTCCTCCGGCGAGGGCACGCCGAGCCGGACCGTGGGCTCGGGCCGGGCCCCGGGGGCGGCCACGAACGGGACGGCCAGCGCCGCGGTGGCGGTGCCGGCGGCCAGGGCGGTCAGCAGCTCGTCGTCGCCCGCGGCCAGCAGCGCCGCCGTGGCCACGACCGCGGAGCCCAGGAACGGGACCGGGGCCACCGCGCGGCCGGTTTCCTCGGCGACCACCGCCGCCTCGCGGTACGACGCCCCGGCGCCGCCGCTGTCCTCCGGTATCAGCAGCCCCGCGCAGCCGAGGCCGGCCGCCAGGACCTGCCACAGGCCGGTGTCGTAGGTCTGCGGGGTTTCCGTCCGGGCCAGCACCTCGGGCCAGCCGCACCGGTCGGCCAGCAGCGCGCGGACGGCCGCCCGCAGCTCGGTCTCGGCCTCGCCGTACAGCAGGTCCGGCAGCCCGCCCGCCTGCCCAGCCGGTGCGGGACCGGTGGCGGTCGCGTCCGCGGCCGCGCTCACCGCGGCAGGTCCTTCCACGGCACGCCGGTGTCCACCCGGGTCTCGGGCGGCAGCCCGAGCACCCGCTCGGCGATGATGTTGCGGAGGATCTCCGAGGTCCCGCCCTCGATCGAGTTGCCCCGGGCCCGCAGGTACCGGTACCCGGGGCCGCGGCCGTAGAAGTTGGCGCCCTCCGGGCGGCGCATCGACCAGTCGTCGTAACGCAACCCGTCCGGGCCGGCCAGCTCCACCTCGAAGTCGGATATCTCCTGATTCAGCCGGGCGAAGACGAGCTTGGCCGCGGATCCCTCGGGGCCGGGCTGCCCGGCGGCCAGCTGCTGGCGGAGCCTGGCCCCGGCCAGCCGGGCCACCTCGGCGTCGGCCCACAGCCGGAGCAGCCGGTCCTGCAGCCCCGGCGTGCGCCGTTCGGGGTGCTGCCGCCAGGCCCGCGCCGCCAGGCCGATCATGCCGCCTTCCCGGGGCGCCGCTCCCCCGCCGATGGACACCCGCTCGTTCATCAGCGTCGCGGTGGCCACCTTCCAGCCCTCGCCGGCCGGGCCGATCCGGTCCGCGTCCGGGATCGCGACGTCGGTCAGGAAGACCTCGTTGAACTCGGCCTCGCCGGTGATCTGCCGCAGTGGCCGGACCTCCACGCCCGGGGCGGTCATGTCGCAGGCGAAGTAGCTCAGGCCCTGGTGCTTGGGTACGTCCGGGTCGGAGCGGGCCAGCAGCAGCGCCCACCGGGCCTGGTGCGCCGAGGATGTCCAGACCTTCTGCCCGTTCACCACCCAGGGCTCGCCGCTGGCGTCGAGCACCGCCCGGGTCGCCAGGCCGGCCAGGTCGGAGCCTGCGCCGGGCTCGCTGAACAGCTGGCACCAGATCTCCTCGCCGGTCCACAGCGGGCGAAGCCAGCGCTGCTGCTGCTCGTTGGTGCCGTAAGCCAGGATCGTCGGGGCGGCCATGCCCAGCCCGATCCCGTTCCGTTCCGGGCGGTTGGTCGGGGCGCCGGCCGCGGCGAACGCGGCGTCGACGGCCGGCTGCAGGTCCCGCGGCAGGCCCTGCCCGCCCAGGCCGGCCGGGTAGTGCACCCAGGCCAGCCCGGCGTCGAAGCGCGCGCGCAGGAAGTCGAGCCGGTCCATCGCCGCCGGGTCGTGCCCGGCCAGGAAGTCGCGGACCTGGCCGCGAAGATCGTCGGCCGTTACCACGCGGTGCTCCTTAATTCAGGGGCCCTCCGGCCACGTAGATCACCTGGCCGGAGACAAATCCCGCCTCGTCGCTGACCAGGAACGACGCGACGTTCGCGATGTCGGCAGGCTGGCCGACCCGGCGCACCGGGATCTGCGCTGCGGCGGCCTTCTGGAACTCCCCGAAGTCCATGCCGATCCTGGCCGCGGTCGCCGCGGTCATGTCGGTGACGATGAACCCGGGCGCGATCGCGTTGGCGGTGACCCCGAACTGCCCGAGCTCGATGGCCAGCGTCTTGGTCAAGCCCTGCAGGCCGGCCTTGGCGGTCGAGTAGTTGGCCTGGCCGCGGTTGCCGAGCGCCGAGCTCGACGACAGGTTGATGATCCGCCCGAAGCGCTGCTCCACCATGTACTTCTGGGTGGCGCGGCTCATCAGGAACGCTCCCCGCAGGTGCACTCCCATGACCGTGTCCCACTCGTCGTCGGTCATCTTGAACAGCAGGTTGTCCCGGATCACCCCGGCGTTGTTGACGAGCACCACGGGCGGGCCGAGCTCGGTGGCGGTCTTCTCCACCCCGGCCGCGACCTGATCGGCCTGGCTGACGTCGGCGCCGACCGCGATCGCCCGGCCGCCCGCGGCCGTGATCGCCTCGACGGTCCCGCTGCCGTCGGCCTCCTTCAGGTCGAGGACGGCCACGGCCATCCCGTCGCCGGCAAGCCGGCGGGCCACGGCCGCGCCGATGCCGCGCGCGGCGCCGGTGACGATCGCCACCCGCTGCGGCCGTTCCCCCGCCGACCCTGGCCCTTCTGACATAGGTTCCTCCTCGGCTCGCCTGCTAGCTATATCTAACCGCGCGCTAACTATACTTTCGCAGCTCGCGCCGGGCCAGCGAGCGCTTGTGCACCTCGTCCGGCCCGTCGGCGAACCGCAGCGTCCGCGCGCTGGCCCACAGGTGCGCCAGCGGGAAGTCCTGGCTGACGCCGCCGGCTCCGTGGACCTGGATCGCCTTGTCGATCACCCACTCCGCCATCGCGGGTGTCGCGATCTTGATCGCCTGGATCTCGGTGTGCGCGCCCTTGTTGCCGACCGTGTCCATCAGCCAGGCGGTCTTCAGCACCAGCAGCCGCGCCGACTCGATCCGGACCCGCGCCTCGGCGATCCAGTCCTGGATGACGCCCTGGTCGGCCAGGGGGCCGCCCCACGCGGAGCGGTGCAGGGCGCGGCGGCACATCAGCTCCAGCGCCCGCTCCGCCGCGCCGATCTGGCGCATGCAGTGGTGGATCCGGCCGGGCCCGAGCCGTGCCTGGGCGATCGCGAAGCCGTCGCCCTCGCCGGCGATCAGGTTGCCGGACGGCACCCGGACGTCGCGGAACGCTACCTCGGCGTGCCCGCCGTGCGGGCCGTCGGTGTAGCCGAACACGTGCATCCCGCGCTCGATCGTGACCCCGGGGGTGTCCCTCGGCACCAGGATCATCGACTGCTGCCGGTGCCGCTCGCTGTCCGGGTCGCTCTTGCCCATCACGATGAGGATCTTGCACCGCGGGTCCATCGCCCCCGACGACCACCACTTGCGGCCGTTGATCACGTACTCGTCGCCGTCCGGCTCGATCCTGGTGGCGATGTTGGTGGCGTCCGACGAGGCAACGTCGGGCTCGGTCATGCAGAACGCCGACCTGATCTCGCCGTCGAGCAGCGGCCGGAGCCAGCGCTGCTGCTGCTGCTCGTTGCCGAACTCGGCCAGCAGTTCCATGTTGCCGGTGTCCGGCGCCGCGCAGTTCAGCGCCTCGGGCGCGATGGCCGGGCTGTGCCCGGTGATCTCGGCGAGCGGCGCGTACTGCAGGTTAGACAGGCCGGCGCCCTCGGGATGGTGGGCGAGGAACAAGTTCCACAGCCCCCGGCTGCGGGCCTCGGCCTTCAGCTCGTCGATGATGGCTGGCCGCTCCCAGGGCCGTCCGGCCGCGGTGGCCTCGGCCACCTGCTCGGTGAACACCTTCTCGGCCGGGTAGACGTGGGAGTCCATGAACGACAGCAGCCGCTCGCGCAGTTCCTCGGTTCGCTCGTCGTAGGCGAATTCCATCAGCGGCCTCCCACGGGGTTCCGGGGGCGTCCCCGGGCCAGCACGGCGTCCGGACTAGGCTACCTACCAGCCGGTACGGCCGTCACGCTACCGTCTGGGCATGACACAGGTCGAGACGGTGCGCGGTCCCGTTGACGTGACCCGCCTGGGCACCACCCTGATGCACGAGCACGTGTTCGTCCTCAGCGAGGAGATCCGGCTGAACTACCCGGGTGACTGGGATGAGGAGGCCCGGGTCACCGACGCGGCCGCCAAGCTGACCGCGCTCCGGCAGCGCGGCTGCGACACGATCGCCGACCCGACGGTCATCGGGCTCGGCCGGGACATCCGCCGGGTCCAGCGAGTAGCGGCCCGTTGCGATATCAACATCATCGCGGCGACGGGCCTGTACACCTACGACGACGTGCCGTTCTACTTCCGCTACCGGGGCCAGCGGAGCAGGTCGCCGGCCTCGGACCCGATGACGGCCATGTTCGTCGCCGACCTCACCGAGGGCATCGCCGGCACCGGGGTGAAGGCCGCGTTCCTCAAGTGCGCGATCGAGGAGAAGGGCCTGACCCCGGGGGTGGAGCGGGTGCTGCGCGCGGTGGCCAGCGCGCACGCGGCGACCGGCGCGCCGATCACCGTGCACACCCATCCGGCGTCGGGATCAGGGCTCGCGGCCATGCGCGTGCTGGCCGAGGAGGGGGCCGACCTGAGCCGGGTGATCATGGGGCACAGCGGCGACTCGGCCGACCTCGGCTACCTGACCAGCCTGGCCGACGCGGGCTGCCTGCTCGGCATGGACCGGTTCGGGCTGGACCTCCTCCTGCCTTTTACGCAACGGGTAGGCACCGTGGCCGAACTGGCCCGGCGCGGCTACGCGGACCGGATGGTGCTCTCGCACGACGCGTCGTGCTACATCGACTGGTTCCGGCCGGACGCCATCGGCGTGTTCGCACCCGCCTGGCACTACGGTCACCTGTTCGACGACGTGCTCCCCGCGCTGCTCGAGCGCGGGGTGAGCCAGGCCCAGGTCGAGGCGATGCTGGTGACCAACCCGCGCCGCTACTTCTCCGGCCCTGCCACGGCGTGACCGCCGCTATTGCAGCAGCAGGCGGCTGATCCGGCCGCTCGCGATCCACAGCCCGGCCAGGCCCATCAGCGCCAGGTAGGCCGCGTGCCACAGCAGGCCGGGTCCGACCACGCCGAGGGTCAGCCCGCGCAGCAGGGCCACGCCCTGGTACAGCGGCGTGCACTCCACCACGATCTGGATCGGCCTCGGGTAGACGCTCAGCGGATAGAACGTGGCCGACAGCAGGAACATCGGCAGCGTGGCCAGCGTGATGAACTCGAAGTCCTGCCAGCTGCGCATGAACGTGGTCGCGGCCATCCCGGCCGCCGCGGACCCGAAGCCGATCAGCAGCGCCACCGGCACGTCCAGCACGGCCCAGGCCGAGTGCACCAGGCCCAGCGCGAGCATGACCGCCATGAACGCCACCGCGTACAGGCCGCCGCGGATCAGCGCCCAGCCGATCTCCCCCAGCGCGAGGTCGCCGGGGCGCATCGGCGTGGCCAGCGCGGCGTCGTAGAACTTCGCGTACTTCAGCCGGAAGAACACGTTGAAGGTGGAGTCGTAGATGGCGCCGTTCATCGCGGCCGTGGCCAGCAGCGCCGGCGCGACGAAACTGGTGTACCCGACCACGTGACCGCCGGGGCCGGTTACGCCGCCGACCAGATGGCCGATGCCGACCCCGATGGACAGCAGGTAGAACAGCGGCTCGAAGATCCCGGAGACCAGGACCAGCCAGGCATGCCGGTACACCCGGGCGTGCCGCTCGATCAGGTGCGCGCTGCCGCGGCCGCCCAGCCCGGTCCGGCGGGTGCGCAGCAGCGGCCGCGGCAGCACCCGCAGCGGAAGCTCCCGCAGGGATGGCGCGGTCACCGGTCCTGACCCCTGCCGTGCTCAGACATAGAGCCGCCGCCGGTAGGTCCGGTTCCCGACCATGATGCTGGCGGCGGCCACCGCGGCCAGGTAGGCCACGTGGGCCAGCGCGCCGCCGAGGCTGGCGGTCCCCAGGGTGAGCGACCGGCACAGCGCCACGCCGTTCCACAGCGGCGTGACGTAGGCGAGCGGCTGGAGCCAGGCCGGGAGCTGGGTCACCGGGAAGAACGTCCCGGAGAACAGGAACAGCGGGATCAGCCCGAACCGGAAGATCAGCGCGAACGACGTGTCCTTGGTCACGGTGATCGCCCACGCCTCGACGGGCGCCGCGAAGGCCAGCCCGGTCAGCACCGCGGCCGGGAGCGCCGCGAGCGCCCAGGGTGAGGCGACGGCGCCGAAGACGGCCATCACCGCCAGGAAGATGGCGGAGTTCATGGCCAGCCGCATGGTCGTGAACAGCAGGTGCCCGTGAAAGAGGTCGGCCGGGCGCAACGGCGATGCCGCGGCGGCGTAGTAGGTGCGGCGCCACTTCACCGAGCCGAGCACCGGGTACGTGGACTCCTCCACCGCGGCCTGCATGGCCGCGGCGGCCAGCAGGCCCGGGGCGAGGAAGGCCAGGTAGCTGAGGCCACCCAGGCTCGCGGTGCCGTGCGCGTCGACGAGCGTGCCCAGGCCGACGCCCATCGCGCCCAGGTAGAGCAGCGGGCTGAGCACGCTGGAGTAGATGGACCCGCGCCAGGTGCGCCGGTAGTTGGTCAGCCAGTACCGGAACTCGCGCACCGCGAACGACCTGCTCACTCAGTCCTCCAGCTGCCGTCCGGTCAGCCGGAGGAAGACGTCCTCCAGCGTGCTGCGGCGGACCAGGGAGGTCAGCGGCTCCAGGCCGAGGCCGCGGACCGCGGCGAGGGCGGCGTCCCCGTCCGGCGTGTACAGCAGGATCCGGTCCGCGAGCACCTCCATCCGCTCCGCCGGCGCGTCCGCGAGCTTGCCCGCCGCCCGCTCGTGCCCGGCCGGGTCGAACCGCAGCTCGAGCACTTCCGGCGTGGAGTACCGGCTGATCAGGTCGCGAGGCGAGCCCCCGGCCGCGATCTTGCCGCGGTCCATCACCACCAGGCGGTCGCAGAGCTGCTCGGCCTCGTCCATGTAGTGCGTGGTCAGCACCAGCGTGACGCCCTGCTGCTTCAGCCGGTACAGCCGGTCCCACACTGCGTGCCTGGCCTGGGGGTCCAGGCCGGTGGTGGGCTCGTCGAGCAGCAGGATCTCCGGTTCGTTGATCAGGGAGCGGGCGATGGTGAGGCGGCGCTTCATCCCACCTGACAGCGGCTCCACCTGGTCCGCGGCCCGCTCGGCGAGCTGCACGAACTCCAGTAGCCGGGCGGCGCGATCGGCGATGACATCCCGCGGCAGGCCGAAGTAGCGCCCGTAGATGATCAGGTTCTCCCGGACGGTCAGCTCCACGTCCAGCGTGTCCTCCTGCGGGACCACGCCGAGCCTGGCCCGGATCGCCGGGCCGTCGGTGACCGGGTCCAGGCCGAGGATGGTCAGCTCGCCGCCGCTCGGCGGCGAGACACAGCCGATCATGCGCATGGTCGACGACTTGCCCGCGCCGTTCGGCCCCAGGAAGCCGAACGCCTCGCCGCGGTGCAGGTCGAAATCCACGCCGGCCACCGCCACCGCGCCGCCGAAGCTCTTCTCCAGGCCGCGGGCATGGATCAGCACGTCGGGACCGGGCACTCCCGTGACACTACCCGGCAGATCGGACGGTTCCGAATGGATTACTTGCTGCGGTCCGGGCAAGGACAGGTATGGGCAACGTCTTGATTTCGCCCGGTTCCGCCAACTAGCCCTAGGTTCCGGGTACCCTCACAGAGTCACCTCGGCGTGTCCTGAGGGGATACGGGGAAGAAAGGCGGCCAGGTGAGTCTTGTCAGCCGGTGGTACCAGCGGTTCCAGCGCCTGATCCACGAGTTCGCCAAGTTCGGCGTGGTCGGGACGATCGGGTTCCTGGTGACCGAGGGTGTCTTCAACCTGATGATCGCCCGGCACCAGTCCTCCTTCACCGCGAACGCGGTCTCGACGCTGGTAGCGGCGGCCGTGACCTTCCTCGGCAACCGGTACTGGACGTTCCGGCACCGCGAGCGCACCGGCTGGGTCCGGGAGGCCACCGTCTTCCTGGTGCTGAACCTGATCGGCATAGCCATCCAGCAGGCCTGCCTGGAGTTCGCCAAGCACGAGTTCGGCCGCAACGACAAGCTCACGCTGAACGCCGCGTTCCTGGTCGGCGTGGCCCTCGCCACCCTGTTCCGGTTCTGGTCCTACCGCAAGTTCGTGTGGCTCGCGCAGGTCTCCGACCAAGCGCCCCCGGTGCCCGGCGCGCTGGAGCGCGTGCCGCAGGCCGAGCACGAGGCCTGGGAGCCGGCCCTGGTGTCGCCCGAGTCCCCGGTTCCCGGCCAGGGCGCGCCCGGGCAGAACGGTCATGACCAGCAGAGCGCTCATGGTCAGGCCGGCCACGGCCAGGCCGGCCTGACGCGGCCTTCGGGGCCGCGGCACGCGCGTTCTGGGTAAATCGCGGCACGCGCGTTCTGGGTAAATCGCGGCACGCGCGTTCTGGGTAAATCGCGGCACGCGCGTTCTGGGTAAATCGCGGCACGCGCGTTCTGGGTAAATCGCGGCACGCGCGTTCTGGGCGGATGTCACGCTGACCGGGAGCAGCTCCGGCCGACCCGGCCGGCGACGAGGCTCCGCAGCGGAACCGCAAGCACGGCGTGGCCCTGGGCCGGGGACAGCTTCCCGGTCGCGACCAGCCGGCCTACCACGTGCACCTCCCGGGCCCGGGCGTTGGCCGGATGGGTGAGCGGATCGTCCATCGACGGGCCCTGCACCAGTCCGGCCAGCATCGCCGCCTGCGGCCAGGACAGCCCGGCGGGCCGGACCCCGAAGTACCCGCAGCTGGCGGCGGCCAGGCCGTAGTAGCCGTTGCCGAAATAGACGACGTCGGCGTACATCTGCAGGATCTGCTGGTTCGTGTACGTCAGGTACAGCTTGACGGCCAGCGCGACCTGCTCGGCCTCGTCCGACGAGGTGGAGCGCCCGTGCGTGTACAGCAGCTTGGCCAGCTGCTGGTAGAGGGTGGCGCCACCCTGGATGCCATGACCGGTCACATACTCGAAGCCGACCCGCGCGACCGCGAACAGGTCGACGCCCGGCTCGGCGTAGAAACGCTTGTCTTCCGTGGCCACCAGCGATTCGGCGAACCGTGCCGGGACGGCGGGGCCCGGGTAGGCCACGTGGTGCGCCCGGTCCTGCGCCGCCGCGAGCTGCCGGGCGTTGCCGACAGACGGGGTGACGATCAGCAGCCCGCCGAACGCCACGGCGCCCAGCAGGATCAGCGCCACGATCACGACCGCGAGCCGGCCCGCCAGCCGGAGGGCCCGGCGCCGCCGGAGGTACGGCCCCGCAGGCCGGTAGCCCGATGGGCCGTATCCGCGGCCCGGGGTGACGGCGCCCGCAGTCCCAGGGCCGGCGGACCTGCGGCCGGGAGCGCCGCGGGCGGGAGGGCCGGCCGACGGGTCGCCGATCGGCAGCGGAAGCGTCGGATTATCCCCCTCCCCGGCGCCACCCGCTGGTCCTCGCATCGTCATTGCGACCGCCCGCGTCAGGCCCTGGCTATCTCCGGCCAGGGGACATTTGCCATTTTGCCCATCGCACCCGGTAACGCAAACGATCGGCTGGCCCGCGCGGTGCCCGTGACGCCGGCCCCGCGGGGCGGCGCGATCCGGGCCCGGCCGCCTTCCCCGGCTGACGCCCATCCGGGTCCGGGGCCGTTCCCCCGGACCGGCCGGCAAAACGCTGCTGACATGGGACAGCGCGGTATTTGTGACGCCTTATGTTCAGTTTCGCTGCGAACCCGTAATGGGGGACGGTAACGTCGTCCGCAACGGGGACTAGCAGGAGTCTCCAGGCGCTGGCGGCTGGGGCATAGAAACTTCCAGGTAATGGTCGGCTTCCAAGCCGTCCCTCCGGGAGGAGAATAGTGTCAGCCAGGCGTGGCCGCTCGCGCGGCCGCCGCCATATCACCTCAGTGGCTCAAGTCAAGAGCCCGCGGCTCTGGCCCACCATCTGGGCCATCGTTGTGCTGTTCCTGCTCGCCGGCGTGCTGGCCTCGGTAAATACCCCGCGAGGCAGTGACATCCTGGACGCGGTCCAGCGTTTCCTGTTGTTCTATGCGGGCGTGCTCGCGTTGGTGGCGCTGACCGCGGCGGTCGGCGTCGGCGTGCTGGCCGCGGACCGCATCGTCATGACTCCGGCTAGCCGGGTCGTCGCGCAAGCGGTGCACCGTGCCGTCTCGTTCGCCGCTCTCGCCTTTCTTGCGATACACATCGTGCTTGAGATTCTCGCCCACCGGTCCCACGTCATTGACGCTTTCGTGCCATTCCTGGCGCACGGGCGCACGTTCTATATAGGCCTGGGCACGATCGCGTCGGATCTCGTGGTGCTCCTGGTCGTGACCGGAATCGCGCGGGGCCGTTTCGCGACGGGGCGACCGTGGACGTGGCGCGCCATCCACGCCACCGCCTACCTGGCCTGGCCGCTGGCGATCGTGCACGGACTGCTCGCGGGCCGGGCGGCGAAACCGTACGTGGACTGGAGCTACGGAGCATGCCTGGCCGCGGTCGGGCTCGCCCTTGTCATCAGGTTCGTGGCCACCATCCGCAACCACCAGGAGAAAGCCCGGCATCCGCTGCCGGACCATGTCTCCCCGACCGTCCAGGCGCCGATGCCTGCCATGATGCAGCACGAAGTTCATGACCGGTGGCGTGCCGTACCGCAAGCCGGCGGCCCGCGGGGCGCCGTGCCGCCGGCGCGGGCGATGCCTCGCGCTCTGCCGCCGGGGCCGACGCACCGGCCGGAAGCGCCGTCTCCCCAGCCGCCGTACATCGCGACGCGCCGTCTGGCGACCCCGCGCCCCGACCTCCCGATTCCTCCGTCGCACCAGCAGGAAATGAGGCCCTGGCAGCAACAGGAGTGGCAGCAGCACCAGCAGGAGTATCCTGAGGCCTTGGTTTACCCGGATACCTCCTATCCGGACGACCTCGACAACCCCGCTGACCCCGCCTACCCGGGCGCGGAGGGATCATGACGCCGCCCCCAGAGCCCGACGCCGTGTGCATCGGCCAGTCGCGCCTGACCGCCGGGCTCGACCGAATCCAGCGGATCGACCTGAACACGCACTTCGAGGTGTTCGGCACGCTGCCACGGCTCACCGCCAGCCAGCTGATCGACGCCACCGAGCGGGTCAACCTGTGTGGCCGCGGCGGTGCCGCCTTCCCGTTCAGCCGCAAGCTGAAGTCGGTCATGCAATCTGCCCGCCAGCGGAAGAAGCGGGTGGTCGTCCTGGTCAACGCGACCGAGGGCGAGCCGGGCAGCGCCAAGGACAGGATGCTGCTGCTGAGATCGCCGTACCTGGTGCTCGGCGGCGCCCTGGTGGCCGCCTGGGCGCTGCAGGCCAGGGAGATCGTCATCGGGGTCACCCGGACCGACGTGGC
>Ga0335076_10006688_pt1 | contig 11630 bp, 10 predicted proteins | sample Lox_Sample_25_FD_206717 | JGI IMG/M metagenome (GOLD analysis project Ga0335076, IMG submission 206717) | Soil microbial communities from Loxahatchee National Wildlife Refuge, Florida, United States - Lox_Sample_2.5 | ecosystem: Environmental > Terrestrial > Soil > Wetlands | place: USA... | reverse complement strand
CCGTGGCGTGTTCAAGTCGGCGCCGGGCCGGGACGACATCCTGCCCGACATCAACGAGAACCTGGTGGTGGAGCTCTATTCGAAGTGAGCACGGCCGCTTGCAATGGGTGCTGCGTGGCCCCATATAAGCTGGTCCGCCCGAGTATCTTTATTTTCCGCCGGTCGTTGGCCGGCAAGGTGTGACAATGCAGGGTTCTGTGAGCGAGTTTCTGCGGCCCCGTGTGGTGAAGGTACAGCCAGTGGCTCCGCGCCAGGCACACGTGGTGATCGAGCCGTTCGAGCGGGGCTTCGGCCATACCCTCGGCAACGCGCTGCGCCGCGTGCTGCTGTCGTCCATGCCGGGCAGCGCGATCACCGAGGTCGAGATCGACGGCGTGCTGCACGAGTACACCAGCATCGAAGGCGTTCAGGAGGACGTGGTCGACATCCTGCTGAACCTGAAGTCGGTGGCGCTGCGCATGCATTCGCGCGACTCCGCCGAGCTGCGGTTACACAAGAAGGGCCCGGGCCCGGTGACTGCGGGGGACATCCAGACCGATCACGACATCGAGGTGGTGAACCCGGAGCTGGTGATCGCCAATCTCACCAAGGCGGGTGAGCTCGCCATGACGCTGCGCGTCGAGCGCGGCCGCGGCTACCGACCCGCGGCTTCCCGGGTGGCTTTCGAGGAGCAGACGCGCCCGATCGGCCGCCTGCAACTCGATGCATCCTTCTCGCCGGTGCGCCGAGTGACCTACTCGGTCGATGCTGCGCGTGTCGAGCAGCGCACCGATCTCGACAAGCTGATCATCGACATCGAGACCAACGGCACCATCGACGCCGAGGAGGCGATCCGCCGCGCGGGCAGCATCCTCAAGGACCAGCTGTCGGTGTTCGTCGATCTGCAGGGTGAGGAGGAAGCCGCGACCAAGGTCTCGGAGATGCAGTTCGACCCGATCCTGCTGCGTCCGGTGGACGAGCTCGAGCTCACCGTGCGCAGCGCCAACTGCCTCAAGGCCGAGAATATCCACTACATCGGCGACCTGGTGCAGCGCACGGAGGTCGAGCTGCTGCGCACGCCGAATCTCGGCAAGAAGTCGCTCACCGAGATCAAGGAAGTGCTGCAGAGCCACGGCCTCATGCTCGGCATGCGGCTCGACGGCTGGCCGCCGCCGGGTTTGAAGCACGACGAAGAGCGCGACGTGATCTGAAGGGCGAGCCATGCGTCACCATCTCTCCGGCCGTCAGCTGTCGCGTAATAGCTCGCACCGGCACGCGCTGATGCGCAACATGTCGGTCTCGCTGCTGCGGCACGAGACGATCCGCACCACGCTGCCGAAGGCGAAGGAGCTGCGGCGCGTGGTGGAGCCCCTCATCACGCTCGCCAAGAGCGACGGGGATGCGAATCGGCGCATCGCCTTCTCGCGGCTGCGCGATGCGCAGGTGGTGGAGAAGCTGTTCGCCGATCTCGGTCCGCGCTTCAAGGCGCGCCCGGGCGGCTATACACGGATTCTGCGCATGGTGCCCCGCCCGGGCGATTGCGCTCCGATGGCGCTGATGCAGCTCGTGGAGGGTCCTGCGCCGGTTGCCGCCGAGGAGCCGACGGAAGGCCGGAAGAAAAGCGCCCGGCGTGGGAAGCCCAAGGTCGAAGCGAAGGCCGAAGCAAAGGCTGAGCCGAAGGCGAAGAAGAAGAGCAAGCGGGCAGCTCCGGCGGAGGCAACGCCGGAGGAAACTCCAAAGAAGCGCACGCGCAAGAAGAAGACCGCGGGCTGATCCTTGAGCTCACGACTGATCCTTCGCCTCACACCCCGTCAGGCGGTGAGCGGGATGCTGCATTCTCGGTGAGCGCTTGCGACATGGGTGCCCTCGGCGTTCGTTGCCTACCGCAGAAGCCATGGGCTACGCTTTGATCGAGCCGGCACTCGAACCGGCACGAATCAAGGGAGGAGTCCCGCCATGAGCTTTGCCTCGGAATTCAAAGAATTTGCCATGAAGGGCAGCGTCCTCGACCTTGCGGTCGGGGTCGTGATCGGCGCCGCCTTTGGCAAGATCGTCGCCTCGCTGGTCGGCGATCTGATCATGCCCGCGCTTTCCCCGGTCCTCGGAAGCGTGAATTTCACGGACCTTGCCGTGCAGATCACCACCAATGCGCAGGGAAAGCCGGTGATGCTCCGCTACGGCGCCTTCCTGCAAACCATCTTCGAGTTTCTGGTGATTGCGTTTTCGATCTTCATCGTCATCAGGGGCATCAACAAGCTCAAGCGGCCCGCGCCCAATGCGCCGCCGCCACCGCCTTCGCGGAGCGAGGTATTGTTGCAGGAAATAAAGGATTTACTCGCCAAGAAGTAGAATTTGTTTCTTTTTTGATACGACGGGAAGAATAGCCATACAGCTGGCTAGACACTGTGCCCTCGGGACTGAATTCGTGTTCGGGCTTTGAGGCTGCGGCGCCCGCGTGGGGAAGGCGCAGAGCCCGGCGAGTTGTGAGCGAGCGGCTAAAGCCGGTCCGACTTCTCCGTTTCCGCTGCGCGGAAGGCATCACGCGTCAGGTTCTCGCACCCGCTGGCAGTGACCGCCAGGTCGTCCTCGATGCGAATGCCGCCGAAGCGAGAGAGCGCCTCGACACGTGACCAGTTGATGTGACGCGCGCGAGCGTCGGCGCGCGCCGCCGCGAGCAGCTGTGCGATGAAGTAGATACCTGGCTCCATGGTGACCACGAAGCCTTCCTCGAGTACGCGCGTCAGCCGCAGATAGGGGTGTCCCTGCGGCCGCGGGATCTCGCCGCCGTCGGGATCGCGCATCAAGCCGCCCACGTCGTGCACCTCGAGACCGAGCAGGTGACCGATACCGTGGGGCAGGAATACGGACGTAACGCCGCTGACCACGGCTTCTTCGGCGCTGCAGCGGATCAGGCCGGCCTCGCGAAGTACCTCGCCCGTGCGCCGATGTGCCTCGAGGTGCACATCGCGCCAGTCGACGCCGGCACGCACGCTCGCGCACAGCGACTGCTGCATGTGCTCCATACGCCCGATGAGCGTGGCGAAGTCGCGGTCGGCCGAATGGGTACGGGTGATATCACTCGCGTAGCCGGCAAACTCGGCGCCGGCGTCGATGAGCAGCGACAGCCGCTCGCGGGGCGAGTGCCGCTCGAGCAGCTGATAGTGCAGGACCGCGCCGCTCGCGTTCAGGGCGACGATGGGGTTGTAGGGAAGCTCCTGCTCGCGCAGCCCGCAAGCCTCGAGAAAGGCGAGCTCGATCTCGAACTCGGAGGCTCCGGCGCCGAAGGCCGCGGCCGCGGCGCGGTGGCCGAGCGCCCCAAGCCGGTTCGCCTCCCGCATGCAGGCGAGTTCGTAAGGGGTCTTGGCCGCACGCGCATAATCCAGCCGCCGCATGAGCGGTTGCGGATTGACGGCCCCGACTCCCCAGGCGGTGAGCTCGATAAACGCATCGCCGACATAGGCCGCACGGGAGAGGTCCACTGGAAGCTCGGCACGCGCCGCGGCGCGATCGGCGGCGATGCGCACGTCGAAGTGGCGCACCCAGTAACCCTGCGGCACATCGGCCGGTTTGTACCAATAGTCCTGCGGCCGCTCGACGATCAGCCGTGGCACGGATCCCGGCTCGAACCAGATGAAGCTGCCCGGAGCGTCCGCAAGCGGTGCCCACACCTTGAACGGGGCATTCGTCTCGAAGGGATAGGTCCGGTCGTCCTCGAAGACCGGCACCGGCGAGCCGGCGTACACCAGGAGTCCACCGTAGCCGCACGCCTCGAGTGCGCTGGCGGAGCGCCGGCATACCTCCTGAAGATGCGCACCAAAGCTGCCGTCGAGCGTCGCCGCGAGGTGGCCGTTCGAACTCTTAGCTGACATGCCAGTCCCCTAACTAACTTAGCCGTGAGCTGTCGCTCCAAACCGACATTTGTATCTTTACCCGCCAATTTCCAATCGTACCGGGACTTCTATAGAATTTGCCGTCCGCGTTGCCCGGAACGGGCCACGGAACGACCGAAAAGGGTCGTAGTCTCACCCACACAACTCTTGCTTCTCTCCGGGGTACCGATCGATGAAAACCAAACTTGCTCTTAGCGCAATTATTGCCGCGCTGATGCTGACGGCCTGCGCGAAGCAGGAATCCGCAGGCACTGATCAGGCTGCAACTCCTCCTGCTCCGGCGGCTCCCGCCGCTGACGCCAGCCAGGCTGCGGGCCAGGCCGCCCAGCAGGCTGGCCAGGCCGCTCAGGCGGCCGGTGAGGCCGCGCAGTCCGCGGCCGGCTCTGCAGCTCCGGCAACACCGCCGCCAGCTGATAACTCGGCACCGCCGAAGCAGTAAGCCGCGCGCTTACAGCTCAAGGAAACATGGCCCGGATGGCTCGCGCGCTGCGAGCTGTCCGGGCCATTTTCATTTCAGACAGTCGACATTCTGTAAACAGCGCAGCCGGCACGCGCGCCGGCGCGCTGAAATGACGCGATCGTAAGGTGACTTCGGCGCGCTCCGGCGCGTAAGGTTTCGACATGATCGGAGTGAGTGTCAGCGTTCGTGATGCCCGGGCGGCGCCCGCTGACCGGCTGTGGATCCAGAGCGTCTACCGTGACTATCTCGACGACCTGAACCCGGGCACCGGAGTGTTTCCCGCGCTCGGCGAGGTCGGGCACCGCGAGCCCGACCAGATCGCCCACTGGTTTGGCGACCCCAACACTTTCCCGCTCGTCATCGTCAAGGGAAGCGAGCCGGTGGGATTTGCCCGCGTGCTGCGCGCCGTGGCTTCGCCGCGCGAGCCGCGCATCGACTATCGCATGGCGGAGTTCTTCGTCACCCGCACGCGACGGCGACTCGGCATCGGGCGCATCGCAGTGCAGCTCATCCTGAGTCGCTTTGCCGGGCGCTGGGAGATTACCGAGTACCTGCGCAATGCTCCCGCCGTGACGTTCTGGCGCCGCGTGGTCGCTGCCTACACGCGCGGCAGCTACCAGGAGCGCATCATCAACGGCGAAGTGCACCACGTGTTTGATTCGGCGAAGCCGCGCCCGGCGTAGCGCGGGCCGTTGGCGGAATCGCGCTCCCAGCGGTCGCAGTGTGCGCCGCTCACCGCGGGCGCGATTTCGCCGAGTGGCCGGCTGCCTGGGCGCAGCCGCCGCAGGCGCTGAGCTGCCGCGCCAGCGCGCGCTCGCGCAGCCGCGCAAGGCCCGGCAGGGCGCGCAGCACGGGCAGCCTCTCGAGAGCAGTGAGCGCACGCAGCCGCAGGCGCACCGAGGCGAGTCGCCAGGCGCTGAAGAGCGCAGAGGCGACGACCAGCACCGCGACCAACAGCTGCTGCAGCAGCAGGCTCATGCGGCCCCCGTGAGCGGCCTGCTCACGCGGCACCGGCGCCGAGCGCGAGCGCCACTCGATAGGTGAGCAGCGCACCGAGATAGGCGAGCGCGAACAGGTACAGCGCCATGTACAGGGGATAGCGCCAGGAGTTGGTTTCGCGCCGCACCACCGCGAGCGTCGACAGGCACTGCGGCGCGAACACGTACCAGGCGAGCAGGGACAGCCCGGTCGCCAGGCTCCAGCCGCGCGCGATGACAGGCGTCAGCGCGCCGGCGACGTCGCTCGCGCCGGACATTGCGTACACCGTGCCGAGCGCGCTCACCGCCACTTCCCGCGCGGCGAGTCCCGGGACCAGCGCGATCGAGATCTGCCAGTTGAAGCCGATCGGCGCGAACAGGAACTCGAGCCCGCGGCCGAGGAGCCCGGCGATGCTGTACTGGATGGCCGGCCCGGTCGCGCCCGCCGGCGGCGCCGGGAAGCTCGCGAGGAACCACAGCACCACCATGAGCGTGAGGATGATGGTGCCGACGCGTGTGAGGAAGATGCGCGCACGCTCCCACAGGCCGAGCAGCAGGTTCGACAGGTGCGGCAGGCGGTACTCAGGCAGCTCCAGCAGCAGCGGCCGGTACTCGCCGCGCATCACCGTGCGCTTGAGAGCGAAGGCGACCGCCAGCGCGCTGGCGACACCGGCGACGTACAGCGCAAACAGCACGAGTCCGCGCAGGTTGAAGATCCCCAGCGCGCGTTGCGGAATGAAGGCCCCGATCAGCAGAGCGTACACCGGCAGCCGCGCCGAACAGGTCATGAGCGGCGCGATCATGATGGTCGCGAGGCGGTCGCGCGAAGAGGGTATGGTGCGCGCGGCCATGATGCCGGGAATCGCGCAGGCGAAGCTCGACAGGAGCGGAATGAAGGCGCGTCCCGAGAGGCCGACGCGTCCCATCAGACGATCGAGCATGAACGCCGCGCGCGGCAGGTAGCCGGAATCCTCGAGCGCCAGGATGAACAGGAACAGGATCAGGATCTGCGGCAGGAATACGAGCACGCTGCCGGCGCCGGCGATCACGCCGTCGAGCAGCAGGCCGCGCAGCGGTCCGGGCGGCAACACCTTGGCGAGATGAGCCGCTGCCGACTGCACGCCGAGGTTGATGAGGTTCTGTGGCGCCTTGGCCCAGCTGAACACCGCCTGGAACATGAGGAACAGCACGGTCGCGAGCAGCAGCGGACCGGTGACCGGGTGCAGCACGAGGGCATCGAGTCGCGTGAGCGCCGCGAGCCGCGCGGGGACGCGGTAACCGCTGTCGTGGAGCACGCGACGCACCTCGCGTTGCGTCGCCTCGATCTCGGCGGCGCTCGCGGGCGCGGGCGCGGGCGCGGCGAGCGGCGTGCGCGTGCCGGCGAGCGCGCGCTCGGCGAAGCCGTAAGCGTCAATGGCCTCGACGAGCTCGCGCTCACCGCCCGCTCGCACGGCGACCGTCGGCACCACCGCTATCCCGAGCGCCCGCTCGAGCGCGGCGCGGTCGAGCCCGTAGCCGCGCTGAGCCGCGACGTCACTCATGTTGAGTGCAACGATCATCGGTCGACCGAGGCGCTTGAGGTCGAGCACCAGGCGCAGATTCAGCCGCAGGTTGGTTGCATCGACCACGCACACCAGCAGGTCCGGTGGCGGCTCGGTGGCATGGCGCCCGAGCACCACATCGCGGGCGATCGCCTCATCGAGGGTCGCGGGCTCGAGACTGTAGGCGCCGGGCAGATCGACGACGCGGAAGGTGCGCCCGCTACGCGGCCCGATGAAGCGGCCTTCCTTGCGCTCGACAGTGACGCCCGGATAGTTGGCGACCTTCTGGCGGCTGCCTGTCAGGCGGTTGAAGAGCGCGGTCTTGCCGCAGTTGGGGACGCCGACGAGCGAGAGACTGATCTGCGGCGCGGCGAGTGCCGCAGCCGCGGGGGCGTTCATGGGGATCCGGCTGGGTGGAGCTGCGCCAGTTGCGCTTGGGGTGGGGCGGCTGCAACGGAGTGGTGCTGCGCTGACGCGGCTACTTGCGCTTGGGGCGGGGCGATTGATTCGCAGTGATGCAAATCAACCCACACGCTCTGCACCTCCCGCCGGCGCAGAGCGAGCGTCGTGTGGCCGACGCGCACCACGAACGGGTCACGTCCCGGGCGCGCCTCGGCGATGATCTCGACCTGCTCGCCGGGTACGAAGCCAAACTCGAGCAGCCGCCGCTCGAGCGCCGACAGCGGTGTGGCGCGCGAGCCGACGCCGACGACGGCTCCGCGTGCCCCGGGCGGCAGGGCTGCGAGGCTCACGAAGCCGGGCTCCAAGCCAAGGCCGGCGGGTGTAGCGGAGGCGTCCATTGCAGAAGTATGAATGAGAACGGTTCGCATTTGCAATGCGTGCGCACGCATTTCGACGTGGTCCTTCGATCCGACACCCGTGCACCTCATTATCCACAATATGTTATGAATCAGTGTCTTATGATCCGCCCAGTGCGGCCGGGGCTTGGCTGCGCCAGACGTCAGAGGGGTGGCGCCGGCGCTCGCCAGGCTCGATCAGCGGCACCAGGTATCTTCCGGTCCACGAGACAGCGCACGCGGCAACCTCCTCGGGCGTACCGCTCACCACGATCTCGCCACCGCCCTCACCCGCCTCGGGACCCAGATCGATCACCCAGTCGGCGGTCTTGATGACGTCAAGGTTGTGCTCGATGACCACGATGGTGTTGCCCTCGTCGCGCAGGCGATGCAGCACGTGCAGCAGCTGCTCGACGTCGTGGAAGTGCAGTCCCGTGGTGGGTTCATCGAGGATGTAGAGCGTGCGGCCGGTGGCACGCTTGGCGAGCTCGCGGGAGAGCTTCACGCGCTGCGCCTCGCCGCCCGAGAGCGTGGTGGCATTCTGCCCGAGCTTCACGTACGAGAGGCCGACGTCGCTGAGTGTCTGGAGCTTGCCGGCCGCTGCCGGCACGTTCTGGAAGAAGCGCGAGGCTTCCTCGACCGTCATCTCGAGCACTTCGTGAATGTTCTTGCCACGGTAACGGACCTCGAGCGTCTCGCGGTTGTAACGCTGGCCCTTGCATACGTCGCAGGGGACGTACACGTCCGGAAGAAAGTGCATTTCCACGCGGATGACGCCGTCGCCCTGGCACGCCTCGCAACGCCCGCCCTTGACGTTGAAGCTGAAGCGCCCGGCGTCGTAGCCGCGGGCGCGTGCCTCCGGCACGGCGGCGAACAGCTCGCGCAGCGGCGCGAAGAGGCCTGTATAGGTGGCAGGATTGGAGCGCGGCGTGCGTCCGATCGGACTCTGGTCGATGTCGATGACGCGGTCGATCTGCTCGAGCCCCTCGATGCTCTCACACGGCGCGGCCGTCACACGTGCACCGGTGAGGCGCGCGGCGGCGTGGCCGAACAGCGTGTCCACGATGAGCGTCGACTTGCCTGAGCCGGAGACTCCGGTGACGCAGGTGAAAAGACCGAGCGGGATATGCGCAGTGACGTTGCGCAGATTGTTGCCGCGGGCGCCGACGACAGTGATCTGCCGTGCGGGATCGGGGCGGATGCGCAGATGCGGCACCTCGATGCGGCGTCTGCCCGAAAGATACTGCCCGGTGATCGAGGCGGGATTCGCCGCGATGTCACGCGGCGTGCCCTGTGCCACGAGATGCCCGCCATGCGCCCCGGCACCGGGGCCGAGATCCACGACGTGGTCGGCCTCCAGGATCGCCTCCTCGTCGTGCTCGACGACGATCACCGTGTTGCCGAGATCACGCAGCTGCTTGAGGGTGGCGAGCAACCTGCGGTTATCTCTCTGATGCAGCCCGATCGAGGGCTCATCGAGGATGTACATCACTCCGGTGAGACCCGAGCCGACCTGGCTGGCGAGGCGAATGCGCTGCGACTCACCGCCGGAGAGCGTCTCGGCGCTGCGGTCGAGCGTGAGATAGTCGAGCCCGACGTCGGCGAGAAAGCGCAACCGCTCGAGGACGCCCTTCACGATCTTGGTCGCCACTTCGCCGCGCCAGCCACCGAGCTGCAGTTGCCCGAGGAACCCGAGCGCCCTGCCCACCGTGAGATGCGACAGCTCGGGAAGGCTGCGATCGGCGATGAACACGAAGCGCGCGGCGCGGTTGAGGCGGGTGCCGTGGCATTCAGGGCACGGACGCACGCCGAGGTAGCGTGCGAGCTCCTCGCGCACCATCGGCGACTCGGTCTCACGGTAGCGGCGTGTCAGGTTCGGCAGGATGCCTTCGAACGGGTGGCGCCGGCGCGCCTTGCGCCCGGACTGCGCACGGTCGGTGAACTCGATGGCTTCCGCACCGCTGCCGTTGAGCAATACGTGGCGCACGTGCTCGGGCAGCTCCGCCCAGGGCGTCTCGATGTCGAAGCCGTAGTGCCGGGCGAGCGCCTGGATGAGCTGGAAGTAGTGCTCGTTGCGGCGGTCCCAGCCGCGCACCGCGCCGCCCGCGAGCGACAGATGTGCGTGCAGGACGACGCGCTGCGGATCGAAGAACTCCTGTACGCCGAGGCCATCGCAGCTCGGACATGCGCCGCTCGGGTTGTTGAACGAGAACAGCGCCGGCGAGAGCGGCGGGACGCTGTAGCCGCAGACCGGGCACGCATGGCGGCTCGAGAACGTGAGTGCCTCGCGTCGGGGCTCATCGAGGAAGATGAGTCGCGCGACGCCGCCCGAGAGGCGCAGCGCCGTCTCGAACGATTCGGCGAGCCGCTGCGCCGCATCGGAGCGCACGCGCAGGCGATCCACCACGGCCTCGATGGTGTGCTTCTTCTTGCCGTCGAGCTGCGGGAGCGCTTCCATCTCGTGGATGCGGCCGTCGATGCGCACGCGAACGAAACCCTGCGCGGCGAGATCCTCCAGCACCTCCAGATGCTCGCCCTTGCGCTCGCTCACCACCGGCGCGAGCAGCGCCGCGGCCAGGCCCTCGGGCAGCCGCAGCACCTGATCGACCATCTGGCTCACGGTCTGTGCCGAGAGGTCGATGCCGTGCTGCGGGCAGCGCGGCGTGCCGGCACGCGCATAGAGCAGCCGCAGGTAGTCGTAGATCTCGGTGACCGTGCCGACCGTCGAGCGCGGGTTGTGCGAGCTCGCCTTCTGCTCGATGGCGATTGCCGGGGACAGCCCGTCGATGCTGTCGACGTCAGGCTTGTCCATGGTCGAGAGAAACTGGCGCGCGTAGGCGGACAGCGACTCGACGTAGCGACGCTGGCCTTCTGCGTACAGTGTGTCGAAGGCGAGCGAGGACTTGCCCGAGCCCGAAAGCCCGGTGACCACGATCAGCCGTTCGCGCGGCAGATCGAGGCTGAGATTCTTGAGGTTGTGAGTGCGCGCACCGCGCACGCGGATGTGCTGCATTGAACCGTCAATGGTACGCGCCGGCGCCAGTTCAACCCACTGACCCATCTGAACTGGCGAGAGTCGGGGAGGGGCTTTTATATCAGTAAATATATCGTAAGATATATCTTATGATAATATCTACCGCGTACAAGGACCCGTCGAGGACTCTATGCATCATTCTTTTCATCGTAGCCGCGGGTGTTTTGCTGACGAGGATCCGCGCGCGTATTACTTCGCCCATCGCCACGGCCGCCGGTTCGGCGTATTCGCGGGAGGCTTCGGCACCGGGATGGGCGGGCGGGCGTTTCGCGCCGGGCGCCGCCTCGCATCCGCAGACCTGCAGCTCGTGCTGCTGGCGCTCCTCGCCGATCGCCCCGGTCACGGGTACGAGCTGATCAAGGCGCTCGAGGAGCGTTCAGGGGGTTTCTACAGCCCGAGTCCCGGAATGGTGTACCCCGCGCTTACCTGGCTCGAAGAGGTCGGCTACACGAATGTCGCCGCCGAGGGCGCGAAGAAACTCTATAGCATCACGGAATCCGGCCGCGCCTACCTCAGGGAGAACCAGGACGCCGCGGACGCCATGCTGGACCAGCTCGAGCACATCGGACGCAAGATGGGCCGCGTGCGTGAGATCTTTGGCGGCCAGGACGAGAAAGACGAGATCATCGGCGCGGCACGGAATGAGCTCGAACAGGCACTGCGCGAGCGGCGTGACGCACCGGCGGAAGAGAGGAGCCGCATCGCCGCCATATTGAAGGAGGCCGCCGCGCGCATCCGCGGCCGCGACTGACTGACGCTGCCTCAGCCCGCCGTCAGCGCGTCGTACACCAGGCGCGCTGCGGCGATGTCCTCCACGGCGAGACCGAGTGACTTGAAAACGGTGGTGGCGCCGCGCGGCGGACGGCGCGTGCCGGCGAACACCTCGCCCGCTTCGGCGAAGATCTGTGCCTTCGAGAGGATGACGTCCCCGGACTCGATGAGCGCCGCCTCG
>Ga0335076_10006687_pt1 | contig 11632 bp, 8 predicted proteins | sample Lox_Sample_25_FD_206717 | JGI IMG/M metagenome (GOLD analysis project Ga0335076, IMG submission 206717) | Soil microbial communities from Loxahatchee National Wildlife Refuge, Florida, United States - Lox_Sample_2.5 | ecosystem: Environmental > Terrestrial > Soil > Wetlands | place: USA: Florida... | reverse complement strand
AGCCCTCAAGAAAGCGCAAGCCCTCGGCATCGCCGAAACCGACGCGACTCACGATATCGACGGATGGGACGCCACCGTCAAAACCGCCGCGCTCATCAACGTCCTCATGCTCTCGAACACGAATGACGTGCCGATTCGCCTTGACCAGATCGCCCGCGACGGCATCCGCGACCTCACGCCGCAAGCCCTGCGCAACGCCAAGCGTGATGGATGGCCATTCAAACTTGTCTGCCGCGCCCGCCGCGTCGGCAGCAAAATCGAAGCCAGCGTGCTGCCGGAAAAAGTCCGCATCAGCGAACCGATGGCCCGCATCACCGGCAGCTCGTCCTACATTTATTTCGAAACCGACATCTTCCCCGGCCTGGCCATCACCGAAGAAAATCCCGGCCTCTACGCCACCGCCTACGGCCTGCTAGCCGATTTCATAAGAGCAACGAAATACAGTGTCCCGGGCCCAGGTGGTGGCTCAGCTTGAAGTTCGCTCTCAAAGGACGTCATCCCGAAGCGCCCGCGTCTTTACGAGCGGGCCGAGAGCCTGCCCTGAGCGCTCGACGAGCGGTAGCGAGGAGAAGTCGAACGGGGATCTCCCGTGGCACACTTCAGGGGAGATCCTTCGCTCCGCCTGAAGAACGGCTCCGCTCCGGATGACACCGCCCGAAATCCAAACTGAGCCACTACCGTCGCACAGAACGGGTGCCCCACTTCTGGCCGCCTTTGCCAGAAGTGGGGATTCTGGAATCAAAGCAACCCCGGACGAGGCGTCCGGGGCTCCACGATCCAAATTTCCCTCCAACTCGAAGACTTTATCCGCCCAGCGGACGCTCAACGGACGCAGTTCCCTGCCTCTCGCGCTCTCCCTCGCGTGATAAAACTAAAAGGTCATGTCTGCGACCGAAACTCTTCCCGCCCTCGACCTCATCTCCATCCGCGCGCAATTCCCGTCCCTTGCCCAATCCATCAACGGATATCCCGCCGCGTTCCTCGACGGCCCCGGCGGCACGCAAGTTCCGCAGCGCGTCATTGACGCCATCTCCGACTACCTGCGCCACGACAACGCCAACACCGGCGGAGCCTATGCCACCAGCCGCCACACTGACGCTATGATCGCCGCTGCCCGCTGCGCCATGGCCGAGTTCCTCAATTGCGCGCCGAACGAAGTGGCTTTCGGCCCCAACATGACGACGCTCACCTACGCCATCTCGCGCGCCATCGGCCGCGAACTGAAGTCGGGCGACGAAATCCTCGTCACTCGCCTCGATCACGATGCCAACGTTTCACCGTGGCTGCAGATGGCAGAAGACCGAGGCATCACCGTGCGCTGGGCCGAAATTAACGACGCCAACTGCACGCTCGACATGGCTGACCTCGCCTCGAAGCTCAACGAGAAAACGAAACTCGTCGCGGTCGGGTACGCGTCGAACGCCGTCGGCACCATCAATCCCGTTAAAGAAATCACTCGCCTCGCCCACGCTGCCGGAGCCCTCGTCTACATCGACGCCGTCCATTACGCGCCTCACGGCCTCATCGATGTTGCCGCGCTCGATTGCGACTATCTCGCCTGCTCTACTTACAAATTCTTCGGACCACACATGGGCGTGCTCTACGGCAAGCGCGGACATCTCGAGCGCCTGCGCCCGTACAAGGTTCGCCCCAATACCAATGCGATTCCGAATTGTTGGGAATGGGGCACGCTCAATCATGAGTGCATCGCGGGCATCGGCGCCTGCGTCGACTACATTGCTGATCTCGGCCGTCGTTCCAGGCCGGCGGGCTTTGCGCCCGGAGTCGGCGAACGCCGTGCCGCCATCGAAGCCGCCTACGCCGCCACTCATGCGCACGAACGCGCGCTTCTCGAAAAAATGATGGCGGGCCTGAAGCAGATCCCCGGCGCGAAGATTTACGGCATCACCGATCCCGCCCGCTTCCACGAGCGTTGCTCAACGTTTGCGGTTCGGTTCGATACCGGAAAGCCAGGCCACACACCGCTCGAGCTCGCCACCAAGCTCGGCGAGCGCGGCATCTTCACTTGGGATGGGAACTATTACGCGCTCAATCTCACCGAGCACCTCGACGTAGAAAAATCCGGCGGTTTCCTGCGCATCGGCCTCGTCCACTACAACACGCTTGAGGAAGTCGACCGCACGCTCGCCGCTCTCCAGGAAATCGTCCAACAACCTTAGGGTGCGTCATCCCGAACGCCCGCGCCTTTCACCAGCGGACGGAGGGATGTCGCGCGTGGCCGAAGCATCTCTGCCCAAGCACTACAGCAGAAAGTAGGGATTCCTCGCTCGGCTCGGAATGACAGGCTCAAAAGAGATTGAAATGATCAGGACTTCCCAAACTGGGTACCCCCCTTCTGGCCGCCTCTGCCAGAAGTGGGGCCTTTCACTGAAGGCAATCCCGGACGAGGCGTCCGGGGCTCCATGACCCAAACTCACGCATCCCTCCCACGCATTGTCATCCTGAGCGGAGCCACGACATAGCGAAGCGAAGTCGCGGCGCAGTCGAAGGATCCCTACTGGAACCACGCCGCGAAGTTGTCATCCCGAACGCCCGCGCCTTCACCAGCGGGCGGAGGAATCTCGCTCGTGGCCCAAGTATCTCTACCCAAAGCACTGTGCAGCAAGTAGGGATTCCGCGCTCCGCTCGGAATGACACGGTCCCCAAGCATTGTCATCCCGAGCGAAGCCGAAGGATCCCGACCCGAACCACATCCCCCACAGTAACCAGAAACGCGAAAGCCCGGGATAATCCCGGGCTGTTCCAGAAATCCTGACACTAAGAACGCCGTCTTGCCGAACGGCCTCTCTGGTCGACTACGGCCAACGCTTCGCGGTGTCTTCCCATCCCGCGGCCCGGACGGGCTGCGGTGCCGGGATCGACGGAGGAGCCGCCACAGGCATCCGCGCCGTTGTCGGTTGCGGCCCGTTCACGGCCGCCGCCAGCGCAGGTTTCATGTCCGAAATTGCTTCCTTTTCTTCCGAGAGCAGAGGGGCCACTAGCCGCAACGCCTCCACTTCCTTTTCTAACCGGGTCAACTCCATCTCTTTCTGTCTCAATACTTCATATACATTCTTCATAGCCTGGGTACCTGCGACGTGCCGTAAAGTAGACATCTACCCTCCGAACTTTAGCAGAGTTGCCCGGCTTGTCAAGGATTTCCCCCTGGCCAGGAGTGCCTGTGTGGGCGCATTTTCTTTAATTTAGCGTGGAAATTACCGCAAAAAGAAGATGGCGGCACCGATCCCGCCGAGCACCAGCACGGCCGCAATCTTGTACTTGTTGTTGGCCAGCCAGGATTGCGAAGGGGGGAGCCCCGCGCTAAGAACAAACTCCGGAGCGGAATTTGGAGCGGTCGCCACATCTGTTTTGGACACTGGCGTCGCAACTTCTTGCACACTCTGCGGAGTGCCTTCAGGAGTCGCGACTGGAGTCTGCATGCTGGCGGCAGTACCTGCCTGAGGCTTAACCTCAAGCGCCGGCGCGGGAGCCGCCGCCGCACCTCCGCTGGTCGCAACCGCTTTGGGAACCGGGATCGCACTCGGAGTGACTTCGCTCGGCTTCGCCGCCGGCTGCCGCTTTGTCGGCTGAGTTCCCTTCACTTGTCCCCGCCATTTCTTTTCTTCGCACTCGACGCACAGCATCCGCTCCGAAGAAATCGGAAAGCCACACGCCTGACACTTCCTCAGGCTTCGCAACATGGGGGGAACGTGGCTCTGGTCCTCGCCCTCCGCCTGCTCGTCGGCTACACCATGCGAGGCCGCGGTCCAGAACAAAGGCTTTTCCGCTTTCGCCGGCGGCGCCGACTGCGGTGCAGCCTCCTTGCGCGGCGCAATCTCTTCTTTTCGCGGAACAGGAATTTCCTCTTTTCGCGGCAACACAGGCTGCGCATTCGCGGCAACCACCGGGGGCGCGGGCGGAACTGGTTTTGCCATCTTCTGCGGCGGCGGCGCCGATACCGCCGTCTCCGGTGTCTTCGACAAGTTTGCGTTTCCCGTAACGGCTGGGACGCTGGCTTTCAGCTTTTGCGTCAGATTCTCTGACGCCTGCGCCAGCCGCACCGCCGTCTCCACCATCTGGCTCAGCCGATGCAGCGCCGTGAGATCGCGATCCCCGAAGGCGTTTCTTTTGCTGGAAAAAAGCTCGAAGACTCCCAGCACTTCCTCGTCATTCGCCACCGGCATCACCACCACCGACGCGATGCCCATGGCGCGGCATACCTCTCGGTTCACCCGCGAGTCGCGTTCCGCATCGTCGCAACGCAGCGGACGCCGCGTCCGCACGCTCTCTCCCGACAGTCCAAATTCAGTGGAAAGCAACGATCCGAGTTCCGGGACACCCGAGCCCGTGCTCGCCCGGCACAACATGTCGTTCCTGCCGCGGCGGCGCAGCGCGATGGCCGCCCCATTCGCTCCCGTGATGTATTGTGCCCGGTCGGCAAGCAACTGCAGCGCTGCGTCCAGATCGCTCTGCGCCATTTCGGCCAGAGATTTCCCGCCGTCTTCCGAGGGAAAGCGCAACCCGCGGGCGATGGCCGCTCGCACTTCTTCCGAACTCAGCCCACGTCCGCCAGGTTGTGGATATTGTTTTGTGCCGCCTTGCTGCACCGCCGCCTCGATCATCGCCAGCGGGACGAGTGGAAGTCCCTGCCGCTCTTCATCTTAAGTAGGAAGGATGCGATATCTGGAGTCTCGCTCGCACGAGGAAGCGTGTCAAGGAATGAAGCCATCAAAGGTGCTAACCCCAAAGTTTCCTTCCCACCTCGGGATCACCTAAAAAGCCCCGCTCAAGCCAAGCTTGAACGGGGCACCCTATCCCAATCCGTATCCGCACCCGTATCCCTATCCCCGTGTCATTCCGAACCGGCGCGCAGCGCCGGTGAGGAACCTGCTTTTTCATCAGCCAACCGCCAGGCTCTTACTGACTGCGCCGCCGCAGCGCCGACTGCGCCAGCCGGTTCGCTTCCGCATTCTTTTCGCGAGGCACATGCGAAATCGAGAATTTCAGCGCCGTCGCCAGCTTCCGGCACGTCCAGTGGAGGGAATACAGACGGGGACTGCGGCAGGTATACTCCCCGGTCATCTGCCGCACAACGACCTGGGAATCAGAATAGACGTGCAGCTTGCGCGCTCGCTGCGCCACCGCATACTGCAACGCTTCCATGAGTGCCGCGTACTCCGCCACATTGTTATCTTGATGGCCGATCCACTTGGCGATTCGCACCGGCCCGCTCTCGCAGCCATTGATCACCACCCCAATACCCGACGGCCCAGGATTCCCCAGGCATCCGCCGTCCACGTAGGCCACGAGTTCGGGATTCACTGCGCTTTCGCTAACGCGTTGCAAAATCTGAATGTGCTCCGTTCCCGTTTCCGCGTCAAGACGATTATTTGATTCCCTATCAGCGTTTTGCGGTGAGTGCGATGATTGTGCAAGTTTGTGTGCAAATCTCGTCCCAATTTTCATGGCTTGTGGATAAATATTTTTGCTACAACAATTTGCATTTTCACTTATGCACAGCTTTGCCGCAAGCTAATGCACCAAAACTTTGCGTTGACTTTTATGAATGCTCTGTTAACTTTGCTTGCGTCGACGGTCGAAAGGGTTGGCACAATCAAATGAGCCAGTCCAAAGTAGACTGAGTGATCAGCCGGGCGGGGCGACCTGCAAGGCGACTGGACCTGAAAAAACCGACGGCTCTGCGAGGGGCAGTTGGGGTTCAGAACCGTGAAAGCGGTGATCGCATCAAGGGGCTGTGACGGTACATGCCTCCACGCTCTGGGCTCCCTCGCAGGAGCTAGCGGCTAGAGCATAACCAATGTCACGGCCCTTTCAATTTTTTCCCGCCTTTTTTCGTCGACCCTGATTCCCGACTCCCACTTACTCGCCGTTCTCTCCCCGAAAATACGCATTCGCTTCCGGACGAAACAGCGCATACGCAAACATCATCAGGATCAAGGCATGAAAAATTCCTCTACCGGGCGAGTCGAGAAATCCAACCACGACATGAAATGCAATCCATGCCAGCACCAGCCAGCGTGCCCAATTCTTTCCCCGCAGCAGGAACGCTCCCGCAACAATCCCCGTCAACTCCAAAACGAAGATCCACGCATTTCCGTCCTCGAGTGCGTGTCGTGGGGTGAGTTGCTTCAGGTGGTAGCCAGACATGGCAATGCACACCACGATCAGGAACCAGCCCAGCCCTGTCACTCGATAAGGGCGCTGCGTCATTGGCCCCCAGCTTTCGATCCGGGCAATGGCTTTCCAATTTCCCAGTGATGTCCGAACGGATCCACCACCCGCCCCACCCTCCAGCCGTAGCGCTGATCCTCCACCGGCCAGACCGACTTCGCGCCCGCGTCAACCGCGCGCCGGAAAACTGCGTCGGGACCATCCACAATCAGGACCATCCGCACGGTCCCGCCACCCAGCGATTCCGGACTGAAATTCTGGTGCTCGGGAGATTCATCCGTCACCCAGAACCTCGATGCGCCAACCGCCAGTTCCGCAATGACTCCGCCCTCGTCAAACCGGAACAGCACCTTCGCCCCGAACGCCGCAACGTAGAAGTCAACCGCCTTCGCTCCGTTACGCACCGAAAGCATCGGCGAAACGCTAGTAGAAAACGGCTTCGCAACCTGATTCATGCCGGAAGCATAGCACGCACTTACGCTCGTCGTTCGAGCATCTCTCCCCGGAGCAACTGCCGGAAGCAGAGATTCCTCGCTCCGCTCGGAATGACAAGTCTGCCAAGACCGGAATGACCCCAAGAGATTTGTCATCCTGAGCGAAGCAGTGAAGTGAGCGCAGCGAACGTCACTGCGCAGTCGAAGGATCCCTGCCTGAGCCACATTTGCCGGGAGCTGTCGTCCCGGGCCGCGCCACGACGGCTCGACGGAGCAAGGGATCCGTCAAGCATCTCTACCCGGAGCAACTGCCGGAAGCAGGGATTCCTCGCTCCGCTCGGAATGACAAGTCTGCCAAGACCGGAATGACACCCGAGCCACATCCGCGGAAGCAGCGATCCCCGCACAAAAAAAAAGCCCCCGTCGTCCCCTTGACGACGGAGGCCGATGCGAACCAAACACCTACTTCGTGGCTGTCGCCGCCGGACGGAACGAGTCGGCAAACGCCTGACCATTGGGCGCGCCCACTCCCGTCACGTTGTCCCAGCCCGATTTCGTCTTCAGCGCCGCCGGGTCGTTGCACAACGTGCCGTAGAAATCGGCCGGCCCTTCGGTGGAGCAATCCGTTCCGAACGAGATCACCAACGCGGTGCTCTCGAAGGCCGGATAGTCCCACAATGCGCTGATGAATTTTCCAGCCGCCGAGTCTCCCAGCAACTGGCTGGCGCTGTATGGAACCTTCACGCTGGCCGATTCTTGAATCGTGCCCGTTACGTTGTTCGGACTCGTAACCGGTACGATGTCAGTCACAGCTCCCGCCGGAAGCGAATACAGATACTGTGCCGCCAGACCGAGCGGCGCGCCCGCTTCCTGGTTGGCAATCGCCCACAGGCCGGAGAACATCGGTGTCGCCAGGCTCGTGCCGCCCCACACTTGCCATACCAGTTCAGGGACCTGACCGGGAATCGAGATGCCGATAACAGCTCCCGTGAACGGATCCGCCAGCCACGCGATGTCGGGAAGCTGGCGATACTTTCCCGGCAGATGCTTTTGAAATGCCGGCTTTGGGAATCCGCCCAGGCAGTTGAAGTTGGAATCGTAGTAAACGCAGTTGCTCATCCCGCCGCCTGATCCGCCGTTAAAACCGAAGAATAGCGGTGGATCAAACACTTCGCCTTCCTCGGCAAGCAGCGTCTCGTTATTGCCCCATCCCGCCTGCCACGCGATGGAATTGTCCGAGTTCAGCGCCAGCGTCACGCCACCCACCGCGGTTGCCCACGGCGTATCCGCGGGAGCCAGCACCGTCTGCGGGATTCCATCGATTGTGAAATCCCCGGTATCTCCCGTAGCGAAGTTCGCCGAGATTCCCTGCACCGCGGCGATTTCGTTGATCAGGTTCTCGGTTTCCAGAACGCTCGTCGAAACGAACGACTCGATCGCACCGTAGCTGCCCGAAATCACGCTGGCCAGCCCGTATTGCACCGCGGTGAATTCCGCCTCGTCCACATCGGCAAAGCTGGCCGACGGCGGAACAATCAGATTGATATTCGCTCCCGGTGCAATCGCGTGCGCCCATTCCACGTCGAGATTGATCTCCACCTGATCCGTGGCCTGGCACGTGCTCACCGTGGGAATGTAGGTGATAGCGAAATTCGAGGCCTTCAACGCCGGCAATCCGAACTTCTTCGAGAATGCATTCGCATCCTGCTGAATGGTCAGCGACCCGCACCAGTCGATGATTCCGATGGTCTGGCCTGTTCCGTCGTATCCCTCGGCATAAAGCGCTTTCAGGCCGTATGCCTGCTGAATCATCGGCGGAGTGTAGCCGCAACCCGCGCTCGTCAGGCTCTGCAGGTTGAGGTGGTTGCCCTTGTAAGTCCCGATCGGAAACGCCCCACTATTATTTGTCGAGAACACGTCGGTCTCGATCCCGTTAAAGCAATTGTTCGAATAGAACCCGCCCGCTGCGCTCGCCGCCGTCGTTTGCCCCGCAACCGCCGTGGGTGCGGATTGCTTCGCGATCGCACGGCTCATCACGGGATGCTGGTACTGGCCATCATCGAGGCCCGAGACCGCTCGAACGACCTGTGCCGCTGCTCCCTCGATAAACGGATCACGATCATTCGAGCGAATCGTCCGCCCGCCCGTTTGATATTGATTGATCTGCACGTGCAGCGCGTTCTCTATGTCTCCCACTGTGCCGCTCGCGTGCACAAAGAAATTCGAGGGACCGACTCTCATCACCTTCAGATTGTGTGCTTCCAGGAATTGCCGCACTACCTTCACATCATCCGCGCTCGGCGCAAACCGTTGCGCAACTTGGCTGGGGTTCAGGAAACGCCGGTACTGCGCAGACGCCGGATTGTAGAGTTGACTCGCCAGTGCGTCGAGTTGACCGCGGTTTCGTGGATTCAGCCAGAAGCTGACTTCAATGACCTTGGCCGGATCCTCGCTGCCGACATTTTTTGCATTCGTTACATACTTCGGGGTGTTGTGCCCGATAAACTGTCCCGTCGCCGCGATTGCTGGTAACGCCATGCACACCAGCACTGCCGCGAGAACGACGCACGTACGCCAGTTGCCGCTCGCCTCTACATCTATTTTTTGTCGAATCATTGGTTCCTCCAGGGAAGAAAGTCGAGAGGCCTGTTCCTGTCGGCATTCGAACCATTGAACAAATGGGCGTCGATGCCTGACGTCCAGGCCTGCATCGTCGAGCCAACTGAAACTAGAAAATCTGAATCGCCGGTTGGTTGAGTTGAACGGTGGTTGGGTGGCTGAGTTGCGGGAAACGGCGCCATGCTAGCGGGATTTGCCCCAAATGGTCAACCGCTATTCGCGTTTTTTCTTCCGCCATGTTTCGAGACCCGTTTCTTGCACGGTGGAGTGTCGCCGAGGTCCCACAATACTACCAGCGATAGTAGATAAATTGGGGGACTTCGGCAAGATGTTCGCGCTTCGCTTCCAGAAATGCAAAGTCATCGAAGCTCGATTGAGTCGGGCCTACGATGGAATCGAACGAAAGTAAGCCGCTCCAAAATAGCCGCCCCAAAATAGCCGCCCCAAAATAGCCGATGTCATTCCGAACCGCCGCAAAGCGGCGGTGAGGAACCTGCTTTTCGCCGCCGCCGCCTCCATCCCCACCGGCAAATCCATTTTGGGCCGCAGGCCCATTCTCACTCAGCCACTCCCAACAAAATCGTTTTACTAACTCCCCTCTCGTTGTGCAATAATTCGTCCGCACAAAAAAACTTCGCGCCGGCTGTCGCTTGCGCGGAGAACTATCGAAATTTTCGAGGGCGCAAATCTCATGGCTAAGAATCCCCTGTCTCGTCGCCAATTCATTCATCTCGGCGCTGGAGCTCTTGCCGCCGCTTCGGCCACGAAAGTCGTCCTGCAACCGCAGCGCTTGTTCGCCAGCGGCCGTCCCGTTGCTCCCAGCGATACCATCCGCTTCGCTTCCATCGGCACCGGCATTCGGGGATGCGAGCACCTTCAGGCCTCGCTCGACGTTCCCGGCATCCAGTGTGTCGCCGTATGCGATCTTTATGACAGCCGCCACACCGCCGCGCAGGAGGCCGTCAAGAACCCCAGTGTGCAGGCCACCCGCGACTACCGCACTATTCTCGATCGCAAAGACGTCGACTCCGTTCTCATCGCGACCATGGATCACAATCACCGCCAGATCTTCCTCGACGCCTGCGCCGCGGGCAAGGACATCTACTGCGAAAAACCCATGTCGCACACCGTCGAAGACGGATTCGCCATGGTCGAAGCCGCTCACAAGAACAACCGCATGGTCGCCGTGGGCAGCCAGCGCGTCAGTTCCGTCCTTTATGCCAAGGCCAAAGAGATTTACGATTCCGGCAAGCTCGGTGAAGTGTTCTGCATCAACGCTTACTGGGACCGCAACTCGCCCAGCGGCGCCTGGGTTTATCCCATTCCGCCCGACGCCAGTGAAAAAACCATCGACTGGAACGCCTTCCTCGGCACCGCTCCCAAGAAGTCGTTCGATCCCGTGCGCTTTTTCCGCTGGCGCTGCTTCACCGACTACGGCGAGGGACTCGGTGGCGATCTCTTCGTGCATCTGCTGAGCGGCATTCACTTCATCACCAGCACCAATCAACCCGCTCTGCGCGCACAATCCAACGGCGGGCTCTTCCACTTCAAAGATGGCCGCGAGTTCCCTGATCTCATCGAAACGCTCTACGAATATCCGAACTTCCGCGTCACTCTGCGCTGCAACCTCAACAACAATGGCGGGGAATTCATCGGCTTCTACGGCACGAAGGGCACGATGATCATCAAAGACTCAACGCTGAGCTATAAGCCCGAAGACACGCGCCCCGAGCCCGAAGGCTATTCGATCTACGGTTGGCCGAAAGTCCTCCGTGATCAGTATCTCGATCAGTGGCAAAAGGATCATCCGCAACCAGCGGCGCTGGCCTCCGCGGTCGACGCCCAGGGCGAGTCCTACACCACGCCTCCGGGATACAGTGACACCGTCGACCACCAGGCGAACTTCTACAACGCAGTTCGCAGCCGCAAGCCGGTCGTCGAAAACGAAGTCTTCGGCAACAACACCAGCATCGGCTGCCACCTGGCGAACTTCTCCTATTTCGAAAAGGACGTAGCCGTCTGGGACGCGTCAGCCAAGAAAATCGTAAAGGGATAGAAGCAGACACCAATGTCGAATGCGTGCGAGTGGGCGCCCCACTTCTGGCCGCCGTTGCCAGAAGTGGGGACTCTGGAGATTCACATCAGGGAAGGGCTTTAGCCATGCCGTAAACCTCGCAAAGGCAGCGGCTGAAGCCGACTTCTATTTCGACTCGTAACGGCGCGCCTTCAGGCGCGCACTGATACAAACCCTGCACCACCCCGCGATGTCATTCCGAACCGGCGCAAAGCGCCGGTGAGGAACCTGCTTTTCGTCCCGTAAGCCACAACACCCACGTTACTTCTTCTTCGGCAGATACTTCTTCTCAATCGACGCCACCACCACGTAA
>Ga0335076_10006686_pt1 | contig 11632 bp, 11 predicted proteins | sample Lox_Sample_25_FD_206717 | JGI IMG/M metagenome (GOLD analysis project Ga0335076, IMG submission 206717) | Soil microbial communities from Loxahatchee National Wildlife Refuge, Florida, United States - Lox_Sample_2.5 | ecosystem: Environmental > Terrestrial > Soil > Wetlands | place: USA... | reverse complement strand
GGGTTCCGGGTCAGCTCGAGCGCGCGGGCGTACTCTTCGCGCGCCTCCACATGCCGCCCGAGCCGCCGAAGGAAGTCCGCCCTCACCGCATGCAGCAAGTGGTAGCGCTCCAGGCCGTCGATCTCGTCGACGAGCAAAAGCGCCGCTTCCAACCGCCCTGTCTCCGCCACCGCCACCGCCCGATTCAAGGCGACCACCGGCGAGGGCACAAACACGAGCAGCTGCTCGTAGAGCGCCGCGATCTGCGACCAGTCGACCTCCTCCGCCGATGACGAGGAGGCGTGGAGGGCCGCGATCGATGCCTCCACCTGGTAGCGCCCGGGACGCTGCAGGCGCAGAGCATGGTTCAAGACGCGCACACCTTCGGAAATTTCCGCACCATCCCACCGCGAACGATCCTGGTCCGCCAGCAGGATCAGCTCGCCGTGCGCGCCCGTCCGGGTACCTCGACGCGAGTCGTGGAACAACATCAGCGCAAGGAGCCCGAGCACCTCCGGCTGGTCGGGCATCAGAGTCGCGAGCAGCTTGCCCAGTCGCAGCGCCTCGGCGCACAGCTCGGTACGCAGCAGGTCGGCGCCCGCGGTGGCGGCGTAGCCCTCGTTGAAGATCAGGTAGATGACCGATAGCACGGCGTCGAGACGGTCGGGAAGGGCGGTGTCGCCCGGCAGCTCGAACGAGATCGCGGCATCACGGATCTTGCGCTTGGCTCGCACCAGGCGCTGCGACATCGTGGCGTCGGGAACGAGGAACGCGCGCGCGATTTCGGCGCCGGTGAGTCCGCCGACCGCCTGAAGCGTCAGTGCGACGCGCGCCTCGGGGGCGAGCGCGGGATGGCAGCACGTGAACAGCAGGGCCAGGCGCTCATCGCCGAGCTCGGCCAGAGTGTCGGGAATCGGATCCGGCGGGCTCTCAGACGCCACCGGAGCGCGGAGCTCTTCGAGCTTGGACTCGGCCGTCCGCTGGTGGCGCAGCCGATCGATCGCACGGCGCCGGGCGACCGTGTAAAGCCAGGCGGCCGGATCGCGCGGGGACCCGTCGCGCGGCCAGCGCTCGAGCGCCAGCGCGAACGCCTCCTGCAGCGCATCCTCGGCGAGCTCGAAGTCGTGCAGCCGGCCGACGAGGGATGCCAGCACGCGGGCGCGGTGCTCCCGGAAGGCCTGCTCGACGACGTTCGCCGACATCGGGCCAACGTTACGGGGAAACTACGCAAGCGTGATCGTCCGCCGGGCCGGTGTCGCCGATGTGATCGATGCGGCCCGCACCGTGGCCGCCGTTGCCCCTGAGGGGTTCCTGGGTGCCCAACCGCCCGTCGACACCGAACAACGGGCCGAGCGCCTGCGCGGGATCGTCGAGCGGGGAGACCCGGCGGGGCTCTGGGTGCTCGAGGACGACGAGGGTCGCCAGGTTGGTCACGCGGCGGTGGAGGAGACCACGCCGGGAGTCCTGACGGTCGGGATGGCGATCATCTCGCCGGCCCGCGGGCGGGGTGGAGGACGCGCCCTGCTCCGAGCGGTGCAGGACCACGCCAGAACGAGCGGTGCCCACAAGATCTCGCTCGAGGTGTGGACCGACAACGCCCGGGCGATAGCGCTGTACGCGGCGGCTGGATTCGAGATCGAGGGAGTCCGGCGCGACCACTACCGCCGCCGGGACGGCCGGCTGCGCAGCACGCTGATCACGGCGTGGCGCGCCGATAACGCGGAAATCAGCGCCGGGCCAACCGGGTAACTAACCTCTGAGGTGTACCCCACGAACGGAGCAAGAAGATGAGCAATCCACTGCGCGACATCGAGGCACTCGGCCAGTCGATCTGGCTCGACAACATCAGCCGGCAGTTGCTCGACGACGGGGAGCTGCGCGGTCTGATCGAGAACGACGGGATCAGCGGCGTGACGTCCAATCCGACGATCTTCGAGAAGGCCATGGGCCACTCCGACCGGTACGACGATGCGTTCCGCGAGCAGCTCAGGGACACCAGCGACCCCGAGGAGATCTTCAACCAGCTGGCCTATCAGGACATCCGCGACGCCGCCGACCTGCTTCGGCCGACATGGGACCGCACGAACGGCGCGGACGGCCACGTGTCCTTCGAGGTCGCGGCTTCGCTGGCGTATGACACCGACGGCACGGTCGAGGCCGCCAAGCACCACCGCGCCGCGATCGATCGGCCCAACGTGCTGATCAAGGTGCCTGGCACCGACCCCGGCGTCCGCGCGTTCGAGGAGCTGACCGCGATCGGCCTGAACGTGAACGTGACGCTGCTGTTCGCGGTCTCGCGCTACGAGGCGATCGCGGAGGCCTACCTCCGCGGGCTGGAGCGTCGCGCGGAGAACGGCGAGTCGCTCGAGTCGGCGGCGTCGGTCGCGAGCTTCTTCGTCTCGCGCGTGGACACCAAGGTCGACGCGGCGCTCGAGGGCACGGGGCGCGAGGACCTGCGCGGCAAGGCAGCTGTCGCCAACGCCAAGATCGCCTATCGCTCGTTCCAGCGGATCTTCAGCGGTCCGCGGTGGGAGGCGCTTGCCGGCAAGGGCGCTCATCCGCAGCGGCCGCTGTGGGCCTCGACCTCGACCAAGAACCCCGACTACCCGGACACCCTGTACGTCGACAACCTGATCGGGCCTCACACGGTCAACACGATGCCCGACCAGACGATCGACGCGACCCGCGATCACGGGACCGCCAAGCGGACCGTCGACGTGGGCGTCGACGAGGCGGTCGAGACGATGAAGCAGATCGAGGCGGCCGGCGTCGACGTCGAGGACATCGTCCTGCACCAGCTCGTGGACGAAGGCGTCGAGTCGTTCGGGAAGTCCTACCAGGACCTTCTGGACGCGATCGAGCGCAAGGCTTCGCAGCTCACAGCCGCATAGACCTCGGACCCGTAGAGACGTCGGACCCCGGCTCAGGCGAGTCGGCCGGGTGAGGCGAACGCGGCCTGGAGGGCCCTGCGCACCTGCTCGACCGTGACCACGCCGCGGAGCACGCCGTCGCCGTCGACGGCCATCAGTGCTCCGAGCCGGCCCAGGTTCTCCGAGGACAGGACCTCGGTGATCGGCCGGTCCTCGTTGACCTGCCAGCCGCCGTCCTGCTCGGGCTCGAGCACCGCCTCCACCGTCAGCCAGTCCTCACCGCGGTCCTGCGCTGCGGCCAGCCGCTCCTGGCGGGCGATCCCGAGGAACCGGCGGCTGTCGTCTACCACCGGGAACCACGACCACCCGTAGCGGAGGAAGAACTCGTCGAGCGCCTGAGCGACCCCGGTGCGTGAGGGAATCGCCACGGGTTGGCGGTCCATGATGTCCGCGACCTTGACCCCTTCGATCCGGGCGCTCATCGCTGTCTGCACAAGCGCCGCCTTGGCCGACTGGTAGAGCAGGAACGCGATGGCGATCAGCCACAGCCCGGTGAAGCTTCGATAGCCGAGCAACAGCCACACGCCAAGGCCGGCGACCAGCAGCCCGAATGCCTGGCCGAGCTTTGCCGCGACCCGCGTACCACGCTGCTTCTGGCCGGTCACCCGCCAGACGATCGCTCTGGTCATCCGCCCGCCGTCGAGGGGGAACGCGGGCACCAGGTTGAACACCAGCAGGAGCACGTTCCAGAACAACAGCCAGCTGAGCGACAGGAGGACCGGTGTGATCTTGACCGTGCTGTCGAGCTCGGCCGCATGGATCAATCGGTGGGGGCCGACGATCGCGAGGTCGACGGCTAGGCAGAGGATCACGAATAGAAACGTCGCGAGCGGCCCTGCCGCGGCGATCTTGAAGTCCTCGCCCGGCGTCGCGGCATCGCGGCTCATCTCGGTCAGCCCGCCGAACAGGAACAGGTCGATTCGGCGTACCGCGATTCCAAGCCTGCGGGCGACGAGCGCGTGGCCGAGCTCGTGCACGATCAACGACCCGAACAGCACCAGGACGGTAATCACCGTGGTCAGATAGGCGACGCCGTCCGAGCTGTGCAGGGCCGAGCGGAACTCCCCGGACAGCAGGAAGATCATCAGGAATAGGATGAAGAACCAGCTTCGGTCCACTCCGATCCGAAAACCGAAGAGATCCATGAGTTTGATCGACGATTGGCGCCGCCACATGCTGCAATGGTCGCATAGGGGCAAAGCAGCGTTTGCCCGACCCCAACCCCGGCACACAGATGTCAGCTCCATTTGAACAGCTCCGCGAACGGATGGCCGCGCTGGCGGATCTCAAGAACGTGGCCCAGCTGCTGGATTGGGACCAGCAGACGATGATGCCGCCGGGCGGGGCCCCAGCTCGCGCGGAGACCGTCGCGACCGTCCAGAAGATCAGCCACGAGATGTTCGTCTCCGACGAAACCGGCCGGTTGATCGAAGCCGCGGCGGCTCATCTCGACGGATCTCCAGCTGACTCCGACGAGGCGTCGCTGGTCCGCGTGACGAGGCGCCAGTGGGACAAGGCGCGCCGCGTCCCGGCTCAGCTCGCCGCGGACCTGGCGCGTGCAGCCTCCATCGGTCACCAAGCGTGGGTGGTCGCGCGCGAGGCTTCGGACTTCGCTGGGTTCGTCCCTTACCTCGAACAGAACTTCGAGCTGATTCGCCAATACGTCGACTGCTTCGACGGCTACGACTGCGCCTACGACGTGCTGCTCGACGATTACGAGCCCGGGGGGCGTACGAGCGAGGTCGCGCGGCTGTTCGACGAGCTCAAGGGAGAGCTGCGGCCGATGATCGCGGAGGTCGAGCGCCACCACGACCGTGTCGACGACTCGCCGCTTTACGGTGACTTCCCGATCGATCGACAGCGGCAGTTAGTCAGGTGGCTGCTCGAGCAGATGGGCTTCGACCGTTCCGCCTGGCGGATCGACGACGCCGTCCACCCGTTTGCGACCGGCTTCAGCAATCGCGACGTTCGAATCACTACACGTTGGGACGAGAGCTTCCTCTCTACGTCGGTGTACGGCGCGATGCACGAGTGCGGACACGGTCTGTATGAGGAGGGCATCGCTCAGTCGCTTCAGCGCACGCCGCTCGGCCATGCGGAGTCGCTGGCGCTGCACGAGTCACAGAGCCGGCTTTGGGAGAACATGGTGGGTCGGGGGCGCCCGTTCTGCGGTGTGCTGGCGCCGCGGATCGCGGAGCTGTTCGGCGGCTCGGCATCCGCGCTGAACGGAGACACTCTGTACCGGGCCGTCAACCGAGTGGCCCCCTCATTGATCCGCGTGGAGGCCGACGAGGTCACCTACGGTCTGCACATCATCGTGCGGTTCGAGCTCGAGCAGGAGTTGGTCGACGGACGTCTGGCGATTCGCGATCTTTCCGAGGCGTGGAATGCTCGCTACAAGGAGTACCTCGGAGTTGAGGTCCCCGACGACGCCCACGGCGTGCTCCAGGATGTGCACTGGGCGGCTGGGCTCATCGGTTACTTCCCGACGTACGCACTCGGCAACCTGATCGCGGGCCAGATGTTCGACCGTGCGCACGCGGACTTGCCGGATCTCGACACCCAGCTCGGGGCCGGCGACCTGCACGGACTGCGCGAGTGGCTGCGCGAGCACGTGCATCGCCACGGCGCGAAGTTCTCGAGCGACGAACTGCTCGACCGACTCGTCGGTGGTCCGATCGCTGTGGGTCCGTTCGTCGCATACCTGAAGGCGAAGCTCGGTCAGGTGTACGAGCTTGAGCTTCGCTGACTGCCGCTTGCGACAGTCCCCATCACCGCCGCCGCTCAACGGGCGGCGGCACGATAACTTGGGCTGACGAAATCGACAAGGAGATGACCGAAGTGACTGATTCGCCCGTACGAGTAGCCGTCACCGGAGCCGCCGGCCAGATCGGTTACGCGATCCTGTTCCGCATCGCAAGCGGCCAGCTGCTGGGGCCCGACACGCCGGTTCACCTGTCGCTGCTCGAGGTCCCGGCCGCGCTCAAGGCGGTTGAGGGCACTGCGATGGAGATCGACGACTGCGCATTTCCGTTGGTGGCCGGAGTCGACATCGCCGATGATCCGAACAGGGCGTTCGACGGTGCCAACGTTGCGCTCCTGATCGGTGCGCGGCCGCGCACCAAGGGCATGGAGCGCAGTGACCTGCTGGAGGCGAACGGTGGCATCTTCAAGCCCCAGGGAAAGGCGCTCAACGAGCATGCAGCATCGGATATCAAGGTGCTCGTGGTGGGCAATCCGGCCAACACCAACTGCCTGATCGCGAAGAGCCACGCGCCGGACATCCCGGCGGAGCGCTTCACCTCGATGATGCGGCTCGATCACAACCGCGCGATCGCTCAGCTTGCTGCCAAGGTGGGGGCGCCGGTGGGCGGGGTGACCAACATGACGGTTTGGGGGAACCACTCGCCCACGCAGTACCCCGACATCTTCCACGCGAAGGTCAACGGGCAGAACGCGGCCGAGGCGGCGAACGACCGGCAGTGGCTCGAGAACGACTTCATCCCAACGGTCCAGAAGCGTGGAGCCGCCGTGATCGAGGCCCGCGGTGCGTCGAGTGCGGCCTCCGCCGCGAACGCCGCGGTCGATCACGTTCGCGACTGGGTGCTGGGCACGCCCGAGGGAGACTGGGTCTCCATGGGAATTCCGTCGGACGGCTCATACGGCATCGACGAGGGTCTGATCTTCGGCTTCCCCGTCACCACTTCGGGTGGCTCATACCAGATCGTTCAGGGACTCGAACTGAACGACTTCTCGAAGTCGCGGCTCGACGTGACTGTCAACGAACTCAAGGACGAGCGCGAGACGGTGAAGCAGCTCGACCTGATCTGATCTAGGAGGCGGTCCAAGAAACTTCGGGAAACCAAGAAACCTCGGGAACCGCCGCATACCAACGTGTGAGAGCCGCCTCGCCGTTGCCCGCCAGCATCGAGAAGCGAGGCGGCGCTCCCGGTCCCGTTCTAGGACCTGACCTACCCGGCCGGATGCCAGCCCTGACCCTCGCGCTTCACCTGACCATCGGTGAGTAGCCGCGGCATGACCCGATACAGGTAGTTCGGTTCGATACCCATCTTCTCCGCGATCTGCGGAATCGTGATGCCGGGTTGGCTGCGCACGAGCTCCAGCGCCTGGTTGGCACGCGTGCCGCCGCGGCTGCGACCACGCGGTCGGCCAGGACGGCGGCCTGGCCGGCGCCGGGTGGTTGTCGTGGCGGCGGCGGCGCGTGTCGCCCGTGGGCGACCCGGACCACGCCGCGTGCCGACGAGCGCGGATCGTGCTGCCTCCAGCTTCGAGACCTCTTCTTTCAGCTCCCGTAGACGATCATCGATCTCCTTCACGGTGCTGTCGACAAACCCAGCCAAATGCCTCTCCCTCCTAGGGGATGAACGATAAAAGCTCCGAACAAGATACACATAGTTACTGACGGCGTGTCAAGGACGCTCGAGCAGTGCCTTCAGACGAGCCAGTGAATTGTGCGCCTCGCGCTCTGACGTGGCCCCGACAATGAACCGGCTGGCGACGTTTCCCAGTCTTCCACCGGGCGGCGAGAGCTCGTTCGTGTACGCGAACCGCGTCGGTCCGTCCCCGTCGCCGGAAAGCTCGTAACGGATCCGTGCAAGGGAATGTGCAGGGCCCTGGCCTTCCCACTCAGCACGCTCAGGAGACCTGACGTCCGTCAGCGTCCAGTGAACGTGGAACGAGACGCCGCGTATGTGGAGTACCTGCTCCATCGTCGAGCCCTTGCGCAACGGGTCGTCTGAGACGTTTCTCACCGAGCGGTGAATCGTGACCCAATCTTTCAGGTGGTCGGGATCCATGACGGTGTCCCACACCCGTTGTATCGGCGCGTCGATCTCAATCGTCGCGTGCACGGTGCTCATGACGGCGCAGACACTAACGAGCGCGGCAGGTGGTGGGGGCGGGGATCATCACTAGCGCGCGGCCAGCGGTTCGATTGCCTCCCACTCGGCCAGCGCATGCTCGATCGCTGCGTCGAGTGAATGGAGCCTGACATCGAGCAGCTCGGCGGCGCGGTTGTCGCGAGGGAGCAAGTCCTGATCGAGGCTCTCCATCAACGGACCGATCAGCTCATGCCGTTCGCCCGCGATCAGCGCCGACACGCGGCTCGCGATTGGTGTCAGCGTGAGCCGCTTGAAACCGATCGTTGGACGCGCCACCAGCATGTGTTCCCCGATCCTGTCGATCAACTCGCCGTAGGTGACTGTGTCCGGTCCGCCGAGGTCGAGCGACAGACCGCACACCTTGTCGCTGGTGGCAGCACGCGCCAGCATTTCGATCACGTCGCGTTCGTCGATCGGGCTCGTAGCGCGCGTGCGCCAGGCGGGCACAGCCAGTACCGGCAGCCGCTCGACGAGTCTGACCAGAAACCGAAACGAGCGGGACTGGGAGCCGATCACGATCGATGCGCGGAATGCCACCGAACACTCGGTTGCTGACAGGAGGATCTCCTCGACTGCGAGCCGGCTGGCGAGATGGGCCGAGGTGGGTCCGCTCTCGGGAACGAGACCGCCCAGGTATATGACTCGTTTGACGCCGGCGGCGCGGGCCTCGCGCGCGAAGTTCTCAGCCGCAGTCCGCTCGCGAGCACCGAACGTCAGGTCGCCGGCGACGCCGTCGCGCGACCGAGCGTCGGCAACCGGCTCCATCGAGTGCATCAGGAAGTAGGCGACGTCGATCTCGCGCAGGGCCTCGGCGAGTCCCTCGCCGGAGACGGCGTCGCCGCCCAAGATCGGGATGCGCGATTGCGTAGCGGGCGGGCGGCGGCTGAACCCGCGGACGTCGTGGCCGGCGCGCGCGAGTCGGGGAGCCAGCCGGGAACCGACGAACCCGGTAATGCCTGTTACAAGGACGTTCATCGCGTCGCGTGCGCAGCCGATTTCAAGCAGGGCGCCATCGGCTCTCGAAAGCTACGGAAATTGCGCCACGTTTCCGGCCGGTTTCGAAATATCCCGCTTCTTGCAGGGATTTATCCAAGTGTGAACTTCTTGCGATTTCCGGAAATCGTCGTTGCAGAAGGGGGGAGAAGTCCGGTTTCATGGGTGCCGACGAGGTCGAGCTTTTCGGAGGAGGACCGGGTGACGGACGGACGCGCGCGGAGCATGAAGGTGAGCTGCGAGGACTGCTTCTTCCATCAGCACAACCTCTGTGCCGTGTCGGACGCGGGCCCGTGTGGAACGTATCGACCCAACCACCCGGATGGTCTGCGGCCGCCAAGCCAGCTGCGGTTCGTGTTCCGGCAGGACCGCCGACTCCAGGTCGCGTGGGCGTTCCCGACCGCCAGTGAGCAGGTCGCGATGCACGCCGGCGTGTAACGCCGTATCGGTTCCCGGCGTGGCGAGGTCGCGCGGCCCCGGCGTGTAGTGTTCGCCGCCGTGTACTGGCCGCTGATCATCGGGTTCGTGTGCTTCGTGCTCGTCACGATCCTGATCGGCTGGATCGTCGACGCGCCACGCCGGCGCGGCACCGACCGGCACTGAACGCCCTCCGCGCCGTCGGTAGAGCGCGCGGCATGTCCTTCTTGACCACTCACTGATGGAGCGCCTACCCACCGAGCTGTCCGGTCCTGTGCTTCTGCAGCCGCTTGTGCACGGCGATGATCGCGGCTTCTTCCTCGAGACGTACAGGCGGAGCTCCCTGGCCGAGCTCGGGATCGACGACGAGTTCGTGCAGGACAACCACTCCCGTTCCCGCGCCGGGGTGGTGCGCGGAATGCACTTCCAGCCCGGGATGGCGAAGCTCGTGCGCTGCGCGCGGGGGACGATCTACGACGTTCTCGTGGATGTGCGTCGCGGGTCGCCGACGTTCGGTCACTGGGAAGGCTTCGAGCTCGACGACTCCGCCCACCACCAGCTGTACTGCCCGAACGGGTTTGCGCACGGCTTCTGCGTGCTTAGTGAGGTCGCGGATGTGGTGTACATGACGTCCGCCTACTACGACCCGGCTCTCGAGAGCGGGTTCGCCTATGACGATCCTGCGGTCGGAATCGAATGGCCCGGTAACCGACCGCTGACAGCGTCCGCGCGCGACTCGAGCGCGCCTACGCTGGCCGCGATCGCTGACTCGCTGCCGTTCGAGTACGCCGCGAGCTGACCGCAGCCCACCGGCTCGAGAACCGACGCGCTCGGTGCGCGCCAGCCACTAGAGTGGCCCGTCGAAAGAGAGGAGTGGAGTGCGGATCACCGTGCTGGGCAAGTCGCCTGCGTGGCAGGACGCCGACGGGGCGTGCAGTGGGTACCTCGTCGAGGAGGACGGGTACACGTTGCTGCTCGACTGCGGCAACGGAGTGTTCTCGAAGCTGCGTCACCATTGCGAGTACGTCGACGTCGACGCAGTGCTGATCAGCCACATGCACGCCGACCACTTCCTCGACCTTGTGCCTTACAGCTACGCGCTGTCGTACGCGCCTCGCCAGCAGCCGGTCGCGGTCGGCGGCTGGCCCGGCACCGACGCGCCGGCGCGGCCGCAGCTGTATGCCCCGATGGGCGCGGGTGACAGGTTTCGTCATCTGGTGTCCTCGTGGGGTGACGAGGACCTGATCGAGCGCGCGTTCCGGCTGAGCGAGTACGACGGTCCCGATGAGCTTACGCTCGGTCCGATCAGCGTCCGCTTCTGCGAGGTTCCCCACTTCACGCGGACGTTCGCGGTCGAGATAAGAAGTCCGAGCGGTCGTCTGACGTATAGCGCCGATTGCAGTCCGAACGAAGAGCTGGTCGAATTCGCCCGGGCAACAGACCTGCTGCTGATTGAGGCAACCCTGCCCCGGCCCGAGCGGACCGGTGTGCGTGGCCACCTCACGCCGGGGGAGGCCGGCGACCACGGCCGGCGCGCCGGCGCGAGACGGCTCGTGATCACGCACTTCTCCGACGAGCTGGATTCCGAGTGGACGCGGGCGGAAGCCGACATCGCCTACGGTGGCGCGGTCGACCTGGCGTACGAGGGCGCCGTGTACACGTTGCCCGCCGGCGGATAGAGCGCTACCCGAGCACGGTCGCGGGCGGCTCGTCGAGACCGGCCGCGACCTCATCCGCTCGCAGCGCGCTGAACGCCAGGCCGGCGGCGAGCAACGCTCCACCGGCGGCCCGCGCCGGCGACCACGCCTCCGACAGCACGATGGTGCCGAGCACCGTCGCGGTCAGCGGCTCGGCCAGGCTGAGCGTGCCGGCGGTCCTCGCGGGCACGTGCGCAAGGCCGTTCGCGAACAGCGCGTACGCGCCGGCGGTCGCGACCGGGCCTAGCCACAGGACCAACAGCGCGCCGGCGGGCGACAGGAGCGCGCCCGCTCCGGTGGCGAGCGCAGGCGCCAGGAGCGCGGCGCCGATGCTGACGGTCGCGACCAGCACCGACAGCGGATCGGCTCCCGAGCTCAGCAGCCGCTTCACGCATACGGTGTAGCCGCCGTAGCACGCGCCGGCGACCAGCGACAGCGCGATTCCCAACGGGTCGGCGCCGGCGTGGCCGCTCGGGGCGAGCAACAGCACGCATCCGACGACCGCGCATGCCGTTGCGAGCGTCCACGCCGCTGGCAGCCGCTCGCCCATCAGTTCGCGCGCGAGCAAGCCACAGAACGCCGGCGCGCTCCCCAGCGCGACAAGCGTGCCGAGCGCGACCCCCGTTCGAGCCACCGCCGCGAAGAACGCCGCCTGATAGATCGCGGTGGCGAGGCTGGCTCCGAGGAACCAGGGCCGCCGGCCGGGGGCGATCAG
>Ga0335076_10006684_pt1 | contig 11635 bp, 12 predicted proteins | sample Lox_Sample_25_FD_206717 | JGI IMG/M metagenome (GOLD analysis project Ga0335076, IMG submission 206717) | Soil microbial communities from Loxahatchee National Wildlife Refuge, Florida, United States - Lox_Sample_2.5 | ecosystem: Environmental > Terrestrial > Soil > Wetlands | place: USA... | reverse complement strand
TGCGAGCGGGAGCGGCGCGGCAGGCGCTCGCGGTGGCCGCCGCCGAGCTCGTGCCGCCTTGGCGGGGCCGCCACCTCGCCGCCGCGGTCGCGTGGACGGTCGGCGCGCGGTGGTTCCGGGCCGAGGACTTGAACGACATGGCAACGACGATCGAGGCCGAGGACGAGTTCGACCTCGCCCGCTGTCCGACCATTCGGAGCCGGACGCTGCTGATCGCGGGTGGCCGAGACCGCTTCTACGAGCCGGAACTGTTCGAGGAGACCGCCAGGCTGATTCCCGGTTGCCGGCTGTCGCTCCACCCGGGGCGGGGACACATCACGGTCACCGCCACTCCGCGCACGGTCGCCGAGGCGCTCGGCTTCCTGAGCGCTGACGTCCCCGGCCGCTCGTAATCTAGGCTCGATGCGGCTCGCCGGGATCCAAGCCGGGGACATAGTCGAGGTGAATCGCCTCGGCCGGCGGTTCCACGCGCTCGTGACGGGCGACGCGCCGGGTGGGCTGACCGTGGAGCCGCTCGACCGGCGCGTCACGTACCGAAGCTGCCGCGCCCACGAGGTCCGCACTCACTGGTCCAAGCGCGGCCGGCCGCGGGCGACCGACGAGCCGCTCGAGGCCTCGCCGCCTCAGCTCGAGCTCGAGACCGCGGCCCGCGACTGATCGGGCTCACGCTCGATCCGGACGGGCTCGCCGGTTTCGAGCGTGGTCTTCAGCCTGGCGATCACGATCGGCCAGCCGCCGCTGACGCTCTCGGCGACCTTGCTCCCGGGCTCAAAGCCGTCGTGGACGACCGTCAGCTTCACGGCATCGCCGGCCGGCTCGAGCTCGAACGTGACCTTGGAGCGCGGCTCGGCCGCGAGCGTGGCAAGCAGCTCGTCGCCGAACCCGATCGCGTCGCCGAGCTCCGGGGTGAAGCTGTGCCACGTGTAGGACAGTCGCCTGCCGGGGTCGGATTCGAGGACCACCTGGCCCGGGTCGGCGATCAGCGCGCCGTGGTTGTCCCAGATCATCGCGGACCCCACGGTCCAGTCGGTCTCGAACGCGACGTCCCAGTAGCGCCTGGTGAACGCCGGGTCAGTCAGCGCCTGCCAGAGCGTCTCCCGCGTGGTCTTGATGTAGGTCGTGTAGACGAACGTGGGCTTCTGCATGATGGGCTTCTCCAATGCTTGCTTGAGGTCCGCGAGCGCACGCACCCGCTGTTGGTCGTAGTGATCGATCCAGCGCTCGGAGATCTCGTTGATGGGAGCTGCGTTGAGGTAGTGGAGCTTCTCGCGCCCCCTCCACAGCGTGGTCACGAGGTTGGCCGCCTCGAGCACGCCGAGGTGCTTGCTGACCGACTGGCGGGCCATGTCCATGTCGGCGCACAGCTCACGCAGGGTCTGGCCGTTGCGAGCGTTCAGGCTGTCGAGCAGCCGGCGCCGGCTCGGGTCGGCAAGCGCCTTGAATACCTCGTCGATCTCCGATCTGTCCGAATACGCAGCCATATGGCTGCATGATTATATGCAGCCGTTCGGCTGCGTGTCAGGGCTCGGATTTCATGCGGCGACGCTGCCGCGCGCGATCCCGAGGTCGCGGAGCTCGTCCTCGGACGGGCGGGATCCCGCCCGTCTCCGAGATCAGGTCGATCAGCGCCCTAGGCGGCGGGCTCGCGGACCGGCTTGGCCTCGAGCCAAGCCCGCTCCATCGCGGCGCGTGCGCGCACGAGATCCTGGTCGAACAGCTGCTGCTCGTCGCTGTTGAGAGCCCCGCGCGGCGCGTTCACGTACGCCGCGTAGGCTTCCGTGGCCGCGCCGACATCGTCATGCAACGGGGTCATCGTTTCTCCTGGATATCGGTCGAGCCGCGATGTCTCAATGGTCGCAGACCGTCCGGACAGGGTCCGCGCGCATCTCTTGATGTGACGGGGTACCCGATCCCGGTGCAAGCAAACCCATCCGAGGCGGGACGACCGCAGGCCGCGTTCACCGCAGGACGGAGCCGGTGATCGTCGGCGGCCGGGCGCCGAGGAAGAAGATCCCCGGCAGGCCCCGCGTGTGGAAACGGTCGTTCGGGTTGTCAACGAGCGTGCTGTCCCGGATCGACATCGTGCCGGTTCGGTCGTCGCTGACGAAGAAGATCGCGCCACCGCCCTCGTTGGCGTGATTCCCGGTGAACACGCAGCCCGCGACCGACAGCCGCATCAGATCGCCGTCGTTGTAGATCGCGCCGCCGCTGCCACCACCCGGCGTCCCGGGTCCGGCGGGGTTCGCGCCGTTGCCGATCGCGCGGTTGCCGGTGAAGCGGCTGTTCAGCACGGTCCAGGACACGCCGATGCTGCTCAGCGCGGCCCCGTTGCTGCAAGCGTTGCCGGTGAAGCGGCTGCCGACGACGTAAACGGGCAGGTTCCGGTACTGCGACAGCGCCCGGACGGCGGCGCCGCCGATGTCGGGTCCGCTGCGCTCGCACCGGTTGTCCGTGAACGCCGAGTTGACGATCCGGAGCCGCCCACCCCGGTCGAAGATCGCGCCGCCACCGCCACCGTCGAAATCCTGTCCGGTCGAGTTAGCGTCGGTGAACGTGAGGTTCTGGACCACGAGTGCCGGAGTGGCCTGATCCTGGCAGTGCGACGTAGTGCACTTCTGGGCCGGGTCGCACGTGTCCATGTACAGGATCCGGCGCTGGCCCTCGCCGCTCAGCGTCACGAGCCCGCCCCCGTCGAGCACGACCTCCCGGCTCGTGTTCAACACCTTGGCAGTCGCGTTCATCCTGATCGTGACCGGCTTCGGTCCGCACGAGAAGCGAATGATCCCGCCGGCGCGAACCGCGGCTACGACCGCCGACGACGTGCAACTGGCCGGCGTCCCCCGGCCGACGACGCGGCTCGGGTGCGAGCTGTCGAGCGGGCGCCCGGCGGCCGGTACGGGCACCGGACCCATCGCGGGCGCGTGACCTGACGCGGACGCCACGACGACCAGGAAGCCGGCGCACGCGAGGCACGCGATCCAGCGCGTCCGAGACGCTCTCATCGACGGACGAGCTCGTCGAGGACGACGGCGAGGCCGCGGAGGTCGGGCAGCTCGCGCGTCGGCGCCGGCTCGCCCCGCTCGCCGAGCCGGTTGATCCAGACCGTGCGGATGCCGAGCTCGTGCGCGGGGACGATGTCGTGGAAATGGCTCTGGGCCACGTGGACGTGCCGCGCAGGATCGGCGCCGGTGGACTCCTGGAACGCCCGCCAGTGTCCGGGCGCCGGCTTGTAGGAGCCGACCTCCGAGGCCACGATCGCGCCGTCGAAGGGAACTCCGATCGACTTCATCGAGGCCTCGATCAGGTCGCGGTCGGTGTTGGACAAAGCCACCAGCCTCCAGCCGCGGTCGTGCGCCTCGGCCAGCGCGCCCGGCACCTCGGCGAACACCGGCCAGGCGGGAAGGGAACGGCCGAGCGCGTCGCGTTCGCCGTCCGCGAGCGCAACCCCGGCCTCGGTGGCGAGCTCGGCGAGAACCGCCGCCATCACGTCGCGATAGCTCCAGGTCGGGTGCTCGGTCTGAACCCGCGGCTCGATCGCGTGGTAGCGCGTAAGCAGCTGTCCGCCCGCAGAGGAGCCGAACAGGCGGTCGAGCTCGGCGAGTATGCCCGCGTTCCAGTCGACGAGCGTCCCGTAACAGTCGAACGTGGCCCACCGGGGATCCGCCATCGGCCGAGCATATGCGACCAGCGAACGGAAGCGAACCGGTCTACCGTTACGATCCCGTTCGATGCCGATCGAGTGGGCCGGTTTGGGTCCGGACGTGCTGCTGACGCTCGACCGAACTCGCGCCGAGCCACTGCGGGTCCAGCTCGAGCGCGAACTCCGCGAGGCGATCCGCTCCGGCAGGTTGGCGGCCGGAGAGCGACTTCCGTCGTCCCGCGCGATGGCCGCCGGGCTCGGGATCTCGCGCGGGCTCGTGATCGAGTGCTACAGCCAGCTTCAGGCCGAGGGCTTCCTCACGTCGAGGACCGGTTCAGCCACGCGGGTGGCGGCGGGTGCAGTCGCGCCCGCTTCCACGTCGCCCTCGGTCGTCCCCGAGCCGACCGGCCCGATTCCCTCCGCTGACCTCGCCGTCGACTTCTGTCCCGGCATCCCCGATCTGACGAGCTTCCCGCGCGCAGATTGGGCGCGCGTGATGCGCGACGCCTGCCGCAATGCCACCCCGGCCGAGCTCGGCTACGGCGATCCGCGCGGCACCGAAACCCTGCGCGGAGTGCTCGCCGGGTACCTGCGCCGCGTCCGGAGGACGGTCGCCGACGCCGAGCGGATCGTGATCTGCGCCGGCTTCGGGCAGGGGATAAACCTCGTGCTTCGCTCGCTCGCCGGCGGCGGGATCCGGCGGGTGGCGATCGAGAACCCGGGCGACGAGGACTACCACGAGATCTGCGCGCGCCTCGGAATCGAGACCGCGCCGGTCCCGATCGACGAGCGCGGGATAGACGTCGATGCGCTCGCCGCGACCGCCGTCCGCGCGGTGATCCTCACCCCCACCCATCAGTTCCCGACCGGCACCGCGCTGGCCCCCGAACGACGCCAGGCGCTCGTCGCCTGGGCTGAGGAGCGGGATGCGACGATCATCGAGGACGACTACGACGCTGAGTTCCGCTATGACCGCGACCCGGTTGGCGCGCTCCAGGGTCTGTCGCCGGAGCGGGTCGCCCTGATCGGGACGGTCAGCAAGTCGCTCGCGCCGGCGCTCCGGTTGGGCTGGGTGGTGTGCCCGGCGCGACTGCTCGAGTCGGTGAGCGAGGACAAACGGCTCAGCGACCGCGGGTCGCCGACGCTCGAGCAGCTCGCGCTGGCCACGCTGATCGAGTCGGGTCGCCACGACCGCCACCTGCGCCACATGCGCGACATTTACGCCGCGCGTCGTGACACGCTGGTTCGGACGCTAGCCGAGCACGCGCCGCACGTCGAACTGCACGGTCTCGCGGCCGGCTTTCACGCGGTGGCGCGACTTCGGCCGGACGCCGACGAGACGGAGATCGTCGATGCGGCGCAGGCCCGCTCGATCGGGTTGTACGGCATGAGCTCGTTCCGCCTCGGCGGAGGTGGCGGTCCACCCCAGCTCGTGCTCGGCTTCGGCAATCTCACCGAAGCCGCGATCGCGCGCGGGATCGCCGCGGTCGGCGACCTGCTCTGACGCCCGTCGCCCGGCGCTTGCGCCGGGTCAATGTAGAACTCCGAAAGCGCCCCGACCCCGCACAGCTGCCGGGACATAAGCATCCGCCGCATGCTTATGTCCCGACAACGCCGGAGGGGCGGGCGATCTCGGGCCATGTACATGGCACAGGGCGACCGGACGCACAGCCGCCCCCAGCCCTACGACAGCGCCGCCGAACCGGTCCACTGGATCGGTCCGGAATTGGCTCTTATCAATGAGCCGCTTTCGGCCTAGATTGGCCGCCATGACCACCAAGCGCTCAACCTCCTCGATCCTCTCGGCCCCCGGAGCCCGCGCCCTGATCGGAAGCTCGATCGTCGCGCGGCTCCCGCTCGCGATGTTCAGCATCGCGCTCCTCGTCAACGCTCAACATCTCACGGGCTCGTTCGCCGTCGCCGGCCTCGTCAGCGGCGCCTACGCGATCTCCGCCGCGGTCGCAGCCCCGCTGCTGGGGCGCCTCGTCGACGGCTCCGGCCAGACGACGGTCCTGGTCGCCGGGGCGACCGTGACCGCGCTCGTACTCGTCGCCACCGGGCTCGCGCCCTCGAGCACTCCCCCGGCCGTGCTGGTGGCGCTCGCCGCCGCCGCCGGCCTGTCCACGCCGCCCCTGGACGCCTGCGTCCGCACGCTGCTGCCCGGGCTCGTCACCGACCCGAGCCGGCTGCCGGCGCTGTTCGCGTTCGAGTCGACCGTGCTCGAGGTCACGTTCGTGCTCGGCCCGCCGCTCGCGCTCGGAGTCGGCGCAATCTGGTCGACCGGCGCCGCGCCGGCGTTCGCCGGCATCGTGATGCTCGCGGCAACGCTCGCGTTCGCCGCCCAGCCCGCGTCGCGGGCGTGGCGCCCCGACCGGAATACCCCCCGCCGTCGCGGAGACTCGCTGCGTTCGCCGGCGATCCTCACGCTGGCGCTGATCGAGATCGGCACCGGCGTGGTGTTCGGCGCCACCGAGGTCGGCGTCACCGCTGCCTCAAAGGCGCTCGGGAGCACCGCAGCCGCTGGGCCACTGCTCGGGCTCTGGGGCCTCGGGTCCCTGCTCGGGGGCATCGTCGCAACCCGCCTGGGCGGCAGCGCGCGCCGCTCGAGCGGCGTGATCCTCCTACTAACCGCGCTCGCCGTCGCCCACGGCGCGCTGATTTTCGCCACCGGCAGCGTGCTGGCGATCGGCGCCGTGATCCTGCTCGCCGGCGCGACGATCGCCCCGACCGCCGCGAGCGTGTATGCGATGGTCGACCGGTTCGCCCCGGCGGGTACCCACACCGAGGCGTTCTCGTGGGTGGTGACCGCCGGCTCGACCGGCGCCGCGCTTGGCGCCGCGGTTGCCGGCCCGCTCGCGCAGGGCGCCGGCGCGGCCGCGGCCTTTGCCTTCGGCGGCGTCGCCGGCGCCGTGGCCGTGCTGATCGCAGTGTTCGGATCCCGCGGCCTGGACGGCGATCAAGCGTCGGGAAAGGCAACCCCGCTCAACTCCGCGCACGCCTCGACCAGCCCGTCCTGAACCTCGACGCGGGAGGCGGCCGGGTGAGTCGATTGCGGGCGACGGTGGTAGAAGTAGCGGCCGGTGACAGTGACCACCGGGTCGTCGCTGGTGGCGAGCCATGCCTGGGTGTCCGAGCCGGCCGCTAGGTCGTCCGGGGCCCCGGGCCCGCCCATCTTGGTCGCGACCCAGCCCGGCTCGACCGCGTTCGAGAGCACGCCCGGCCGGCGCCGGGCGACCGCGAACGCGAGCACGAGGTCGAACAGTTTGGAGTCCGAATAGGCCTGGGCGCCGTTCCAGCGCCGGCGCGCCCACTGTAGGTCGGACAGGTCCGGGTCTCCGCCACGGTGCATGCCCGAGCTCAGGTACACGAGCCGGGCCGGCGACTGCATCAGCGCGGTGAGCAGGTACGGCGCGAGCACGTTGATCGCGAACACGTGCTCGAGTCCGTCGCCGGTCTCGATCCGCGGCTCGCGGAAGCCGACGCCGGCGTTGTGGATGACGGCGTCGAACGGTCCGGCCGCGTTCGCCTGCTCGGCGACCCCGCGCGTCTGCGCGATGCTCGACAGGTCTCCGACAAGCGCCTCGCGCGCCCCCGGCGTCGCACGCAGCGCGTCGTCCGCGCGCCGGCGGTTGCGCGCGTGTAGGACCACGTCGTGGCCGCCCTCGACGAGCCGGCGGGCGGCCATCTGCCCGAGGCCGTCCGCCGAACCGGTGATCAAGACCTTGCCCACCGCCGGGAAACTACTGCCCTGTGGACAACACCGAGATCGCCGACCGCCTCGAGACGTTCGCGCTGATGCTCGAGCTCGCGGAGGCGAACCCGTACACGATCCGCGCCTACCGCCGCGCGGCCGAGACGATCCGGAGCGCGCCGCTGCCGGTCGAGGATCTCGTCCATCGCAACCGCGTCCGCGAGCTGCGCGGGATCGGCCAGGGGATCGAGGCAAGGCTGCGCGAGCTCGTGGACACCGGCCAGATCGGCGAGCTCGCCGAACTCGAGCGCGAGCTGGCCCCCGACCTGGTCGGCCTCGGCCGCTACCTCGGGCTGAGCGCCAAGCGCTCGATCGAGCTTGCGCGCACGCTCGACGTCCGCACCGCCGACGAGCTCCGCGAGGCGGCAGCGACGGGCCGCCTGCGCGACGTGCCCGGGATCGGCGCCAAGACCGAGGCGCTGCTGCTCGAGGCGCTCGCGCGGGAGTCCGAGCCGCGGCCGCGACAGGGTCTGCTGCTGAGCACCGCGCGCGAGCTCGTCGGGACCGTTGCGGCCGCTGTCGGTGGCGAGCCCGCGGGCGACGTCCGGCGCTGGCGCGACTCGTGCGAGTGGCTCGCGGTCGTCTGCGCCACGCCGGAACCCGAGCCGGTGCTCGATCGGTTCGCCGGGCTACCGCAGATCGTGGCACTGCTCGAGCGGGACGACCGGCGCGCGGTCGGGGTCACGGTCGAGGGGGTGCCGGTGGAGCTGGTCGCGGCCGAGGCTGAGCGGTTCGGGACCGCTCTGGTCCGGGCGACGGGCTCGCGGGCGTACGTCGAGGCGCTCGAGCTGCTCCCGGACGCGCCCGACGAGGAGGCGGTCTACCGGGCGCTCGGGATCCCCTGGTTACCGCCCGAGCTCCGCGAGCAGCCGTTCGAGGGCGAGCCACCTGCGCTGTTGGCGCTGCCTGACATCCGCGGCGACCTGCATTGCCACACGACCTGGTCGGACGGGCGAGCGAGCGTCGAGGAGATGGGCCGCGCCGCTCGCGACCTCGGCTACGACTACGTGGCGATCTGCGATCACTCGCCGGCGGTTGGCGCGGTCCGCGGCCTCACCCCCGATGACCTCCGCCGGCAGCGCGAGGAGATCGCCGCCGCCAACGAGCTGCTCGCGCCGTTCCGGGTGCTGGCGGGAATCGAGTGCGACATCCTCGCCGACGGGCGGCTCGACCTACCCGACGACGTCCTCGCCGAGCTCGACTGGGTTCAGGCCAGCGTGCACGGCGGCCAACGGATGCCCGCGCCCGAGATGACCAGGCGCGTCGAGGAGGCGCTCCGCAACCCGTACGTGCGCTGCCTGAGCCACCCAACCGGCCGCTACATCAACCGCCGTCCCGAGAACGCGCTCGACCTCGAACGGATCTTCCAGGTGGCGCTCGAGCAGCACGTGGCGGTCGAGGTCAACGGGCTCCCGCTACGCCTCGACCTGAGCGGCGAGCACGTCCGCGAGGCGCTGCGGGCCGGCGTCGAGATCGTCTGCTCGACCGACGGTCACTCGGTGGTCGGCCTCGGGAACATGATCCTGAGCGTGGCGACGGCGCGGCGGGGCTGGGCGACGGCGGCGAACGTGGTCAACACGCGGCCGCTCGAGGCCATCCTCGACCCCTAAGACGGGCGCGGCCGTTTGTGGCCCCACTCCGCGCGCAGGACCCTGAGCGCGTTGCCGTTGCAGATCTTCTCGGCATCCGCCGCGCCGTACCGAGCGGTCAGGTGGGCCTGGAGCTTGGTCATCTTGCCCATATCCTCGAGCCCGGGGAGCGCGGGCTTGATGTAGCCGTCGAGATCCGAGCCGATCCCGATGTGGTCGTAGCTACCGGTCAAGTCATGGACCTTGTCGATGTGCCGGCACAGCGCTTCGAGCGACCCCTCGACCGTGGAGCTCACGCGCGGCACGCCGCTGGTGATGAAGTGCTTGCAGAGGATGCATCCGAGCACCCCACCGCGCGCGGCCACCGCCTTGATCGTGTCGTCGTCGAACGAGTACTGAAGGCCGCCGAACCGGTACGCCATGTGCGTGCCCAGCAACGGGATCTCCTTCGCCGGGTCGCGGGCGTCGAGCTGCACGAGCACGTCCCTGATCGACTGCGATCGCATGTGCGTGATGTCGATCAGGATCCCCTCGTCGACCATCGCGTCGACGACCTCATGCCCGAGCGCGGTCAGACCCTCGTCACGAGCCTGCGGGAACACGCGGTTGTACAGCCAGTCGGGCAGGAACGGCAGCGCCGGCGCGTTCGTGGCGACTTCGCGAAAGAACAGGTGCGCGACCGTCACGTACGCGATCCCGAGGTCAGCGAGCTGCTTGACGTTGCGCCGCACCTCCGCGGAATCGCGCCCGACCTGGAAGCCGCCCTCGATCGCGTGGATCAGGATCGGGACGCCTTCGCCCAACAGAGCATCGAGCTCGGTGACCGAGTGGGCGATCGCGACCTCGGACCGATGGGCGGCCACGTAATCCTCGACGGTCTGGCGCAGATCGACGATGTCCTTGAAATAGCTGTCGCGCGGCGGGGCGCCGTAGCTCTGGGTCAGATCGATTTCGTCGAAGGCCTGATAGAGCATCGAAAGCGCGACGCCTACCTCGCCCTGAGACATCAGCTGCTCGGTCACGCTCGGCCTGTCCTCCGGCCCTTGATAGTTCGCGAAGCGCGAGATCAGGTCGACGACGCGGCTCTGCCACCGCTGACGCCACCATGTGCGCGCCCGCTCGTGGGTTCGCTGCTGCTCGTCCGGGAGCAGATGCATCGGGAAATGAGCGTGCAGATCGACGAGCACCGCTGTCCTCTAGCTCGGATCATCTCAGTGCACCCACCCCCGGTGCCAGCCGCCCGACGCGAGAAGCGTCGCGCAGCGACCGTTATTCGGTGTAAAGCGGCTCGTCCGCGGGCCGCGTGTCCGCCGGTCGGGGCGACTCCGGCTCAGGAAGGCAAACCCCGCAGATTGCGTGGAGGAACGCTACGGCGTGAACTCTGACCGTCTCGCCCCGACGGCGGGTTGGCGGCGAGAACGCCTACGGCTCGAGCGCGTACGGAAAGTCGGTCAGCAGCTCGGCGCCGTGTTCGGTCACGAGCACCAGATGCTCGAGCCTGCACCCGCCGAAGCCCGGGCGGTAGCAGCCGGGCTCGAGCGTGATCACGTCGCCCGGCACGAGCACGTCGGGTGCCCTTCCGAGCAGCGGCGCCTCGTGGACCTCGAGCCCGACGCCGTGGCCGAGCGAGTGGAAGTAGCCCTCCTCGAGCACCTGCCCCGGCGCCTTGGTCAGCTGCGTCGGCAGTCCTGCCCGCTCGTAAGGCTCGCACGAGATGCGGTGGAGCTCCTTGCCGGCGACGCTAGGGCGAACCGCCTCGAGCGAGCGTTCGAGCGAGTCGCGCGTGAGCTCGTGGTACTTGCGCAGTTCGGCCGGCGCTTCGCCGACCACGAACGTGCGCGTCATGTCGGCAAAGCACGCCGACTCGAGGTCGTTCGGCCACAGGTCGATGACGAGTGGCTCGCCGGGTTGGATCGGCCCCGACCCCATCTCGTGACCGGAGGCGCTCTGAGCGCCGTGGGCGACGATGAACGCATCGGCGCTCGCGCCACCGCCCGCGACGGCGGCGCGGATCGCGTCCTTGATTCGCTCGCACGTGAGCGGCTCGCCGTCGGCCACGAGCCCCGGTCCGCCCGGCTCGGCGCGTCGAAGCAGCTCGACCGCGGCGTGCATCCCAGCTTCGGCGGCCGCCTGCGCGCGCCGGATCCCGGCGAGCTCGGCGTCGGTCTTCGCGCGCCGGCGGGTCTCGAACAGCCGGCGGTCCACCTCGAGCGTCACGCCGGCCGCGCGCAGCCGGTCGGCGAGGTCGATCGGGAACTCGCCAGGCACCCGGGCGCTCGCGACCCCGAGCGCGCCGGTGGCGCGGGCCAGCACCTCGAGCACCGCCTCGTCGCGGTCGGTGCCGGAGGTCAGCAGCTCGTCGATGCCGTACTCCTCGAACGCGTGGACCTTGATGCCGGTGCCGAGCGCCTCGATCCGGGAACGCTCGAGCGAACTCACCACGACGTGGCGCCCGCCGCCCGCCTCCGCGTACAGGAACGGGTCGGGCACCATCAGCGGGATCTCGTGGCGCATCGTCGAGTGGCGCACGGTGTCGCCGTGGATCAGCACGTCGGGCATCTCTGAATTCATCTTGTCATTGATGGCCGAGCACCAGCATCGCGGCGCTCGCCGGTGGCAGGTCGACGGCGTAGCGACCGTCGTCCTCGGACACGG